>Ga0306922_10004641_pt1 | contig 13014 bp, 9 predicted proteins | sample sta12Cox44000082_FD_203758 | JGI IMG/M metagenome (GOLD analysis project Ga0306922, IMG submission 203758) | Lab enrichment of tropical soil microbial communities from Luquillo Experimental Forest, Puerto Rico - statoxic.12C.oxic.44.000.082 (v2)... | ecosystem: Environmental > Terrestrial > Soil... | reverse complement strand
GCCCCGGCGGACACCCGTCGCAGCCGAACCAAACGGGGTCGCCGCGGTGCAGCCCCGACAATGCAGCCTCCGGAACGAAAAAGCGCACAAAGATGTTTTCCGGCGGCAGAATCGACACGACGGGAGCGCCCGCCGCCATCGTTTCGCCAGGTTGCGCCAAAACGTCGGCGACGCGGCCGCCGATCGGTGCAGTGACGGCGCGCTGCGCCAGCCGCCACTCGGTCATCGCCACGGCTGCCTGCGCCGCCGCGACTGCCGCGCGTTGCGCCTCGATCTCCCGCTCTCGGCCCATCGGCGCTTTCGCCTGCGCAAGGGCGGCCTCCGCGTGCTGCGCCTTGGCTTCCGCCGACCGATAGTCCGCTCGACGCTGATCGACCGTTTGCGTAGTAGAGTATCCGGTCCGCAGCAGCGCTTCGTCGCGCTGGAGATCCGCCCGTGCCCGTTCGAGGGTCGAGCGGGCATCCGTTAGATTGGCCTCCGCCTGCGTGACTTCCGTCGGCTTCATTGCGGCTTCGAGATTGGCCAGCTGCTCTTGGGCCTGGGCGAGCTGGCGCATCGCTTGATCTCGGGCAGCACGTTCGTGGGTGTCGTCTTGGGTAAAAAGCGGAGCGCCTCTGGCGATCTGGTCGCCGCGAGCCACGGAAATCGCGGTGAGTATTCCTTGCCCGACTGGCGCCACCTTGACGTAGTCGGCTTCGGCATAGCCTTGCCATGCTGGCGACGCGGTATCGCGCTGCTGCGACCACCACAGCCAGCCGATGCCAGCACCGAGGATGATCATGATTACGATCGATAGCCGCATGGATCGACCTCCGACAACGCGGCCCTTGGATAATACGATACGATATCGTATCTATTAGCTAGATGGACACCCCGAGTAAATCTCGCAACCCCAGAAATGCCGCGGGGCGGCCGCGAAGCCCGATGGTTGATCAGGCGATCCTGCGTGCCGCTCTGGATCTCTTCATCGAGCACGGGGTCGCCGGCGCCAGTATCGAGAAGATTGCCAGACGGGCGGGCGTCGGGAAAACCAGCATCTATCGCCGCTGGTCGACCCGCGAAGCGCTGCTTGCCCAGGCAATCGAAGCTTTCCGGAATGCTACTGGGTACACAACTGATCTGCTGGACCGCACCCCGCCGCGCGATTTTGTCAAGCTGCTGATCGATGCCTGCGACGTAATCGCAAGGCCCGAAATCCGTAAGCTGATGGCGCGTCTGATCGGCTCGGTTCCCGACTACCCGAAGTTAATCGAAGTCTACCGTGAGACCTACTACCTGCCGCGGCGGCTAGCTTTCGTCCGCGCCTTGGAGCGCGTGCAAGCAGCTGGTTTGCTGGCAAGAAACACCGATCTCGAAACGCTGGCCGACATGCTCAGCGGCGCGTTGATGTACCATCTGCTGATGCCCCCGGTGGGCGAGAACCCGGTCGGCGAACTTCGCGATCAAATGATCAGGCTTCTCCGCCAAGCCGGCTTCCAAGTCTCCCGATGAAAAGCCATTCGGAGATCGTACATGGCGCGCGGCGACATCCCGCGCGTAACCGTGAAAGGTCGGTCTGACCGGTGCCTTGCTCGCGCGAACCCGCATCGTCGTAGCCCTCGAGGAAAACACCCCGTTCGCTAACCATCAGGGTAGTTTGCAGGCCTCCGCCTTTGACTGCAGTGTCGCCAGCGATACCAAGACCTTCTGTGATCGAGGTGCATTTCGTAGCAGTCGACCCGACGTTCGTTGGCAATGACGTAGCAGTAGGCGGCCTCGCGGCCGTTGGCCTTAGCCGGGAAATGGCGCCTCTCGGCTCAGAAAAAATCGAATCGTTGGGGATAAGAAACGATACGACACCGTATCCTAAGTGTTGTTGTTATGGAGAAAGCCATGCGCAAGATAGCGATCGTCCTCGCCGCCCTTGGTATTGCTACGGTGCTTTCCGCGGCCGTTGTGCCGGCTCAAGCCCATGACTGGGGGTATGGCTGGCGTGGGCATGAACGCTACGCACACGAGTGGCGTGGCCACCGTTGGTACCCTGAGTATCACAGCTATCGCTACTACGCGCCGTCCGCGTATTTAGCGGCGCCCGGTCTGACATTCGGGTTCGCCTTCCGTTGATGCGACAGGAAGCTTCGCAGCAAACGCCCCACCGCGTAACGCGGCGGCGCAGCCCCGGTCGTTCGCCGCGCCTGCGCTGTCATATGGAGGACAGCTTCTGGGTGTGCCCGGCGGTTCTCTCAGGCTTAAGCTATCGGCGCGTCTTGCCCAGCCTGGGCCGCGTTACAGCCTTTACACACACACGCGCGTAAAGGCTGTAACGCGTGATCCAACGGGATGGTCTCATGACTCTCGTCACCCGTGTCGCGGCAGGAGAGGAATTCGCTCCATTCATGCCTCCTATACACCGGACACCGCGTGGCCAGTAGGTAGGTTTCCGCCACACTCTTCCTGGAGCAGTGGTGCAACTCCAGTTCTGATGCCGTCTAAAGCGTTTCGATGCGTCACCAGAGGTTCGCTTGCGCTCATCTCTCTCATCTATACCTGACGTGATCAACGTCACGCCTTTTGACCATGACGTTTACTACCGCGGCTGTTGACCGAAGCAGCTCATGGCGGTTTGAAGCCCTCCCCTACAGGACGGCTCCGAAGGGTCCTCCTTCATCTCTCGTACAGCATGGCGCGCTCGCGCCTTCTTGACACAACACCACCATCGCTCTTGACGACAGCAGCTTCCGGTGGCTTGAGACCTGCACCTGACTGCCGGCCTCGAAGCGCCCTCCTTCATCTCTCGTACAGTTCCGCACCGTCGTACTCAGACGGTGCGTCCGTGACACACGCCCCTGAGCCGTCATTCAACCAAGCACGAAGAACCAGCCGGGTCGGCGCGGGACTTCAGCACGGATTAACCGGTTGAGAATTCCGGTTCGGGAAACCGCCAGAATTTTTGATTTCCACAACGCGGTCAGCATGTCGTGAAATGGTCGGGTTTCGGAGAAATCAACCGACCACCGCCGGGCCGAAACAGGTTTAAAAAGGGTCGGTGCAAAGGGATTTGATCCATTGGAGAATTGGACTTGGGGTCTGTCGCTCATCGCGTTGACGATCGCCGATAGGCCCCCGAAAGCGATCAAACGGAGTGGGATGCGCTTGACCAGCGCGCGACAAAGTGGGGCAATTTGAACAAAAAGAGATGGGCTGGGTCGCGGTCGCTGACGAGCGCGGCCGGCTGACTGCGGCTACCCCTGCCAAAAACCCGAGGCATCGAGCGCGCGCCGCGAGACCACTCTCCAACGGGAGATCGCCGTAAAAAACGTCTCTTTGGGCATTTTTGACCCCGCAAGATGCCGACGAAACCCCGATTTTTTGGGTGGTTTTCCGCCAAAACCCCGCTCGGTGTTAAGGAATAGACAAGGCATTCCGCGGCTCTCGGGAGTTTCTTCGCGCGCGCACGAGGGAGAAACGCACCAAGCGATGACGGACAGATCGATCGGTATCAACTTCCACACGGGCATCACATCCTCTCTCGTGTCGGGTCTGGGATGCCATGGAGAAAATATACCGGCATGGCCACGTGTGTTGATCTGACGCAACACACCTGAATAGCGAAGGGAATAGCTAGCGTGTCAAATGAATAGCCATGACTTGTCGGAAAGGCTCGGTGAGCTCGCGCTCGATCTGCGGTGGACCTGGAGCCATGAGGCCGACGCACTGTGGCAGCAGATCGACGCCGAGGTTTGGCAGCGGACACAAAACCCCTGGGTCATTCTGCAGCACATCTCAACTGAACGGCTTGAGGCGCTCGCCGCTGAGTCCTCTTTCGTTGCCGAGCTCGAACGGCTGACGCAGACGCGGCAGGATTATCTCGAGACACCGGGCTGGTTCACCGCTATGCACGGGGTCGCGGCGCTAGGCGGGATCGCCTATTTCAGCATGGAATTCGGTCTCGGCGAGGGCCTGCCGCTCTACGCCGGCGGGATCGGCATCCTCGCCGGCGATTTTCTGAAGACCGCAAGTGATCTCGGTCTGCCGGTTATCGGCATCGGACTTCTCTATCAGGAAGGATACTTCCGACAGATCATTGACGCCTCCGGCGCGCAGCAGGAAGCCTACCTGTTCAATGATCCGGGGTCTATGCCGATCCACCCGGCGAAGGGGCCGGACGGTTCGTGGCTACAGATCTATCTGGACCTCCCGGGGCGCGCCGTGCAACTGCGCGTCTGGCAGGCGCTCGTCGGACGCGTCGCGCTTTACCTGCTGGATACGAACGATCCGCTCAACAGCCCGGTCGATCGGGGCATCACCGCCAAGCTCTACGATGCCGGGACGGAGATCCGGCTGTTGCAGGAAATCGTGCTCGGGGTTGGCGGCTGGCGAGTGGTCGAGGCGCTCTCGCCGCAAGTCGAAATCTGCCACATGAACGAAGGCCACGCGGCTTTTGCCGTGCTCGAACGGGCGCGGTCCCATATGCGGCGCTCCGGCCTATCCTTTTGGGAAGCGCTGTGGGCGACGCGCGCTGGCAATCTGTTCACGACCCATACGCCAGTAGCCTCGGGCTTCGATCGGTTTCCGCCCGATCTGCTCATTAAATACGCCCGCTATTTTGAATCCTTTCTCGCCGAGACGGGCATCGAGGCAAGCGAGCTGCTGGCGCTGGGACGATCACTCCCAGACGAAGGGGAGCCGTTCAATATGGCGTATCTCGCGATGCGCGGCTCGCTCGCGACGTTCGGCGTGAGCCGATTGCACGGCGCCGTTAGCCGGAAGATTTTTCAGCCGCTTTTTTCGCGCTGGCCGGAAATTGAGGTGCCGGTCGCCCACGTCACGAACGGCGTGCACTTTCCAAGCTGGGATTCGCCCTCAGCCGACGAATTGTGGACCGCCGCCTGCGGCAAGGAGCGCTGGCGCGGCATGCCTGACGCGCTCCCGGCTTTGGTCTCCCGTCTCTCCAACGAGCAGCTGTGGACCATGGCCGGGGAGGATCGTCGGACCTTGATTGAACGCGTGCGCATACGGCTGGCGCGGCAGCTCCGTAGCCGCGGTCATCTGCCGGAAATCGTGTCCGGAGCCGCCGATGTGCTCGAGCCGAGCGCATTGACCTTGGGCTTTGCACGCCCTTTCACCGGCTACAAGCGGCCGAATCTGCTGCTCGAAGATGAGGCGCGGCTGGCCCGGCTGTTGAACGACCCGACGCGGCCCGTGCAGTTGGTGCTAGCCGGCAAGGCGCATCCGGCCGACGGCGAGGGCAAGGAGATGATCCGCCGGTGGATCGAACTCGCGCAGCGCCCTGAATTCCGTCAGCGCGTCGTCTTTCTCGAAGATTACGATATCGCGCTCGCTCAAGAGCTGGTGCAAGGTGTCGATGTTTGGGTCAATACGCCCCGCCGCCCTTGGGAGGCCTGTGGGACAAGTGGCATGAAGGTGCTCGTCAACGGCGGCCTCAACCTCTCCGAATGCGACGGCTGGTGGGCCGAGGCCTATGCACCAGAGCTGGGCTGGGCGATGGGTGATGATCGGGAATACCCGAAGGACGAGCGGGACTTGCGAGACGCCGAGGCGCTCTATGCGATCCTCGAACAACAGGTGGTGCCCGAATTCTACGACCGCGATGCAGACGGAATGCCGCTACAATGGCTCGCCCGCGTGCGGCGCAGCATGGCGCAACTGGCGCCCACCTACAGCAGCGGTCGCATGGCGCGCGATTATGTCGAACAGTACTACCTCGCTGGGGCGGCCGAGCTTCGCCGCCGCACTGCCGATGCCAGTGCACGGGCCCGCGCGATGCGGCAGTGGGAGGTTCGGTTGCAACGGCACTGGCCTCTTGTTCGTATCGCGACGCCGACGATCTCGCGAGATGCGGCCGGCTGGCTTTTCTCGGTCACGGTCGAGCTGGGCGAGATCGCGCCGGAAGACGTCGCGGTTCAGCTCTATGCCGAGCCGTGCGAAGGCGGCCCGGCGTCTCGCGTTGAACTGTGCTGTACCGCGCCCAATGCCACGGCCCTCTATGCCGGCTCGGTGCCCGATGACCGGCCTGCCCGGGATTACACCGTGCGGATTGTGCCGCGTCACCCGGGCGCAGCGGTTCCAGCCGAGCTCTCGCTCATCCTGTGGCAGAACTAAACTAGGTTCGCGCGGACGTTTCTGCACCCTCGCGCGCGCGAAGCTCAAACGCACCGGCGGGGCGAATGCGGCGAGCATCCGCAGGACGGTGCGGAGCGTGTAGGCCGGCAGCGCCGCGGATGAGAGCGAGATCTCTGGCTGCTGGTGCGCTACGGCGAACGGCGCCACCATCTGGCGTGCCCCGGTGCCCAGCAGGATGACCGTACCCAGGACCAACAGGACTGCAGCAAGATCCCGCCAGCTCGGGATGCGTTGCTGCCAGACCCCGTCCCTCAGCACCTCGGCATGGTGCTCCACGGCTTTCGGAACTCCTCAGTGGCTGACGACCACGCAGTAAAAAGGGGGTACGATGTTGAAGAAGTCAGGAAGCGATGAGCAGGCGAGATTGATGCATGTTGCCGTCTGGTAACGCAATAACGAACTGCCCAGCAACCTCTTATTCAAATATTTGCAAGGCTGGCGCTTCTTCGACCGCAACCACTAGCCGGGCGTGTTGCGCTTCATAAGCTCACTACAATCTGTCTGGTGTGCTAGCCTCATGCTACAGCCTTTACGCGCGCGTGCAGCGCGCGTAAAGTGTAATAGCTTGCAATTAATCGCTATGCATGACCGATTGGGTTCAGTGCTGTTGGGATTGGCGGGCGTAGAGACGCTCGACGTCGCTTCGTCGGCATAGTTCGGTGCCAGATCCGAGCAGGGCGGCGGCGCCTGCGGCCATTCCGTAGCGGACGGCTTCGCCCAGGGTCAATCCTCGGCAAAGACTAAGAACAATGCCCGCCAGCATGCTGTCTCCGGCGCCGACAGAACTCCGCGCCTCGACCGGGATTGCTGCGAAACGCTCGGCTCCCTCCGCTGTCATCAGCAGAGCACCTCGATCACCCAAGGAGAGGACGACGATCTCGCTGCGGCCCTGCTCGATGATTTCTCTTGCCGCGCGCTCTTGCTCAGTTTCGGTGCGAATCTCTCTCCCGACCAGGTCCCCCAACTCGCGCAAGCTTGGCTTCAACAGATGTATCCCCCGCCCTGCCTGTTTGAGTGCAGCTCCGGAAGTATCGAGGATGAAGCGTTTGCCGAGAGACCGGGCGAGTTTAGCAACGCGGCCATAGAAATCTTCGGGAACACCAAGGGGCAGGCTGCCGCTCGCGACGATGTAGGCGGCTTCCGCGGCCGCGAGCGCCAGCTGGTCGAGACAGCGCTCCTGGTCGCGCTCGGAAATCTCCGGCCCCGGCAGAAGAAACCGAAACTGATGTCCGCTCCGGCGCTCCTCGACGGCGAGGCTTTCGCGGGTGAAGCCGGAAATTGCGATCGCGTGATGCGGCACACCCTGCTGTTCCAGCATATACTGGATCATTTCGCCTGCGGCTCCTCCCGCCGGGAAGATCGCGACCGCGTCGCCGCCCAGCGCATGCATCGCGCGCGCGACGTTGATCCCGCCGCCGCCAGGGTCGTAGCGCGGCATCGAGCAGCGCAGTTTGTGGGTCGGCTCGACACGATCCGTCGATGTCGCGATGTCGAGCGCCGGGTTCATCGTCAACGTAACGATCGCAGCCATTACTGCCACTCCACAGGATATTACTGCGCCGCGATCCGGGCGGCCGTCGCCGCCCGCTGCTCGGCCTCGTGAACTGCGGTAAACGTCTGGAACAGACTTGCAGCATTGACGCTGATCGAGTCGATTCCAAGCCCAGCGAGGAACTGCGCAATCTCTGGATAATTGGCCGGCGCCTCACCGCAGATCCCGACATGGCGATGGTTGCGTTTCGCGCCAGTCACCGAAAGCCTTAGCATTTCGAGCATGCCCGTATCGCGCTCGTCAAAATCGAATGCGACGATTTCCGAATCGCGGTCCACCCCCAGCGTCAACTGCGTCAGATCGTTGGACCCAATCGAAAATCCGTCGAACAACCGTGCAAAGGCGTCGATTTGGATTACGTTATTGGGGATCTCGCACATCACGTAGATCTCGAGCTCGTTATCGCCCTGTTTCAGACCGTGCTGCGCCATCGTCGTGATCACTTGCTCGGCTTCGGCGACACGGCGGCAAAATGGGACCATGACGCGCAAGTTCTTCAGCCCCATTTCGTTGCGGACGCGCGCCAACGCCCGGCATTCGAGCGCGAAACCATCGGCATAGGCCGGGTGGGAGTAGCGGGACGCCCCGCGAAACCCGAGCATTGGATTTTGTTCTTTTGGTTCGAACTCGGCGCCGCCGATCAGGTTGGCATATTCATTGGTCTTGAAATCCGACAACCGCACGATGACGGGCCTCGGATAAAAGGCAGCGGCGATCGTACCGATCCCCTCCGAAAGCTTGTCGACAAAGAAATCGGCTGGTTGCGGGTAGGTCTGCACCAAGCGGGCAATGGCGGCTTGTGCCTTTTTCGATGTCACCTTTTCCGGATGGACGAGCGCCATCGGATGGACACCGATGTGCTGGTTGATTATGAACTCCATACGCGCGAGCCCGACACCGTCGTTCGGCAGCATCGCGGTGTGATAGGCAAGCTCGGGATCGCCGAGATTGACCATGATCTGCGTGCGCGGGCGCGGCAGCGCGTCCAGCGCGATCCGGATCACCTCGAACGGCAGCTCCCGGTCATACACCTTGCCGATCTCGCCATCCGCGCAGCTGACAGTTACCGATGTTCCGGTGGCAAGTTTTTCAACCGCGTCCTCTGCGCCGACGACGGCCGGTAGCCCGAGCTCGCGCGCGACAATGGCGGCATGACAAGTGCGCCCGCCGCGTCTGGTAACGATTGCGGCCGCGGTCTTCATGACCGGTTCCCAGTCGGGACTGGTCGACTCCGCCACCAGCACTTCGCCGGGTTGGAAGGCCGCCAGCTGATGGGCACCGGCAACGATCCGGACTTTGCCGGAGGCGATCTTCTCGCCGACCGCGCGGCCCGTCGCGAGCACTGGGCCGGCGCCTTTCAGCGTATAGATCTCGAAAGCATTTGGCGCGCGTCGCGAGGCGGCCGTTTCCGGTCGAGCCTGGACGATATAGAGCCTGCCGTCCTCGCCGTCCTTGGCCCATTCAATGTCCATTGGGGTCGGGCGTCCGGCCAGCTTGGAATAGTGGTCCTCGATGCGGATTGCATAACCGGCGAGCTCGAGGACTTCTGCGTCGGTGAGGCAAAAGCATTCGCGCGCCGCCTTCGGGGTTGGCATGTTTTCGGTCGTAGCGCCTCGCCTGCTTGCGTAAATCAACTGCATTTGCTTGCCGCCGAGGGCGCGGCTCAGCACAGCGCGGAAGCCTTTCCGAAAAGTCGGCTTATGCACGTAGAACTCGTCGGGATCGACCTTGCCCTGGACGATATTCTCGCCGAGACCCCAGATACCGGTGACGAAGACGACATCGCAGAACCCTGACTCGGTGTCGAGCGTGAAAATCACGCCGCTGGCGCCAAGATCGGCGCGGACCATCTTCATGACCCCGACCGACAGCGCGACTTTGAAATGGTCGAAGCCGTTATCGATGCGATAGACGATGGCACGGTCGGTGAAGATCGACGCAAAGCACCGCCGGCACGCTTCTATCACCGCGGTCTCTCCGCGCACGTTCAAAAAGCTTTCGTGTTGTCCGGCGAAACTGGCATTCGGCAGGTCTTCGGCGGTCGCAGAGCTGCGCACCGCGACGGCCACGCCAGCGCCGCACTTGCCCTCGAGGCCCCGATAGGCATTCGCAATTTCCCGGGTCAGCCGGTTGTTGCCGGTGGCGTCGTAGACGAGCTTTCGCGCGGCTGCTGCACGCTCGGCGAGGAGGGCGACATTGTGGTGATCAAGATCGCTCAGGAGGCTGCGCAGTTCCTGCCAAGCGCCGGTTGCGGTGAGCGCGTCGCGATAGGCCTCGGCCGTCAGAGCAAACCCGTCAGGGACCCGCCCGCCATCCGCCGCGAGCAGCGCAGACAGCTCGCCCAATGAGGCTGTTTTGCCGCCGACCTCCGGAAAATCCTTCAGTCTGACGTCCTCGAACCAGCGGACATAATGATCATTCATGACGCTGCTCCGGGGCTGTGCCAGTTCGTGAGTAGTCTCTGCCTTCGCCCGCCCGTCGCATTGACCTAGATCAAGGCGTCGAGGTCGTCGAAGGACGCAGTGTCGATCCGTGAGCGAAATCGAAGGGGGTAAGCTATGACGGTACGGGTAGCCATCAACGGCTTTGGGCGCATCGGCCGGTTGGTCTTGCGCGCGCTGCACGAGACCCGGTGCGAGGACGTCGAGATCGTTGCGATTAACGATCTCGGGCCCGTCGCGACCAACGCGCATCTCCTTAAATACGACAGCGTGCATGGGCGTTTCCCAGCCGACATCACCGCCAGCGATACCTGGATCGATATCGGCCGCGGCAAAGTCGCGGTCAGCGCCGAACGTGATCCAGCGCAGCTGCCCTGGCGCAGCCTCGGCATCGATGTAGCACTCGAATGCACGGGAAAGTTCACGAAACGCGAGACCGCGGCGAAACATATCGCACGGTCCAGGGTTTCAACATGCCGCACCGCATCGTGCTCGGCACAGAGACGTCGCCGGGCGACAACTTTGAGCTCGCGGTGTTTGCGATCAATGGCCCGATATCGGCCGCACCCGCGAATTTCCTGTGGTTGCGCGAGGCCAAGGTGGAATTTTTTCGTTGACCGACGGGTGCCAGAATCGACAGCACCGCCGCTAGCTGCGGCGGACCCCTGCTTTGAGATCGGCGCTGGCCGCCCCGGTTTCCCGTAGCGCCATCAACGCGTTTAGAGAAAGCGCATCAGCCACACGCTTTGGCCCGTCGCGATAGCCGCCGGCTCTAGAGATGGGCAGGGAGCGATGGTTTGCAGACTCGTCGCTGGAGGGAGATGGATTCGAACTCACAGTTCCGCGCGAGTTCAAGCCTTCGAGCCCGCGCACAAATGCTGTTCGATCAGCTCGTTGACCCGCGCCGGCGCTTCGGCCTCGGGCAGGTGACCACACCTGGGGAGCATCACAAGTGTCGCGTCTGGCACCACGCGGGCGAGCAGCTCGGCATTTGCTGCGGCCTGCGTCACTCGATCTTCTTCGCCCTGGATTAGCAACAGAGGCATCGTCAGCCCGGCGCCGAGCGGCGGCGTTTCGCCACCCGTTACGAAGCGCGCCGCCTGCATGAACCCGGTCGGGTTCGTCGCACGCAACGTATGCTGCACCACGGCGATCGTCTGCGGAGAGGCGGCGGCACCGAGCAGGGCCGCTACCCGTTCTCCGAAACCGTAACCGCCGCATTCGATCATCGCGGCCCGCGCCCTTAGAGCCTGCGCGCGCTCCTCCGGTGGGGCGGCTCGGGCAAGGCTGGTGCCGGTGAACACGGCGCGCCCGATCCGTCCGGGGTAGTGATAGGCGTAAACTCTGCGCGACGCGGGTGGCGAGTAGTCTATCGCCGCCGGGCGGCGACAGGGTTGCGCCGTAAGCGGGCGGTCACGCGACTGATGGAAGCCGGGGTCGGTGCGCTCGGCGTGTCGTGCCCGGGCCGGCGTCCCCACCCTAGGCCACAGTATTTCGTGGAACATCCTTGAACGGCTTGTCGGTGTCGCCGGTTCGTTCGCGCGGCATCTTCAGCACCCGTTCGCTGATGATGTTGCGCTGGATCTCGTCGGTACCGCCGGCGATCGAGCTGGCCGGCACCGACACCAGGATCTCAGCCAATAACCCGCTCATCGGGCTGTCGTCGCCGGTCAGCAGCGCATCTGGCCCCAGCAGCGACGTATGCACGCGAGCCGCCGCGCGGGCGATGATGCTGGACGCCAGCTTGCCGAGGGAGCCCTCGGGGCCCTGCGGCCGACCCTGCTCCTGTGCCGTGCGAGCACGACGAGCGGTCCATTCCGCGGCTTTCGCCATCGCCAGCACCTTGGCGATCTCTTGCCGCAGCGCCGGATCGTTGATCTTTCCGGTCGCCCGCGCCCGCTCCAGGATCAGATCGACTCGGCCCGCACGTTGCGGATACCACTTGTAGGGCTCCATAGTCGTGCGGATTTCTTCCCGTTCCTCGTCATAGGCCCGGCCCGGCTTGTCGGAGGCGATCGCCCAGCTGCGCAACCCGTCGGCGCCGCGGCGCTCATGCATCAGTGTCGTCGTCGTCACGGCCCAGCCGTTGCCAATGTCGGAGACGAGGAACTCGGGCTCGACCTTCGCGTCGGTGAAGAACACCTGGTTGAACGAGGCATAGCCGTTCATCTGTCGCAATGGCTGCACTGTGACACCCGGCTGCTTCATATCGATGATGAAATACGACAGGCCTCGGTGCTTCGGCTGGTCCCAATCGCTGCGCGCAAGTAACAATCCCCAATGCGCCTTGTGCGCGCTGGTGGTCCACACCTTCTGTCCGTTCACGACCCATTGATTGCCGCGGAATTCGGCCCGCGTCACCGCACCGGCGACGTCGGAACCGCTACCCGGTTCGCTGAACAATTGGCACCAGATGTCCTCGCCGGTCAAAATGCGCAGCAGAAATTTCTCCTTCTGCCAGTCGCTCCCATGCGCGAGGATCGTCGCCGCAGCCAGCGTCCGGATCCCCACCTTGGCGACGCCGATCGCGCCGATCCGCTTGAACTCCTCTTCGACCACCGGCACCAAACCGACGGGGAGGTCGCGGCCATACCAGCGCGACGGCCAATGCGGGACGCCCCACCCGGACTGAGCCAGCTTGAGACGCCATTCCACCAGCCCATAGTCCGGCTTCCAATTCGCCTCCAGCCAGGCGCGGGCTTCGGCGCGGACAGTGTCCTCGTTGATCTCGGTCATATTGTTCGTCCTCAGGCCGGCCAGTTTTGCAGCATCAGTTCGCGGTGATAGTTGGCATCGCCCAGCAACACCTCGGAGCTTTTTGCCCGCTTGAACCAGAGATGCGTGTCATTGTCCCAAGTGAAGCCGATGCCGCCATGGATCTGCACCGCGTGGATGGCG
>Ga0306922_10004635_pt1 | contig 13022 bp, 10 predicted proteins | sample sta12Cox44000082_FD_203758 | JGI IMG/M metagenome (GOLD analysis project Ga0306922, IMG submission 203758) | Lab enrichment of tropical soil microbial communities from Luquillo Experimental Forest, Puerto Rico - statoxic.12C.oxic.44.000.082 (v2)... | ecosystem: Environmental > Terrestrial >... | reverse complement strand
AAGGTATCGCCCGCGGCGAGCATGACCTTGTGGCCATCGTCACGGTATTGCTTGGCAAGTTTGGCGATGGTCGTTGTCTTGCCGCTGCCGTTGACGCCAACGACGAGAATGGCGAAGGGCTTTTTTGTGACGTCGAGGCGCAGTGGTTTCATGACCGGTTCGACGAGCCGGATCACCTGATCGGCTAGGGCGGTGCGGACCTCCTCGGGCAATACCTCCTGGTTGAACCGGGTTTTGCGCAGCGTCTCGGCAACCTCGCCGGCGACACCGATCCCCATGTCACTCGAAATCAACAGCTCCTCAAGCTCGAGGAGTGCCTCGTCATCGAGCCGGCGCCTGTTGAAGATCGTGTTGATGCCTTGGGTGAGCCGCGCCGAGCTGCGCGCCATCCCGACCCGGAGCCGGCCGAACCAGCGGTGGCGTTCCTCTGCCGCTTGGGGAGCCGGTCCCGGTTCCGACGCTTCAATCAAAGCATCTTCGCCCGATTCGCCTGATGGCAGGCCGTCTGCATCATCCTCGAGAGGACCCGTCGTCTCGGTCCCATCTCGGCGTCGCCAAAACCTCATCGAACCGGCACTCCGACAAGGCTGCTCCCGTCGATGTCGATTAGGCGCATGCGCCGAACCGATCCTGTGTCGCTCGGAGCCGTGAAGCGCACGACGGCATGAAACTCGGCGCGGCCGATCCCCGGGCGCTCGATCAGGACATCGGATTCGCTGCCGACCCGCGAACGCAATTCCTCCGCCAGCACGGCTGCGCCTGCCGCGCGCAACCGCGCCGCGCGCTCCTTGATGATCTGAGCGGGAAGTTGCGGCATGCGGGCTGCGGGGGTTTCAGGCCGGACGCTGTACGGGAAGACATGGACAAAGGGGAGCCCGCATTCGGCTATGAGATCGAGGCTGCGACGGAACATATCCTCGGTCTCGGTCGGAAAGCCGGCGATCAGATCGGCGCCGAGCGCCACCTCCGGGCGCAGCGCGCGGGCACGGCGGGCAACATCGATCGCCTGGGCGCGCGAATGCCGCCGCTTCATCCGCTTGAGGATCAGATCGTCGCCGGCTTGCAACGACAGGTGCAGATGCGGCATCAGCCGCTTCTCTTCAGCCAACAGCCGCCACAGCTCTTCATCGATCTCCGCCGGGTCGAGCGAAGAAAGCCGCAAGCGCTCGAGCTCAGGAACAGCGGCGAACAGCCTGCGGATCATCTGGCCCAGGCTCGGTCTTCCAGGTAAATCGGCGCCATAGGCGGTAAGATCAACGCCGGTCAGCACGATCTCCCGGTACCCGGCGGCGACCAGACGGCGCGCCTGATCGGCGACAAGACCCATCGGCACCGACCGGCTCGGGCCGCGCGCGTAGGGGATGATGCAAAAGGTGCAGCGATGATCGCAGCCCTGCTGGACCTGAAGAAAGACGCGGCTCTTGCCTTCAAAGCCGTCGACGAGATGACAGGCGGTCTCCGCCAGATCCACCGGAGTCACACCTTCCGGGAGGTAGCTCTGCAACTGGAGCTTGGCCTGATTCCCGAGGACGCGGTCGACCTCGGGCAATGCGGCATAGTGCTCCGGGGCGATCTCGGCGGCGCAGCCGGTAACGATGATCGTCGCCTCGGGATGCCGCCGACGGGCACGGCGGATCGCTTGGCGTGCCTGGCGTTCGGCCTCGGCGGTAACCGCGCAGGTATTGACGATGACCGAGCCGCTGAGCCCGGCAGCTTCGGCAGCGCGGCGGATGACCTCGGACTCGAACGCGTTGAGCCGGCAGCCGAAGGTGATGATTTCGGTTTGCGCCATGGCTGCGATCAATGTCCCGCGAGCAGGTTCGGGTCGAATCGGCCCTCGAAGCTCAGCGTGACGGGCCCCGTCATAACCACATGCCCGTCCCCGCGCCAGACGATGTCAAGAAATCCGCCATCGAGCTCTACGGCCGCTCGGCGCGCGACGAGCCCTCGCCGGTGGGCCGCGACGAGCGCGGCGCATGCGCCGCTGCCGCAGGCGCGAGTGATCCCGGCACCACGCTCCCATACCCGCAGCCGGATGTTACGGCGGTCACGGACCGTGGCCACGCCGATATTCGCGCGCTGCGGAAAAACCTGATTACGTTCGAGTTCGGGACCGAGCGCAGCCAGATCGACCGCATCGACATCGGCCACGAAGAACGTGGCGTGCGGGTTGCCGAGATTGGTGCAAACCGGCGCAGAAAGGGGACCGAGCGTCAGCTCGACGTGCTCGGTGTTCATGGGCCGGCTCAGCGGGATCTCGCGCCAGCCCGTACGCGCCGGTCCCATATCGACCGCGACGCGCCCGTCCGGCAGTGCTTCGGCGTCGAGCAGCCCGGCAACGGTCTCGATCCGTACCTTGGCCTTGCCTGTTTCGCGGGCCAGCAGATCGGCGACGCAGCGCGTGGCGTTCCCGCATGCCTCGGCCTCGCCGCCGTCGGGGTTGTGGATGCGCATCAGAACCCGCGCGGTCGGTTCACGCGGCGGCTCGAGCAGGATCACCTGGTCGCAGCCGATGCCGGTCCGCCGATCGGCCAAAGCGCGCGCAGCTGCAGCGTCGACCGTAATCACAGCGCGGCGGCCGTCGAGCACGACGAAATCGTTGCCGAGGCCGTGCATCTTGAGGAACGGGATCTTGCCCATTGCCACCGCTTATATGGCGGGGTGGGTATTCCTGTCCAACGCCGCCCAGCCGATGCCGACCCGCCATACCTTGCGCGATCGGGCGGCGCGTGAAACCATCCGACACCGGAGAGGAGGGCCCGCACGAGATGAAACTCAGCACCGACCGCATACTGACTACCCATGTCGGCAGCCTGCCTCGACCACCGGAGCTATTGACTTTGCTCGAAGCACGCGAGACCGGCCGCGAATTTGATCAACCGGCCTTCGAGACGCGGCTCGCCACCAGCGTCCACGAGATTGTCGCCAAGCAAGTCGCAGCCGGCATCGACAGCGTCTGCGACGGTGAGCTCGGCAAGATTTCTTACACCGCCTATATTCGTCACCGCTTTTCCGGGATCGGTTCGTTCCGCGGCGACGACAACGACAAGCCGCCGCAGACCGCCGCTCATCGCGACCTTCTCGACCATCCCGATTACATGCAGCGGCTCAACGAGACGCGCCGCATCTCATGGTTCAGCCGCGAAGCGGTTCCGTGCTGCACGGGTCCGGTCACTTACAGCGATCCGCGGCCGTTGGAGACAGACCTTAAGAACCTTGCCGCCGCCTGTGCCGCAGCGAAACCCGTCGAGGCCTTTATGAATGCGGCCTCACCCGGGGTGCTGACCAAATTCGTCCCGGATCGCTACTACCAGGACGAGGACGCCTATGTAGAGGCATTGGCCAATGCCCTGAAGGTAGAGTACGAAGAGATCGTCAAGGCCGGCTTCATATTGCAGATCGACGCACCCGATCGCGGCTCGGCCCGCCATAACCAATACCAGCACCTGACCGACGACGAGTTTCTGCGCATTGCCGAGCGCAATATCGCGGCAGTCAATCATGCCACCGCCAATATTCCGCCCGAAATGATGCGCATGCATCTTTGCTGGGGAAATTACGAGGGACCGCACACTCACGACATCCCGCTGGCCAAGACCTTCGACACATGCATGCGGGCGCGGCCGGCGGGCTTGTCGTTCGAGGCCGCCAATCCGCGGCACGCTCACGAGTGGGAGGATTTGCGCAGCAAGAAAATTCCGGACGATAAGATCCTCATTCCTGGAGTGATCGATTCGACGACCAATTTTGTTGAGCACCCGCGGCTGATCGCCCAGCGGATCTGCCATTACGCGGACATCGTCGGGCGCGAGCGGGTGATTGCCGGCGCCGATTGCGGCTTTGCGACCTTCGCCTTTGTCAATAACGCCGTGGCACCTTCGGTCGTCTGGGTCAAGCTCTCGGCACTCGCCGAAGGCGCGCGCGTCGCCAGCGCGCGACTGGGGTTAACCACCCAGCTCAGCTTGGCCTCGGCAAGGCTCTGGGCACGGAGGTGCAGCGCACGACAGCGGGGCGCGTCTTGCAGGCCCGCTGGGGGCGAAATGCAACGAAAATCGTGCTTTTTGGCTCCAAAGGCCATGGCGGCCTGATATAATCGTTCGTTATTTTAACGACTTGCGCAGATCATTGGAAGATCAATGGAATTTTGTCGCCGATCGACGAATTTAAGTCGCCTTATCAATCGAAAAACGGTCGAATTCGTGCGCGCCGTGAAAACGGCGAATCTGGTCTCCTGTCAGCGCTCTATACCCCGGGGCGAAGGCCGACCTCAGGGTGGAAATCGATCTCTGCCGGATCCTATTCGCGGCGCCTGGCGTACCAGCAGCGGGCGTCGCTCGGGTTGAGCACGAGCGCACGATCGAACAGTGCTATCGGCACGCCGAGCAATATTCCTGCTCTGGGTCGCCGCCGAGATTTATGCCGGTGCGCAGTTCGATGCGATCGTCCACCCTGACATCCGCGTTGCGCTCGGGCATCGCTTGTTGCACTGCAACCGCGGAGGGCACCGCATCGACGATGCTCCCAAATTCCGCCAGCAGGCCGTCGCCGGTGGTCTTGACGATGCGGCCTGAGGCTCGGCGATTTTCGGATTGAGCAGTTCGCGGAGATGCGCCTTGAAACTTCCGTGCGTCCCTTCCTTATCGGTCCCCATCAGCCGCGAATAGCCCGCCACATCGGCGGCGAGGATCGCGACGAGGCGACGGGTCGCGGTCATGTCGCCTCGCCGGCCGCCAGGCGCAGGCCCGACAGATACAGCTCCCGCTGCTCGACATTCCGCAAGAAGCTGGCGTCGTGGATCACCACAGAAGTAATGGCCCGCAGCCGCTCGACGATCTCTTGCCCTTTCTGGAGCCGCCCCATGTGCGCATAGCAGGCGGCGAGAACGCGATACGCCAACGGGAAGCCTGGATCCTCCTGGATCGCGAGGAGCAGCTTCGGCACGGCCTCACCGAAACGCCGGCTGGCGAAATGCGCGGCGCCTATTACAAGGAGCGACGTGCCAATGCGGACGCGGGGACTGAGGCGCAGCGAGGCTTCGGCATGCTCGATGGCGATGTCGGGCTGGCCTGCCCACAACCTGAGTGTGCCGCTGACAAGCCAGCCGCGCGCGAAATTCGGGTTGAGTGCCAGTGCACGATCCGCCAACGCCATCATGGCGCCGATGTCCTCGCCGAAATAGGCCAGCGCTTGGGCGGCGTTCACCAGAACGCCCGGATCGTCGGCGGCCACCTCCAGGGCTCGCCATGCGAAATCGGCGCCCTTCAGAGCGTTCGCCCCTCGATGTTCGCTCGGGTCGTCAACAAGCAGCCGATAACGGCAATACGCTGCCCAAGCGAGTGCGGGCCCGTAATGAGGATCGCGCTCGATCGCCTGTTCCATAAGGCGGAGCGCCTCAAGGCTTTGCCTTGCCGACGACCAGAGCATCGCATAGGCGCGCAGGTAGAGGTCGTAGGCGGTCAGATCGTTGGTCGGGCGGCCGGCCGAACGGATCGTCTCGGCAGCCTGCAAGGCCGGCTCGATGACGCCGACGACGCTCGACGCCACCCTGTCCTCGTGGTCGAAAACGTCCACCAGCGCTCCGTCGAAGCGATCCGCCCACACATGCGCGCCATTCATTGTATCGATCAACTGCGCGGTGATGCGTACCCGCACGCCGGCCTTGCGCACCGACCCTTCGAGGACATAGCGGACACCGAGTTCGCGCCCGACCTGCTTCACAGCGATGGCTTGGCCCTTGTAGGTGAAGCTCGAATTGCGGGCGATAACGAAGAGCCACCTTACGCGCGAGAGTGCCGTGATGATTTCCTCGACTATACCGTCGGCGAAATATTCCTGCTGCGGGTCGCCACTCATATTGGCGAAGGGCATCACTGCGATCGACGGCTTGTCAGCGAGCGGCCGCACGGGAGGCGCCGGCGCCGGTGGGCTCTTGGCGGCTGCGCGCGAGTCGCGCACCCTATAGACCCGCACTGGCCGGGCAATGTTCTTGACATGCTGCTCGCCCAGATCCTCGAAGACGAAGGGCAGCCGGTCGCGCACGTGGTCATGAACCGTGTTGGACACGAATACTCCGCCGGCATCGGCCAGGGCTTCGATGCGTGCCGCGATGTTGACGCCGTCGCCGTAGAGGTCGCCGTCCTCGACGATCACGTCCCCGAGATTGATGCCGATGCGCAGTTCTATGCAGTCGTCCGCTGCGACCCAGCGTTCCGCTCGGGCATCTCCTGCTGCACCGCGACCGCGCAGCGCACCGCGTCAACGACGCTCGCAAATTCCAGCAGCAGGCCGTCGCCGGTGGTCTTCACGATGCGGCCGTGATGCTCGGCGATTTTTGGATCGAGGAGTTCGCGGCGCAGCGCTTTGAGGCGTTCGAGCGTGCCCTCCTCGTCCGCCCCCATCAGCCGCGAATAGCCCGCCACATCGGCGGCGAGGATCGCGGCAAGCCGGCGCGTCTGGCTCATGTCGCGTTCCCGGTCGCCATGCGCAGGCCCGACAGCAAAAGCTCGCGGTCTTCGGGGTTCCGCAGGAAGCCGGCGTCGGGTATCACGGCAGAGGTAATGGCCCGTAGCCGCGCGACGGTCTCTCGGGCGTCGTCGAGCCGGCCCATGTGCGCGTAGCAGGCGGCAAGATAGCGATATGGCGCTGGGAAGGCTGGGTCCTCCTGGATGGCGAGAAGTAGTTGCGGGACGGCTTCGTCGAAGCGCCGGCTGACGAAATGCGCGGTGCCTATTGTAAAGAGCGACATGCCGATGCGGGCGCGGGGACTGAGGCGCAGCGCGGCATCGAGATGCTCGATCGCGATGTCGGGCTGGCCCGCCCAAACCCTGAGCATGCCGCCAATGTGCCAGCCGCGCAAAATTCGGGTTGAGCGAGAGGGCGCGGTCGACCAGCGCCATCATCGCGCCGATATCTTCGCCGAAATAGGCCAGCGCTTGTGCGGCATTCGCCAGGATGCCCGGATCGTCGCCGGCCACTTCCAGCGCGCGCCGTGCGAAATCGGCGCCCTTCAGACGGTCCGCCGCCGGGTCCTCGCCCCGGCCGTCGATAATCAGCCGCATACAGCAGACCGCGGCCCAGGCGAGGGCGGGCCCGTACCGCGGATCGCGCGCGATCGCCTGCTCCAAAAGACCGAGCGCCTCGGGGATCTGCCGTGCCGACGACAAGTGCATTGGATAGGCGCGCAGGTAGAGGTCGTAGGCGGTCAGGTCGGCGGTCGGGCGGCCAACCGAACGGGCGGTCTCGGCGGCCTGCAACGCTGGCTCGATCACGCCGGCGACGCTGGAGGCCACCTTGTCCTGCAGGTCGAAAACATCTTCCAGCGAGCCATCGAAGCGGTCGGCCCACAGATGCACGCCGGTGGCCACGTCGATCAGTTGCCCGGTGATGCGCACACGCTGCCCCGCCTTGCACACCGAGCCTTGAAGGACATAGCGGACGCCCAATTCGCGCCCGACCTGCTTCACGTCGGGAGAATGACCCTTGTACGAAAAACTCGAATTGCGGGCGAGGACGAACAGCCAACGGATGCGCGACAGCGCGGTGATGATCTCCTCGACCATGCCGTCGACGAAATACTCCTGCTCCGGGTCGCCGCTAATATTCGCGAACGGGAGCACCGAGATCGACGGCTTGTCGGGTAGTGGAATGGCGGGAGCGGTTGGCCGCGTACCGGACGTGGCGATATCCCTCGCCACTCGGTAGGCGCGGACCGGACGGGTAATATTCTTCAGTGCCTGGTCGCCCATATCCGCGAAGGTAAGGTCGAGCTTGCCTGCCGCGTCCTCCTGCACCCGCGCCGAAACGCAGATCCCACCGGGTTCGGCCAGCCCTTCCAGCCGGGCGGCGACATTGACCCCGTCGCCAAAGATGTCGCCGTCCTCGCCGACGACATCGCCCTGGTGGATGCCGATGCGGAATTCGATGCGGCGGTCCGCCGGAGCCTCGCCATTCCGCTCGGCCAGCGCGGCCTGTATTTCGCCGGCGAAGCGCAAGGCATCGACGACGCTAACGAACTCGACCAGCAGCCCGTCGCCCGTGGTCTTGACGAGCCGGCTGCGATGCTCGGCGATCTTCGGGTCGATCAGCTCGATGCGGAGCGCCTTCAGCCGATCCAACGTGCCGTCCTCGTCGGCCTCGATCAGCCGCGAATACCCGGCGACATCGGCGGCCAGGATTGCGGCCAGTCGACGTTCAGCGCGCTCTCGCCCTCGTGTGTTCATTGCTCTTATCCGCAAGGCCGTCGAAGCCGGTTCGGACGGCCTCATCCGATCCAACGAGCCGGCGCCAGCATAATCGGGAGTGCTCCCGTCTCGGAAGCGATCTGACGGACCACGAGTGGGAGATCATCACGCCATTGCCGCTTGCCCCGAAAGAATGGCCGATCGCCTGATTCCGTCACGCGCTCTTTCGCCGCGATGACAAATAACTTATTGAGATTTCAGAGTTCAATCGCGACGGCTTTCAGGGAGGAGTCCGCATGCGCGGCAACAATTTCGTCTTGGCAATGGCACTCTTCGGGTTCGCTGCGGCCCGCGGGCCGACAGCCGCAGCAGCCGATGCGCGCCATTTCAGCTTCGCCTACGACCAACCGCATACGACCGCCTACGGCATTGCCGCCGATACCTTTGCCACCAAGCTCGCAGAGCTGAGCCGCGGGACCATGATCATCGACCAATTTCCCGGAGCGCAGCTCGGCCAAGAGCCCCAGGTACAGCAGAAATTGGGGACCGGCGACATCGACTTCGCGATTACCTCGACCGCGAACTCGGCAACCGCACAGCCGGAGGCCGGCGTGTTCTCGATCCACTTCGTCTTTCGCTCCGAGGACCATCTGAAAAAGGCCCTCGCCGATCCCGCGGTCGTGGCGGCGTTCCGCGAAATGATGAATTCGAAGGTCGAAGGTGCGCACACCCTGGCGCTTGGAACGATGGGCTTTCGCAACATTTACAGTAAACGCGAAATCCATCGCCTCGAAGACTTGAAAAACGTCAAGGTCCGCGTCCAGGCGACGGCGACCGAGGACACGATGTTTCCGGCATATGGCGCGCAAACCATCCACATGCCATTTGGCGATGTCTACACCTCGCTGCAGACCGGGGTCGTCGAAGCGGCGGAAAACGGCATCAACGTCTACCAGATGAACAAGCATTACGAGGTGGCACCAATCATGTCGCTGACCGAGCACGAGGCGAACAACAATGTCGTCTGGGTCAGCGATAAGGTGTGGAACAGTCTCAACGACGAGCAAAAAGGCTAGGTCCAGGCGGCGGCTGACGAGGTCGGACGCACGATGCCGGCAAAGGCCTTGGACCTGGAGCACGCATCGATGACGCAGCTCGAAAAAATCGGCGTCAAGTTCGTCAAGGACGTCGACAAGTCGGGCTTCGTCAAGGACGCCGAGCCGCTGCAGGACCAGCTGACCCAGAAGCTCGGGCCCGGTGCCATAAAGGTCCTGCAGCTCGTCAGAAACGTGCAATAAGCTGAAGCACTGAAGAAACGCTAGGGAGGCTATGCAGCGTCGAACATTTCTGGGCGCATCCGCCGCGATCACCGCTGCGCATCTATTCACCCCAGATGCATTCGCCGAGCAACCGACGAAGCTGCCGGTGATCGGCTTCCTCGGTCTTGCCTCGCCCGGCCCTTTTTCGGGGATTGTGGCCGAGTTTTCGGCAAGGTCTGCGCGAAACTGGGTACGTCGAGGAGACAGAATGTGGCCGTCGATTACCGCTGGGCGGAGCATCATTATGAGCGACTCTCGGCAGGGGCGGCCGATTTCGTCGCCCGCCAGGTAGACGTCATAGTCACCCAAGGCAGCATCCCTCCGGCGCTCGCGGCGAAGGATGGAACAACGACAATCCCGATCGTTTTTGTGACCGGCGCCGACCCGGTCGCGGCGGGCCTCGTCGTCAGCCTCGCCCGGCCGCGCGGCAACCTTACCGGCTTTACCCTGATCCACGCCGAGCTGATGCCTAAGCGGTTAGAGCTTCTTTCCGAACTCGTCCCGCAGGCCACGCTATTTGCGTTGCTCGTCAAGCCGGACAATCCGGAAACCGAGAGGATAGTGAGGGATACGCAGGAGGCGGCGTACGCGAAGAGGTTGCGCCTTCAGATCCTGAAGGCTAGTGACGAAGGCGAAATCGACGACGCCTTTACGTTGCTCGCCCAAATGCAGGCCGGTGCGTTACTGGTCGGCGCCGATCCGTTCTTCTTCAGTGCGCACAAGAAGCTTGTGGCGCTGGCGGCGCGCCATGCGGTTCCGGCGATCTACGATTCGCATGAAGCCGTCTGTGATGGGGGGCTGATCAGCTATGGAGCCAACGGCATCGCCGAGTGGCGTCAAGTCGGCGTTTATGTCGGCCGGATCCTCGCGGGCGCCAAGCCCGCTGATCTGCCGGTGCAGCAACCGACAATCTTCCAGCTGGCCATCAATCTCAAGACCGCCAAGGCGCTGGGCTTGACCGTACCGCCATCCATCCTCGCCCGCGCCGACGAAGTTATAGAATGAACAGGCGCGCATTGTTGGTTCTGCTGGGCGGCGCGATTACCGCGGCCCGCGCCCTCCGCGCGCAACAGAAGGCGATGCCGGTGATCGGCTTCCTCAGCAGCCGAACGCCGGGCGATGCGGCAGGGGTCGTCGCAGCGTTCCGCCAAGGCTTGGCTGAAACCGGCTATGTCGAGGGCCAAAACGTGGCGATCGAATACCGCTGGGCGAAGGGCCGCTATGATCGACTGCCGGCATTTGCCGCCGACCTTGTCGGCCGCAAGGTCGATTTGATCGTCGCAAGCGGCGGCCCCCCTTCGGTACGAACGGCGAAAAGCGCGACCTCGACGATCCCGATCGTCTTCACCGCCCTCGGCGACCCGGTTGGGGCCGGAGTGGTCGCCAGCCTCGCGCGGCCGGGCAGCAATCTCACGGGATCGAGCATCATGGCAACCGAGCTGACGCCCAAAAGGCTCGAGCTCCTCTCCGAACTGGTTCCTCAGAGCCACGTGATCGCCCTGCTCGTAAACCCAAACAGTCCGGAAGCCGAGCCCACGATCCGAGACGCTCAGGAAGCGGCGGGCGCGAAGGGGGTGGAGCTCCCTATCCTGAAGGCCGGCACCGAGGACGAGATCGACATTGCATTCGCCTCCCTTGTCCAACTGAAAGCCGGTGCGCTTATCGTCGGCAACGATCCGTTCTTCGACGGCCGGGTCGAGCAGCTGGTGGCGCTGGCATCACGCCATGCCGTTCCGGCGATCTATTATTCGCGCGAGTTCGCCGCTTCCGGCGGCCTGATCAGCTATGCACCGAGCTTCACGGCTGCATATCACCAAGCCGGCATTTACGCCGGAAGGATCCTCAACGGCGCCAAGCCCGCCGATCTGCCGGTCCAGCAGCCGACGACCTTCGAGCTGGTCGTTAATCTCAAGACCGCCCATGCGCTGGGTATAACCGTCCCGCCATTGATCCTCGCCCGCGCCGACGAGGTTATCGAGTGAACCGCGGGGACTCACTTCCGATCCTCTCCAGGGCGGCAACCTCAATTGCTGCCCGCCGCCAGAGCAGCCGGCGAGCAGGCGGTTGTCGCGACGCGCGAGCTCAGGCGCCTTGCGCTGGGAGCAGCGGAATCGCGTCGATGTCGGTGCGAGAGAAATCCTCCCCCTGAAACAACAAGGCAGCCCGCGGCTCCTTGCAAGAGCGTAGGAAAAGCAGTCGCCGTAATTGAGCCCGGCCGGATGGCGGCCCTTGCCATAGCGCCGCCATGCAATGCGCGCGATCTCGGCTTGATCTTGATCGACCGCAACGACCTCGATCGCAGCGCGATAAATCAGCAAAATCTAGCTCGCGCCCGGCCGCCTCGCCCTTCCGGCTCTCGATCACGATAGAAGCTTCCAACGGGTTTGCCGCCGAGAGCAGGCGCTGCGAAACCGGAATCGATCGCCTCGGCGATCTGGGCGGCATTTGCCTCGTTCAGCAGCACAACGATAATGGCTGAGCTGTCGATGACCATCAGCGGGGAAGTCCGTGTACGTTATAGCCGAGGATCTCGTCTGCCGTGCGCGCGTCGAGATCGGGCAGGGCCGCGCAACGCCTGCCGATCTCGCGCATTTCGGCGGCGAGGCTGCGTCCGGCCCGTTGCAGCCGCACTCGCTGCAGGCGTTCCTCGGCTGCCCTGCGCACGGCGGCCATAACCGATTCTCCTGTTATGGCAGCCGGTTCGCGCACGAATTTCTCAGTCGCCAGGTCCATGATATTCAGCGACATGATCCGATGCTGCCTTGGCAGAATTTATCCGTACGTACAGATGAGCTAAAGGCGGACATCTTCAACCGCGTCATTGGGGTGATCCGCGGGGCACTGGTCGCGAACATCGGTGCAATTGTCGGAGCGATGTTCGCGGTGGCGAAGCCGGTTGCCCATTGATGACCGGGACCCGGCTAGCCCGGTAGCAGGGAACTCTGTGAACGCTCTCACGCCGACGAAGTCATCGAATGAATGAGCGGCGCTATTCGCTGGTTCTGGAGCGCGACCGGCACCTGAAATGGCGGGTGCTCGACGCGGTCGAGCACGTGCTGATGGTCCTGTGCGGCGTCACGTTGACCGGGTTCAGCACGACGGTCTTTCTCGACGTGATGACCCGCTCGCTCGGTCACCCCTGGCTGTGGCTGCAGGAGGTCACGATGACCTTCTTCGTCTACGGCATTTTCATCGGGGCGGCGGCCGCCACGAGGCGCAACGACCACCTTTGCCTGTCGGCGATCACCGAGGCGATGAGCGGGCGGTGGCGGCTCGTCGCCGAGACCTTCAACCGCCTCGTCGTGCTTGCTGCGGCGCTGTGCATGGTCTGGTTTGGCTACCTCAATTTCCTCGCCGGGTTCGGCAATTTCCGCATGCCGTCGATGACGCCGCTCGCCTCGCTCTACGCCGCGATCCCGCTGTCGGGCGCTCTGATTGCGCTCTTCACGGTCGAGCAGCTCGTCAACGGCTGGCGCAACGGCTTTTCCGGCCGCGGTCCCGAACCTCTCGCCGAGGCTCTGGT
>Ga0306922_10004631_pt1 | contig 13028 bp, 9 predicted proteins | sample sta12Cox44000082_FD_203758 | JGI IMG/M metagenome (GOLD analysis project Ga0306922, IMG submission 203758) | Lab enrichment of tropical soil microbial communities from Luquillo Experimental Forest, Puerto Rico - statoxic.12C.oxic.44.000.082 (v2)... | ecosystem: Environmental > Terrestrial > Soil... | reverse complement strand
CGACTTGGCTGAACCTCCCCCGGGGTCCAACGAGTTAGCTGAAACAACCGGATAAGCAGAAGCTAGCTAGTCACCCTAATTTGATATCGAAGGTCCTTGCAGATATGCGAGAAGTAATTGTCCGGAGTTCGCATCGTAGTACGATATATAAGGCTCGTCATGTGTACCGAGGCAAAGTGCTGGGTATTGACCTACATTCCCTCCCTTTGAATCCACTACAGATACATGCCAGTCGTTCTTATCGTCTCTCCAAGCGTACTTGAGTTCGCCCAGGCCCCCGTCATAATAGGCGATGTGAGGCAAGCCGTGGCTGTCCAGCTTCAGAGAAACTCGATCTGCGATGGAAGGAACGTCCACCAATTGATCGACAACTTCCGTTGCCCATCTGTTTTCTGTCCAGCGGGTGAACTTGACTGTGTGGCGGCTGGTGTCAAGGTAGGCGATCGCTGGATCGCCCGCGGCGTCTAGGGCGATGCTGTTGCCTATTCCGACGTAATTATTATGCGTGTGGCGAGCATCCGGAATCTTGGTTTGCCATCCCGAGCCATCCGAATAAATGTACCGCAGATCACCTGCCCCTTGATCTGAGTAAGCGATGTGAGGATTTCCAAGGTCATCAATGGCAATGGAATTGAACTTGCCCCTCGTAATGTGGTGGTCGAGAGTTTGCACATACCACGTCTTTCCATCAAAGTAGGCATATTTCAGTAGGAGAGCATAGCGCCGATCTGGAGTTTCCTCCAGGTAATAGCTAATGCGGGGATTCCCCGATGAATCCAATCCAATGGACGTCAGATGACTCGTACGCGCAGGGTCAATATTCTGCTTGATCCAACGGCTCCCGTTCCAATAGGCGTAGTGCAATCCGCTAAGATACATTGAGTTGTACGCAATGTGCGGTCTATCTTTTGAGTCCACAGCAAGGGAGATGAAAGTTCCGCCATCTGTGTCCACGGTCATCTTGTACCATTGCTTATCCCGTGTTCCACGATAGGCATAACGCAGAGTGTTCCGGAATTGATTGTAGCTGACATGGAGATTTCCGTCGTGGTCGATGGCCAAGGCGCTAAACCTCCCAACGTCGGCCACGCCGCCGTCCACTATTTCAATCTGCCATTGTCCCTGTGCACCCATCGTCGGCAAAGACATTAGCCAGAGGAACGACAGCATCCACCCGACCAGAATTGCGCCAACTTGTCTCTTGTCCTCTCGACTCGCTTCCCCTACGCGCGCCTTCTCTGCGATTTTCATAATCAGCGTTCTCCCTTACGCAATGTTCTCACTGCTTGCTTTGCCACTCCCGGTAGCATCACTGTTAAGAAATATCGGACAAACGGCCAAGGATCCCGCCAGGAAAAGATCCCGAATATGCAAGGGCCCGAGATTTGTCCGAGTAGTTTACGTATTTGGAGTTTCCGTCCGCGGATGCTGCGCAGGATGTGTGAGAATAAAGAATCCTCCGCAATCCAGATCGCTAAGGTGGTACGGCCCCGAGCCGGCGTCACCTCTTTTCCAGTCAAGTCGCAATAGGCTGTCCAGCTCAGATTCACGCCACTTGCGCGGCCCAGCTCATGTTGATCCCAGTGGCGCGTGTTCATCTCGATCAACTTGAATTCCCCCGTTCTGGGATCCATTTTATATTCGACTTCGGCCATTCCGCGATAACACAGGGCTCGCCAGAGCCGTCGCGTAGGCTCGAGAAGCTCGGATATTTCTTCGCTCCGGACAACGCAGCCTGTACCGAAGTATTCGTCCGGCGATTGAATGATCTTGCGAGCGGTGAAGTACGCCAGGGGGTCCGAGTTCGCACCGACATATCCACCAAGAACAACAATGTTTTCGGTCTCACCAGGGATCCACTCCTGGACCAGGATTTTGTGATGAGCCAACTGTACCTTCGCATATTCCCGCTCAAGCGTTTCCATGGTGTCGATGAGAAATGCCTTTCGGCCTCCTACCCTCTCCCAGTTAGCACCTTCTCGCCATTGATAGGAACTGACGGGCTTGGCCACGCAGGGAAAACCTACTTGCAGTGGGACGCGGCCGAACTCTTCCGGCGATCGGAGCACGATGGTCTTTGGGCAAGCTACGCCCGCTCCATGGGCCACACAGACCAGCGTGTACTTGTCGATCACTTGAGACAATGGGCTGCGCGGCGGAATAGCCAAGCGGTAGTGCGAGCGGAGACTATCGCGATAACGATCGAGGAATAGGACGTCAAAATCTCTCGTGGGGAAAATGACAGCACCACGCAGTTCCCCAGCGGACTGCTGCAGGAGGAATTCATAAAGTGCTTCGGGCTGCTCTTGCGAGTTTGGAGCTGCCCGCACTTCGCAAAACCGTGTAAAATTACCATAGATGTTGGGATGAGCAGAAATCCCCACAACTCGTATTCCATGTCCGGCTAGCTCGCGCGCAATACCTAACCCTGTGTAGAAAAGATTCAGGATGATAACGGGGACATCTTTCGGGACACTTCGGCTGCCCACGGCATTATCTACCCCAGGTGGCATCAAACCCTGCGCATGTACGCGCAGAGCTTCACGCCGCTCACGGGAGGGTGTTGGAGTCTGTCTTGTCATAGCGAGTGAACAGGTCTGTGGGCTCCTGCCCCGGTTTCTGATATCGCGGTGGCTTTTCGGAGGCTCAACAATGCCGTCCAGCAATATTTTTGCAGGGATGGGAAACGCGATAGCACGGGCTGTTCCCAACCGAGCAGGACCGTCATGCTTCTATTGAACATCTTCCTCGACCCGGTCACCGCCAACAATCCATTCGCTAGCAGGGTGAAAAGGTAGAAGCCGCGATAGCTGACGGATGCAAAATGCTTGCGAAACACGTCCAGATCTTCCAGCCGCAACGGCTTTTCCGTGGGCGTGCGTCGCCACGGAGTCAATCGCCGAAAGACGTTCAGGAACGGGTTGTGCGCCAAGGGCTCCAAGAAGTAAGCCGCACCACCTGGGCGCAGGACCCGCGCCAACTGCTTACTCGTCTTTTCCAGTTCCGTGTGATGAAGGATGGCTTTTCCTAAAACGAGGTCGAAGGTTTCATCGGGATAGTCGATGTTCTCGGCGGCCAAATGCCTGAAAAATACGCGGGCATCCAAGCCATCGCGCAATGCGTTTCTCTTGGCCACCTGTACGTTTTCGTTGGAAATATCAAATCCGTCGACGCGAGCCGCCCCGAGTTGAGCATAAATCCGGCTGCTCTGTCCTAGCCCACAACCGAAATCCAACACGCGCTTTCCCTCCAGGTCTCCCACAGCTTCCAAAAGGAGTCGAAAATGTTCTTGATTCACGCCCGAATCGTAAAAGTCCATGCGCGCCGATGGTCTCACGCCGCGCCGGGTCCGCTCATCGTGGAACTGCTCTTCGATTTTGTGACGTTCGGTCAGATCTTTCGTTTCCTTGTCTTGCAAAATACTGAGTTTCATTGCCGCCCCTTCCTTGCAGGCCTAAGGTCCCTGTTTCACCCGCCCGTCCACGCCGGTGAGACGATACCAATCCAGCACCATGCCGAACCTATTAGAATCGAAATCCCAAGCATTGAACCAGGGGTTGAAGCGTTTCAGCTCAAAGAGATCATCTCCTGGCCGGTTGAATCCCCATGCGGTCGTTACTGCAGTGGAGAAGCCCGCTCGCTGTACTGCCTGCTTGGATTCGGCGTTGATGTCGAAGGGCTGCCCGAACGGATAGGCGAAGTGCCGCACCGGTAGCTGTAGCTTGTCTTCGATCTTGTCCTTTGACTTCAGAATCTCTGCTTCGAGCCGTTCGCCGCTTATCCGGGAAAGCGCCGGGTGACTGACCGTGTGCGCGCCAAAAGTAAATTTCTCCTTGCTCATCTGCTGAACCTGAGTCCAGCTCAGCATCAGGTTTGGCAGCGACAATGGCTCGGGCACGCCTAGGGCTTCGAGGAGCCTTGGGATCATTCGCGTTCGCTCAGCGTCCTGGGCTCCCCGCAGCCAGGCGAGTGTCTTCCCCATGGCCTGCAGACGTTCCGATCGGCCCCCGAGGTAGGCAGCGGGGCCTCCGATAGGGCAGAGAGAGAACTGCGGCTGGGTAGTCAATTTGAACGCCCAACAAACTTGATCGTACCAGGGCATCTCACCCGTCTCGATATAGCCCGTGGCGAGAAAGAACGTTGCCGACATTCCTAGGTCTTTCAGCACCGGAAACGCATGGAGGAAATTATCGCGGTACCCATCGTCAAACGTAATCGCAACACAATACTTCTCTCCGTTTTGGGGAAACATGCCACTCGCAATTTCTTCCAGGCTTACAACGGGGAAATTCTTTCTTAAGAATTCCATCTGCTTGCGAAACACAACGACAGGGACCGAAGGTAGGAAAGGGTCGTAATCATCATTCACGCGATGATAAATGAAAATGTGACAGATGGGCGTGGTGCGCCGATGCAGGCGGTGGCGTGCCAGATCCAATTCGTAGCGCGACGCTACGGCTTGCCCCACAGCCCCCAAAGGTGTTGCACCGTAGAGCGCGGCGACGGCCCGTTGGCCGAAGGAACTTTTGTGTCCATTCGTCGGGTTCGCCGTAGCGGGAACTACCCCGCGCGCGGCAAGTCGGGCTATCAGTTCGCGCCGCCAAACGAGGATGCTTTCTGGGATCACAGAGCGGACGGCTTCCTTTGATTTCTCGCGCACGTGCGCCTCTCCAAAGGAAACCCAGGCAGCACGCCATGACGGTGCGAGCGTCAAGCGCACGCAATGCTTGACCTGTGCCCCCCAATCGAGCTTGTGAGCGGCGGCGCCAGCGAGGAAATCGTATTCTGCAAGTCCGGCCTCAATCCAGTGGCGCATCAGCCAGCCGCGTAGTGCGAGTCCTGGACGCAATGCGCCAAATTCCGGGTCGTAGCCTTCCTGAAGCAAGAAGAAGCGGTTGTCGTAAAGAAAACCGTATTGCATTGCCAGCGGGCGATTCCCCCAGTCCAGTCGGTGGAACGCGAGCCATCCTTGGCGCAACGCGGCCTGCGACACATCGCTGTAGAAATTCTGTTTGGCGACGTCGAAGAAGACGCCGCGCTGATTCTTCACCTGCCAGCGGCGGGTGTGCAAATCGAACAGGATGGGAAGCCATTGCTCGACCTCCTGGGTATCCTCGCATCCTGTGGACCTAACGCCGATCTTCTTGTCGAAATAATGCAGTGCGGAGCGAACCTTCGTGCGGAAACGCGGCTTCAGCAGTCGGAGGTAGTCGCTCCAGTCGCGTGGCAGGAGCAGCGTCGCGCACGGGATCGGTTCGGAGGAACACTTCCAGGATTTCTGCCGGGCAAGGTTCGTCATGGTGGCGAGACAGACCGAGCCCTCCGGTGTTCCGTGGAACTCCAGAAAGTCCCACCGGTTCCGCTGTGATTCAAGGAATTGGACGAATGCAGGGATCACGTCATTTTCCCGACTGCGTGATACGATGCAATCCAGATAATCGGAATCCTGCGAGCCGTCACCGATGAGCCTCAGGCAGGCCCATTTTCCATCCCAGCGCAAAAGACTATCCATATAGAAGGGAGCGATCCCCTCGAGAGAATTTCCTTCCCAGGCACTTAGCACATACAGCCGATGCCCGGCGCCGTAGTTTTTCCACCATGCTTCTATCCACTCCCAAGTCAGGAAGATGGTGTTGCTAGCGCTCCTCGCGAGGAGGCGATTCCATTGCCCGGAGAGCTTCAAGAGATCTTCCCAGCTCTCGTGGAGCACAACCTTCATGGCGAACCCTCCACGTGCTGTCGGTGCCATAGTTCCAGCATCAGAAAAGGCCAGAGTACATCGCCGTAGAACGGGGAGTTGTCCTGATCCATTGCTGCAAAAGTTTTTTCGATGAATTCCCGCTGGAAATAGCCGCGTTGATAGGTCTGCGGGTCACACAAAACTTCGCGGGCCAGTCCCCGCATCTTCGGATCAGTCTTCAACCACATCCCGATCGGCAGTCCAAAACCATGCTTCCTCTTTTCGAGGATAGCCTTCGGCAACAGGTCACGGGTTGCCAGCTTAAATAAGTAGCGCTTCTCGAGGTCCTTCACCTTCAGTTCGGCGGAAATTCGCCCGGAAAACTCCGCCAGCGGATGGTCCAAATACGGGAAGCGAACGCTGATGCCCGCCAACTCGGCAGTGCGGGCAACTTTGGGCAGATCGTTGTCGCCCAGCGTCATCTTGACGTCGAGATAGAGCAAGCGATTCAGCTCGGCACGGGCCGGAGCAGACTGATAGTGAGCCCGCGCGATGGCCAGCAGATCGCCGTGGCCGTTGCGGAAGGGCAAGCCCGCCCCAAGAATTTCCTCAGGAGGGAAGTACTGCAGCATGGACCAGCGGAAATAGCGTTCCGGGTTCGGAGTGTTCGATGACCGAATGTATCGTCGGAGTTTTCCAACTAATCCAGGCGCCTCGGGCGAAATGCGGGAAACGATTGGTTCAATAAGCCCGCGTCGGAGTACGCCCGGAATCCTCCTGTAGAGTTCGTAGACCTGATGCGTGCGGTAGCGTTCGTTGCCGCCGAACAGCTCGTCCCCGCCATCCCCTGCCAGCATCACTTCAAGTCCTCGCTCGTGCGCTAGCATCTGGCAGTGGTAAGTCGGGATAACCGAAGAGTTTGCGTAGGGCTCATCGTACAAGGCAACCACCTTGGGAAGGATCCGGAGAGCATCGTCCGGGCCGAGGTGAGCTACAACGTGCTGTGATTTGAAGTGCCTTGCAGCGATGTAGGCATACTCCAACTCATCGAATCGTTCCTCCGCAAAGCCAATCGAGATGCTCGTGATTGGCTGCTTCTTGACGCGTGTAGCCAACCCAACAATCGAGCTACTGTCCGTCCCGCCGCTCAGGAAACAACCAAAACGTGAGACAGGAAGGTCGCTTGAATTGAGACACACCGCTTCTTCCATTCGCTCGAGTAATTCTTGGGCAAGTTGTTCCTTCCGGTCACGAGCATTCTCCGGATACGTCATCTGCCAATACTGGTAAGTGTACGTGCTGCCTTCCCGCCAGATCAGATAACTTGCGGGCTGAAGTTTCGTAATCCCTTCAAAGGCACAAAGCGGCGCCGGAACAACCGTAAAGTTCAGATAGTTTACGAGTGCTAGATTGTTGACGCGCTTTGGAACCCTTCCGCTTGCTAGGATTCCCCGGGGTTGCGACGCGAAGATAATAGCCCTGGTCGTCGCGCTGTAGCATAGCGGCTTGACACCAAAGCGATCCGTGGCAAGAAGTAGGGATTTCGAGCGGAAATCCCAAATGGCAATCGCAAATACACCCCGGAGTTGATTTAGAAGCTCGGGCCCGTCCCGAAGATACAGCTCTGCAAACATCTCGGCTAGGTTGGCGTCCCATCGAATTGAGCTTAATCGAGTCCTGATTATGTCCTGGTTCGAGATGTCGGCATCGCAAGCAACAGCGACCTGCGCTGATTTCCATGTACTCGCAGTTGTGGTCGGAGAAGTGATGCCTAGGCCAAACTCGGCATTGCAATTACGCTCCGTCACCCAGTCCTTTTGCAAAGCGAGAGTGGACACCATGGCTTCGATCTCCCGCGTGTCCACGGGGTTACCTTCTCGAACTACGCCAATGCCACAGACAGGCATCTCTCCACGTCCATTTCGTCTAGTCTAGATCTGGCGAGCCCGCTCTTAAATGCGGGCTCGCTGCCACAAGGGAATAGTTCCCTCTTCGCGATCATCGGCCGGAACCCTGTGTCCATCCGCTTCGGCCTGCGCGCGTTGCCACAAGGCCATGGGTTCGCCCGCCTGAACATCAGGCGGAACGGCTTGCGCATCAACTTCGGCCACGTCGGCGACCTGTTCGATGGTCAACATGAAAAGGCGTCGCTTCGTCACCACAGCCAGACCCGCCCCCAGTGCTACGAACTGGTACATGAGGTCGAAATCCTGCCGGTTGATGAACATGTTGGGCACGAGATAGACAATCAGCGTCGCCATCACAATTTGGCAATACGTTCCCAGATGCTCGCTGTCGGGATTACGTCGTGCTCTCAACCATAAAAGGAACATTTGGCCGATCGGCACAAAAATCATTGAGAGGAAGAAAAAGCACCCTGGAATTCCCGTCTCGGCCAACATATCGAACACGACATTGTGGGTCACACGCGGCGTATCCTGCGAGTAATCTGGAAACGCCAGCATGAAGTTTCTCGGTCCTACCCCAAATACCGGATGAGCTCTGGTCATTTTGAGGGCAGCGGACCACGCCTGCAGCCGACCGATCGCCGATGCGTCCGACTGCGTGGCTGTCGGAATGGTCCGATACCGGTCAAGAGCCCCCTGGGGACCAAACAGTAGCAGCGTCACCACGGCCACTATCAGCCCCATGGCCAGCAACAGTTTGCGCTTGGAAAATGCCGTCATGACCACCCCTACCATTATCAGGCCGAAAAGCCCCGAGCGCGATCGCGTTCCGATTACCACCAGAGCTGATCCTGCTGCCATCACGTGAAAAGCAAGACGAATCCATTTATTCGACTGCTCTTTGGTCAGCAACAGGAGAATTGGGATGCCCATGTTCAGCGCCAGCGCATATTCGTTGGCCTCCGCCATCATCCCGCCGGGTCCTGTCAGAGTGGAGGAGAATCCAGCCAAGAGAGCGTCTAGCGCGCCCTTAGCTCCGAGTACACCGAGCGAGAACGCAAGCACGTACAATATTGCGCGCGCACGTTTTTCCGACGTCACAAGGGATGCGGTCAAGAAAGCCATGATAAAGCCGCGGGAGTACTCGAAAAGTTTCGGGTATGCGAGCGAAGGATCTAACGCCTTGACGGAGGTCACGGCCAGCCACATCCACAAAAGCGCGAGGGGTATCATGCCCTTCAGCCGAATAGGGTATCGGTGCATCTCGAAGACCGTATAGCCAACCAGGCAGGCAACAGCAACGATTGCCAAGTAATCGAAAGTGTATTGCGACCAGACGAAATCACCGGCACGCCCAAAAGTAAGCCACAGATAGATCAAGAGGCCGTCAAATGGCCGAAGAAGCGCAATTGGTATGGCCACGACAACAATTGCTCGAAGAAATAATGAACGTAACATCGAAAATAACCTTCTTCGTGTACTCAATTATCGTCAGCACTTGCTCCTAAACTCGCTGCGTTGTTCCAATGGCTGGGTTGCGGTGGTGCGTCTCATCGTGTATGCCCGCCGTGTGAATAGCGGATGCGTGTTCGTTATGACTTCTGGAATCCAAAGCTCGACGAAGCCTATCTTCCAGCTGGTCCTCCCACCGTAGGGAGCTGTAATATTCGATCAACAGACGTCGCGTGGACATTTCAGAAACTGTTGCCCCTGACTGAAGCTTCTGAACCAGAACCGCAGTGAGGCGTCCCGGATCATCTTCTACGGATACTCCTGACAACAAGCACTCAGGCACCGCCTTGGCAACCCTGCTGCTGATAACGACCGGTACGCCCATCGCCATCGCTTCAAAAATCTTGGTCTGAACACCACGGGCAACCCGCAGCGGACCGATAGCAACGGAAGCACCGCGGAGGTAAGGGCGAATGTCCAAGATAGTTCCGGTTACCAGGACAGCCGGGTCAGACCCTAACTGGCGCACGGCACGCGTAGGATTTCTCCCGGCAATGACAAACCGCGCTCGTGGCACGAGAACCCGGATTGCCCTGAAAACCTCCCGGTAAAAAAATCTGACCGCATCGACGTTGGGGAAATAATCCATCGATCCAGTGAAAATAATGTAAGGGTGCCAAGTCGCAATTTCCGGAGGCACGACAACCGGATTTGGATCGAAGTAGCTCATATCCATTCGGTTTTCCAGCTCTTCAATGTTTGCACCAGGAACTTTGCATCTGAGGCTTTCGGCCTCCGCGCGTGTACTGAGCAAGGTCATGGAAAACTTGCGTGCCCAGCGCGATTCATATTTTGCTAGCCTTCGTCCTTCGGCACCCCACAGCCAGGATGCGGGCGGACGGGTATAATCCGCGTATTGATTCCATTTGTCCGAATCCACATCTACCATGTCAAGCACTCGGGTCTCGGAAGCGTCGTCGACATACTGAGCCATCGAAGAGCTGAAAACAAAAATAAGTTCATACTTTCGTTCGGTCCTGGCTTTGCGCACGCGCTGAGTCATCTTAGGCGAGTGATAAAACGCGGTAGTGAACGGGCTGCCGGAAGCATACGCGAGTGATGCCTGAACGCGGCTACGCCACCAGGAAATCTTCTCCGCGTAAAAATCCCGGCAGTATTGGCGAACAATGGGAAAATATTGTGTGTCTTCGGGCTGATCGTAAAAGCAAAACAGATCCACCTCATGGCGACAAGCGAGCGCTTCCAACTCGCGGAAAGAACGGATTTTGTCTCCTTTGTTCGGAGGGTACGGTAGGCGATGAGCCAAAAAGAGGATTCGCATGAAGATTTCCGCCGTTGTCTACGGAAAAAGTCGGACCAGCGCAGGGCCTAAAGTCTTCGTGAGCGGAAGTGGGATACGCCTCCAAACCGACGTAGCAAGTTTAAATTTCGGGTTGATCGGCGAAAAGTTAGGCAAGCTCTTCCGACGCACCATGTAGAATTGGTACGGGAGTGGTCGCTTGGACATATTCCACTGGGTCTTAAAGAAATAAGCGCCGGTTCCGAGTTTGCTTCGGCCGAAATCGAACTTCTGTAATCCCCGCTCGCAAGCGGTACGCAAAACCTCCCAATACATAAAGTTGTTGGCACCAAACTGCCGGCCTTCCGGCAGAGAACCTCCGTAATACGGCTGGATCGTGTCTCGGAATCGGAAGCTCAGCACGCCCGCTACCGGTTTAGACTGGTGCCAAACGACCATAATCTCGGCCGCATCGCCGAATTCATTGAGGAGAATCTCAAAGAAACGCTTCGAGAATACCGGCGTTCCCAGGTTTCGAACGCTGTACGCGTAGATTTCATAAAAGGAATCGAGCTGGGCTTTTTCAGTTACCGCGCGTAATCCGCTCTTCTGTGCTTTTCGGATCATATAGCGCGTGTCTTTGGGAAAACCACGAATCAGTTTCTCCGCGTCCGCGCTTAGTGCTTGCTCGAAAGTAACGTACAGTTCCTTAGTTAGAAAACCCTCTTCAAAAACGCGATGAGGTTCACGCAGTTCTAGATAGTTCACACCATCATCCGTGGCCATAAGGCACGCCGCTTTTCGCAAAGCCATGATCGCGGCGGGATCGCTCGAGCAGATTCCCCCATAGACGGCAAACGGAGTTGAAATTAGAGTTTGTCCCTGCACCCAGTTGGAAGATCGGAACAACGGCAGAACACCGCGAATCTGCCCATTTTCTTGAGCAAGCAGGTAGCGCGCTTCGAAACCGAATTCACGCTCGATCGCCCGCTTCCATGCGGTTAGGTGAAAGAGAGTGCCTTCAGGCTGCATGACAACGAAATCGTCCCAGTCTGTGCGGACGTCGTCACAATAGGGCAGAATTTCGATCTCATTCATTGGAATTGGTTCTCCGTGACTCAGGGGTTCTCCCGGTCGCCCGATTATTCTGCTCTCCCCTATTGGGCTACTTGGGAGTTTGGGAATCCAGCCCGTAGTAACTGTAGTCATACTTATAGATCTCATCGCAATTGTTGATGACGACGCCCAAGAATTTCTTTGCATCCAGGCGCGCCGTAGCGCGCTTCAACGCCGTTCGGTGCGTTTGGCGCATGAACACCACCATAAGAATCGCGTCACAAGGTGCTGTCACGAGCTCCAAGTCTGCAACCGGCGCCGATGCTGGCACGCAATCCACAATTACGAGATCGAATCGCTCCTTAGCCTGCTCGAGAAATTTGTTCCAACGCGGCCCTTCTAGAATCTCTGGTAACGCGTGTTTTGGAAGAAGTCCTGTGGGAGCAATCGAGAAGTGTGGAAATCCCACCACGTGGATCACATTCTCGAACTGCTTGCTTCCCGATAAGAAATCCGCGACACCGGGCAAATCCTTTAGCTTGAGAATTCGGGTGACATCACCCGCTCTGAGATCACCATCCACCAGGAGAACTCGCTTGGTGGCCAATTGCGCAATGCTCATCGCAAGGTTAGTGGCAACTAGGGTCTTCCCATCGCCTGATTCAGCACTTGTGACGACCACCGATTTGATTCCGAGCTTGTTGTGAACGCTGAGCATCCGCGACCTCAGGATGCTAAACGCCTCCGAAACGATTTTGTGCCGAACCACGTCCCCATTGGTTTCGCGCCGACGAAGCACGAGTGGGAAGTCGGCATCGGCCTGGATAGCTTGTATTCTTGGGACGCTGTCGATTTGCGCTGCCCCCCCCTCGTTCCATCGCCCACCACGGATTTCCACGGAGTCCGTTTCTATCTTCAGTTCTGACTTCACTTTGTTCTCCATGAGCCTTGCCCAAAATTTACTGATGACCGATCGGCAAGTGCCAACCAAGCAGCAAAAAGCAATATACGGCTGCCAACAAGACACTTCCCGCACAGGCAAAAATCGTATGCAATCTCCGTCGATGATTCGACACCGGCGTCGGCAGCCAGGGCACATCACCAAATACTGGAGCGCCAACATGGTTGATGACCTCTTGTTCCGTCTTTACGGAGAGATCTGAGACTTCGAGAGCCAATACACCGACGAAACCGAAAACCAATCCAGCGGCTAAACCCATTAAATCTAATAATGGCCGATCGGGACTGGTAGGCTTATACGGCACTTGCGCAGGGTCCAGAATTTCGAATCGTTCACCTTTTTGTCGGATTTCCATGTCCGTGGCCATATCTGCCGAAAATTTGCGATCGGCAAGACGTTTGTAATTTTCCTGGGCAGTTTCGTAATCGCGCATCACCGAACTTATTTGCTGCTCGAAGAGCGGTATGCGTGCCAGTTCTGTTTGGTGCTGTTCGATCTGCTTTTCAATCTTCGCCTCTTCGTCTTTACGTTTTTGGATCTCCTCATCCAACTTGGCAATCTGGCTTTGCACCACCGGATTGTGTTCTTTCATAGGTATAGGTGCTGGTTGTGTTTTTACTTGTTTCGCGGCCACTTCCTTCTTGTTCTCTTCAAGTTGGGCATCCAAAGCGC
>Ga0306922_10004627_pt1 | contig 13030 bp, 8 predicted proteins | sample sta12Cox44000082_FD_203758 | JGI IMG/M metagenome (GOLD analysis project Ga0306922, IMG submission 203758) | Lab enrichment of tropical soil microbial communities from Luquillo Experimental Forest, Puerto Rico - statoxic.12C.oxic.44.000.082 (v2)... | ecosystem: Environmental > Terrestrial > Soil... | reverse complement strand
GCATACTCGTACCCAAGGTGGGTTGTCGTACTCCATTTCGCATCCGCCTGAATCGGTGTGAAAGGATTGTCGGCTAAGGGTTGCACCCACCAGGGTCCGCTCCTCGCGTAAATAACAATGCGCTGCCCGGGACGAGCGCCGATCACACGCCCAGCGATGGCGTCAACTCTCTCCTGACCACCCTGTGCGGCCGGAGGGATCTTGGTGAACTCGATAACGGCGCCGGTGCTGGCTTTCTCGGAATGACAGCCCTGAAGTGCAAGGCCGAAGACGGAAACAAAGGTGAGCATCAGCGTGAGTTCTTTCGGTCGAATATCTGCCGCGCACGCCGCACTTCGAGGAAGGTGCTTTTTAACGAGCTTGTCCATGCCCGCCATGGCGACGCCGATTATGCAGCAAATCAGCACCGAGAACAAACCCGCCCGGCGACTCGATGATCGAACTCGCTGCTACGATTCTTTCGGCAGATTTTTCTCGCCCCGGTGAAGAAGCGCAGTCGGCCGTGGCCGGCGGAACGACGGTTCCCCACTTGGACGTTATGGACGGACACTTTGTTCCCAACATTGCGATCGGACCCGCGGTCGTCGCCTCGCTCCGAAGCTCTCCCGGAATCTCACGGAATATCGATTATTCCGCGCTTCAGGGCGATCGTAACCGCGTGAGTGCGATCGTTCGTGCCGAGCTTTGAGAGAATACTCCTCATATGGCCTTTGACGGTTTCCTCGGAAATGGCCAGGAGGTCGGCGACGATCTTATTGGAGTTGCCAGCAGCCACCAGCTGCAAGACCTCGATTTCTCGTTCGGTCAATGCATCATCCGCCTGGTGTTCTGCCATTTCGATGGCGATTTCGGAGGGGATTCTTTTTCGGCCGGCATGCACGCTTCGAATGGTCTCGACCAGTTCCTTTCTCACCATGCTCTTCAGCAGATAACCGGACGCTCCGGCTTTGAACGCCCGGACGGCTTGCGCGCCACCGCTATAGGTAGTCAAAACAATGATCCGGGCGTTCGGAAATTCCTCGCGGATGGCCAGAATTGTTTCGATACCGTTCATCTCCGGCATCTGCAGGTCCATAAGAGTTACGTCCGGATGATAAGTGCGGAATTGCGCAATTGCCTCGGGACCGTTGCTGGCTTCTGCCACGAGGGCCATGTCTGGCTCGCCCCCTAGGATCGCAGCGATACCTCGGCGCAGAACAGGATGGTCATCAACGGTCAGGATTCGAATGGGACTGTTGGCGTTCATAGTTCGTCACGAGTCAACGCTCGAAGATCCACGAAATCAAAAACTTCTCCCGTACTCACGCATCCGTTCGAGCCCCATTGACGGTCGCGACCACCCGGTTTGGGCACCCGCGCGCCAAAGCGCCCTGACGGAAATGCCAAAAGTCTAAAAGGGTTTTGGCCTGACAGCAACCTTACCATATGGATGGGGTGTCAATTGCGTGCGGGAAACGCCCTAGGGCTCATGGAGCGTTCTTCGCCACTGCGATATCTCGCCGAGCGGCTAGCTGTTCCGGTCGGTGCGCCGCTGAGTCCAGCGTCGGGGTGTGCCAGCGAAGATAGACGATCAGTTTCTGAGATCAGCAAACCGGGCCTGAACCAACCGTTGAATAACGGCAAAGACTAGCGCGGCCGAAACGCCGAACATGAGCACACCGTTTGCCGCTTCCAAGGGTCCCAGCAATCTCCACGACGGCGTCATGACGACGTCTCCGTAGCCCAATGTCGTGAAGTTAACCGCGGAGTGGTAGAACGCGGTTCCAAATGAGGAAAACTCCCCGCAGACCACGAACAGCACCGCCCACAGAGCCATTTCAACCAGGTGGGCCACAAGCGCGCACGAGACCACCAGCGCCACAATTCTGACATCGCTCCAAAAACCCCTGCCCATTCGTCGGAGTTTTTTTTCGTGACGAACGAATTCAACCGTCGCGCGCAAGGGCAGCGCGTGGATCAACATCGTGCCTAAGGCAGCGAGTAGGCTCACCGCCAGCGGAATCCAGATCGCGATTTGGTGAGTTTGGATCATTCCCTTCTACCTCAAACCGCGGCAGTTACCTGGTGTTCGCGAACCGGGGCCGCCCGGCTGTCCTGGGCTGCCGGCAGCCGAGAAGTGCTCCAGGGACAGGGCAAAGCACGATCTCCCAAGCAAACCTTCCGGACTTGAAATTAACGGTCCTGAAGCATGGGAACTGGGCAAGGTGCTCGCACCGGTAACAAAGGAGAACCATGCCTCCAAGTTCGATCAGAAACGCAACCGCCGCGAGCAGGGGCAATTTTCGTCCTGTCTGTGAATTCGTCTTGACTACCTCATAGACTGCCCCTCACTCGAAGGGAAGGGCAATTCCCTGGCCCTACGAAGTACAGCGATCGCGCGCAGCAAGCGATTAAAGGCAGGGAAGATGACGTAGTTGCGGGGTGTGGCTGACAATGCGTCAGGTCATTGCTTTGACGCTAGCGTGAAACCTTCGGCATCACTTGTTCGATCGCTCAGCTTTAGAGCGCCGTCTGTAGCCGGCCTTCCCCTGGGGCATTGGCAATAAAGACGGAACGCTGGTTCTGTCTCTCGCGTTCTTTGGTACTTGGTTTGCACAGACTTGTAACCACTGAAAGCGACGAAAGGGCAAAAATCCGCTTTTGGTGTGGGGGCAAGAATGAAAATGCAAACAAACACGGGCTACACCGTCCAGGGCCGCGGCTCAAATCGCCGCGCAGCCTCCGGTGGCGAACTCACGTTTTCTGGCTCAGAATTGTTTCTCTCCTTCGGCGTCTTCGTTGCTCTTATCAGTCTATCGATCTGGGTCCTTGTGCATTACTGTGTCTTTGCAAAGTGATGTGAGCTTCGGGACTTCTCCGGGCGCCGCCGTCGTTCGACATCGAGGCGGCTCGAGCCCGCGGACTTCCGAGGTTCGCCCGAGAATCATTTCCGTGCCGATTCTTTCCACCCTCGATGCACGGGGTTTTGCAGCTCCATTCTGGCCCGGGATTTTGCCGGTCTACTGGTCGTTAACTAAGCGGAGATAAATTTCTTGATCGGCGTTGGCCGGCTGCCGGCCTGGGTTCTCCCGGCAGGTTTTTCCGTTTTCGGCGGCTCTCAGTTCGTGTTGTGGCGGTTAACTCGGTCGAGCAGCGCAGACAACCAGTTAAGTAGGTTTCTCGAGACTTCCCGCCGGTTGATTTCATTGAGCATTTCGTGGCGTCCACCGGGGTAGAAATCATGACGGATGTCGCGAATACCCGCTTGGCGATAGCGCTCCATGAGCGTTCGAACGCCTTCGAGCTGTTGGCCAACGGGATCTTTGCTGCCCGAGAAGAGGTAAATCGGCAAATCCCCTCGAATTTTGCGAAGACCGGCCGGGTCTGATAGTCGAGGCGCAGCAGCAAGGAAAGATGCAAACGAAGCGGGTTGAAGCTGTGCAAAGCACAGCGGGTCGCTGAGGAATCTGTCAACGGCTCGGTTGTCGCGGCTCAGCCAGTCGCACGGGGTCCGCGCCGGCTCAAAAGGGGCGTTCAAAATGTTGCTGCCTGGCGGCGCTGAACCGGCTAAAAGCGCCAGCCCGTCGAGAGCGCCCGATCCCGAGAGGATGAGTCCGTCAATTTCACGGCTGTGTTCCAGCACGTATTGTTGTGCTGCGAACGAACCCATACTGTGCCCCAGAAGGACCAATGGCTTATCGGGCTTTTCCTCCCGAGCGATGCGGCTTAACCGAACCATATCCTCCACCAGCAGGTCGAAGCCACCCGCACCGAAATCTCCCAAGTGAGTCGTCGAAGGCGCGGTGCGACCGTGTCCACGGTGGTCGTTTCCGTAGACCGTCACACCGGCTGACACTAAAGCTTCGATCAAATCGGCGTACCGTCCGATATGTTCACCCATGCCGTGCGCAATCTGGACAACGCCGCGCGCTTGACTGCGGCTGTCCCACCGGGCGGATGCCACGGGCAAGCCATCAGCGCTCGTAAATCGAAACTCGGCCGAAGGAGTCGTCCTGGAATGACCGTTGTAGAGTGTTGTCACAAAACCCCTCATTCCCTGGTTGCAATTGCCCGGCCGAACGATGGAAGACCGGAGTCTCCAGAATGACCGCGAGTTGACCAGCTGCCGGTGGCGTTACCAAAAACGGTTGCTCAGTGTCAGACACTTTGGTCAAACGATTGACGCTATGGAAGACCCGGCACTGGACTGTGCAATCGGAGGGCCACGGCAAAAATTCGAATCGCTCTCTCGATTGCAGTCGCTAGCCAAACTGTTGTGATCATTTTCCGAGCTCTCAGGCGAGCCGCAACGGGGCGTCAGTTTTGTGGCGGAAACGTCAACGGCTGAACTTCAATATTTGGGGTCACTCACTCGGAAGGGATTTGACTCCCACCTATTACCTGTTTTTTCAGATTCTTGCGGCATTCTCCTAGCAGCCGGGTTGGCAAGGCGGTTGCATTTGCAAAGAGGGCCAGTCTATCAACGTGACTCGCCGCCATATGGCGCTGCGGAACGTTAGGATCGACGACTGGGAAGAGGGTACCGTGAAGAGGGTTGCGTTTTGTTTGGTTGGGTCAGCCGCCGCCAGTTCTGTCTTCGGGACAAGAGTGACACGCCAGGCGTTTCCCGTGTCGGGGGTTACCCCCAGGAAGTCCGCACCTCACGTGATCCCGTCTCTTGTGCTCGCAGCATTTCTTTGCTGTCTCTCGTTCCTTCTTTTCTTTTGTTCTCCGGCAGTAGCGCAATCGCAACCTCTTGACCGACAGGCGGCGGAATTGAAGCTCCCCGACGCACCTGAGCCAAAGCTCGGCGCCGCCGCTGAGCCTCAGCAAAAAACAACGTACGGCACCGTCAGCGGCACGATTGTCGATCAGACGGGCAAAGGTGTCGTCGGTGCCGACGTCACGCTCACGCAGGATCAGGATTCAATTGCGCAGGAAGTGCAATCCGATGAGGATGGTCACTTTGCTTTTCGCAACGTTGCTCCTGGATTGCTGGAGGTCACGATTGTCGCGGACGGCTTTACCTCGCAAATGGTCTCGGGCACCCTACGTCCCGGCGAGAACTACCTCTTTCCTCAGATCACGCTGTCCCTGGCCACCCAAGTTACCGAAATCCGCGTCTCGCCTTTCACAAAGGAAATCGCCCAGGAGCAACTCAAAGACCAGGAGAAGCAGCGTGTCTTGGGCATTGTTCCCAATTTCTATGTCAGCTACGTCGATGAGGCTGCTCCGTTAACTTCCGCGCAAAAATTCCAACTCGCCTTGAGAACCGCGACCGATCCCGTGAGCATCTCTGCCGTTAGCGTTATTGCCGGGATCAACCAGGCCACCGACCGCTTCAGCGGGTACGGCCAAGGCGCGGAGGGTTACGCCAAGCGTTATGGTGCCTCTTATGCGAACTTCGCTAGCGGGTTATTCATCGGAGGCGCAGTCCTGCCATCGCTGTTAAAGCAAGACCCTCGCTACTTCTACAAGGGGAGCGGTACGACGCGTTCACGCTTGCTCTATGCCGTCTCCCGTGTCGTTATTTGTAAGGGCGACAATCAGAAATGGCAGCCGAACTATTCCAGTATTTTCGGCGACCTTGCCGCTGGAGGCATCTCGAACCTGTATATCCCGGAAAGAGATCGTCATGGTGCAGCACTGACGTTCGAGAATGCCGGCATCGCTCTCGCGACCAGCGCTGTCATCGGCGTTCTCCAGGAATTCGTTTTGCACAAAGTCACTTCACACCGACAATAGAAATCGGAGCAGCTCACGAAGCACACTGCCAGTGACGACGGCGCCAGACTTCGCGCTACTTCGGCTCATGCGGGCGGTCCGGGCAAAACGCACATCCGTGATGGCATTGAGCTCATCTGTCGTATGACCGCGAACCGGTCATGGCAGATCGATTCCGTACTCGCAGGGCGGATTTGCAGACTGAAAGCGGCAGCGGCGGCCTAACTCATCACAGATCACACTCCGAGCAGGCATGAAGGTGCAAAGCGGCTCTGATTGGTGTAGGCTTTCTCATTGCTCCGACGGGTTCGAAGTCCAGGCGTGTTGCGGCCGTTTCGCAGGTTGCGGGTGACCTGCATGAAAGTCCGCTCCTTCGTCGGCGTTTTGCCTAAAGGAATGCTGGTCCTGGGGTTCTGCTCTGCCCTGAACGGTTGCCATACACGTCAGAGCGACACGCGGCCCTCAATCGAGTTCACCAAAATTCCCCCCGCCGCGCAGGGAGGCCGGGAGAGAGTCGATACTATCTCAGGGCGCGTTATTGCTGCTCGTCGGGGGCTGCGAATAGTTGTTTATGCGCGTAGCGGGCCCTGGTGGGTCCAGCCCTGGCCCGACCGGCCCTTCATCCCAATTCAGGCCGATTCAACATGGAGCACAGAAACTCACCTCGGATGGGAGTACGCCGCGTTACTAGTTGATCCGGACTACCAGCCACCCCCGACAATGGATGTTGCACCCACGGAAGGCGGTCGTGTGGTGCTCGTAAAGATCGTCAAAGGTGTTGGTGAGCCTCAGTTCGCACCCACCAAACCCCTTCATTTCAGCGGATACGATTGGAAGGTTCGCACCATAGCGAGCGATCGCGGAGGAATGAACAATTTATACGATGCTGACAACGCCTGGACGGATGCCGGTGGAGCTCTGCATCTTCGCATCAAGAGAAAGGAGGACCGGTGGTCCTGTGCAGAGGTCGTTCTTACGCGAAGCCTCGGGTATGGAACCTACCTCCTGGAGGTGCGCGACACTTCTCATCTGGAGCCTGCAGCAGTTCTGACTATGGGCACGTACGACGAGTTTGCGGGAGAGCAGCATTTCCGCGAGTTGGACCTTGCGCTCGGCCGATGGGGCGACGCTACCAGTAAGACAAATGCGCAGTTTGGAGTTCAGCCTTTTTACGTCCCTGGCAATCTGGTGGAGTTTACCGAGCCTCCGGGTATTATGACTCATTCGTTGCATTGGGAGTCCGGACGCGCTTCCTTCAAGACCGTCCGAGGACCTTCCCAGGCTGGAGCCGCCGTGGTCTCCGAACACGTGTTCATGTCAGGAGTACCTTCACCGGGACAGGAGCAGATTGCCCTCGCGTTCTTCGTAGTTGCAAGCAAGGAGACTCCCCTGCAGAACGATAGTGAGGTTGTTATTGATAAATTCGAGTACCGCCCGTAAGGGAGGCTTCCGAAGGAAGTGGCTGGTCCATCGGTTTCTGATTGGAGTTGCTCTCGTGTGTGCAGCCCCCCCAGCCCATGCCATTGATCCTGACCGCGCGATCTCCCAGTACATTCGAGACCAGTGGGGAAGCGACAAAGGATTTCCCGGGGGATCGGTTTCGGCGATAGCACAATCCGCCGACGGCTACCTGTGGATCGGTACCGACAAGGGCCTGATTCGTTTCGATGGATTGAACTTCCAGCTTTTCCCTCTTGCGGTCCCGAGTTCCCTCCCCATTGGGCCGATTCAGGGACTGATGGCGGACGCGGAAGGGAATTTGTGGATCGTGTTACAGAGCACGCAAATTCTGCGCTACCACGACGGAAGATTTGAGCTCGGGCGCGGAGAAGCAGAGTTCGGAATCACTTCCGTCAGTCGGCGCGGAGACGGTACCGTCCTGCTCTCCTCGCTTGCTCTTGGCACTCTGGTATTCCGTGCCGGAAAATATGAAATTCTCATGTCTCCCTCTGAACTATCGCCTCCTGAAACAAGCGCAACAACGGAGGCAGACACTCGCAATACCCGCCTCAGCTGGGCCATAGGTTTCCGGCCTCAACGACTTGCCCCGCCCAACTCAGCCGTCACCGCGATGGCGGAAACCGCCGATGGCAGGGTGTGGCTTGGCACGCGGGACAAAGGGCTCTTCTACATGAGCGAGGGACGGGTGTTTGCGGTCGGCAAAGGGCCAACAAACACCCAGATCAACTGCTTACTCGCCTTTGAAAACCGGGACCTGTGGATCGGGACAGACAGTGGGATGGTGCGGTGGAACGGCACTGAGGTGACCTCCTCGGGGGTTCCAGACGCGCTCCGTCATATGCAGGTCTTCTCCATGATTCGGGACCGTAACTCCAACATTTGGGTGGGCACCGCGGGTGGACTCGTTCGGGTCAATCCCCAGGGAGTTTCCGCAGACCGAGCTGGCCCTAAAACCAGTCAGGCGGTAACGGCACTTTTCGAAGATCGTGAAGGAAATCTGTGGAGGGGAGGTCTTTCGGGGATTCAACGTCTCCGAGACAGCGCATTTGTCACCTACTCAGTCGCGGATGGTTTGCCGTCGGAAAGAAATGGACCGGTTTACGTCGACCGGCAAGGGCGCACCTGGTTTGCTCCCTTGGAGGGCGGACTGCAATGGATGAAGGGAAGGCAGCATGGAAGCGTGACGGAAGACGGCTTGGCCCGGGACGTGGTTTATTCCATTTCAGGAAGTGAAAACGGACTGTGGGTTGGCAGACAACGTGGTGGACTTACGTTTCTTAGTACTAGCGGTGGCTCTCTTGCAGCCAAGACCTATACGCAGGCAGACGGACTCACGCAAAACAGCGTTTTTGCCGTGCACCAAAGTCGTGACGGAACCGTCTGGGCCGGAACTCTGGGTAGCGGTGTCAGCGCATTCAGGAACGGACGCTTTTCCACTTACACGACCGCAGACGGCATGTCGTCCAATACGGTTACTTCGATCACGGAGAGCCCCTACGGCACGGTATGGGTTGCCACACCGAATGGCCTGAGCGCTTTTTCGAACGGCCGATGGCGTGTTTTCACCGTTAAAGACGGCCTGCCTTCAGCCGACCTGAACTGCGTGCTTGCGGATTCCACGGGAATACTCTGGATCGGCAGTACTGCCGGGATCGCCTTTCTTATTTCCGATCATGTTCAGGTCCCGCTCGGCGTGCCGGAACCGCTGCGCGAGCAGGTATTCGGAATCGCGGAAGACAGAAATGGGTGGCTCTGGCTCGCAACCTCGAATCACATCCTCCGCGCGAAACGCGACGGGCTGCTAAACAATGAATCCGGTGACGCCGGTGTGCGCGAGTATGGGCTCACCGACGGACTGCTTGGGACCGAAGGCATAAAGCGGCATCAGTCCGTATTTGCGGATCCCATGGGGAAAATTTGGTTCTCCATGAATCGCGGCCTTTCCGTTGTGGACCCGAATCAGGCAACCGGCAGCTCTGTGCCTGCGCTGGTTCACATCGAGACAGTCATCGTGGATGGCAATACGGTTGATCGTCAAATTCCAATTCGCTTTTCGTCTGCTCACCAGAGGATCATGTTCGGCTACACGGGGTTGAGTCTTTCGAGCTCCGAGCGTGTTCGGTACCGATATCGGCTGGACGGATTTGATCATGATTGGAGCGAGCCGACGACGACACGAACCGCCATATACACGAATCTCAGTCCGCGCTCATACCGGTTTCGCGTCATCGCTTCGAACAGCGACGGGCTGTGGAACGGCGCTGAAGCTGCCGTGGGGCTTCAAGTAACCCCAACTCTTTGGCAAACGTGGTGGTTTCGGTTGGGGCTTGTACTTTGCGTCGGACTCGCCACCCTGGTGGTCTACCGCCTGCGCATGCATGAGGTGACGCGGCTCCTAAACGCTCGGTTTGAAGAGCGGCTCTCGGAACGGACACGCATCGCGCGGGAATTGCACGATACTCTGCTGCAGAGTTTTCAAGGACTCTTGCTACGCTTTCAGGCGGCTTCCAATGTGCTTCCGACACATCCCGAGCAGGCCAAACAAAAACTTGATAGCGCTATCCATCAGGCGGCTCAGGCGATCGCCGAGGGCCGCGATGCCGTGCAGGGATTGCGCTCCCCCACAGTTGTGACCGACGATCTAGCCACGGCCCTGAGTGCCCTTGGGGAAGAGCTTGCGGCTGGTAAAACCAGCCAGAATTCTCCGGTCTTCGATGTGGAGGTAGAAGGATCCCCACGGGAGCTCCAACCAATACTGCGAGACGAAGTCTACCGGATTGCAGGCGAGGCGCTGCGCAATGCATTCAGGCACGCGCAAGCGCGACGGATCGAATTGGAAATCCGCTACGCCGAAAGCCAGTTGCGGCTGCGAATTCGCGACGATGGGAAAGGCATCGACTCACGAGTTCTCGATGGTGAAGGCAGGTCGGGACACTGGGGCTTGCGGGGTATCCGGGAAAGGACCAAACTTGTGGGCGGTAACCTCGAGGTCTGGAGTAAACCCGATTCCGGGACCGAAATTGAACTGAGCATCCCCGCCTCTATTGCCTACGCTCGATCTACTTCTCGACGGCGCTCCTGGTTCTCGCGAAAACGTACGGGAGTGCCGTCATGACTCGAAATGCTGCTCCGATTCGAATTCTAGTCGTCGACGACCATCCGGTGTTTAGACAAGGTATCACAAGTCTCATTGCGAGCCCGACTCTGCTGAACCGCTATCGACACGCTCGGCTGCGGTCTTAAATCGAGGGTCTCGCTTGACGGCGTGATCTCGCCAATCAAGTCGCCGGGGTATCGTTTCCCAACGAAAATTCCGAGTTGTAAGCCGCCAGACAGGCATGACGAGAATCGAAAATCCGGTTGGCACCAATCAAGTCAATCAGACCCATGCGTTCGAGACCCGCCCGATGTTTCACGGGAACCACCACGAGAGCAAGAACGACGCCGGCTTTGGCGAGGTCTTGCTGTAGTCCCGCTACTGCCCGGCTGGCGGAAAAATCCAAGCCGGTAATCGCAGTGGCGTCAATGACCAGCCAACGAACCGGCGAGGGGGAATCATGGACAAGTCTGCGCGCCTGCTCGACAAAAAATGCGACGTTGGCAAAAAAGAGATCTGCACCGAACCAAAACATCACCAAGCCAGGTTCCGCCATCTTGCCGGGCACTGGATCCTCAAAGCTTCGATTGCCGGCAGCATCACGCACGATCACCGCCGTATGAGGGCGATAGCTGCGGCGGACGTGTTGCAGCAGGGACAGAACTACGGCCAGGATAATACCCGGCTCTACACCGAATAAGACGACGGTCAGAGCGGTGACGAGGGCAAGAGCGAATTCCTGGGGCTGCGAACGACGAATCTCGGCGAGGCCACGAAAGTCAACCAGTTTGACACCGACTCGAAAGACGATGGCGGCGAGGACGGCGTTCGGGAGGAAGCTCAACGGTCTCGTGAAAAACAGAAGTACCAGTAGGACCACTGCGGCCGTCGTGAGATGGGACCACTGACTGCGGCCACCTGCGGTGTCCACCATGGCGGTCTTGGTAGGGCTGCCGTTCACAACGAAGGTGCCGCTAAGACCGGCGGCAGCGTTGGCAAGGGAGAGACCCACCAAATCGACATTCTGACTGAAGTGGTCACGATAACGGAGAGCGTAGGCGCGAGAGGTGGCAGCGCTCTGAGCGAGGATGACGATGAAACAGGAAAATGCGATGGGAAGAACGAGAGTAACATCGTTCCAAGTCACATCGGGCAAGCCGAAGCTCGGGAGGCCACTGGGAACGGCACCGACAACGCGGATGCCCTGATCGTCCCAATGGAAATAAGCGCTGGCCACGGTCATTCCTATCATCGCGAGCAACGCACCGGGGAAGCGGGGGGCCAAGACTTCGAAGGCGATGATAACGGCCAAGACCGACAACGCGATGAGCAAGCTCGGCAGACGCGCTTCCGACAGATGCCGAAAAGTGAACAGGAGTTGATGCAGGAATCCGTGGCCGCCCTTTTCTATGCCGAGCATCTCGTGAAGCTCGCCGAAGGCAACCTGAATACCGACACCCGACAAAAAGCCCACCAGCACGGTACGAGACAGGAAATCGGCGAGAAAACCCAAGCGAACGATTCTGGCCAGCAGAAGTATACCCGCAGCCACGAGTCCGACGAGGCTCGTGAGCGCGACATACCTCGGTGTGTTGGGGGTGAATGACAGGGAAAGCAAGCCCGCCGCCACGATGGCTGCGGTTGCGGAGTCAGCGCTGACGACGAGGTGCCGCGAGGAGCCGAACAGGGCATATATCAGGACCGGCAAGAAGAGGGTGTAGAGCCCCGTGATCACCGGCGTGCCGATGATCTTGGTATAACCCATAACCTCGGGTATGCCGAGGGCTGCAAGGGTGATGCCGGCCATGATGTCCGGCCCGATGCGAACCTTATCGAAAGGCAACAAGCCCTGGAGCAGTGGGAGCGACAATCGCGGCCTCTGCTCGAGTTTTGGCTGGGGGGCATGGCGACGGTTCAGATGGGAACTGATATCTACTCTTGGGCGAATTTTGTCAACCCACCGCGATAGGCGTCCAGGGGCACGGAACCACTGATCACCCTATCGGTGTTCATAGAACAGTTAATTCCGCTTAATCCTTAGCGCTTTTACCAGTCCCGTGACGCGAAGGGCAAGCCCGCCAGGCACGGAACGGATACGGTCCGCGAGTTCTTGGAAGAACGATTCAGGCCGTCGTTGCTCGTCGTACCTCGGCGAAACGAGCGACACCTCCGTCGAGAGGTGGGCATTCAGCGCGGAAGCGCCCAATCATGATTTGCGTCTTCTCGTTTCGCCTATTCGGCCCGCAAGGTCTCGACCGGATCAACGCCCGCTGCCCGTCGCGAGGGCAGGTAGCACGCCAGGAACGCCGTGGTCGCGAGTCCGGAAGACACAGCGATGTAGGTAACCGGGTCCGTGGCTTTCACGCCGAAGAGCAGGGATGACATCAGCCGCATCAGACCAAATGACACGAAGAGTCCAGCCACCACACCGATGCTTGTCAGCAACATACCCTGCCGCACGAACATCCTTGTTAGCGTCGGCACCTGCGCTCCTAGAGCGATGCGAATGCCGATCTCCCGCGTCCTCTGCGACACCGAGTAAGCAATCACGCCGTAAATTCCTACCACTCCTAGCAGCAGCGCCATGCCGCCCGCTACCCCGAGCATGATTAACGTGAACGAGGTCCGCGCCAGTGACTTACGGTAGAAATAATCGGCGGTATGCGCTTCCGCGAGCGGCAGATTGGGATCCACCGACCACACAGCCTGACGCGCTGCCGCCATCAATGCCTCCGATCCCGCACGACGGCTACGGATGGCATAGGCCAC
>Ga0306922_10004625_pt1 | contig 13034 bp, 12 predicted proteins | sample sta12Cox44000082_FD_203758 | JGI IMG/M metagenome (GOLD analysis project Ga0306922, IMG submission 203758) | Lab enrichment of tropical soil microbial communities from Luquillo Experimental Forest, Puerto Rico - statoxic.12C.oxic.44.000.082 (v2)... | ecosystem: Environmental > Terrestrial >... | reverse complement strand
CGTTGAATGAGATTGCCGACAAATGCCTGCATGGCGCTAGCGCTGCACCGCATCCGGGACACGCCTTTTACCCCTTTGCCGTCCTCACCATGCCCCAGCGCATGACGGTGGCGCGCTCGATCGAGCCAAAGACGAGCCGCTCGAAGAGAAAGCCGATCGCGCCGATGACGGCGAGCGCGGCGAGCATCACGTCCGCGTTCAAGAACTCCTTGGCGTCGAAAATGACCCAGCCCAGGCCCCAGTCGGAGGCGGCGAGCATCTCGGCGCCCACGACCGCGATCCACGCCCGCAGGAACGCTTGGCGCAGCCCGGTGATGATGAACGGGGATGCGCCCGGAATGATCACCTTCCAGAACAGCGCCCGCTCGTCGGCGCCCATGGCTCCCGCCGCGCGCAGCCACAACGGATTGACGGCGCGCACCCCCGACCAGGTATTGAGCAGCATGGGAAAGAGCGCAGCATAGAACACGATGAGGATCGCGACCGTGTTGCCGAGCCCGAACCAGAGAATGAAAACCGGCACCCAGGCGAGCGACGGGATCGGCATCAGCGCGCTGGCGAGCGGAAGAAAGAAGTTTTCGACCGGCCGGAAGCGGCCCATCAGGATGCCGAGCGGCAGCGCGACCGCGACCGCGAGCGCAAGCCCGACCAGCACGCGGTACATGGTATAGCCGGCGTGCTCCAGCATGGTGCCGTCGAGGAGGAGCGCCCAGAGCGTGCTCGCGACCTTCGGCAGCGTCGGCAGCAGCGCGGCCGGAAAGGCGCCGCTGCGCGCAACCGCCTCGTAGCAGGCGGCGGCGAGTAAGAGCGTGAGGCCCGCGCGGTAGGCCGACGTCGCGCGCTCGATCCTGGCGGTGGTGGCGGTCACGACATCATCCCCCAACGAACGACGGTGTACTGCTCGAGCCGCTGGAACACGAGCTTCTCCAGCGCGAGCCCGATGGCGCCGATGACGGCGACGCCGGCGAGCATCACGTCGGTGTTCAAAAATTCGCGCGCGCCGAAAATCATCCAGCCGAGCCCCCACGACACCGCGGCGAGCATCTCCACGCCGACCAAGATGCGCCAGGCCTGGGCCAAGCCCAGCCGCAACCCGGTGAGGACGTAGGGCAGGGCGCCGGGCAGGATCACGTGGTGCAGGAGCCGCCGGTTGTCCGCGCCCATGGCCTGCGCCGAGCGCACCCAGATGTCCTTGACCGCCTTCACCCCGGTCCAGGTGTTGAAGATGATGGGGAAGGCGGAGACGAAGGCGACCAGCCACACGGCCGTCATGTTGCCGAGGCCGAACCAGAGCAGGAACAGCGGCGCGTAGGCGAGCCCGGGGATGGGCGCGCCGATGCTCACCAGGGGCAAGAACACGTCTTCCGCCCGGCGCGAACGCCCCATGGCAAAACCGATCGCCACGCCGGCCACCGCGGCGAGCGCAAATCCGGCGAGCAGCCGAAGGAGCGTGTCGAGCACGTGGTGGGGCAAGACGCCGTCGGCGGTGAGGCGCACCAAGGCCGCGGCCACCTCTTCCAACGGCGGAAACAGCTTGCGCGGGAAGATGCCGAGATGGGCCGTGACTTCCCAGGCGAGCGCCACCACCAGGAACGGAAAGGCGGTGCGTGCGACCACCCACCAGCGGCTCTCGCCCCGTCGCGCCGATGCCGCGGCAACAATGGTGGGCGATGCGGCGGGGGCAAGGTCGGACATAAGCTCACGATAGTGCGGGCGCACCGGTGCGGACAAGCGAAGTCCGGGGCGTGGAATGTCTCAGTCAAGCGGGATACTCCGACTGCGCAGAAAACTCCGCTCATTCCCGCGCATAGCGCGTCGTTAAGGGCGTTCACGCCCGTCTTCGACGGGCTACGGACGCGCGTAAACGCGCTTCTGCTGGGAATCCAGAGCTAAGGACTGGGTCCCCGCAACGGGGTCCCCGCGACGCATAGCGCGTCACAGACGCGCGTAAACGCGCATTTGCTGTCGCGGGGTGCCCCGCGCGGGGACGAACGGAGGAGAGGGACACACCGGCGCGCATGCGTGCCGCGCGCGGGCGATGATGGATTTGCGCGCGGGCGGCTGTTACCACGGCGGTCGGGCCATGCATGGAATAACCACACTCCAGCACATGCCGAAGCGCGTCGCCGCGGCGCTCGCGATCGCCTTGACGCTTGCCGCCGGCGTCGTCGGCGGGTTCGCCGCACGCTATGTTCATCTGCCGTTGCCGTGGCTGCTCGGCGCGCTCTTCACCACCATGGCGCTGTCGCTCGCGGGCGCGCCGGTGCGGCTCATCCCGTGGGGACGGCCCGCCGGGACGGTGGTGGTCGGCGCCTCCACCGGCCTGCAGTTCACCGCCACCGTGGTCGCGAAACTCGTGACCTTGCTGCCGTTGATCATAACCGCCGCCTTCATCTCGACCATCGTCGGCGCCATCGGCGGACTCCTTTATATGCGGCTCACCGGGATCGACCGCGTCACCGCGTTCTTCGCCACCGTCCCCGGCGGCGTGGTGGAAACGACGACCATCGCCCCGTACTACGGCGGCCACCTCGAGCCCATCATGGTCGCGCAGACGACCAGGGTGGCGCTGATCGTGGTGTTCGCGCCGTTCCTGGTGATCTCCTTCGTCGGCGGCGCCGCCCAGAACCCGCTGCTCGCCATTCCCGTCGTGCCGTGGCTGCCGATCCTCGGCCTCATCCTGGTGTCGGGCGTCATCGCGACCTTGCTCTCGCGCACGCGCTCGCCCAATGCCTGGCTCATGGCGCCGCTCTTCATCGCCGCCGCCGCCGGCCATCTCGGCTGGATCGAGGGCCGCATGCCCGACGTCCTTCTGATCGCGGCGCAGGTCCTCATCGGCAGCGCGCTCGGCGCCCAGTTCAGGCCCGAGTTTCTCACCCGGCTGTTCCGCCTGCTGTGGGCCTCATGCGTCGTGGTGCTGTTCGCGGCCGGCTCGATGGCGCTGTTCGCCGCGGCGATCGCGTGGCTCGGCGGATATCCGGTGCCGACCATGGTGCTCGCCATGGCGCCTGCCGGCATCGCCGAGATGGTGCTCACCGGCAAGGTGCTGGGGCTCGATTCGACGATGATCGCCGGCTTCCAGCTCATGCGCATCATCATCGTGCTGATCTGGTGCCGCACCGCGCTGGTGCTGTTCCAGCACGCCGCGGAGCGCGTCTTCGGCAAGCCGCCTGACCCGCCCTCATCCTGAGGAGCGCGCTTGAGAAGGCTCGAAAGCGATAAACCGGACATGCGTGGCGCGCGTCTCGAAGGAGGAGGGCGAGTGCGCGGCCTCATAACGCGTCGAAGACGCGCGTAAACGCGCTTATGCTTCGAGACACATCGCAGCGCGACCGTGCCGCTGAAGCTGCGCGGAATGCTCGCGCTGCGATGCTCCTCAGCATGAGGCCGAATGGCCCGTGAGTCTGCCGTGACGACAAGCGCGTTTCTTCTGTGCTAGGAGAGCGCCGAATTCGACCTGGGAATTCGACCCGGGCTTGAGCAAGGAGAGTTGGAATGGCAGCGAACAAGCAGAAGATCGGTTGGATCGGCATGGGCCGGATGGGTTATCCCATGGCCGAGCGCCTGCTCAAGGCCGGTTACGACCTTTCCATCTGGAACCGCACCCGCTCCAAGGCCGAGCCGCTGGCCAAGATCGGCGGCAAGGTGGTCGACAACCTCCTCGAGCTCAAGGACGTGGACGTGCTGTTCTCCATCGTCTCGACCGGAAAGGACCTGGATCAGGTCTATTTCGGCAAGAACAGCATCACCGGCCATGGCGGCAAGCTGCCGAAAATCTTCGTCGATTGCTCGACCATCGCGGTGGAAGAGTCGGCCGCGATTCGCGACCGGCTCGCGCAGCTCGGCAGCGAATACGTGGCGGCGCCGGTGAGCGGCAACGCCAAGGTCATCAAGGCGGGCAAGCTCTCCGCGGTGATCTCCGGCAGCGAGGCGGCGTGCAAGGTCGTGTCCCCGCTCATGGAAGTCATCGCCCCGCGCGGCGTCTCCTACGTCGGCGGCGGCGAGCTCGCGCGCATCTGCAAGATCGCCCACAACGTCATGCTCGGCGTGGTGATCGAGAACCTGATCGAGATCACGCTGTTGGCCAACAAGATGGGAGTTCCCCGCCACGCCTTCCTCGCCTTCATGAACAACAGCGTGATGGGCTCCATGTTCACGCGCTACAAATCGCCGGCGCTGGTCAATCTCGACTGGACCACCACGTTCACGCCCGAGCTTCTGCGCAAGGACCTCGACCTCGGCCTGGCGCTCGGCCGCGAATGGGACGTGCCCATGCCGGTGACGGCGGCGACGCGCGAGGTGCTGCAGAGCCATTTCGGCGCCGCGACGCTCAAATCCAATCCCGACGCATATCTGCAGGAGGACTTTTCAGCGCTGATGGAGACGATGGCGCTCGCCTCGGGGATGAAGCTTCAAAGCGAGAACAAGAACGTGCCCACCGGATTGGAGAGCTGATGCCATCGGTTCTTTCGACGGCATTATCACGGCCATCAAACCCCGGCGGAGCTAGCGGAGCGGGATAACGGCGCCAGCGGGGAGAAGGGGTCGTCCATGCTCAAGGTTTGGGGACGCCGCAACTCCTTCAATGTCCAGAAAGTGCTTTGGCTCGTCGGCGAGCTCGGTCTCGCCCACGAGCACATCCCCGCCGGCGGCGACTTCGGCAGGCTCAACGAGCCGTCGTTTCGGGCATTGAACCCGCACGGACGCGTACCGGTGATCGAAGATGGCGATCTCGCGGTGTGGGAATCCCATGCCATTCTCAGGTACCTGGCCGCCCGCTACGATCGCAGCCGATTGTGGTCCGCAGACCCGGCCGAGCGCGCGCGCGTCGATGCCTGGATGGACTGGTCGCAGGCGACGCTCCAGCCCGATTTCCTGATGGGCGTCTTCTGGGGCTACTATCGCACGCCGGAATCGCAGCGCGACTGGCCTGCGATCCGCAAGAGTCTGGCGCGCTGCGCCGATCATTTTCGGCTCCTGGACGACGTTCTGGCGGCGCGGCCGTTCCTGGCCGGCGAGAGCTTCTCGTTGGCGGACATTCCCGCCGGCACGTCGCTTTATCGCTATTTCGAGCTCGATATCGAACGTCCCGGCGTTGCGAACGTGAGCGCCTGGTATGCGCGCCTGCGCCAGCGGCCGGCCTACCGCGAGCACGTCATGATCCCGTTTGCGGACTTGCGCGGCCGGCTCGAACCCTGAGAGTCGGTCCGCAGCGTCGAACCTGCAATCGTTCGCGGATCGCCTCACCGCCCACGTGGGATGGCCGCGGTCGCCGCCTTGCGCGCTGGTGCCGGCGCAAGCTCCCAACTAGGGCCAATTCGGCCGAGTCGTTTCCGGCCGTGCTGTCAGATAACGCCTAGAGCTCAATGATAGCCCACGTCGGCGCGCACCTTGCCCCGGAACACCCAATAGGACCAGCCTGAGTAGAAGAGGATCACCGGCAGCAGGAACAGCGTGCCGACGAGGAGAAACGCCTGGGTGCCGGGCGGGGAGGCGGCCTGCATCAGCGTATAGTGATGCGGCACGATCATCGGAAAGAGGCTGATGGTGATGCCGATATAGGAGAGCACGAACAGGCCGACGGCGCCGATGAAGCCGCCAGAATGCGACGCACCGCCCAATGCCCGCCATGTGGCCCAAGCGACCAGCGCGGTCGCGACGGGCACCGGCGACAAAATGAGGATGTTCGGCCAGGAGAACCAGCGCCTGAAGATTGCATCGTTCGCCAGCGGCGTCCATAGACTCACCACCACGATCGCGATCACCACAGCCGCCAGGCAAACGCGGCCATAGCGGCGCGCCCGCGCCTGGATGTCGTCCTCGGTCTTGAGCACCAGCCAACCTGCGCCCAGGAGGCCGTAGCCGAAGACCAGGGCAATACCGGTCAGAACCGAGAACGGCGTCAAGAAATCGAGCGGGCCGCCGGCAAAGACGCGGCCCTCGACCTTGAAGCCCTGGATGAAGGCGCCGAGCATCATTCCCTGCGCCATGGTTGCGATCAGCGAGCCGTAGAAGAAGCCATGATCCCAGAAGGTCTTGTGCTCGACATCGCGAAAGCGGAACTCGAAGGCGACGCCGCGAAACACCAGCGCGAGCAGCATGACCAGGATCGGAAAATAAAGCGCCGGGATGAGGATGGCGAAGGCAAGTGGAAAGGCCGCGAGCAGTGCGACGCCGCCCATCACCAGCCAGGTCTCGTTGCCGTCCCATACGGGCGCAATCGCGTTCATCACGAGATTGCGGGATCGGGTGTCCGGCATGAAGTTGTAGAGCATGCCCACGCCCAGGTCGAAGCCGTCGAGCAGGACGTAGAAGAAGATGCCGGCGCCTAGGATCAGCGTCCACACGGGCACGAAGTTCAGCGCGTTCATAGCGTCTTGCCTTCCTGCACGAGCTCGACATTGATCGGCGCACTCGGCCGTCCGCTCTCGATCGGCGCGACGGTCTCGGGCGCCAACGCCGGGCCCTTGCGCACCAGTCCCGCCGCGATGAGGACCGCGGACGGGTAGATGATCAGATAAACCACCATGTAGGCCAGCAACGAGACCAGCACGTCGCCGCCCACCAGCGAGGGCGACGTCGAATCGGCGGTGCGCAGCATGCCGTAGACAGTCCAGGGCTGGCGGCCGACCTCCGTCGTCGTCCATCCGGCCAGCACGGCTACGAAGCCTAGCGGCCCCATCGCCATGCAGAGCCAGAGAAACCAGGGACTGTCGAACAGACGATCGCGATAGCGCAACCACCAGCTCACCGCCACCACCGCCAGCATCAAAAGTCCAATGCCGACCATGATGCGGAAAGCGAAGAAGGGAATCGCCACCGGCGGCCGGTCCTCGGGCTTGAACTCCTTCAGGCCCTTGATCTCGCCATCGAGACTATGGGTCAGGATGAGGCTGCCGAGATAGGGCACCTCGATCGCGTAGCGATTGGTCTCGTTGGCCGGGTCGGGAATGGCGAACAAAGTGAGCGGAAAGGACGGCTGGGTATCCCAGCGCGCCTCGATGGCGGCAACCTTCGCCGGCTGGTGCGCGGCGGTGTTGAGTCCGTGCTGGTCGCCCAGGAATATCTGCAGAGGAACCAGGAAGGTGAGCAGCCAGAGCGTCATCGACAACATGACGCGGCCTTCTTCGACGGATCGCCCCTTGCGCATCAGCCAAGCGGCGACGGCCACGACCACGAAACCCGTCGTGACAAAGAAGCCCGTAACCGTGTGGGTCAGGCGGAAGGGAAAGGACGGGTTGAAGACGATGGCGAACCAGTCCTTGGGGAAGAAGCGGCCGTCGACGATTTCGTAGCCGGCAGGCGTCTGCATCCAGCTGTTTGCGGAGAGGATCCAGAACGACGAGAACAGCGTGCCGCTGGCGATCATGAGCGCGGCCACGAAATGCGCCCACGGCGGCACCAGCTTGCGGCCGAACAGCAGTACGCCCAGGAATGCCGCTTCCAGGAAGAAGGCGGTCAGCGCCTCATAGGCGAACAGCGGGCCCAGCACATTGCCCGCCGTGTCCGCGTAGCGGCTCCAGTTGGTGCCGATCTGGAAGGGCATGATCACGCCCGTCACCACGCCGACGCCGAACGCCACCGAGAAGATGCGGATCCAGTACATGGAGATCCGCAGGTAGACGCTGCGGCCCGTCACCAGGTGCATTCCTTCCAGGATCGCGATGTAGGAGGCCATGCCGACGGTGAAGGCGGGCAACAGGATATGCCAGCCGATCACCCAGGCGAACTGCAGGCGCGACAGCAGGACCGGATCGAGATCCATGGTTGGCCTCCTGTTGCCCTCGGCAACAAGACGGACAATCGCTCCACATCCGCGCGCTCAAGGTTACAGTGATGCTGCCGCCAAGGCGAGTCCCCGGATCCGAACAGCTCTCTTTAGCTAGAGCCGCGCACGATCTCGATCGCCCTTTTCGCCAGGCGCGTCGGATCGCGCTCGCCATCTTGGGCAAGTTGAATGATCAGCTTGGCAGCCGAAGTCGTCGTCGGGTCATTACGATTCGTAATGATCTAGTCCGACGGGGCGGGTAAGGTGACGGTCTCCGACCAGATGATCGCAAAGGCGGTCGGCCTTGAGGTGCCGCCGACGCTGCTCGCGCACGCCGACGAGGTGATCGAATAGTGGCTTTTTTGCTGCGGTGCATATGTCCGCTTCTGGCACGAAGCGGACATCCTGACATGCCCGTATTTGTCCGCTTTCGGGGGTAAAACAGACATGAGCCAGCGCATGTCGAACGATCGCGATTTATGAATACACACCCTAACATCCCGCCCGGACCATTCAATGAAAGGCCGGTGACCCGTGGCCGAAGCTTTGCCCCGCATCAAGCTCGTGCTCTTTCACGCAATCATGTGGGCGATCGTTGCGCCACTCGTTCTAGCCGCGGCGGCTCCGCTGTTCGTGTCCATCATTGCATACGACATACTCCAGCATCCGGAGCGTCATCAGAACACGCGTAAAATTTGGAACGTCATTGCGACCGACCTTTACTTCGAGTACGCGGCCAACCTATGGCAGAATCAGAAGGACTGCGTGCAGTACGACGACAAGTTGCTGTATAAGCCGTCGAGCGGCTGTCGCTTCGTCAACAAGGAATTTTCAACCGACCTCACCTTCTCGGAAGACGGAAGGCGCACGACATCCTCGCGCGCGCCTGCGTCGCGGCGGCCGCTCTTATTTGTCGGCGATTCCGAAACGATGGGATGGGGGGTCAACGACGGCGAGACGTTCGCGTCGCTCATTGCCGCCAGCATCGAGGCGCCGGTTTTGAACTTGGGCGTGGCAAGCTACGGGACGGTCAGAGAGATCATGCGCATTCGCATGCAGCCTCGTTTTCAAGACGCCAATTGCATTGTCATTCAATACAGCTGGAATGATTTCGACGAGAACCGCGTATTTCTAGCCAGGGGTGCGTTGCCTTCCCCGACACGGAAAAGATTTCAACAGCTGCTGTCGGACTATGTCAAGCGAGACGTAAGCTTCCAGGACGTCATGCAACGGAGCTTCGACGTCATGTGGAATAATCCGCTTGCGTTTTTCTTAAACATCCTTGGATGGCATGACTTCCCGTTGGAAGATGACGATCCCACGAATAGTAATGGGACTCCCAGAGAAGAGGCCGAAGATACGAAGGCGTTCCTGGCCGTTCTGGCGTCTTTCTCCGAGTTGAACGGCAAAAAGATCTTCGTGATGGGCCCCGGCCGCTTCATCTCCGCACTAAGCCGCGAAACCCCGCCTGCAAACGTGTTCCCGCTCTCGGTCGATTTGAACGACGGCGACTGGTACACGCTCGACATGCATCCCAATAAGCAGGGGCATCGGGAAATGGCCGCGCAAATATTGGAGCAGCTCAAGCGGACGGAACAAGGCAGGCAATGCCTCGCGGGTGAACCCTGAGCAAGCCGATGTAACAGCCGGTCTACAAGTCTTTGGAATTCACGCGGCGCCGGCAGCCAACGCGGGCGCCGCTATAATTTCAGCGATCCCAACGAAAGTCTCGGCGTTCGACCACGTTGGGCATGGCCTTGCAGGCCGCGTAGAGTAGGCGTGCGTGCTGTCCGACCGCGCCTGGATGCAAATCGATCATCACCGTTCGCGGCGGCAAGAAGCAGGCTAGCGAAAAGCCGGAGTATATGCCCCGCCCGTCGAAGGTCAGCCGGTGGCTGGAGTGATCCGGCGTGGTCGCCAAACTGACCAAGAACTTTGCCTTGGTGCTCGTGGCCATGAGCAGCTTGACGACACGCTGGCCGATGATCGTGTCCTCGCTGAGCAACGTCGCGAGTTCGCGCAGGAGCCGTTCCGGACCCGTCGGTCCGTGATTTTCCCGCCCCGCAGACAGCGTGTGGATGAGGTGGCTTATGGACTGAGCGACCTGGTCTGCTCGTTTTTGGTTGAAAAACCACATCGGACTAACTCAACACCCCCAGCGAGCGCGGGCCGCCCCTCCTCGTTTACTAGTCAGAAACTAGCGTCGTCTGTCAGCCCTCGGCAACCGCGCCATGTCTGAAAGTTGACCGCTGTGACATTTTTGCAAAATGATGGGCTGACCCATTAGGTCTAAGCTATCGGAACTGGCTCTGCCGAGCCGTTTCTGTCCTCCGGAGGACGGTGTGGTCGGGCAAACGGCAAGGACCGCCAAAGAGCAGCTCGTCGGATCGTGGACGCTCGTCTCGCTCACGGCCGGTGAGGGCGCCGATCAAACCTTGCCTTATGGCCCCAATCCGAAAGGCTCCATGATGGTGGACGCCAACGGCCGTTTCATGATCACGGTCGTGCGGTCCGATCTTCCGGAATTTGCCTCCAATAACCGCATGGTGGGCACGCCGGACGAGAACAATTCGGTGGTGCAAGGCAGCATCGCCTATTACGGGACCTACACCATCGACGAGGCGACGCGGGTGATCAGGGTCGAAGTCGAAGGAAGCACGTTTCCGAATTTCACCGGCGGCACGCAGACGCGCATCCTCTCGTTCAACGGCGACGACGAGGTGACATATCTCAACCCCACGCCGTCGCACGGGGGCGAGCCGGCCAAAGTGACGTATAGGCGCGCCAAATAGCGCCCAGCTTGGCGCGTCGCGTATCAGGGTGAAGCGGCCAATAAGAGCCGATGGTCATCAACAAACCTGAGGGAGCAGCCCGTGCGTAGGATCAAACGTTTGAAACGAACCTTTGCGATCGGTGTTGCGCTCCTCGCAATTTCGGGATCGATCGGGAGCGCCCTGGGTGAGGTCTATCCATCGCGTCCGATCACGATGATCGTACCCTATCCCGCGGGTGGCCTATTCGATGCGCTCGCACGCATTCTGGCCGAACCCATGCGGGGGGTGCTCGCGCAAACGGTGGTGATTGAAAACGTTGGCGGCGCGGGCGGCAGCATCGCCGTCGGACGCGTCGCGCGCGCGGCGCCCGACGGCTACACGGTCGCCATAGGCTCCGCCGATCAGTTCGTCGTCAATGCCGCGATCTACCCGCTCCCATACGATGTGGTGAACGACTTCGAGCCGGTCGCGCTGCTGATCAGCGGTCCCGTCCTGATCGTCAGCAAGACCGCCGTCCCGGCGAAAAATCTGAAGGAATTGATGGCATGGCTGAAGGCAAACCACGCGCAGGTTGCGCAGGGTCACAATGGTTCCGGTGGGGTACAGCACCTCTGTGGCCTTGAGTTGCAACGCATCGCCGGTGCAAGCTGGCAATTCGTACCCTATCGCGGCGCTGCTCCGGCGCTGCAGGACGTGGTCGGCGGACGCGTCGATGTGATGTGCCCTTCGCCCGCGAGCTCATTGGCAATGGTGCAGAGCGGCCTGCTGCGAGCTTACGCCGTCACCGACGCCACCCGTTTGGCCTCAGCACCGGACATCCCGACAGTGGACGAGGCGGGATTTCCGCAGTTGCACATTTCGGTCTGGGGCGGGCTGTTCGTCCCCAAGGGAACGCCCAAGAGCGTGATCGCCAAGCTCAATTCCGCCGCCGCAACTGCCTTGGCCGATCCGGCGGTGCGTCGGCAGCTTGCAAACCTCGGGCAGGAGGTTGTGCCACGCGAGCAGCAGACGCCGGAGGCCCTCGCCGCGCTTCAAAAAGCCGACATCGAGAAGTGGTGGCCGATTATCAAAGCGGCGAACATCAAGGCGGAATGAATGCTGCTCGTTGCGCCGCTTGACGCGATCCTTTCGCCGCGATCACATCACATATTCCTCAGAAGTAAACTCTTTGCGCCATTGGTCTTTAATTGATCTTGATCCGGGCCGTCTTGATGATGGCGCTCCATTTATCGACTTCCGATTTGAGGAGAGTTTTAAGCTCATCGGGCGAAGAGCCCACCACCATATAGCCGGCTTGTTCCAGCTTGCTCTTGACCACGGGATCGCCGAGAGCCGCGATGTATCGACACTCATTTTCCTGACGATTTCAGGCGGCGTCTGCGGCGTGCTGCCGGTGCCGGGGGATGCCAGTGTGAGCTTGCCTGGATGCGCCTTTGCATAGGCCACAGACTCCATGACCGATTTGGTCGGTAGCGAGTTCGGCACAAACATGAACAATGAAAACCTGGAAACCAGGGAGACTGCCGCAAAATCCGCAATCGGATCGTAGCTGAGCGAGCGGTAGAGACTGCGGTTGACTGCGAGGGATGCGGTGGCAAACAACACCGTGTAACCATCCGGATCGGACCGGGCGACCATTTCATTGCCGATATTGGTGCCGGCGCCCCCCCTGTTCTCGATGACGGCTTGCTGGCCCCAGATTTTCGAGAGCTCCTCGGTGACGACGCGGGCGACAATGTCCGTCGGTCCTCCCGCGGCAAACGGCACAATGAAGCGCACGACCCGTTTGGGCCAATCCAGCGATTGCATCTGCACCCACGCGGCACGACCGCTAAGACTGAGCGCGAGTGCAGACCCGGCGGACCGGGCAATCAGGCGGCGGCGCGTGAGCACGAGGAGCCTCTGGCTGCATTTATTCTATCCGAGCCGAGAACACTTGCGCACATCCTGAACGAAAAAAGGCCGCTCATAACCGAGCGGCCTTCATCGGCAGACCGGATAGTGCCAAAACCCTACATCCGCGGCGCACTCCTATCCGAGGTCGTATCTGCGAACGTGCCGTGAGAATACCAGCATTCGGAGATTAGCGGCGGCGACACACGGACAAAAATTACACAGGCGATACTGCGGTGCAGCGTGAAAGAGCGCCTGCGCTCGGCCTTGGCCTCCTGGTGACCGTGCTTGCCCGCGCCCAACGAGGCGATCGAATAAAACGTTGCAACCGGGCACCTGGTTTGCTGCAGTGCATGAGTCCGCTAGTGGCACATCGCGTCAATTCGCGGCAACGCAACACTTCGGTCGCTTTCGGAGTGAAGCCGACATTGACTGAGCCGCGCTTACAGAAAGCGGACTTATGGGTACACGCTTTAGCTCGGACATATTCGGCACGGTTGCGAAAGGGTCCTCGATGTCCAAGTCCTCGCCCCAGGGCGCCTTGCACTATGCCGATTACCTCAAGCTTGCCGGGCTCCTGTCCACGCAGAAGCCGGAGA
>Ga0306922_10004624_pt1 | contig 13035 bp, 15 predicted proteins | sample sta12Cox44000082_FD_203758 | JGI IMG/M metagenome (GOLD analysis project Ga0306922, IMG submission 203758) | Lab enrichment of tropical soil microbial communities from Luquillo Experimental Forest, Puerto Rico - statoxic.12C.oxic.44.000.082 (v2)... | ecosystem: Environmental > Terrestrial >... | reverse complement strand
TCCCTCGACCTGAGTAGACTTGGTAGTGCATACGACCAAGGGCTCGGGAGGAAAGGAGCCGAGATGCTCATTATAGGTTGCGATTATCACCCCAGCGTACAACAAATCAACTGGGTGGACACAGAAACCGGGGAGTGTGGCGAGAAGCGGCTGATGCACAGCGATGGAGAAGCCGAAAGGTTCTATCGTGAGCTGAAGCAGAAAGGAGTCCAGGTACGAGTTGGGAACTAGCTTGCGAATGTGTTCCGCATCGAGTCGGTCGTTCCGCTGCTTCCGGACGCGCCTGGCCCGAATCTGTGCCGGGCCTCCCACCCACAGTTCGAAGCCCAGCTCGTCCAGCAAGCTCTCGAACCAACGGAACTGCCCCGTCGTTTCTTCCACTGCTGCCTCGACATCGGATTGCCCCAACTCAACGGAATCGAGGCTGCCAAACAGATAAGCAAGGTTGCTCCGCACTCCAAAATCCTCTTCGTGGGCCAGGCGACCGATCCCGATGTTGTAGAAATCGCTCTCGGCCTCGGTGCGGGCTACGTTTCCAAGAGCTGTATCCAAAGGGATCTTCTGCCAGCCGTTGAGTCCGTCCAACGATCTATTGGTAACGGCCAAGACGACTCAACAGATATGGGGAATGCTCAAGCTATTAACTGGCGTATGCGACGGCGGTACGGACCTCGCGCCCAAATCTCCATGTGGTTAACAAGCATGCAGAGGCGTGGGCAATCCTAGGCATCTCGGAACCTCGATTCAACCCGCTGCCCGATCACCCAGATGGAGAGGCCTAGCTTTAGCTGCTTCGCAGTTTCCTCCGAATAGGTCCCGATTGAGATAATCGGAAAGTTCGTAACTAGAACCAAGGTGTCCGATCAGGCGACAATCGTCAACTGACGTCGATGTGCGTAGTATATTCGCAGCCAAATGAACCTACGACGCGCAAAAAGGAGTTGTTCGACGACGACTCGTTCTGGCAAGAGCTTTACGGATTCTTGTTCCCGGGGCAGCCAACCTGGAGTTACCAATGTCCGGATCACTGAAAACGGCCAAGTTTACAACCCGGTGATCCGGCTCATGTCGCGCTTTGTTCTGGGCCATACACGCACGATGGATATCTACCTTTATGCATTGGGGAAGGCCACGGGGTAGGAAGTTGAGATTAAGGATTAACGTTGCCGAACGCCGAACAGTGACTGGCTGGTTGTATGCTGCTCTCCCTCTCGACATTCCCAATGAACAGGAGAATCCATGTCTGACCCTCAGCAGCAGCTTCTCCGCTCGCTCGATGAACAACGAGCGGAATACGCCCGCCGCCGTGGCCTCGCCATGCCCCTGGCGGGGTTAATCGTGTGGACGCTGATCGGCATCGCGGGGGCCTTCCTGCCGCCGATTCTGGCCGTTTGGTCGCTGTTCATCGGGACCGGCTTCATCGCCTATCTCGGCATAGTGCTCTCGCGCTTCACCGGAGAGAACTTCCTCGACAAGAATAAGCCGAAGAACGTCTTCGACAGCCTCTTCTTCCACTGCGTCGCGATGGCACTGCTCGTATACGCCATCGCCATTCCGTTCTTCCGCGTCGACTACACGTCGTTGCCGTTGACGGTCGGGATCCTGGCCGGCCTGATGTGGGTGCCGTTCTCCTGGATCATCCAGCACTGGGTCGGGATCTTGCACACGGTAGCGCGGACGGTTCTGGTGACTGTCGCATGGTACCTCGCTCCGCATCGTCGCTTCGTGGTCATTCCATCGGTCATCGTCGGTGTGTATGCCGTCACAATCGCCATCCTGGAGCAGCGCTGGCGCGTCGCGAAGGTGCAGTCGCGCGCCTAACCACAAATCTTGCCTGCTTCTGTCTGGTTGACGGCATTCGCGGTAACTTGTCATTTAGGGCCTTTGGCCCGCGAAACCTCATGAAAGTCGTGCGCTGCAAAACGGCGCCCTTGCACTGCTAAGCCCTTTGTTTTCAGCTCAGCTCTCAGTTCGACCGCACTTCTTTCGACCCTGGGTCCCAGTACCCACATCGGCCAACATGTCGCGACCTGTGACCACGAAATGGCGGTAGTTAGCGCAGTAATTTGCTAGCATCATGGCTCAAAGGCTCAAAGCAGATGGAGGTGTTTTCATGCTAAGACGTATGTTCTCAGGCCTTTTTCTCCTCTCTCTCCTAATGGCGGTGGGCGGAGAAGCTCAAAGCCCCTTAGATAAGCCCGTGTGGACGATGGAATTCATTAAAGTGAAGCCTGGGATGTTCGGCTTCACATTGGGCTATTTGGATGACAACTGGATACGCGTCCGTGATGTGGCCAAGCGTCAAGGTGCCGTCCTGAGCTATAGCCGCATCGCAGAAAAAGGTAACCGGGAAAGCGATGGCAACATCGTTTTGCTGACAGAATACAAGAATCAGGCTGCGTACGACGGGCGTGAAGCGCTCTTCGACTCGATACAGAAACAGTTGCCGGACAATACCGCAGGAGTGGTACGGCCTTCCCACCAGGACGACCTATATGAATCGATAGGTACTCGCGTATTTCAGGATTATTCCGAGACGTCCAATGGGCGGCTCCGCCCCCTCGCTGCGGATTGACGCGCAGCAATCAGTTGGTGCCGAAATTCGAAGCCGGCCATGGGGTTGGAAAAACAACCACGACACCTACGGCGACATCATCAAGAATCAGCATCAGATTCATTTCGTAGACTGTGCCGATGCAGGAGAACTGGAAGCTGAATTTCGACGGATTGTCTAGTTTCGAGGCTCGATTTCAAAGACGAGTTTGCCTTTTGGAAACCCCATGCCGCGGACTATTGGACCAAATCCTCACCCAAGTCCGGCGAGTGACTGCCTTTTGCTTGGTTAACGGCATCACCGGAAAAGTTGGGACCATTACCCAACTTGCCGGTAACGGCTAGCTACTGCTTGACCCAGATGACAAAGGTCAGGTCCCCATCTATGTAATGGGCCTTAATCTCCCAACATCCCAGGGTTGGAAGATTAATCCCCGTCACAATGCCACCTGCCCCGTTGTTCGCGTGGTCGTCGGAGAGCAGTGGAGAAGCGGGGGAGTCCAGCCGTCTACCAGTGACCACTGAAATTGGTTGGGGGTCTTTACGCCAGTCATAACCCTGTCGCCAGAAGAAAAGTTTCTGTCTGAACGTCGGGTCGGTCGGAGTGTAGTGCGGCAAGCCGCTCCATGTTCCATCTCCAGGCAAAAACGTCCATAGTTTATTCGTGCCGAACCAGAATCCATCGGGACTTATTTTGCTGGAATAAGGAGGCGGCGGTACGAAGGGATGGGCCGGAGGCCTCGTAACCGGGCACGATTGGGGTAATTCTGTCTTCACCCGGTCCTGCCGGAATCGAAACGTGGACGCGAGAGCAGTTTGCAACGAGTGACTCATCTGAGGAGCTAGGAAGCACGCTGGCGTAATCAGGATGACAATAGCAAGAGGGAAGATTTGGCGTCTCATAGGTCCGGTCCAACAGCGATATTACATCTCGACGGATGATTGGCCTCGAATGTTAACAGGGGGCAGCGCCCGTTGAGGCCGCCAAGGACGCGGTAAGTTGTCTCGCGAGCGAGATTATGGACAGACTGGAGCCGGAAATCCGGGAAGCGGTCGCACATATCCATGCGCAGCGAGTCTGGAACCAGTTGGCGGTTGTGAACATGTCGCTGGCTTTGCCGATGGCGACTGTCGCCAGCGTGTGGGCTACGGGTAATCGTCCAGCCTGTCGCCGCACTGGAGGACGACCGCGGCTTCAAGCTGGATCAGGAGGTTCGCGTCCGTCTCGGAGCGGCTACATTCTAACGGGCAAACCGCACATGCTAAGGCTTAGAGGCTCTCGTGTCGCGGGCTGGTCTGCAGAAACTCCACTGAGACTTTTCATGGCCTTCCTTCGTACTGTAGGTCAGGGGGCAATTGATATGAAATCCTCTGTGACGTGGCTTGTGCTTGTCCTACTGCTGATGAACCTTCTGGCTGCATGCGCCCCGGGTCCAAACCAATCCAAAGGAACGGAAAACGAACAAGGCTCGGTGGCGGGCTTCTGGCTCGGGCTCTGGCAAGGATTTATTGCGCCGTTTGTGTTCGTGGCCTCGCTTTTCAAGGGCAGCCTCGGCATCTACGAGGTGCACAACAACGGAGCCTGGTACAACTTCGGCTATCTGTCTGGACTAGCCTGCTTCTTCGGGGGCGGTGGCAGTGGGGCTGCTCGGCGGCGTAAATCCGGCAGTTAAAGGCCATTTTCCCGCAATCACCTTTAAAACACGAAGAGACCTGCTGATATTTTTGACAGTATGCCTACACCCCACCATTCCGGATTGTTTAGTAAGCTGAACGCAGTTCGGACTCCACGCGGGGCAGATCCATGCGGTTCGATAGCGTTATTCTGCGGCAGATGTTTTGGTATGGAGCGATCATCGCCGCGATCGGTTTTGCAGGCTGCAGCAATTCCTGCTTTGTCGCCGTCTTCAACAATGGCAACGGTGCTGTAACTGTACAGGCCGGGAGTCCGCCACCACCTTGTTCGCTTCCCCAAGCGAGGGCGGCAATCAATGCGGTTGCGCTCAAGTCAGCCGTCTGCGAAACCTGCACGGCTGACGCCCGCGTGGAACATCTGTTTGTGACGATGCAAAGCATTCAGCTCCGTCGGAGCATGAGCGATGACACAAGCAAAGATTGGCTTGAGATTGCCCCTGAGCTGGCTAACACACCCCGACACATGGATTTGGTGGGCAATTCCCTATCGGAGATATTGGTAGAGAATGCGAATATTCCTGCGGAAACCTACAGCGAAATCCGCTTACGATTTTGTGTTGATTCCGGTTCAAACCAGGAATGTCACGCCGACACTGTTTGCGGTGAGACGCTACGGAATTGCGTCATGATGGCCAATGGACGAATTGAGTCACTCCACTGGCCTGGTGGGACGCCGGAGTTGGTGATGGCCATCCGGACTCTTGAGGGCGATTCGTTGGCCGCTTTGCCAGACGGCATCACAGATCTTCGGCTTAGCTTAGAAGTACGGCAGGCTCTTAGCGTTTCGAGCGTCCAACGATTGAGACTGCAGAACGTTCTCGTCGGACGCGCCATCGCTGTGCCGCGACGGTCAACCGAAAAGGATAACTCTAAGACGGATTGAGCTCACCGCGGATGCCCGCTAACGAGCAGACCGTCCCTAGGTAGTGAAAAAAGCTTTCCAGTTTACGGCCATCTCCACGAGTCAGTACTTGATAATTCGCGCCGAACTGCTGGGCACGCTTGCCGCAGGCAAAGGCGCCGCGGCTGCCTTATCTTGGGAAGCTACGCAGAGCGGTGGAAGCAGAGAGGGGACCATGCCAAACTAGCGGCGCGAGGAAGGACAAGGATCCCTGATGCGCTTTTTTCGTCCGAGAAAGGGCGGCACGGAACACGGACATACCCATTACATCCGGCTGAAGCTTCACGACGCCAACCAACTGTTCAATTCGATGGATCCTTCACCGTTCATTGAGAAAGACTTGGACGCGGACGCGGAAGAGTTCATCGTGAGCTGGGCTCAGGAATTTCCCCGGGACGACCCGGTCCGATTGCATATCTACCTGGAGCAGTGCCTCGCCGAAGACCCAAAAGAAGCGATCAAAACCGCGGTGCACAACTACTTTGCGCACCGCGCGGAGATTGCGGAGTTGGAGTTCAAGCGCTTGCTCGAGCAAGGCAGGATCAGCCTGGTCATCGGGTTGGTGTTTCTCTCGACGTGCCTGGCGCTCAGCAAGGTGTTGCTAGGCCAAGCGGGCGGCACTTGGGCAGTTGTTGCGAGGGAGAGCCTAACGATTGCCGGATGGGTGGCCATGTGGCGACCGATGCAAATCTATCTTTACGATTGGTGGCCTGTGCGCCGGCGCAGGCGAATTTACGAGAAGCTCAGTCTTATGCCGGTGGAAGTGGAAGCGAAAGGCAAGAGTTGAAGGGAGAAAGCAGTGGCTGGAGGAGGTGGTTCCTGCTTCCCGCCACAAGCAATGCCGATGCTCAGTTCTGAACGGGTTTTTCGTTCGTTGGTGCTGAGTGGTTCAGTCTTTCCAATTCTGCCAACCGCTCCCGCACCCGATCCGTGTCTTTGGCATGCGGAGCTAAGTCCAGGTAAGCTCTTAACTCCGAAATTGCGCCGGCATAGCTCCTCTTGCGGGTATAGATTTCAGCCAGTAAAAGATGCAGCTGCGGAAAATTAGTGTACAGATCCACGCGTTCCGCCTTGAGCGCGCTCTTCTCGGCTTCTTCGAACTTGTTAAGGTTGTAGTTAGCCAAAGCGTTATAGAAATAGGCTTCTGCGGGATACAATTCATCGAGATCCAAGAAATAGCCCGCGCCGACGTCGCCATGATTCAGAAGATCATGATCGATGATGTGAGCTGTATATTGCAGGACTTCCGTCCAGTTTCCTGCTTCGTACGCCATTGCCGCAAGCGACAGATAGGCGGGAAGAAACCTCGTATCGATGGAGGTAGCTTGGGCGAACGCCGCACGAGCCGAATCCTTCTGGTTCTGCTTCTCCAAAACAGTGCCCAACTGAAACCAGGCGCTCACGTACCGTGGGTAGATCTCTAATGCCTGTTCAAAATATTTGCGCGCCTCGGCAACTTTGCCGTCTCTCTCGGCCGCGAGGCCTTTCTCATAGGCCTTTCTGGCATTTGCCGGTGCTTTGTAGGGAGTAGCGCTGAGAGTCATACCCTTAATCTTTGCAGTTCTCTGCACCACGATCGCGCCCACATCGATGGTGCTGGCGGAAGGGGTCAGGTCCAAGAGGCTGATGCTATTCGAACGAAACCCAGCAGCCGAGGCCCGTAGCTCACAATTCATCAGCTCGCGTCGTGGAATTCCTCCAGTCGCAACCCTCTTAGCCGCGGGCTCTTGCGGAGCCGGGCCGCCGCTGGCGTCAAGAAAGGAATCAAACCTCGATTCCATTTGCATGCTGAAGTCGCCTTGCGGTGTTGCATACACTTGTTGACGCACACTCTCGTTGCAAACCCGCTCCACCATGGTGTCGTTTGGAAGCGATGTTCCGTCGCTCGTCGCAATCCGGCCACGGAGAAACACCACCAGATCCCCCTCCATGTCGGGCTGCATTGGTTGCGAACTCCCAAGGCTGGGGGCCACAGGCTGGGTTGGTTTGGAGGGAGGCGGAGGTGCAGGGGCCGGGGGCTTTTGTGACCATGCGACCGGCATCAGAAGACCCATCGCCAAGGCCACCGCGACGAGACTGTGCCCATAGTGGCTCACAACGTGCTCTCCAGCCTGAAAGCAAATCTACAACAATTCCGGATGGGTGAAAAGAGAAACTATCAACAAACGAGCTAATCGGTGGGACGAACTACTCCCAGAAACGGCTTATCTAGCACGGATGATTGTTTCGGCGCAGATTCGCTGCAATGACTTGGCCTTGGTTTGCGTCGAGGAGGGCATGAGGGGCCCCCATTCTCCGGGCGCGCAAGCCTACGCTATGGTTGCGGCCGACTGCGGTCCCGACGGCTTTGCAGGAGCCAGCGCGAGCAGGGCTACACCGATGATAACCAGCACAGCCGAGCCGATGAGAAAGCCGCTGCGTTGGGCGGCAATGGGGATTGCGAGGAGCGACATAACCGTGGCGTGCGCAAAGCTGGACCATGCGGCAAAGGCGATGAGATTGCGATGCGCGGACGGGTTGCGCACTGCCAGTAGCAGGAAAACGCCGAGGGTGGCATAGAGGCTCGCCATCATCGTGTCGCCCGTATCTGACTGATCTGGATGCAATACGCCGCCTACCATGGGATAGGCGGCGGCCACAAAGAGGAGTCCCACCAGCACCAGCACAACCTTCAGCGCCCGATCTCGACGCATGGTGACCTCCTGCTAAATTACGCAATGTGCAAGGGACAAATGCAGCCTGCTAAACAACGCCCATGCTCCCGCACCGAGCGGCGAGCCAATTCCATAAGGTCCGAGCATGTGCCCTGAAGTGAGCGGCATTGGTTGCGTGATTATAGCCCCAGAATTGCCGCATGGAGCTTTCCTCAGCGCCTGATTTAGATCGCCGGAGGGGCTCCGAGGAGTTTTGTCGTAAACTTCACATCTCCCAGACGCAGACTTGGACCTCGGGATCGCATCCTCGGTGATTACGATCGAGCCCATTACGGCGTTGAACATGTTCCTGTTCAAAGCTGTTCGCCTTCGCGCTCTGCAGGATGCCCCCCGCGCATTCGGCTCGACGTATGCAAAGGAATCTCAGCTCAGCGACGCTGATTGAACCAAGCCTGTGGAACGCTGGAATGGCGAGAACGGGGCCGGATTCCTCGCGGTGGACAAGGATACCGCGCGCGGCATCGCCGGCTCCCTTCTCGACCAGAATGATCGGACCCGTGCCCATCTCATCTCCATGCTTGGGTTCAGTCGAACCGGGCGAACTGAGCCTGATCCGAATGATCCAGCCGTGATCGAATACGAGATGTCGCGAGCGATTCCATGATCAATGGCCCACAATGCAACTCCTTCACGCGATGACTCCCTCGAAGCAATACAACTTCTCGCCCTGTTTTCTGTCGTGCTCTGTCTGACGACATCGCACTGCGCGACCCCAGGATCCTTTGCAAGATGATGACGCTTCACTCGAGCACATGCGCTTTGTGATGAAAAAGGGCGGAGGTTGTAAGAAATCAATTCACAAAGAACCAAGAAACTCTGGCGGATTCGCCATGCGACGACTGCTTGGGCGGTTTGGTGACGCAGGGTGAGAGGACGCTATGCGGGAATCTGCTACCGCTTGAGTGCCTTCTGCTTTGGTGTTCGAGGTCCGGGAGCTATTATGTATGGACCCGCCAATCCACCTACTGGCGGATGGGGAGGAGAAGGTGCCCTTAGAAATTACACAGCGTGAAATGAACGGCATTTACCTTCTGGCACTTAGCGGGCGTCTTGTGCTCGGAGAAGAGAGCAGCGGGTTTCGTACAACCGTTGACAATCTTTTGTCATCGGGCGCGACAAGAATTGTCGTTAATCTTGAGCACGTCAATTATGTTGACAGCGCGGGCCTCGGCGCACTCATCGAGGCGCATCGCAAGACAAAAGCCCAAGGCGGACGGCTTAAGCTTTCTAACATCGGCCCGAACTTCAAGCAGGCCTTGGAAGTTGCGAGGCTCCTGACAATATTTGAAACGTGTCCGACCGAAGCCGCCGCCGTCGCGGGTTTTTGACCACGACAGAAACCGTTTGCCTCGAAAGCTCCGCAACTCGCAATTCCCGTGGCAATCCGAACGGACCAGGACTTACCGGATGTGTTCTTGCAGCCGGAATGCGCATGCACTGTGGCGCCCTTATTCGTACCGCACAGCCACAATCGGATCCACGCGCATCGCCCGCCGCGCCGGCAGGTAACAAGCTAGCAGCGCTACGCCAACAACCAGGACCGCCACGCCGGCAAAAGTCAGAGGATCAGACGGCTTGACGGCATAGAGCAAGCTCGAAATCAGTTTCGTCAAGGCGGACGCGCCAATGAGTCCCAACGCAACTCCCCCCAACGCGAGCCGCACACCCCAGTGGATGACCAGCCTCCAAATATCGCCGGGCTTCGCGCCGAGTGCTATCCGAATGCCGATTTCGTTCGTACGCAAGCTCACGACATAACTCATCACCCCATAAATCCCGATCGCCGCGAGCAGCAGGGCGAGGCCCGCGAACACGCTCAGCAAAAATGTAGAGAATCTCCGCGGCGAAACGGACTCCGAGGCCAGTTCGTCCAGTGTCATGACGTGCGTTACCGGCAGATTCGGATCAAACTGATGCACCGCGCGGATGACTGCTTGTGCCAGAGCCACAGTGTCGGATGCCGTCCGAATTACAAGGTACGGCGTCCAGCCTCCCGTGAAATAAATGTCCAAGGTCGACGGAGCCTCCAGACCATACTGGTGGACATTTCCGACGACGCCAACAATCGTCGACCAGCAAGGGTTTGGATCTAGTGAACACAAGTTGACGCGCTTTCCAAGCGCGTCGCCATCCGGAAAGAATCGTTGAGCAAGCGTTTCATTGACGACCACGCGCTGCTCCCCGTAGTCATGCGCGTCGAGTGGCCGGCCCATTCGCAACGGAATTCCCATGGCCGCGAAATATCCTGGGCTGACGACGCGCGTTTCGGCAACCGGACGCGCCCCGTTTGGAGGAAGAGGCTGGCCATCGATCACGAATCTGGACGCCGAGCGCATCGCCGCGCCGAGCGGCATCACCGTGATTCCGCCAACGGCTTTTGCGCCAGGCAGCTCTTGAATTTTCTGCGCCAGCTGGTCGAACTGTAGCGATTGCTTCTTGCTCAAATCAACTTGCTGCTGGTTCGTCAATTTGAGAATCTCAGCAAGCGGCAATTGCGGTTGGTCCACTTCCATCGCCAGAACATGGTCGCGCTCGAATCCGGGATTCACTTCGAGCAACCGATGAAAGCTCCGAATCAGGAGGCCCGCCCCCACCAGAGGAATAAGCGCGAGCGCAATCTCTGAGACAACAAGCAGGCTGCGAAGTTTCTGGCCTCCGCTGGCACCAGCGGTTCTCGTTCCTTCCTTCAATACGCCGTGCAAATCCTGTTTCAAGAACTGCGTTGCCGGGACAACTCCACAGGCGACACCCGCGAGGAGACTAACCACCACCGTAAAGCCCAACACCCAGCCATTCAGTCCAGTTTCCTTTATTCCCGAAAGATCGCTCGGTACGAAAGCGTCTAAAACGCGAAGTCCGCCGGCTGCCAAGAGAACTCCGACCGCGCCACCCAGCAGCGAAAGCATCATGCTTTCCGTAAGCAACTGTCTGAGCAATCGCCCGCGGCTTGCGCCTAGCGCAATGCGCAGAGCAATCTCTTTCTGGCGTGCCGCATTCCGCGCCAAGACCAGATTCACGATATTCGCGCACGCAACGAGCAGCACGAGTCCGACCACTCCAAAAAGAACGAGCAAGGCCACACGCATTTTTGCCGCTGATGGGTCTTCAAGCGGCTTCACCAGCATTCCCCAATTTTTGTGCGTGTCCGGAAACGCTTTTTCCTCCTGGTAATTTAGTGTGCTCAATTCCGCCTGCGCTTGGCTGACGCTTACGCCAGCCTTTAGCCTGCCAAGCACATTGCAGGGATGATGAAGATGGCTGGTCAAATCGTCGCCGTACTGTCCGAATGGCATCCACAGGTCTGTCGCCGGCGCCAAGCGGAATCCCGCGGGCAAGACACCGGCAACCCCGTAGCCTCTGCCGTCAAGCATCACCGTTCGTCCAATGACCGAGGCATCCGATCCGAAACGGCTCTGCCACATCCTATGGCTCACGATCACGACCGGCGGGTTACCGGGATGGTCCTCGTTGGGAGTAAACGCGCGACCGGCGATGGGCGCGACGCCCAGCATCGAGAAAAAGCCCGAAGTCGCATACCTTGCTTCGACCCTTTGCGGCTCGGCGTCACCCGTCAGATTGAATCCCTGCGGGATGTCCACGAAACAGGCCATCTGGGAAAAGCTGCCTGCCCAGCGCTTGAAATCCTGAAAATCACCAGCCGAAAGCGGAACCTGCGAAAACTGCGGCAAATAGGTGTTCCAAACCTCGACCAGTGATCCTGGATCCCGATACGGCAGAGGCCGCATCAAAACGCTCTCCACTACGCTGAAAATCGCTGTATTCGCGCCGATCCCCAAGCCGAGCGTCAGCACGGCAACCGCGGTGAAACCTGAGCTCTTGCAAAGCGCCCGAAATGCCTGTCTTATGTCCTTGCAAACCGTTTCCATGCCACCCCCCTGCTCATCTATGACTTAGACGCCCGCCAACCCCCATCGAGAGGTCAATAAGCTGTGACTAAGCCCCGGTAAGTCCCCGTACATCAGGAGTTGCCTTGACGGATGAAGGCAGAATAACCGCACGATACAGATTTGATCCGAGTTTATTCCGTTAGGCAGCGGTGAGTCAGGGGCACCTCACTGTCAATTCTCCTAATATAGTTGCCCGGAAACCCAGGCCATTCAACTCTGTGCATTTAGCCGCAACCGTCGGTGTAGGAAATAGACCCAAAAGGGACGAGCAACGAACCCTGCCCCAAGAAAAACCGAAGCGAGGGGAGCTATGGAAAACAAATGGACGAGTGTCGGACTGTTGGCGGTACTTGCACTACCAACGTACGCGCACACGACTGTGTTGCCGTACTGCCATCAGTCAAGAAATTTGCCCTTGGGCTCGGTGGGAGTTACGGGCGAGGTGTGATGACTTGCCGCGGGGGAAAGGATTTCAAGGGAAAATGGGGTGCGCCGACAATGATGGCCCTCGAGGGTGCGAGCTTCGGCTTGCAGTTAGGTGGAGAGGCAACGGACTTCGTCTTACTGCTTATGAGCTCCAGGTCCGCCTCCGGCATCCTCGCCAGCAAAGTGAAGCTTGGTGGTGACGCTTCGGCGGCAGCAGGGCGGTTGGCCGCACAGCTTCAGCCGAGACTGACGTGACCATGCAAGCGGAAGTGCTCACGTACTCGCGTGCAAGGGGGCTGTTCGGTGGCGTTTCGCTGGAAGGCTCCACGTTGCGGCCGGACAATGACGCAAACAAGGACCTGTACGGAAAGAAAGTCGGCGCCAAGGAAATCGTGATGGAAGGCGCAGTCAAGTCCCCGCCGTGTGCTGCGACGCTGATTTCTACGCTAGACAAAGCGTCACCCGTAAACAAATCAAAGGCATAGTCAAAGCTCTGTGCGCAGTCCGCGACCCACCGACAAGCAGACAGCCGAACAGACCAACCTGATGGCCCTTGCGATTCTTGCTATACGTGGCGAGCATCATCCTCGTCACGGAAATGGCGGGAAGCTCCGCGGTATTGCTGCCGATGTTAATGGCGTGCTTTGTCGCAATGCAGGTGCCCACAATGTTGGGAGGCGCTCCCCTCTCTGAAACCTTGCGGGCGCGTACTCTAAAGATTCAAGAGAGCATCACGGCTGGGGGCGGCGCGCGGCAAGACAACATCAGCCGAGAGACGCTGCCTAGCCGAAAATTCGAGCATTGGCGTGACGACCGCTTCTTTTTTTTTTGCGAGAGT
>Ga0306922_10004620_pt1 | contig 13044 bp, 6 predicted proteins | sample sta12Cox44000082_FD_203758 | JGI IMG/M metagenome (GOLD analysis project Ga0306922, IMG submission 203758) | Lab enrichment of tropical soil microbial communities from Luquillo Experimental Forest, Puerto Rico - statoxic.12C.oxic.44.000.082 (v2)... | ecosystem: Environmental > Terrestrial > Soil... | reverse complement strand
GAAGCTACAGAAAAACATTGAATTCAAATTCTACGAGTCCGGCCACATGGTGTACGCGCATGAGGTCTCACTGAAAGCGCTTCACGACACTGTGGCCGCCTTCATCGAGCGCACGACGAATTCGAAATCCAAGTGACGCCATGGTGTTGTTGAGCGCAATTTGGATAGCAGGGGGGTGCCCGGTGGGCGCGATAAAAACCGTATCTGATTGTCATTTTGAGGGTTAGCTCGAGCGAGAAGCAGTTTCTCCGAGTTTTGGAATGCTGGTGGACGGGAGGGGATTTGAACCCCCAACCTTAGCGTTGCAAACGCCATGCTCTCCCGGTTGAGCTACCCGCCCACCGTTTCAGCCAGGTAAACGACTATACATCAATGGGTTACGAGCGGCAAGTTGGGACAAATTGGGACAATCAGATTGCCAACTTTTCCGCAGTTGCCCTGCGTTTTTTCGTCGAAAAATGCGTGCAGCGCCGCGTCATCCGCAGGCTGCTGTGACAGAATGCTTTGACGCATCCATCTCGAATGTTATTGACCGTGTATCTGCTAGCGGCGGTTCCGGTACGAAGATCTTCCGTAAGCCAATTTACCAGGCATGTCTTTTTACTTCTGGGTTACCCGTAAGCGTTACTCGGGCGCAATCCTGAGAACAGTCGCAACCAAAACCCGCTTGGCTGTTGATATGAGACTTATTGCGGAAGACCTACGCGGCGCATACGGTCGCCGTAGCGAGGATCGGAACGGAGCGGGTTGAACATGGGCCAAGCCTTGAAAAAACCAAATCATGCTCGGGGCACGGCCTTTCAACGTGTCGATCCTGTGAACGGGTTGTTGAGGTCAGCTGTGAGCTCGGCGATCACACACAACGTTCCTGGCGTCCGCATCAGAGAGCCGAACAGCCAAGTCTGTCCGTCTTCAGAAGTTCTTCAGTGTCCATGCGTTGCCGCTCGCGCTCACTGCGTTGATCGCGAGATGGTGGCCATCGGGCGAAGGCAAACCATGTACAAGCGAAGGTCCTTCGTGCTCCCAGAGGCGGTCCGCATTGCCCTTTAGATCCACATGAAGAAGGGTCCAGCCTACCTCCGTTTTGGCTGACGTAAACAAGCCCGTTCCGTCGGCGGCCCAAAACGGTCTTTCCAGGTGACTCCAGCCTGTCACAGCGAATTCGCTCGGTGGCTCACCGTTCAGTTTCACGATGCGGATTCGGGAGCTCCCCTCCCTAAGAATGGCAATGCGAGTGCCGTCAGAAGAAAGAGCCCAGTTGTAGGCGGCGTTTCGCTCAGGTTCAAATCTGAAGAGCTCACCTCCCCGGCCATTCAGCGCATCAAACGATGAAAAGGTGATGGGCTGACCATCTTGGTTTTGCTCAGCAATGACACAAAGATTGGCCGGAGAAACAGCGCATCGCGGCCTCCCATATTGCTTGGTGGTGAACACCAATCGCGGAGTGCCACCCTTGAGTGGAACGCGCATGAGTGGCACGAGAGGAGCCCTATTTGCGGGCAATGTGTTTCCGCAACCTCCCTCCTGGTTGCAATCTAAATAGTAGAGCCAGAACCCGTCAGGACTTACAGCTGGGCCTGTTATGTTGTTTGCACCCCCTGCTAGGGGTTCTTCGGTATCTGAATCGAGAGAATACCTGAAGAGACCTGCGCGACCGTTGCGGCGCGAAAAGAAAATAATCGACTTGCCATCGGGCGTCCAAGCCTGAGCCTGGTTGTCATATTCGTTCCGGGTCAGGCGCTTCATTGAGTCGATCCTCGTCCCGCTTGCTTGCACGTCAGCGATCTGGATGGTTTCCGGCGAGGCCTTTTTTGTGAATGCGATGGTCTTCCCGTCGGACGTAGCACTTAATCCGAAGGCACCGAACCCGTCCCACTCGGTCACGAGACTAGACTTCCTTATAGGTTTGCCCGTGTGCGGGTCAGTCCGCAACTCCCAAAGACTCCCTTTGCGGTGCAGATAATCGCGGAAGGTGTAGATCAAACGCCCATCTGGCAGCCAAAGAAACCCAACTAGTTCTTCGAGATTTGAGATTGGGAGGATAGTGGTTGTGGAGCCTCCCTCCAGACCGCTGCTGAGGATGGCAGCGGGTCCCCCTGCCCAATCTGGGCCCGCAGCCCGTGATTTGTCTCCCTTGAGATAGATGGCGTGTTGTTGATCCTGCGACAATTGGAGGCAGCAAATGAACGAGTCCTCATCGGTGTCAAACACCATCCGTGCTTCCTGGCCGTTTGGGTTCATCACCCAAATTTCACGATCGCCGTGAGCAGCCGCGTTCGCTCCGAAAGCGATCCGCGATCCGTCTGGAGAAACTGAAAAGGCTTCAGCCTCGTCGCGAAGCTTTCGCGGCACGCCGCCCAGAGAAACGATCCAGACGCTTGTCCCTCGTGCAGAGTAATGAATGCCATCCACATTCAACGGCCGAGCATTGGCAAGAAACCTAGTGCTGTCGGGAAACCAAGCGGCAATTTCCCAGCGCACCGAACTATTGAGTGAATCAGGTTCCGGAATGGCCAAAGTCTCGTCCGAAGCAATGACTTTGCACCGCATCTTGAACGTTGCGTCGGTGAATGCCAGGTATCTTCCATCGGGCGAAATCACGCTCTGAACCACCGGGTTTTCAATGGAATTGGCTGTCAGCTGGCGCAGTTCGAGCCCTTTAGGCGGAGAGAGCAGTGTATAGGTGAGAGCGCCCGCCATGGTTCCCGTCACAACCGCCACGACGACGAAGCGCGCCCGCCTAAGCAGAAGGGAGAAGGATTTTCGCCTTGGCACGCTGCCGAGTTGGGTCTCAGATCCGGCTTTGTGATCGCCGCCTGCTTCAGTACTCCCAACTTCGACAAGATCCAGATCATCTGCCCGATCTGGAAGCGCCTCAATAACACTTCGCACCGTATCATTCCCATTGACAACCTGCTCCTGCTGAGAAAGGCTGGGCCTCAAGTCCTGCAAGGGAAATACGAACCTGTAACCCCGCTTAGGCACAGTCTCTATGCATTCCAGCCCGCCATCCCACTGGCCGAGCGTTTTTCGCAGTATCGAGATGTTCTTGTTGAGGTTCCCTTCCTCAACGAAGGCGTCCGGCCACACCTTCTTCATGAGGTCGTCCTTTTCGACCAAGTGACCAGCGTTCTGGATGAGCACCAATAAGGTTTCGGCGACCTTGGGGGCGAGAGGAACGGGCTTTCCATCACGCAGAAGTAGCCGTTCCTTGGGGTCGACCTGAAAAGGACCGAAAACATACAACTGCTTTGTTTGCTCGTACATAGGGCTGGTAAGAATTTTCCCAGAAAATTCCCAGGATTTCGGAAGGACTTCTGAACTGTTGCGGGGGTACGTTCCAGCGCCTCAAGCTTGGAGCGGCTGCTCAGAAGGCCGTCTTGCCGGGCATTTTAGTGCAGGCTGCCGCTCCGCGCAACGGATGTGTTTTCAAAAGCTGTCAAGTAGCAAGGTACAACCTCGAGGGGGGAAGGGAACGGAGAGGAACATGAAATTCAAAACTGGGGTGTATATCACGGTGATGATTTTGTTGGTCGCGCTGACGCTGCCACATCAACTGGCTGCTCAGAATCCCAGGTACAAGCTCATCGATTTGGGGACGCTTGGCGGACCGGCCAGCATTCTCGCACCTAGCCCGACCGGAGGACCAGAAAACCCAACCAAAGCTCTTAACAATAACGGTGTGGTCGCTGGATTTTCCGATATTGCTACGCCCGATCCCAACTGTACCTACCCAATCTCAGCCGTGGACTGTTTTTTCAACCATGCATTTCAGTGGCAAGACGGCGTCCTCAAAGACATCGGGACTCTTCAGGGAGCCGACTCTCACTCCTACAGTGCTGCTCAATGGATGAATGACCGCGGCTGGATCGCTGGATTGTCAACCACTGGAGGAATGGACCCGTTTTTGTTTCTTCCGGCGCTACATGCGGTTCTCTGGAGGAACGGGCAGATTCTTGACCTGGGTACGCTGGGTGAGGACTTCAGCCAGGCGTTCGCCGTCAATAACCGAGGGCAAGTAGTCGGATCCTCCCTCAACGGCCAACCCGATCCCTTCCCCTTCCCGATATTCCCTACCCCAACCCAAAACCGTGCGTTCCTGTGGCAGAGCGGTGTAATGCAGGATCTCGGGACGCTGTGCGACCCCGATGGCGAATGCGGCCTCGATGCCACCGCTTTTGGAATAAATGAGAGCGGGCAGGTAGCGGGAATCTCCTCTACCAACGTAACGCCAAATGCCACTACGTCAGCACCAACAACTCGTCCCTTCCTTTGGGAAAACGGCAAAATGATAGATCTCGGAACGCTCGGAGGCACGCTGAGCGGCGTCGACGGCTCCGCGATAGTGCTCAACAACCGCGGTCAGGTCGCGGGCACATCGACCCTCGCAGGAGATATGACGTACCACCCGTTTTTCTGGGACCACGGCGTCATGACCGACATGGGGACCCTGGGAGGAGACACCGGCTTCGTGACTTGGCTCAACGATGCGGGAGAGGCTGTGGGTACCGCTGACTTGCCGGGACCCTCAGGCGGCCAGGGCCATCATGCTTTCCTCTGGAGAAAAGGAGTGATGACGGATCTCGGGTCACTCGGCGGTAACAGCCACGGCGAAGGGATCAATCTACAGGGTCAGATCGTAGGCCGCTCGGTGCCAACTGGCAGTCCCGTTCCGCATGCGTTTCTCTGGGGAAACGGGGGATCCATGGTGGACCTGAACACGCTGATACCGGCCAATTCGCCGATTCTCTTAGAGGAGGGCGGCAATATCAACGACCGCGGCGAGATTGCCGGACGCGGGCTCCCTCCCGGCTGCCTTCACGTTGACGTCTGCGGCCACGCAATTCTCCTGATTCCCTGCGACCCCGCCGCCGGTCAGGACTGCTCGCCGGTAATTGCAAATGCGATGCAAAACGATGGAGCGCTTTCCAGCAAACAAACAACATCATCCTCGCAACAACGCCTGGCACACCCGCAAGGACCGGCGGCTTGGCGTACGCAGCTGGCCCGGCGCTACAACTTGCTAGGAGCCGCTACGCCGAAGGACTAGAACCGCGATTCTGCATGTGGGCAGTGTACAAGGCCGCTGCCTGTGAGTGAGGGGGATCCGTGTGGCGCATGAGTTCTTACTGTGTGGGCTTGCGCAACACATTAGACACATTTTCTGCATGCGAAAATCGGGACAAAACTTGGGACAAAGAAGAGGGCTGAAACGAAGGGATTCGTAGGCTGAGCTACCCGCCCAAAATCAAAAAAAGGGCAAGCCATCGTCGACTTGGCCCTCAAGAATACCACGAACGTTCTTTCCGTTCTCTCCAGTTCATTCTCCACTCGAGGGCGATGTTACCACCGTTTCCTTAGACGGCGACGCCAGGAGCCTGTTTCGGCATTCATCGCGGCTTTCGTTGAACTTCTCCTATAAATGATCCTCCTTCCACATTCGGCGATCTTATTCTCCGGGATGCCGTCAGTCGTCGGAGTCCAGCATCAGCCGAGCAAGCTAGATGCGCGAGCCATTTCTAGAGTCCCTGTACTTCCCTGGGAGCGCTTTGTGGTTATACCATGCCGTTGGGGAAAAAACGGGCCGGCACCGCGACAGACCTTTACCCCGCGCCGCGTATTCCGCGCCCGAAGAAGGAAAATTCTATGATCATGATCACTGGAGCCTCCGGAACGGTGGGCCGGGCTGTGCTCGATGAAGTGCGCAAGAGCGGCAAGCCGTTTCGCGCGATGTACCGCAGTTCCAACGACGGGCGCAAAGCGCCTCCGGGAGTTTCAACGGTTCAGGCAGACTTTGCCGACAAAAATAGTTTGCGCCAGGCCTTCGAGGGCGTAGGCGCCGCCTATCTGGTCTGCTCCCCCATTCCGCAACTCGTCGAGCTTGAGAGCAACGGCATCGACGTGTGTCTAGAAGTTGGCGTTCGCCACGTGGTTTTGAACTCCGCGCTTGGCGCGGCGGACTACTCAAAATCCTTCCCTAGCTGGCACCGGAAAGTCGAGGACAAGTTGAAGGCATCGAAGTTGAGCTGCACGATTGTCAGGCCTAACAGCTTCATGCAGAACCTCGTCGCCTACAATGCTCCGAGCATCCGCGCGCAAAATGCCTTCTACGCGGCCATGGGCAACGCAAAACTCAGTCTCATTGACGTTCGCGATCTCGCCGCCGTCGTCGCAAAGGTGCTCATCTCGCCTGCCGAACATGCCGGCAAAACTTACGAGCTCAATGGGCCCGAGGCCTTCACGTATGCTCAAATTGCCGACAAAATCTCTCGCGCCGTGGGCCGCCCCGTGCGATTCGTGGACATTCCCGAGGAAGCGCAGCGCAAAACCATGCTGGATATGGGCATGCCCGAATGGCAGGTTACCGCTCTCCTCGACTTGCAGCAGTATTACTCCATCCTCGGCAAAGGCGGCGAAGTCACTCAAGTGCTCCCGGACCTCCTCGGTCGCAGCCCGATTACACTCGACCAATTTCTCGCTGAGTTCAAAGACAGTTTCCGCAGCCAGGCCGCTGGCGCGTGACCGTTTGCGCCATCAACGGCCTCAAGAAGAGGAGGTAGTTGCTTAGCGTAACGTGAAACGGAACGCACGCGGATTGGAGCGGTTGCCGCCCTTGGCAGGACCTATATAACTTCCTGTTTGCCATACCCCAGCAAACAGCAACACCAATCCGTGTACCCTAGTCGACGGCTCACCAGGCCCAAGCGTACGCTTCGACACGCGGATCAGCGCCCGCGCTGAGAACACCGGTTGCCGGATCAATTACAATGCCTGCGTTCGAGCCCAAGGACCACGCGGGCACAACACGCAGCTTGTGGCCGCGCGCTCGGAGCGCTTGGCGTGTGGCTTCGGAGATTCTCGCCTCGACGGACATGTCGCCGGGGCGCATCGTGTGAGGGAACGGAGATGCCGGAAAACTTCTCGTAGACCACCGCGGCGCCTCGATCGCCTGCTGGATGTTCATGCCGAAATCGACGAGGTTGACGAGGGTCTGCATGGTGCGCATGACCTGGTCATCGCCGCCAGGGCTGCCGAGGATGGCATACGGCTCGCCGTTGTTCGTGACCAGCGTACTTTGTAGTGTGCTCCGCGGCCTCTTGCCCGGCTCCAGTGCATTCGCCTCGCCTCTCACCAGCGAATAGTAGTCGCCTCGGCAATTCAGAATCAGGCCTGTGTTTCCCATGACCACCCCCGTCCCGAACGCGCTGTGCAAACTGGGCTCGAAGCTCACCAGGTTCCGATCTTTGTCCACGACCGCGATGTAGCTGGTATCACCGTCGTGATTGGCATTTCCTCCGAGAACAGGCCGTAGGGAGCGATCCGAGGTATTCTTCACAAACTTACCTGGTGAACCCGGCCGCAGTTCGAGAGAAGCCTTCTCAGAATCAATCAAGCTCCGGCGCTCACGTGCATATTCCTTAGAGAGCAATCCATCGTACGGAATCTTGATGAAGTCCTGGTCGCCAAGATATTTTTCGCGGTCAGCCATTGCGAGCTTCATGGCCTCCACACATGTGTGAAGAAACTCCGCGGTATTGTGGCCGAGAGTTTTGAGATCAAACCCTTCGAGCAGGTTCAGGGCGATAAGCTCGGTTGGACCTTGGCTGGCGGAGGGGTTTTTGTAGACTCGAAAACCGCGGTAGTCAATCGAAACAGGCGTCTCCACTTCCGCCGTGTATTCAGCAAAATCGTCGTAGCGGAACAGCCCGCCGTTCGCTTCCGAGAAAGACGCGAGTTCTCGTGCGATGTCTCCCTTATAGAACCGATCGCGCGCAGCTCTGAGTGCTTCATGCCTTCCTTTTGCTTTGTTCGCCTGTTCAGCCTCAACCAGGTTTCTCAGTGTGCGCGCCAAATCGCGGTTGCGGAAAACATCACCTGCCTTCGGCAACTTGCCGTCCGGCAGGTAAACCTTGACCGTGGTCGGATACTTGAGAATCTTCTTGGTGCTCGCAATATCCGCGGCACTCGATTCGCCGAGGGGAAAACCGTTTTCGGCTAAATCGACGGCCGGTTGAAGCACCTGCTCGAAGCTCATCGTGCCCCAACGATCCAAAAGGACATACCAGGCGTCTACTACGCCCGGAAGGCCGCCAGAGAGCAAACCATCACTTTCGGGAAGCCTGCCGCCGTTGTTTCTCTCATACCACTCGATGGTTGCCAGCTTTGGAGCGCGTGGCTCGGCGTTAACGGAGTACACCTTTTTCTCTCGGGCCACATATACGAGCGCGACAGCGTCGCTGCCAAGCCCGTTGTCGGCGAAATCCGTGAGTCCAAGAACAGCTTGACCGGCAACCGTCGCGTCGAAAGCATTCCCACCGGCTTCGAGGATTTGGCGGGCGGTCTCGGTGGCCTGCGATCTCATAGACGAGACAGCGGCTTGCCGCCCGCGTATCACTGGGCGCATGGTTTGCGTTGCAACTGCATCAGCACTCTGAGCTACTGCCGGACCGGCAAAGCCCAACACTAAAAATGCCAGCATTAAAATGTTGATCATCAGAGTCCTCGGTGAAGGGACCGTGCGAAACGCAGCGGAGCAACCTTGCACTCGAATAGCGGCAGTTTTCACGGCCACAAGTATACCGCTGAGGCTTCCCAGGCGCTGCGATCTCAAACGGACTATCGGACATCAAGTTGCGTCGCACGAGATACTTGGCTAGGTGTCCGGCACGGCCAGGCGAAGCGCGAGTTCATGCGAGGGCTCCTGAAGCTCACGGATAACGGATCGGAGGGCGGCGCAGTGTCCGGCGGAGCAAGGAGCAGCGGTTTGAAAAATGCCGAGCAAATGCGGAGCGCAGCCAGCTATAGGTGCTCAGCTACTCATAACGTAGGGCCTTCAAGGGATCCAAGCGCGAGGCGCGGTAGGCGGGTAAGAAGCTGGCGAGCGCCGCAACGGCCGTCAGGGTGAGGACGGCGAGGACCAAGGTGAATGGGTCACGCGGCTTCAATCCGTAAAGCAGTGACTTCGCCACTTGCGCAGAAGCCAGAGCCAGGCCGGTCCCGATCACGAGGCCTGCGACCGTCAGGATACCGGCTTGCCGCAAAATCATGCCTACGACGTCCACGCGCTTTGCGCCGATGGCCATGCGAATTCCGATCTCCTTGGTGCGCTGGACGACCATGTAGGAGATCACTCCGTAAAGACCGATAGCGGCCAGCAGCGCGGCGAGAAAACCGAAGAAACCGGAAAGCGTGGCCAGCAATTCATCTTTCACAAGGGAGTTGTGGACCTTGGTTTTGAATACTGTGAACTCGAACTCGATTCCCGGGTTGACATCGTTTATAGCCTGCTTGATGGAAGCCATCAAGCTCCCGAGCGGCAGCGACGAACGAATGATGATTTGATCGTCGGGACCGGGCTTTTCTTGCTGCGTCGCTGGGAAATACACGAAAGGCAGAAACTCTTCGTGCATGTCATCAAATTTGTTGTCACCGGTGACTCCGACAATCTCGTAGAGAGGGCGTGGTTTTCCCGGCGGTTCATGAATGCGAAATCTTTTTCCCAGCGGATCCGCGCCCTTGAGAATCTTTCGAACGAAAGCCTGGTTGACGATGGCTACCCTGACGGAAGTTGCGGTATCCCGGTCATCGAAGTCCCGGCCTGCCAGGAGAGGCGTGCCGATTGCTTGAAAATAGCCCGGCCCCAGGTAATTCAGCCAGGCAACGCCCTGATCTTTGTCCGATCCTTCGGTGATGATGTCGTCATTCCACGTGTTGCCCCCAAAAGGAACCAACATAGCGTTGGCAGCGGCTTCCACACCCGGTATGGCCTTTATTGGCGTGCTAAGCGCTCGCTTGTATTCCGTGTACTGGTCCTCGGGAAGGTGCAACCGCGTGAAATCAACGCTGGCAATAAGGATACCGTTTTGCTGGAAACCTATGTTGAGGGTGGTCAAATTGCGCAGGCTGCGGGCAAACAGCAGCGCACCCGTTAGCAGGACTACCGACAGCGAGACTTGCGAGACGACGAGAACTCGCCGCAGGGTGAACCGCTCGCGGCCACCCGTCATTCCCCGGCTACCGGACTGCAACAACGCGGCCGGTTCACCGCGCGTCGCACGGAACGCCGGCGCCAGCCCGAACAAAACCGTAGTCAACACCGCGAGCGCCGTGGCGAACCCAAGCACGCGCCAGTCGGTGCCGAGTTCGAGAAAAATTTGTGTGTCCGCGGTGCTCAGAAAGGCCACGAGCATCCGGCTGACGGCAAACGCGAGGAACAATCCGCAAATGGAACCCGCGACCGCGAGAAGAATACTCTCGGAAAGCAGCTCGCGAATCATCCGTGCGCGAGTGGCTCCGAGCGCAAGACGAATGGTGATTTGGCGTTCCCGCGCTCCCGCACGCGCCAGCATCAGGTTGGCCAGGTTCGCGCAGGCAATCAGCAGCACTAGCCCAGAAATTCCCAACAGCAACCAGAGAGGCGTTTCCGAATCTCGCCGCAATTGCGAGAATCCTGTGCTGGCGGAGAACACTCCCAATTTGTATTCCAGATATTTTTTTACGGTTTCGGAGTCATAAAACGGCGGGATTGTTTCTTGCAAAATCGCTGGCGTGAGCGCATTCATTTGCGCGTTCGAACGCGCAACGCTCCAGCCCGGTTTCAGACGCCCAATGGAAGCGAGCCACCACGCATGGCGAATCGTCAGTCTGTTATTCCGAGGGCTCACGATGGGTTCGATGCAAACCGGTACGGCTACGTCAAAAGTGTCTCCCACCGAAATCCCATTGAAGCCCGGCGGCGTGACGCCGACGATCTCAAATGAATTTCCATTCAAACTGACCCGCTTGCCTACGATGGATGGATCGCCGCCAAAATTGCGCTGCCAGAAGGCGTAGCTAATGTCCGCCCCACCGACCGCGCACCCGGGTTGGTCATCGGCGGGACCCAGGAGGCGGCCCAAGAGCGGCATCACTCCAAGTACTTGGAAAAACTCGCCGCTGACTCGCAACGTTTTGGCGTATCGAATCTCGCCTCCCGTGGCGAGATTGAACTGCTGCGCGCTCCACACGGCAATTTGAGAAAATCCCTGCTGTCGGTTCCGAATCTGTTCCCACATCGGGAAGGTGAGCTGGGAGTACGGGCCGGAAAACTGGCCGGAGCCCCAATGGCGGTCTGCGATGCGCACCGTGGCCAGCTCTTCGGGATTCTTCACCGGAATGGTGCGAAGGCGGATGGTGTCGATGAGCTGAAAAATGGCGGTATTGGCGCCGATCCCGAGGGCCAGTGTCACGACGGCAATAACCGTGAATCCGGGACTGAGAACAAGCATCCGCAGACCGTATCGAAGATCCTTCCACAGTGAAGCCATCGCAACCTCTCGCCAGTATTAGGACGTGGAAAATGTGCAAAAGTCACGGCAGCCCTCAGGAAGCCTGACCGCCGGACATCTAAGTACTAGCACGAGAGTCTTGGTTGTAAGCCCAATGCACTGCATGGAGGCAAACCACCTCTTCATGTGCATACGGGATGAGAGCGGACTGCTGAATAGAGCCTACACCGAGAATACGGATCCTAGAAGATGCCTCGCCATTTTTGGATCGCATCCCTTCGTGGATTTGTCGGCAACCCTTCCAGGGGGATCGCAGAAGGGTACTCGGAGCGGCCGACAAGGCTGCAAATCTAGAAAGGTGGAAGTCCTTTTTCTGTCAATTGCCTGTATTCGGACAGATAGCATATCCGGTGCGTGCAGAGGCAACGACGCACGATAAGCCCGGATGTAAAAGCCTCGGCTGCCCTGCGGAAACATTTGCAGCGGTGGGAGCGATCTGGGAGGCGAGCAAACTCGGAGGCCTGAACATAAAGAAATGTCTGCAACCTCGAGAACTAGCCCGCGGAAAAATCGCGTTCGCGGAAACCAACGGGAAGCCGACCTAAAGAGTGTCTTGGGAAGGCCGATGACACCGAGGAAGAAACAGGTAAAAGCACTCGGTGGGACCGTCGGGGTAGGGGACCAGGCACCCGGGGACAGATTTGCAGAGATAACGTCGGGATAATCCCGGTGGCAGCAGGGACTGGAAGCAACCTGCACAGACTCCACGAACGAGGCCAAAAGCCGAAGTAGAGGAGAGCCACACGGGATTGGCGCATGAGTCCGTAAGAGCGATGAATGAGGGGTAACGCCTTCAGAGGAGATGGTACACGTCTCCCTGATGGAGGTAACACCGACATCAGGCAAAGGGACTCTGGGCACTTGGTGGTTCCTACGACAGGCGCGGGCTTGGCTTGATAAAACCGAGCATTCAACCGTAGCCAAGGCTAGGGACGAAGCTATGAGCAAACTCTTCGAGGACGGGGCGTATGCGCACCAGCGCTTGAACCACGGGACGAAGGGGAAGGCTCATGGACGAAATGCCAAGGCTTCAAACCGGACCTGAGGAATTCGGACGTCCGGCATTATCGGGGGGCCTCGGGAAAAGCAGCCTTGGTGGAATTGTGACCCCGCCTCGCAGACCGAAAGGGCGAGGACGGAAACCCTCCACCTTCCAGGCTGGCGCGCCCGAGCTCTATCCCAACCCAGAGGAAACGGGGAGCAACGGATAGGCTGAACCTTCGGAGTATCGCGCCAGTCCTCGACCCAACGAGAGGATGAGAGAGCCTTACGGTGCGGCTCGCTAGCCGAGGTTCGTCACCGAAACTTCGATTTGATGATTTTAGAGCTAATTTCTTTGGCAAAGTGATTTGATTTCAGTCCCTACGAAACAAAAACACGTTGTAGTGCAGACGAACCCTCTTGAAGCGCAAGTTTTCTCCTGACATGATCCCGACAGAATGTTTCTTCGCCAGCATGAGCGAGTAAAAGACGGCAAGCGGCATAATTACTGGTCGCTGGTCGAGACAGTACGCACCGCCGACGGCCCGCGGCAGCGCACACTTTGTTATCTCGGGGAACTAAACGGTTCAGCTCATGCGCGTTGGCAAAAGACCGTGGAGGTCTTCAACGAGCAGGGCGAGGACTCTGCGGGAGCCGGACGCGCGGATTAGTAAACACTTGGCGACGCAATATAAAGGGCGCCCTTTTATAATGCGTAGTGACGACCAATCGGCTG
>Ga0306922_10004614_pt1 | contig 13053 bp, 11 predicted proteins | sample sta12Cox44000082_FD_203758 | JGI IMG/M metagenome (GOLD analysis project Ga0306922, IMG submission 203758) | Lab enrichment of tropical soil microbial communities from Luquillo Experimental Forest, Puerto Rico - statoxic.12C.oxic.44.000.082 (v2)... | ecosystem: Environmental > Terrestrial >... | reverse complement strand
CGCCAGGTAAGGGGCTGCGGCCTCGGTCAATCCGGTCTGCATGTCGACCACGGTTCCATATTGGTCGAACATGCAAACCTGGATGGAAGCTCTCACATCATTCACCTGCGCCATCCCTGTTCCCTCGAAATGTTGTGGCGAGCCACTGCCGATCGCCATACTGAACACGCTGCCGATCGCTGTGAATCAGTATGCCCCGCGAAAGCCGGAGGAGTGCAAGGGGGATGAATAGCACGCAACCAACCTCCGGTCAGGAATCGTCTGCCGAAAAGCGCGAGCGTACTGGTCATCTTGATTCTATGGCTCGGGCCATCTTCATCATTTGGATCGGTATCGCCATGTTATTGGCAATATCCTGGGGGTGGTTTCTCGTGGGCCTCGGCATTCTCATCCTGGCCGCGCAACTTGCTCGCTCGCTGATGAATATCAAGATTGAAGGCTTCCGGGTCGCCTGGGGGACGGTGTTTCTCGTTGGCGGACTATGGACAGTTCTTAATTTAGCTTCTTGGCCACTCGCCCCGATAGTTCTTATCCTGCTTGGAATGGTGCTACTCGGCAAAGCCATTATCAGGATAAGGCGCTGACCTCAGATCTTTGGTTATGTCGGCTCGAAGCAATGCTCCTGCGAGTGATTTCTGGTCTTAGTGGACGCTCGCCCGGCTGTACAGCGATGGCTGCTTCTGGTTCCAGACTGCCCGGCCTCAGGCTAATGATTTCGACACTAGATCAGCCCACAAATCGCCACCGTAGGTCTTCTCTTTCTTTCTCTACCTCCCAACATGGAACCAATTTGCAGGAAGACGCCGGGGGTGTTTGTCTGGGTTGGGTGGGAACCGGAAGGAATGGTAGGGGATAGGCGTTATGTGGTAAGGCGCGAGACGGAAGCGATGGAGAGAACGGCAGAATGCCATTGCGGATCGCTGCGGGCGATCGTCGCGGGCGAGCCCGAGTCGGTTGATCTGTGCCACTGCAAGGCTTGCCAGCGCCGAACCGGCACCGCCTTCCATTTGGGCGCGACCTATCTAAAGGATCGCGTGAGGCTTGAGGGCGCGCGAAACATTTACGAGCGTGACGGCGATAGCGGCAACCGGATCCGCTTTCACTTCTGCCCCAATTGCGGCAGCAATCTGTATTGGGAAAGCGATCGCAACCCGGCTCTGTGCGGGATCACCGTGGGCAGCTTTGCCGATCCAAATTTCCCGTTGCCGACCTATTCGCAGTGGGAGGAGTCGAAGCACGGCTGGCTCGATGTCGCGATCGTGACCGAGCATTTCCCGCAGGGCCGGCTTCCCGGTCCGCCCCCTTAGGTGTGTCTGCTACATAATTCCGCACATTTGTGGGTCTCGCATAGTGGTCCTCCTTTGTTGCAGAGGGCCATCAAGATGCGCTGGGTCGGCTGTCGAGGCTATCGGATGAACGTCAGCTTGCGGATCAATCTGGCCGTGGCACGCATTTCGCCGGTGGCAGGTCGCAAGCTGACCCCGTTGCGGACGCGGCCGTGATTGACGTTGAATGTGAATGGAACTGACGCGCGACAGGAGCCATGCGATGAAGCGCAAATTCTTTTTCTTCTCGGAGATGGGCTACAACGCGTATCCGATCGAAGCCCTTGAGCAATACGGCTATTCGGCGCTGCTCTTCCCCAACAGCATCTTCGACCGGGAGAAGGCTCGCGACCTCTGGCAGATGTTCCTGCGCGAGCACGAATATGCGTCCGAGATCGGCTTTGACGGATCCGTGTGCAATGAGCACCACAACAACGTGCTGTCGATGCAGGAGAGCGTCAACATCTCGGCGGCGGTGATCAGCCAGCGGATCACGGGCACGATCGCATTGATCGGCAATCCCTTGCCGATCCATGACAACCCCGTGCGGGTCGCCGAAGAGATTGCGATGCTCGATCTGATTTCAGGCGGGCGCATCATCTCGGGCTTCGTGCGCGGCACCGGCATCGAGCAGCTCTCGACCAACGCCAATCCTGCCTACAACCGCGAGCGGTTCGAAGAAGCCTTCGCGCTGATCAAGAAGACTTGGACCGTGCCTGGCCCCTTCCGCTGGGAGGGCAAGCACTATCACCTACGCGTCGTCAACCCGTGGCAATTGCCGCTGCAGAAGCCGCACCCGCCGATCTGGGCGGCCGGCATCTTGAGCCCGGAGACCATCCGCTGGGCGGCGCGGCAGCGCATCACCTATCTCGTCCTGGGTAGCGCCCTCGATGCTACCGCCACGTGCCGCGACATCTACCACGAGGTCGCGCAAGAGGATGGTTGGGTGCCGACGCCACAGCACCTTGGCTACCTCATCCACACTTGCGTGATGGATACGGACGAAGAAGCTTACGAGATGGGCCGCCACCATTACGGCGGCGCGTCGGTCATCGGGCGCAGCGGCGGCATTGCAGCCTCCGCGCTGACCGCTGGCACCGGCTCGGCTGGCGTGACGGGCGGTGGGCCGCATCCGGAGTGGATGGCGCCGCCCGGCTACATGTCCAAACAGGCGAAGACCGGCAACATGGCCCGAGAGCGGCGGATGTCCGAAGGCAGCTACGAAGCCGCTATTCGGGCCGGCCTGATCGTCACCGGCGGCCCCGACACCATCATCCAGAAATTCAAGCACATCATCGACCGTACCGACCCGGGCTACCTGACCTTCTGGGCGCGCGAGGGCAAGAAGCCGCACGAAGCGACGATGCGGGGCATCGAGCTCCTCGGCAAGGAAGTCATTCCGGCTCTGCGGGAGCACCGATCTGCGCTCGTGACCGGAAAGGAGGTCACGCCGTGGCCGCAATGAACAACCCGCCGCGGCTGATCGAGGCCGCCGGGATCACGGTCGAGCTACGGCGCGACGGCAGCGGCCCACCGCTGCTCGTGATCCACGGCGAATTGGGCGTGCCGGGCTGGCTCGAGAGTTTTGCGCATCTTGCCGAGCGCTACGATGTGATCGTTCCATCGCTTCCCGGCTACGGCCGGTCGACCCGGCCGGACTGGGTCATGGGCGTTCACGATCTCGCCGCCTGGGTTACGTGGTTCGCCCGGGATCTCGATCTTCGCACGCCGGTGAACGTGATCGGCTGCTCGCTCGGCGGGTGGGCGGCCGCCGAGATCGCGACCGTGGCGCCGTCGTTCTTCAACAAGATGGTCCTCGTCGGCGCAATGGGCATCAAGCCCGAGCAAGGCGAGATCTTCGACTATTTCCTGGAGTCGGGATTGACGGGACTGCGGCGCGCCTTCCATCAGCCCGAGCAATCGTCGGAGTTCGTGCGCCACTGGGGGAACGAGTGGACGTCGGAGGAGGCCGATCTCGTCGAGCAGCACCGCGAGATGACCTGCCGGATCGCATGGAAGCCCTATATGCACAGCCTGACGCTGCGACATCTCTTGCCGGGCATCCGCACGCCGACATTGCTCGTGTGGGGACGCGAGGACGCGATCACGCCGATCGATAGTGGCGAGATCTATCAACGTGCCATCCCGCGCTCGCGGCTTGTCGTCATCGAGAACTGCGGTCACATGCCAGAGATGGAGAAGCCGGCGGAGTTCGCGAGGCTGGTCGCGGATTTCCTGGCCGGCTGAGCAAGTCGCGGGCCGCCAATGCCCGCGGCGGCTCCCCGGTCCGTCTGCCCTGTAGATGCCCGCGCCTCGTGGTCCGGTGTCCGCCGCTGACAAAGTCGGCGGTGTGTCGCAGCGCAGCAACCGGTGGTGATCGGTGGAGAAGGGGAAGTTCTATAAACGCCCCGAACCGCCGCCCATGACTCTCCGGCGACCGCCACCGCCGGCGACAAGGCCATTGTGCGGCGCACACCGAGGCGATCCATGAGGCTCAGGCGTTTTATGGAGCTGGCGCCGAAGATTTTTGGACGTGACTCTCCTCTGGAGGGAAACGGATTCGAACCGTTGGTCCCTCGCCGAAAAAAAGCGTCGAGCGGTAGCTCGACGCCAAGGGTAAGGCTTGGCCCACAGGGAGACAAAGGAGCCAAGCCATGCCCCCTTTTACGAGAGCCGGAGAATAACATCCCCGCAGCGTCGTACTCTGGGATAGCCTGCCGGCAGGCTCTGCAAGACTATCGACATTTTCCATGACGGAACCCATGGCGTGGCGCCAGGGAGCGATGGTTCGAATCCATCTCCCTCCAGCAAAGAGTCGGCCACGAACCTCACGGGCAAAATCGAACCCGCTCTCGCCCGGAACCGAAGGTTCGAATCCAGCTCTCTCCAGCAGACAGTCCGTCTCTCACGGGAGTTGGCGTGCCGAGGTCGAAAGCCACCTGGGGGACGATCTGCTGGCTGCCCGACCTGAACCGCTGGAATCGCGGCCTTATTGGCGCCGGGCGGGTACCTGTATTTCGCCGACGGGCACCCGAACATGCTGATCCTGGAAGAGCGCAACGGCCGCCTCGTGCACGATTGCGCGATCGACACGCCGCCGGACCGGCCGCTCGTCGTCGACGAGACGCACAGCTACAACGATGACTTGACGCCGCTGGCATCGACCCGCACCTATCAATGGGTGCATTCGCTGTCAGCATCGTCGGCGCGCTGCTCGATGCCGGGCTCAGCCTCGATTTTTTACATGAGCACCCGAGTCTGCCGTGGCCGCCCTTTCCGATGTGCGTGCGCGGCGCCGATGGAATGTGGCACCTGCCGGAGTTCAGCTCGACGCGCCCCGGCCGGAAAATCGTTTCGATGAACTGCCAGTCGCCAAATTCGTGCGTTCGGTCGCGGTTCGCCGAAAGCGCCACATTGACCTCGCGCAGCATCATGCCGTCGAGGACCCCCAGCAGAGCACGGTGGCCTGTGGTGTCAGCCCTCACGGACTGCGCATGTGCCTATTGCCGCGGATTCTTCGGATGCGGTAGCGGCGTCCACCCAAGGCCGAGTTGGCTCACATCGCCGAGCACATCATCGCCAGCGGGGCCGGTGCCGTTCTCCAGCCAGGTGACCAAATCGTCGAAGGCGGCCTCGCGCACCGCGTTCTCGATGCCGCAATGACCAGGCCGACGCACAGCGCGCTGGACCAGCAGGTGCGAGGTGCCGGCTTTCTCGGCGCGCCGGCGGTAGTCCTGCTCGAGCCGGAACGGCACGCGGAAATCCCCGGTTTCGTGGAGCGACATCACCGGGACCTGGATGTTACCAGTCAGCTCGGCAAATACAGGGTTTACATCATATGAGCGCGCGCCGGGCGCGGGCACAACGCGCGGAATGTCGCGATTGAGCGTGTCCGCGTCGACGCCAAGCCCCGGATCGATGTCGTAGTGGATATGCCGCGTGTCGGCGTGGCGCGCGAACTCCCGGGCGCGCCCCGGTCCTGGATCACGCGGGTTGAGGTCCTGGACATAGCGCTCCAACAGCCCTTCGAGGCGGAGCGGCACGTCGCCGCCCGAGAGGTATTTTACGACGCTGTCGAAGCGCCGTCCGCGCTCGGTGTAATAGCCTGGCTCACCCATCAACCCCAGCCAGGTTTCGTTCGCCAGAGTGTCGAACTCCGGGCGCGGGGTGTCGAGCAGCGGCAAGTCGGAGAAATATTCCGCGGCCGCGGTATAGGCATAGAGCCAATCGGTGAGCCCGACGCCGTCGATGACGCCGCATTCGATCAAAGCGCCCTGGTACACATCGGGATGCAATTCGAGGGTGGCAATGGCGATGTGCCCGCCCATCGACTGACCGTGGATGATCGTCCAGCGCGGCAGGCCGAATCGGTTGATGAACAGCGCGCGCAATTCCAACAGGTCCAGTAGGAACCAATCCGGGCGGTATCCCCAGGCGCGATAGCCCGATGAGGCCCACGCATAGCCCCGCTGGGTCCGGTGCTTGTCGAGCGGCTCTCTACGCGCAGCGCCGGTGCCGGACCCTTCGCCTTGATAGCCGTGCGCGAACATGACGAGGCCGCCGTTCCAATCGGAGGGGACGCTGATCTGGTAATTGGCGCTTCCAAACGCCCCCTGATAGCGACCCTGCGGCTCTGCAGCACCGGCGAGCCGTGCGCCGAGAACCAGTGCGAGGCCAGCCAAGGTGACGAGGGAGCCGCATTGTGCTAGGGGGGTGTGATTGGCCACTGCCTTCTTACGCTCGGCGAATACCCCAAAACACCGCGAAGCAGCCGGGTCGCACGTCGAGCAGATCCTTGCGGTAGGCGGTGGATTGCCAGTATTCACCCATCGGGATGTAGGGCACGTCCTGCCACAGCTGCATCTGCAACTCGACGCAGATGCGTCGCTGCTCATCGAGGTTGCCAGCGTCGAGCCAGGCGGCTCGCAAGGCTTCGACGCGCGGGCTCGTCGGCCAGCCATCGTAGGCGGCGAGCCCATCGGCGCGTATCCACGGATTGCCGTAGGGGTTGGTGTTCGGGATGGATCTGTCGAACAGGAAGAAGAACGCATTCCAGCCGCCCTTGTCCGGCGCTGCCCGATTGAGCCGCCGGCGGACGACGTTGCCGAGTTCCATTTCCTGCAGGTCTACATTCATGCCGGCACGGCGTAGCTGGTCTACTCCCGCCAAGGATAGGGCACGAATCGCTCCGAGCTCGGTAGGTGCGAGGACGACGATCGTTTCGCCATTATAGCCGGCGCGAGCCAGCGCTTGCCGAACCGCCGGGTAGTCGCGCGGTCCGCGCAAGACTTCGATTCCGGCATCATTGGCAAACGGCGTTCCAGCGGGGAAGAGGCCGATCCCGTCGTGCCAGAACGCGCGGTCGATGCCAGCCACCGCGGTCATTGCCTCGGCTTGGTCGACCGCGCCGAGCAATGCCCGCCGCACCGCCACGTTATCGAAGGGCGGGTGCAAATGGTTGAAGCGCAGAAAGCCCATGGCGGTCGCATACTGGGAAATCACCGTGACATTGCGGTCGCGGGCGATCGCCTCGACGAGGTCACGACCCGGCACTTCCCACCAGTCGACTTCGCCGGCGCGTAGTGCGGCCATCGCCGAAAACGGATCCAATGTCAGCCACTCGACCCGATCGAAATGCGCAACCTTCGGTCCCGAGGTGAAGCCCACCGGTCCAGCTGTGCGCGGCTGGTAGAGCGTAAAGCGCTCATAGGCGGCGCGGGCGCCGCTGATATACTCATCGGGCAGGAAGCGATAAGGGCCGCTACCGACGATTTCGGTAACGGGCTTGAACGCAGATGTCGCGGCCAGCCGTTCGGGCATGATGGCTGGGACTACACCTCCGGGTCCCGCCAGGGCCTCCGGCAGATGCGGAAACGGCCGCTTCAGACGAAGCCGCACCGTTTGGTCGTCGGGTGCCGACAGCTCCTCGGTCGCGGCCATCAGCGCGTTGGTGAAGGGGATCCGCTCGGCAAAGCGGCGGATGCTGGCGACGACGTCGCGCGCTAGCACCGGCTCCTTGTCGTGAAAGCGCAGCCCGTCGCGCAACGTCAAGGTCCAGGTCAGCCCGTCTTCATCGACTTGATGCCCCTCGACCATCTGCGGCTGGACGGTCCAATTCGTATCTATCCCATAAAGTGTATCGAAGACGAGATAGCCGTGATTACGTGTCGGCCGGAACAAGGTGGCGACGGGGTCGAGCAAGCTGAGATCTGAGCCGGGAACAAAGACCAGCTTGTTGGATCTCTCCGCCCGTCCGATACGCGGCGCGGCGAGCACGGCGACGCTCGCGCCCGCGGCTTTTAGAAAGTTTCGTCTGCGCATGACAATTTCCTCCCCGTCTTTGTGTCGGTTACCGGCGGCAGTTTTTAACCTCTGCGAATCCCCCAGAATACTGCAAGGCACCCGGGGAGCACGTCGAGCAGATCGTTGCGATAGGCGGTGGATTGCCAATACTCGCCCATCGGAATGTAGGGCACGTCCTGCCACAACTGCAGCTGCAGCTCGGTGCAGATCCGCCGCTGTTCATCGAGGCTGGCCGCGTCCAGCCAGGCGGCCCGCAGGGCTTCGATGCGCGGGCTCGTCGGCCACCCGACAAAGGCCTTCTGCCCGTCAGCACGGATCATGGTGTTCCCATAAGGGTTGGTGTTCGGGATCGACCTGTCCATGAGCCCGAAAAACGCGTTCCATCCCCCCTTATCCGGCGCCGCTTGATTCTGTCGCCGACGGAGAGAGGCGCCTTGCTCCATTTCCTGCAGATCCACATTCATGCCGGCACGGCGTAGCTGGTCGGTTCCCACAAGGGACAGCGCACGGATCGCTTGGACATCGGTAGGGGCGACGACAACGATCGTTTCGCCGTTGTAGCCGGCGCGCGCCAGCGCCTGCCGAACCGCGGCATAGTCACGCGGCCCGCGCAAGACCTCGATCCCGGCGTCGTTGGCAAACGGTGTCCCGGCGGGGAAGAGGCCGATGCCGTCGTGCCAGAACGTGCGGTTGGTGCCGGCGACGGCGGTCATCGCCTCGGCCTGATCGACGGCGCCGAGCAGCGCCCGCCGCACCGCCGGGTTATCAAAGGGCGGGTGCAGGTGGTTGAACCGCAGGATGCCCATGGCGGTTGCGTACTGCGAGATAACGGTGATATCGCGCTCGCGGGTAAGCTTCTCTACTAGATCGCGAGGCGGCGACTCCCACCAATCGATCTCTCCCGCTTGCAGCGCCCCCATAGCTGAAAACTGATCCAAGGTCAGCCACTCGACCCGATCGAAATGCGCGATCTTGGGTCCAGCGGTAAAGCCCACCGGCCCACCGGCGCGCGGCTGGTAAAGCGGGAAGCGCTCGTAAGCGGCGCGTGCTCCGCTGACGTACTCATCGGGCAGGAAGCGATAGGGGCCGCTGCCGACGATTTCGGCAACCGGCTTGAACGCAGATGTCGCGGCCAGTAGTTCCGGCATGATGACGGGGACATTGGCTCCTGGTCCAGCCAGGGCCTCCGGCAGGTGAGGAAACGCCCGCTTCAGACGGAACCGTATGGTATGGTCGTCGGGCGCCGACAATTCCTCGGTTGCAGTCATCAGCGCATTGGCGAAGCTAATACGTTCGGCAAAGCGGCGGATGCTGGCGACGACATCGCGCGCCAGGACCGGCTCCTTGTCGTGAAAGCGCAGCCCGTCGCGCAGGGTCAGGGTCCAGGTCAGTCCATCTTCTTCGACCTGATGCCCTTCGACCATCTGAGGCTGCGCCATCCAGTTAGTATCGATGCCGTAAAGCGTATCGAACACGAGATAGGCGTGATTGCGCGTCGAGCGGATGGGGGCGACGACCGGGTCGAGCGCGCCGAGATCCTCGGTGGGAACAAAGACCAGCTTATTAGTCCGCTCCGACCACCCGATGCGGGGCGCTGCGATAGCCGCTAGCCCAGCTCCGGCAGCTTTGAGCAGGTCTCGTCTGCGCATGAGAACCTCCCCTATTTTTTTGCACGCTGGCGACGGCAGCTTTACGCTCTACGAATGCCCCAAAAGACAGCGAAGCAGCCGGGTAGCACGTCGAGCAGATCCTTGCGATAGGCGGTCGATTGCCAATATTCACCCATCGGGATGTACGGCACGTCCTGCCACAGCTGCATCTGAAGCTCCACACAGATCCGCCGCTGCTCATCGAGGCTGGCCGCGTCGAGCCACGCTGCGCGCAAGGCTTCGATGCGCGGGCTCGTCGGCCAACCGTCGAAGGCGGCGAGCCCATCGGCGCGGATCAAAATGTTGCCGTAAGGGTTGGTGTTCGGGACCGATCTATCGTTGAGCCCAAAATACGCGTTCCAGCCGCCCTTGTCCGGCGCCGCCTGATTCTGCCGCCGGCGGATAGAAGCGCCCTGCTCCAACTCTTGCACATCGACATTCATCCCGGCGCGGCGCAGCTGATCGATTCCCGCCAGCGACAGCGCGCGAATCTCTTGTACATTGGTCGGGACGAGGACGACGACCTTCTCGCCGTTATAGCCCGCATGCGCCAGCGCCTGGCGGACCGCCCTGTAATCGCGCGGTTTCTGCAGCACTTCGATCCCGGCATCGTTGGCAAACGGCGTTCCGGCGGGAAAGAGGCCGATACCGTCGTGCCAGAACGCCCGATCGGTGCCGGCGACCGCCGTCATCGCCTCGGGCTGATCGACGGCGCCGAGCAATGCACGCCGCACCGCGACATTGTCGAAGGGCGGATGCAAATGGTTGAAGCGCAGGATGCCCGTGGCCGTCGCATATTGCGAAATCACAGTGATATCGCCGTCGCGCATCAGTGCCTGGACCTGGTCGTTGAGGGGCACCTCCCACCAGTCGATTTCCCCGCTGCGCAGTGCGGCCATCGCGGAAAACTGATCCAATGTCAGCCACTCGACCCGATCGAAATGCGCGACCTTCGGCCCGGAGGTGAAACCCACGGGGCCTTCCGCGCGCGTTTGGTAAAGTGGGAAGCGCTCATAGGCGGCGCGGGCGCCGGTGATATGCTCTTCTGGCAAAAAGCGATAGGGGCCGCTGCCGACGATTTCGGCGACCGGCTTAAACGGCGAGGTCTCCGCCAGCCGCTCCGGCATGATTGCGGGGACATTGGCTCCCGGCCCCGCCAAGGCCTCCGGCAGATGCGGGAACGGTCGCTTCAGCTGGAACCGCACCGTCCGGTCGTCCGGCGCCGACAATTCCTCGGTGGCGGCCATCAGCGCGGTGGCAAAGCTAATCCGCGCGGCAAAGCGGCGGACGCTGGCGACGACGTCGCGTGCCAGGACCGGCTCCTTGTCGTGAAAGCGCAGGCCGGCGCGCAATTTCAGGGTCCAGACCAGCCCGTCCTCCTCGACCTGATGTCCCTCGATCATCTGCGGCTGGGCGGTCCAATTCGTATCGATGCCGTAGAGCGTGTCGAAGACGAGATAGGCGTGGTTGCGCGTGGGTCTTAGGCCGGCGATGACCGGGTCGAGCACGCTGAGATCCGAGGTAGGGACAAAGACCAACTTGCTGGTCTTCTCGGCGCGCCCGATCCGCGGCGCTGCGATAGCCGCTAGCCCCGCTCCAGCAGCTTTGATCAGGTCTCGTCTGCGCATGAGAACCTCCCCTGTTTTTTGCGCGCTGGTGAGGGCAGCTTTACGCTCTACGAATGCCCCAAAAGACAGCGAAGCAGCCGGGCAACGCATCGAGCAGATCCTTCCGATAGGCGGTGGATTGCCAATACTCGCCCATCGGAATGTAGGGCACGTCCTGCCACAATTGCATCTGCAATTCGGTGCAGATCCGCCGCTGCTCGTCGAGGTCGCCGGCGTCGAGCCACGCTGCGCGCAGGGCTTCGATGCGCGGGCTCGTCGGCCAGCCGTCCCAGGCGGCTAACCCGTCAGCGCGTATCCAATAATTGCCGTAGGGGTTGGTGTTCGGGGTCGATCTGTCGATAAGCCCAAAGAATGCGCTCCAGCCGCCCTTGTCCGGCGTATCCTGATTGCGCCGCCGCCGGATTGCCGCCCCCAGCTCCATCTCCTGCAACTCCACATTCATGCCGGCGCGTCGCAGCTGGTTAGTTCCGGCCAAGCCCAGTGCGCGAATTGGCTGGACATCGGTCGGAACGAGGATGACGGTCTTTTCGCCACCATAGCCGGCGTGCGTCAGCGCTTGCCGAACCGCCGCGTAATCGCGCGACCCGCGCAAGACTTCGATCCCGGCATCGTTGGCGAGCGGGTTCCCGCGCCAAAGAGGCCGATGCCGTCTTGCCAAAAGGCGCGATTGGTGCCGGCGACCGCAGTCATTGCTTCGGCCTGATCGACCGCACCGAGCAGCGACTGCCGCACCGCCACGTTATTAAACGGTGGATGCAAATGGTTGAAGCGCAGGCAACCCATTGCCGTCGCATACTGAGGAAGCACCGTGAGATCTCGATCGCGAGCGAGCGCCTCGATCAGATCGCTGGAGGGTAGCTCCCACCAGTCGACTTCTCCGCTGCGCAGTGCGGCCATTGCCGAAAAGGCGTCCAATGCCAGCAGCCACTCGATCCGATCGAAATGCGCAATCTTTGGCCCCGAGGTGAAACCCAGGGCTCTGTCGGTACGGGGCTGATAAACGGCAAAACGCTCGTACCCTGCGCGGGCACCGCTAATATGCTCCAGCGGTAGAAAACGATACGGGCCGCTGCCGACGATCTCGGCAATCGGCTCGAACGGTGAGGTCGCCGCCAACCGCTCCGGCATGATGACCGGTGCGTTGCCACCTGGCCCGGCCAGGGCCTCCGGCAGATGCGGGAACGGCCTCTTGAGACGGAACCGCACAGTGCGATCGTCAGGAGCCGACAGCTCCTCGGTCGCGGCCATCAGTGCATACGCGAAGGGGATGCGTGCGGCGAAGCGGCGGATGCTGGCGACGACGTCGCGCGCCAGCACCGGCTCGTTGTCGTGAAAGCGCAGTCCATCGCGCAACCTGAGATTCCAGGTCAGCCCGTCCTCCTCGACCAGATGCCCCTCGACCATCTGCGGCTGGGCAGCCCAACTCGTGTCGATCCCATAGAGCGTGTCGAAGACGAGATAACCGTGATTGCGCGTCGACCGAAGACCGGTGATGACCGGGTCGAGCACGCTGAGATTTTCGGTGGGGACAAAGACCAGCTTGTTGGTTTTCTCCGCCTGCCCGATCCGCGGCGCCGCAAGCACCGCGACCCCCGCGCCAGCAGCTTTGAGCAGGTCTCGTCTGCGCATAACCGTCTCCTCCCGTGTCGGCGTCGCGATGGTGCTGGTTCGGGCTCCGCCAAGGCCGGCGAACCCAGACCACCGAGGCATTGTTCTTTTGATTTCAGAACGTGCTCTGCACTTTCTCCGTAGTACGTTGGTCCTGCTTCGCCCGGATGTCAATCAGATCCTCTGCGCATAGGGCCTACTGGCGGGTCCTCGTCGCCAGTTCCGATTCGACCCTGCCTTCAACGAGCCCGGTTCACTCCTCGGGCACACCGGCTTTACGCAGGCCGACGAAGAAAGTGGTTTCGAACAGGGTGGGGATTTTTGGGACCCCGAGATTCTTGGACGTTCCGAAAAGCCCACCGGTCTGCAAAGCAGATGACGTGGCATCGTCAAAGTCAGCTTATGTGCAGGTTTTTGGACGCCGGCAATAACGAGGGTCTCGGCACGCTTAGCTGACAGACGTCCAAAAAGCGCCAAGGCACGAAGTCGCGGGAAGTTGGGCCCCGGCTGGGCAGCGAGCGCTATGGGGATTTGATGTCA
>Ga0306922_10004611_pt1 | contig 13057 bp, 11 predicted proteins | sample sta12Cox44000082_FD_203758 | JGI IMG/M metagenome (GOLD analysis project Ga0306922, IMG submission 203758) | Lab enrichment of tropical soil microbial communities from Luquillo Experimental Forest, Puerto Rico - statoxic.12C.oxic.44.000.082 (v2)... | ecosystem: Environmental > Terrestrial >... | reverse complement strand
CCTCCTCAGATCCAACGACGCGAATAAGCACTGTTAGGAACTCCGGCGCCCACATATCATAGAGGGTCATAGACGTCCCGCGCCTTCTTGGCCACTTGTAGACACGAGGAGCACCCATGAACCAGCTTGGGCGCCGCCGCGGTCCTAGAACCAAGTGTGTCGGCCGGGAACGCGAACTCGTGTTGCTCGACTGGTGGCGCGCCGAGGTGCTCGACGGCGACACCGTGCTAATCATGGCTAGCGGTGAGCACGGCGTCGGAATGTCCCGGCTGATGCGGGAATGGACCGATGGGCTCCGGCGGCGCGGTTTCCGGCTGTTGGAAGGTGCCTGCTACCCCGACGGTGCACCGCCCTTCATCGCCCTCGCCACCGCCCTGGATCGCATCACGGGCATGAACGAGCTCTTTCTCGCATCCGATCACGATCTCGAGCCTGCGGCCCGGGAACTACAGCTCTACATGCGCATCGCGAGCGGCCTGCTCGATGCCGCGACGCACCAACCGACCGCACTGATCCTGCATGATCTCCACTGGGCCGACGCCGGCACTTGGGAGATCGTCCGCCATGTCGTCGCCCGCGCCGCCGAGCAGGGCTCCGGGAGGTCCGCAAGGCTCTTGATCGTCGTGACCTATCGTCCCGATCAGCTGGAACCCAGGAACCACGACATCGTCGCCCGGTTGCTCAAGGAGCCGATCACCCACCCGCTCATCGTGGAAGGCCTCGAGGAGCCCGCCCTGAATGAGCTGCTCGCAGACCTGTGCGCTGCTCCTCCTAGCAGGAGTTTCGCGCAGTGGGTTCTGGAGACGACACACGGCAGGCCGCTCCTTGCCATCGACCTTGTCGAGACGCTGACCGCACGCGGGATGCTCGAGGTGCGGAACGGCCAACTGACCAGCCGGGTGCCGGCCACGCGGCTCCATGTCGCCGCCGATCCGGGCCGCCTATGGACCGAACGTATCGCCGCGCTGACTCCAGAGCATCGCGAACAGCTTGAATGGGTGGCTCTCCTGGGAGGTGAGACGTCGGTGGAGGAGCTGGCCGCGGTCCTCCTTCTCGATGACGAGAGTGTTGAGGCGTTCATGACGGAGGCAACTCGCGCCGGGATCCTGGTTGAGGACGGGCTACGAGTCTGTTTCGCACAGGACGACCTGCGGCATGCTTTACTCTCGACCATCCCGGAGCGTACGCTGCAAGCCCGGGAGGGCACGGTCGCAGAGCGGCTCATCGCGCATGTCGGCGACGCCGCCCGGATTGTCCCGCATCTCCGCCGTGCGCCTGCGGTCGAGCCGTACGAAGGCCTGCTCAGAACCTTGGCTCGCCAGGCGGCGGCGCAGGCGAGCGCGGTCGCCGCATGGGGGACGGCAGCCGCCGACTACGAGGATGCTCTCCAGGCCATGGACCCGCAGGCGCCGGTGGCCGAGCGGCTACGGGTATGCCTGCAGGCAGCAGAGGCACACGTCCGCAATCAGGACTATCCGGCGGCGCGGCCACATCTGCTCAGCGCCGTCGACCTCGCACGAGCCTCCAACGACTTCGCCGCGTGGGGCGAGGCAATGTTCTGGCTGACGAACGTCGAGGTGCTTCTCAGGGACGAGACGTTCTTCGACGCCGCCCTCGTCCCGGAGTTCCTCCGCGCCGCAGGCAACGACGCGACCGACGAGCAGGCACTGGTGCTGGCGAACATAGCCTCGCTCCGGTTCGGACAGTTCGACCTCGCCGCCGGGACCGAGGCCGTCGATCGGGCGCGCGAGCTGGCCGCCCGCAGCTCTCGGACGTGGGTCAAGCACTTCGTCGCTGAGGTCGAGGGCGTCAATTACCTCGGCATGTTGCAGCTGGAGGACGCGAAGATCTGCTTCACCAACGCCGTCAGCCTGAGCTCGGAGCACGAGGACCCGTGGCAAGCGGCGTGGGCGCAGGTCGGGCTGCCGCTCGTGCAGCTGCTGAGCGGCGACCACGACCATGCCGAGGCCAACGCCGCCAGGGCCAAGGCGGCTTCGTTGCGGACTCACCAGTGGAACCTGCATGGGCTCGCGATCGCCTGTCAGGCCGCGATCGCACTGGCGCGCGGGCAGGCCGAGGACGCCGCTCGGTGGGCCTCGGCTGCCATCCAGAGCTACCACCGCTCCGACTATTTCTACGCCGCCGCCGTTGGCTACCCGACGCTGATCGGCGCTCTCTCCTACCTAGGTGAACGTGAGCGCGGAAGGCGGGTCGTCACGGAGTGGCGGGCGATTGTGGGACCCATGGCCGCGCGCTACGAAATGCTCTTCGAGGCAATCTGCGGGAACCGCGACCGGGCCCGCGAGCTGTCGCGCGAGCATCCGCTGGTGCCGCTGCCGCCAACCGCCACCCTATTCAGCCTGACCCAGGCAGTGTCCGCCGTTGAGGTTGGTGACCGTCTCGACGAACTCGACGTCCTGCGTGCGGGCTACGACCACCTCGTCGACGCGTACGACCACGGTGTCCGCTTCAGCATCGATTGGAGCATGTGCCTTCCTCGGCTGCTCGCCCAGGCCGCCCTCCGGCTCGGTGATGAGCCGGCGTGCGAGAAGTGGCTGACCGCGGGCTTCGCAGCAGCCGGGACCGCGGCGTCGCCCGTCGAGTTGGCGCGGCTTCGCCTCGTCCGGGCCCATCTGCTCTTCACGCGCGCGGAGACCGACGACGGCCTGCTGGAGCTGGAGTACGCTCATCGATTCTTCGAGGCGGCGGGCCTGCTGTCGCTTGCGGCCGAGACGAGACGCACGGCGCCGGCGGGCATGCTGACCAGGCGGGCCGACATCGTCATCGCCCTCACCGAGCTCACCGAGCCGGGCCTTCTGTCCGACCGGATCAGCGACCAGCTCTATCAGCAGCTTCAGCGCGAGGTACGCCAGATCGCCCGCCAGGGCGTGGCGTCCACCGGCGGAACGATCTTCGACGAGTCGGGCAACACCCTAGGGTCGCGTTTCGCCGACGTCGACAGCGCCCTGGACTTCGCGCTCACCTTGGGGGTCGGGGCGGAGCTTGCCGCCGCACGCCACCCGATGCTGACGGCGACCCCACGTACCGCGATAGTCGTCGGTGACGCCTACGAGGACGACGGTGTGCTCAGTGGTCGGTCCGTGGTGCGGGCGGGGCGGATGCTGGAGCTCGCCGAGGGCGGGCAGGTAATCGTCGGCGAGGAGGTCAGAAAAGCCGCCGATCCGGCCCGCTATCAGTTCACCCAGCTGGGACTGCGCCATATCCGAGGATTCAGCCGGCCCGAGTCCCTCTATCTCATCGGTCCGGTCGAGCCGTAGACAAATCGCTCTCACGGGAAGGTGAACATGCCCAACTATCGTTTCGGCAAAGGCCCCATCGCGGTCACCCTTGAGAACCTCCTCGCAGACCGGGACAGGGCGATGCAGCTGCTCCGTCAGCTATACGACGAGAATATCTCGCCCAATGGCCTCATCCTGGCGGCCGAGCTGGAGGCGCGATTCGGCCCGATCGAACGGAACCACTTCAACAACGCCTTCGGCGACAACCTCCCGGACGGGACCCCGCCTGCCGAGCGGGTGCTGGCGGAGCGCGAGGGTCCCCAGCGCGTCAAAGTCTTCCGAGAGGGCGTCCGAAAGGCCGCGCTGCTCGTCCTGGGTCTAGACCCGGAAGTCACCAAGGACGATCTCGACAACCAGAAGCCTCGGGACACCCCGTTCTTGATCGACGTCTTCTGGGGATGCGGCCAGCCCTACAACGAGGCGTGGGTCTCGTGGCACAAAGGGCAGAATGGCTACGGATCTGTCTGCGCGGTTTTCTACCTGACGCTGCTCGGCACCAACCTCGGCCGCGAGGCACTGGTGGCGGACCGGCCTAATCAGGACGGGGAACGCGGGCTGGTCGTCTGCCACGCCGACCCGAATGGCGGGTGGGGTTGGTATACGCCGGTGCCGGCGGTGGGGATACCCCCTCAGGACAACCGGGTCGGCAGCGGCTCGATCAGCGCCCGGCCCGCCCGCGGTGGCTGGTGGCGGGCGCTGTGGCGGCGGATGCTGGGCCGGGGGCAATGACTACCGACGCCTCCGACGGCGCGCGCTTTGAGTCGCGAACCGCACAGGTCTTCCTTTCCTACGCCCGCGGCGACCACTCCTACGTGCGAAGACTGGCCGGCCGTCTCGCTGCCGCAGGCCTCTCCCCCTGGTACGACGAGCGCCTCACACCTGGCAGGCGGTGGTCGGCCGAAATCGAGCGCAACATTGCTCGGTGCGCGGCGTTCGTCGTCGTGGTGTCGCCATCAGCGATGGCGTCCGCGTGGGTCGAACGGGAGTTGGACCTCGCCGAGCGGCTCGGCAAGCCCATTTTGCCGCTACAGCTCGGATCGACGGACTGGTGGCGGCTGGCCGACTTGCAGGTCGTCCGGGTCGACAGGAACCAGATGCCGGGGCCAGTCTTCATCGATCGACTTCGTGACCTCGTCACACGTCCGGCCAAGGACCGAGGCATCGAGACGATGCCCGCCGAGCTCGCGGTGATCGCGGCGCAGCTGGAGCGCGGAGACCTGGAGGAAGCAGACCAGAGCACGGCCGCGCTTATCGCCGGTGCGGCGGGTGGGCGGCCCATCGTCACCGCCGCGGCGCTCGACCGGCTACGGGACGACCTATTGACGATGCTGTGCTGGATCTACCGGTCGGTCGGCGGGGTCTCCCTCCTCGACCGTCCCTTCGTTGTCGATGACGCCTTTGGCGCTGACGGGAGCGGACTGTCCGCGACCAGCGCCAGTTCCGGACGCAGCCTCCTGTTCGACCGACTCGACACACTAAGCTGCTAGGCATTGTCGAGCTATGCCCAGATCGCCTCGGTGTGTTCGCCGACGTATACCCGGCGGACCACGATCCTGTGATGTGACGGTACAGGACATCGGCAGAAGAGGCCACGGCGTCGGTGTATCAGGATGGCTGCGCGCTCCTCTGTATCTGACAGAGGAACATGGCCGGTACGCACCACATCGATGGTATTCAGCTGTGGCCGCAACAACCGGAAGCCCGACCGAGCGGGCGTGCAGACCGGCGTACCGAGCGTCGCCGGAACTGAAAGCCTCGGTAGGCGCTGCCCCCCGGCCATGGGCCGCTGACCTGCGGGTCCGTAGAGTGAGACAAGGGGTAGAAGTTCGAGGTCGCGACCATGACGGAATCCACTCAGGCAGTGTCAGGCCGGATCTTCCTGAGCTACCGGCGGGAAGAAACGGGCTATGCGGCTGGGTGGCTTTATGACCGGCTCGCGGAACGATTTAGCGACGGTCAGGTCTTCAAGGACGTCGACTCGATCGAGCTGGGTGATGACTTCATCGAGGCGGTCGCCACCGCCGTCGAGTCATGCGATGTGCTGCTTGCGCTGATCGGTGATCGATGGCTCACGATCACCGCCGCTGACGGGAAGCGCCGCCTTGATGACCCCGAGGACTTCGTGCGCCTAGAGATCGAGACCGCCTTGACACGCGATGTCCGCGTCATTCCCATCCTGGTTGCCGGGGCGAAGATGCCCGAGGCCGTTGATCTGCCGCCCAGTCTCGCAAGGCTGGTGCGCCGTCAAGCCCTTGACCTCAGTCCGAACCACTTCGAAGCGGATCTCAGCAGGCTCTTCAAGGTGCTGAACAGCACGCTGGCGGAGACCCAGGGCAAAGCGGCATCAGAGGCGGAAGATTGGTCCCGCCAGGAGACTGAATCCCAGCGACCGCGGGCCGACTCGGAGACCGCCCAACGCCACTCCGACCGCAGCTCTTCGTCAGCTGCCGCTCACGCGCGTACAACCGCTTACGACAGGGACACCTCCGTCCAAACCGCGCCTCCCACGACATCATGGCCATCGCAGCCGGCCGCAACGATCGGCGGTGCCAGATCGCGACCAGATACATGGCCGACCGGCATACGCGCTGCGTCTCAAGCACCCTGGTACCGTCGGCTCATTCGATACGGACGATTCTGGTTTGGACTCCTGCTCGTTCTCGCCGGATGCATTCCTCTTTTTGAGAATGTACCTTACCGTATCGGCTACGAATCACGCTGGAATAATGTGCAACACCTTCATGTTTACATAGAGGAGGGTCTGGGTGCCCTGATACTGCTGGGAGCTTTGCTTTTGCTGAGCGCTCTCATTTCTGCTCTCAGGACAGCAGCCAGTGGTTCTAAAGATACAATCAGGTAGCAGTTTCTGCCTGACGATGACGGGCTTGTGCATGCTGTGGGTCCATTCGCCGTCACCTTCTGTAGCCTTCGAGTGCGCCCCGCGCCCGGGAGGAGGCCGGTGATCGTCGGAGGCGATCCGGACGTCGAAGATGGACATCCGGGCGGCCCGGCGAAGTCGATGAGCTTGTTGGTTTTGAGTGGATGAACCGAGCTGTAGGGGATCAATAGCCGCGTGTCGGCCTCCAGCCGTAGCCGCCGCGTACGTAGGCTGGCCAAGGCGGCCGATTCGGCCTCAGCACCTGCCGGGATTCTGGCCGCGACCCGACGGCAGCGCGTCAGGGCAAGTCGATAGTGGGCAGTTCTACGACCATTCAGTTGTCGACCATCCCGTTCAGGTCGAGCGTGGCGGTGTCCCGGCACCCAGTCATCGACACCCGACGATGCCACTGCTCTTCTTCGAACCTAGCGTGCCGTCTCGCAAGTCTCCACGCATTACTGGAGAGCGAGGCAGAGGACCTGCTCCTGGCCAGTGAACGATGGCAGGACACCGGGCTGGTATCCACGACGCATCTGGGCGCCGCCCCCCGACGCGGCGAACGTTCGGAAGTTGTTCAAGCGGGTATGCAAGGCACCGGGGGCCGGAGACGGCTGGACGCCTCGCGAGCTGGGACCTCCTTCGTGAGCCTGATGAGCCATCACGGCGTCAGCATCGAGGAGATCGCCCGGCTGGCCGGGCATTCCCTTCACCCGGACCACCGATGTCGTGTACCGCCGCGAGCTGCGGCCGGCGATCACGACCGGCGCCGAGATCATGGACGAGATCTTCGCAGGAGGCTAGCTTGATTCTCGCCCAGCCCAGCTGGGAACCTGGAGGACTTATTTCACCATGTACTGCCTGGGAGGATGACAATGGAGACAACACTTGGTGCGGTTAACATGGCAGTAAGCCGCGATAAGCAGACTAACCTGAAAAGGATACTGGAGTTTATCGACGAAGCCGCAGACCGGGGAGTAAATATCCTGGTCCTGCCAGAAGCGTGCCTCCAAGGATACGCCGATTTCGCGTTCACGTTCGGCTCTGCAGAGGAGATTGCTCAGCGCCGCCGTTTCATGGAGGAAGCGGAACCCCAAGAAGGCCCGTCTCTACAGCAGGTGGCCGAGGCATGCAGCCGAACCGGGATCCACGTACAGATCGGTTTCATCGAATCAGGCCCGAGTAACGCAATGCTCTACAACTCGGCAGCTCTGATCGGGCCAACCGGGCTGCTGAGCGTCTACCGTAAATGTCACAACGGATTCGAATTTCCGTATTTTGCCCCGGGAAACCGTAACTCCGTCGTTAGCATCGGACCGCTCAAGGTAGCCAGCCTCATCTGCTATGACTTGGCCTTTCCCGAGGTCATGAGAACGCACGCCCTGCTCGGTGCAGAACTGAGCTTGATGTCAACGGCGTGGCCAGTCCTGGGCAGCCAGCGAGACGGCGACTACGGCGGCACCAGGATGGATCTTGCCGCACGTGCGAACGCATTTTTCAATCAAATGTGGCTAGTAGTCTCTAACCACTGCGAAACGGGAGCGTACAGCACCGACACTGCATATTACGGGGCTACCCAGATCGTCGACCCCACCGGTGAAGTCGTTGCCTCCATGGGGACGGAGGAAGGCATGATCCTCCATCGCGCGGATATAGCCAAGGAGGTCATGCTGTCCCGTTCGGAGAACTTCTACGGGCTCAGTCTCCTGCAGGATCGCCGACCAGATATCTACTACGAGATCACATAGCAGGCTCCGGCCCGGCCACTCAGTTGACGTGACCGCGAGCCGTGATCGTCCACCGGTCGACGATCCGGCCGCGGGAGACCACATCGAGATGGTCGAAGAGGTTGACGGCCGTGCATACGTGGTTGGGAACGACCCGAACGAGTGACCCGACGGCCGGAGGTGACTGGTCCCCTAGCTTGACCAGCCCGTGGCACTCCCAGAGGGCACCACTGGCGCGTTGCCGAGGTCGGGGACTATTCCGTGGGAGGCAGCCAGCTCGGGCGGTTGCTGGCCAGCGACTTGCTCCCGGCGTCGATGATCGCCTGCCCTGGCACCGATGTGCTCACCACCGTGGATTCCACGCAGGGTCGCTGAGTCGCTGACCTGGATGCCACGTTTCGTTCAGCTGATGTCGTCGGCGAACTCGTCCTCCATCTCGGTAAGGCAGCTGTCGACAATCCCTATCATCCGCTCGATCTCAGCTTCCGTGATTACTAGCGGGGGCGCCAGATGCAGGACATCCCAGACCCGAGTGATCAGCCCCCGCTCCTGCATGAGGAAACCAAGGCCCTTGATGAAAGGATGCTCAGTCCCCCATGGCTCCTTTGTCTCCTTGCTGCGAACCAACTCGATTGCGCACATGAGACCCATTCCGCCTCGGACATCACCGACAGTGGGATGCTTCCGAAGACTGTCTGCAAGTCTGAGAAGGTAGCGACCCATCTCAGCCGAGCGTTCGATTAGGCGCTCACGCTGTATAATTTCGATATTTTTGCTGGCCGCGGCTGCAGCCACGGCGTGACCACCGTAGGTCAGCAGGTGATTTATGGCGTTCCCGTGTTTGGTGAAAGGCTCGAATACGTGGGGCCGCACGGCCACCGCCGCGATGGGAGCATAGCCACTCGAGAGCCCCTTAGCCATGGTCATAATGTCCGGCACCACGCCGTAGTGCTCGGCTGCGAACATGGCACCGGTCCGGCCGTAACCGGTGATGACCTCATCCATAATCAGGAATACGCCGTGACGGTCACAGACACGGCGTACCTCCTGCCAGTAGCTGGGTGATGGGAAATGGGTTCCGTTGGAGGCCGATATCGGCTCGCCGATGACTGCGGCGACGAACTCCGGACCTTGGGCGAGTATCTCTTGCTCAAGGTATCGCGCACACATCATGTCGCCCTGCTCTCCCTCCAACCCGAAGTCGTTGCGGTAGTGGTTGGGCGAGGGGACCTTCGAGACGCCTGCCATAAAGGGACCGAAGTACTGCTCTTTGGCAGCGCTAGTCAGGCTCATGGCGCCGAATGTATGACCATGGTAGGAGCCCCGTCGGCAGATCACCTTATAGCGCTTGGAATAGCCGCGGAGTACCTGTGCTTGCTTGGCGATCTTCAGCGCTGTCTCGACCGCTTCGGAACCTCCCGAACAGAAGAACACGCGGTCAAGGTCGCCAGGCGTGATCGAGGCGATGGTCTCAGCGAGGGCCACGGTTGCCGGGTTGGTGAAGTTGGATGCCGCCGTATATGCCAGCCGCCCGGCTTGCTCTGCCATGGCGGCGGCAATCTCGGTCCGTCCGTGCCCGACGTTCACTAAGAACAGGCCGGCCAGCCCATCGATGTATGTCCGGCCCTGGACATCGGTCAAAGTACAGCCCCTCCCGCTGCTGAATACGCGGAGCCCCCCATCGATAAATTCGTCCCATTGCAAGTCGTTTGAGTGCGGCCACAAGTACTCGATGGCTTTGTCTTCCGCCTCGTTCCGTTCACCTACGAGATGATCAGTGGTAGCCACTTCGTCCTCCGTTCTAGCGGTAAGACTCTTTGGGATCGTTGAGGCTTAGGTCGTTTTCATAGACTTGATTCTTCTTTCGTTGCTGGGACGATTGGTGACTTTGACAGCGAGATCTGTCACGTCCGGTCTGGCGGGCCCATACTTTGAATATGGGAGGGGCACATTGCAGGCAATCTATGATCACGTCGACGGCAGTGGGGCCGTCTGGCTTGGCGAAAGACATCTGCGGAAACCGCCACAGGCCGATCCATCTACGCTAGGAATTTAGTGTGATTCGAAGTAACGGAGGTACTCAAACTCGGTGATCCGAGTGTCGAGCCAGTGGGAGAAGGCGTCCCACTCAGCCTGCCGACTCGCCGCGTAGTGGTCCGTGAGCTCGCTCCCCAACAGCGCGCGGGCGAGCTTCGATCTCTCAAAAGCCTCGATCGACTCGGGAAGTCGGCGCGGGAGCGGCGGGAAGCGGTCCGTCTGCAGAGGGCCGATGACCGGCTCCGGCGGTTTGAGCTGTTCTTCGATTCCCCAGAGCCCTGCGCCAACGGACGCCGCAATCACGAGGTACGGGTTGACGTCGGCGCCCGCCACCCGGTTCTCGAAGCGCACGCCGTGCGGTGCTGGCTGCGTGATCGCCCGCATCGCGCAGTACCGGTTCTCGTATCCCCAGGAGGCGTCGTCGGGCGACCAGGCCGTCCGATCGAAGCGCCGGTAGGAGTTCACAGTGGGGCGGTAGATGACGTGCAGCTCGGGCAAGGTGGCGAGGATTCCCGCCAGGTAGTGACGCGCTACCTCCGAGAGGTCATCCTCTTCAGGGTTATAGAAGGCGTTCTCCCCGTCGCGGAGCAGGCTCTGATGAAGGTGTGCACCCGCCGCGGACTCGCCGCCCAATGGGCGGGACCGCGCCATGAACGTTACGACTAGCCCGCGCTCTTCACAGAGTTCGCTCAACACGAGCTTGGCCCGCACAGCGGCGTCGGCGGCCTTCAATACGGGGAGCGGCTCCAGGGCGAACTCGATCATCCCGTAGCCATACTCCGTATGTACGGCAACGACGCTGGCCCCGAGGGCGTCCATGCGACTCATAAACACCCGGCAGAGGTCCTCGAAGCCGGGGGCCCGCCCGCCATCATAGACGGCGAGATGGCGTCCATACGGCGTGAGGTCGCCGATGCGACCAGACCTGATCACCTCGTCATCAACCTCGTACACGAACGCCTCGTACTCGAAAGCCACCTTCGTCTCGAAGCCGAGCCCGGCCGCTCGTTCCTCCACGCGCCGGAGCAGTGCTCGCACGTCGAGCCCGCAGACCGAGCCGTCGAGGGCGAACGTGTGGATCAATACGGCTGCGGTGTCTGGATGCCACGGCAGCTGCGCCACCGTCGTCGGATCAGCCATCGCCGTGATGTTCGGCCAGCCCTTGTCCGAGCCGACCGTTGGGCCGTCGAAGAGCACGTCCCCGTCGGGCTGACCGTCGCCGTGCGTCAGGCCGTAGGCGGCGGTGTTGAGGCCCTCTCCCTGAAGACCCAGCGCCTCACCGATGGGCGCTAGCTTGGTCCGGATCACACCCGAGAAGAAGGGTATCTGCACCTGCGCGAAATGCACGCCGGCCCGCTCCAGTTCTTGCGCGATCGACTCGAGGGCTTGCCGGTTAGACTCCCTGAATTCTCCTAGGTCGATCATCTGCGGCGAATCCTCCATCTATTCCGCCTTATCACTTGAATCATCCCGTACCGAAATGGCTCGCTCTGGGCAGGCGAGCGCTCCAAGACGCGCTGCTTCCTCCAGCTCCTTCGGGACAGTTGTCATGCTCGCGTGGCCGAAGCCCATGTCATCGAGCTCGTAGACTTCCGGCGCGGCGCTGTGGCGTCGGTTATGTGCCTGGCACATGGATGGGTCGACGTGCACGCGCATCACGGACGCTCCGCAAGGATGAGGGGAGATGTGGCGTTTCTCCGGACAAACTGAATCGGAAGGGGCCCTAGGCCGATCGGCTCGACTTGCCCGGAAGCTCCGAGCTCGAAGTCGAAGTCGAGGTCGCGGGCGCGCGTCAGGACTTGCTCTATCGCGACACGAATCTCGAGGCGGGCGAGGGGAGCACCGAGACACCGGTGGATCCCGACCCCGAAGGCCATGTGCCGGTTCGGCAGTCGGTCGGGAATGAGGGCGTCAGGATCGACGAACTCCCGGGGATCGCGGTTCGCGGATCCCCACATCAGGTAGACGCGCTCGCCGGCGGGGACGGCCACGCCGCCGAGTTCCACGTCGCGGGTCGTCAGGCGACAGAGCCCGGGCACCGGGGACGAGAGGCGAAGCCACTCCTCAACGAGTGAGGGTAGGAGCGCAGGCTCCTCCCGCAGTCGTTCTCGCAGAGATCGCTCTTCGGCCAGCGAGAGAAGGCTCGCTCGTATCGCGAACGCGGTGTTGTCGAGCCCGGCCAAGAATAGGAAGAACGAGGTGTCCGCGGCTTCCTTCCGGGACAGGCGGCGACCCTGAACGTGAGCGCCGAGCACAGCGCTAATGAGATCGGTCCCCGGCTGAGATTCGCGCGCCTCGACGACCCGGTCGATGTACGACCACGCAGCCTGGCTGGCCACGGCGGCTGATTCAGGGTCCTTGGCGCGGCCGTAGACAATCTGCTCGGCCCACTCGTGGAACTGGTCGAGCGGGGTGATGCCAAGCAAGTGGCAGGTCATTGCCGTGGGGATCCGCCAGGCGTAGTCGGAAGAAAGATCGTGAATCCCCTCAGTTAGCATCGGGTCGAGAAGATCGTTCGCGAGGCTACGGACGAGCGGTTCGAGCGGTTCGATCTGCCTCGGTGAGAAGAAACTGATCAACGCCCGACGGAGATCGGAGTGGAACGGCGGATCGGACTCCATGGGCAATAGCCGAGCGTCGAACTCAAGCGGGGGGATCATGACGCCCGAGGCCGACGAGAACGTCGCCGGGTCGCGGGCCGCGGCGAAGACGTCCTCGTAACGGGCAATCGTCCAGAAGCCGCCCAGCGACGTCGAGTGGGCTACAGGGCAACGCTCCCGCATCGCCGCATAGGTCATGGGTGCGTTTCGGCGCATGTCCCAGTCGTCGGGATCGAAGGCCACGTCCCGGCCAGGTGATACGTCAGCCATTGCAGGTCCCATCCGTGCACGAGCGATTTGCCTTCGATGGGGGGTTGCAGACCGGTGACAGAGCCGTCGACAGCAGAACCGTGATCGCTGCCGCGAGCTCCGCTGGTTGCGCCGTGGCGTGGGTAAGAATTGTCGTCTTTGAAGAACTCGCCACGACTTCCTCCGTCAGGAACGAACCCTTTTGATTGAGTCAAGACCGAGATCCCGCTGCTCTTCAGTCAGATCCCAGAATGCCGTCAAGGCGCCCAC
>Ga0306922_10004608_pt1 | contig 13062 bp, 15 predicted proteins | sample sta12Cox44000082_FD_203758 | JGI IMG/M metagenome (GOLD analysis project Ga0306922, IMG submission 203758) | Lab enrichment of tropical soil microbial communities from Luquillo Experimental Forest, Puerto Rico - statoxic.12C.oxic.44.000.082 (v2)... | ecosystem: Environmental > Terrestrial >... | reverse complement strand
CGATTGTGCGGGCACACATCGCCTCGCGGCTGAAATGGGAGGCGACGTGGGCTATCGTGCGCTTGGCGAACCGCTCGCGATCACCGGCGCTCAGCGACAGCGCCTCACATATTCCCACGGCGAGAGCAGCGGGATCGCGCGGTGGCACGAGCCAGCCGGTAGCTCTCGGCACGATAGTCTCGCGCGACCCGCCGTGATCGGTCGCGACGACCGGCCGTCCCATTGCCTGCGCCTCGACGATAATCCGGCCAAAGCCTTCGGGATCGCTCGAGGCCGAGACCACTACATCGGCGAGCATGTACGCCGCCGGCATGTCGCGGCAATCCTCGACGATGCGAAACAGCCCCCCCATTCCCTGGTGCTCGATCGCCGTCTCGAGCTCGCGCCGAAAGCCCCGACGCTGCTCGGAACCGACGAGGAGACAGCAGATGTCGCGGCGGCCGGCCGCGGCGACTGCCGCGATGAAATCGAGGCCGCCTTTCCATCGCGTGAGCCGGCCGGGAAGCATCACGACCAGGGCGCCATCGGGCAGCCGCCACTCGCGAGCGAGCCTGATAATTCGATGCGCCCCGACCCGGGTCGGATCGAAGACGTCGAGATCAACCCCGCGCGGGATGGTGCGCAGACGGTCCGAACCGACACCATAGACACTCGCCGCGTAATCGGCGACGAAATGCGAGATCGCGATGACTCGCTCGCCGCGGGCCATTACCGAATTGTAGCGGCGCTTGAGCGGGCCGCGCGCATCATAAGCGTTGTGAAAGGTCGTGACGAAGTGAGCCCCGGTGGCTCGTGAGGCTGACCAGGCGCTCCAGGCCGGGGCGCGGCTGCGGACATGGACGATGTCGACGCCGAGCCGCCGGATCAGATCAGCCAGCGAGGCGGTGTTGCGGCGCATGACCAGCGGGTTTTTCGAGGCGAGCGGCAAGCTCAGATGAGTGGCGCCGGCGCGGTGGAGCTCGCGCTCCAATGGGCCTCCGGCCGAGGCGACATAGGAAACCCATCCGGCAGTGGCCAGCGCCCCCGCGAGGTCGATTGTGCCGCGTTCGGCTCCGCCCGAGACGAGGCTGGGGACGATCTGCAAGACTGCAGGCGGGCGGGCTTTTGGCGGAGCAGGCACGGTGCTATCGTCGACCCCTATATTGTTCACCGCTAAAACCCCCGATGAGTGCTGCTGGCATACTACCACGCCCAGGTAGTGCAACAATCGCGTACCACCGACTCGCCGGATCAGCCCCGGGGGTTATTTTCCTCGGCGGCTTCCGCTCCGACATGACCGGCGCCAAGGCGCTGTATCTCGAGGATTTTTGCCGCCGCCGCGGCCGCGCCTTTGTGCGCTTTGACTATTTCGGCCACGGCTCCTCGAGCGGCGACGTCGGCCTTGGCACTATTGGCCGATGGGCTGAAGATGCGACGGCGGTCCTCGATTCGCTGACCGAGGGGCGACAAATCCTGGTGGGTTCGAGCATGGGCGGCTGGATCATGTTGCTCGCGGCACTGGCGAGGACCGCGCGGGTGCGTGCCCTGGTCGGCATCGCCGCAGCGCCAGATTTCACCGAAGATCTCCTCTGGCCCCGCCTCACGGAGGCGCAGAGGCGTGAGCTGCGCGAGACGGGAGCGCTCATTTTGCCCTCCGAATATGATCCGGCCGGCTACACCTGCCGGCTTGAGCTCTTCAAGGACGGCAAACGGCATTTGGTGATGCGTGGGCCGATCGCACTTGATTGCCCGGTGCGGCTCTTACACGGCATGCGGGACGACTCTGTGCCATGGCAGACGAGCCTTTCTCTCGCCGAGCGCCTGGATAGCCGCGATGTTGCGGTGAGCCTGGCGAAGGACGGCGATCACCGGCTGTCGAGCGAGGCCGATCTAGCCCGCCTCGGCAGGACGGTGGACGAGCTGCTTTGAGGTCTGCATGAAACACCTCGAATTGTACGACGGCGATTTCGAATTTCGAGATACCGACGACAACACGGCGAACGGCCAGCGCCGGCTGACCGCACAACTGACTCTGAAGGATGAGCGGGTCTGTTACGAAAGACCGGCGGAATAGCATGCGCCAGACCGCCTTGTGGGCTGCGGCGCTCGCGGCGTGGCTCCACTGCTGCACCGCCTCGGCGCAGGACGCAGCCTCGCAGGAGGCAGCGCATCGTGCGGAGGTCATTGCGCATTTGCCGCCTGATGCGGCGAAGGTGTTGTTCGGCCGTGAGTTCACGCCGATGGCGGGAGCGGCGCAAGCAATCGGGGCTTACGAACGCGGCTGCCTGGAAGGCGCCGTGCCGCTGCCGGCCGACGGGCCGAACTGGCAGGTCATGCGCCCGTCGCGCAACCGCGCTTGGGGTCACCCGGTGCTGATCGCTTTTATCGAGCAGCTGGCGCCGAAACTGCCGACCGAGGCCGGCTGGCCCGGGCTCCTCGTCGGCGACATCGCGCAGCCGCGCGGCGGGCCGATGCTGACCGGACACGGCTCGCACCAGATCGGGCTCGATGCCGATATCTGGCTGACGCCGATGCCTGACCGGCGGCTGAGCCCCTCCGAGCGCGACGAAATCTCCGCGACCGATGTCGTCGCTGCCGACGGGATGGAGATCGATGCCGCGACCTGGATGCCGCAGCATCGCCGTCTGCTCGAGGCGTTCGCAAACGAGCGGATGGTGGAGCGCATCTTCGTCAATCCGGCGATCAAGCGCGAGCTGTGCCGTGAGGCCGGGACGGACCGAGCTTGGCTGGCGAAGATTCGGCCCTGGTGGGGCCACAATTATCACTTCCATGTCAGGCTTTATTGTCCGAGCGGCAACCCCGAATGCCGCAGCCAAGCGCCACCGCCACCCGGCGATGGCTGCGGCAAGGCACTCGACTGGTGGTTTACCGAAGAGGCGCTGCATCCCCCGCCAACGCCACCCCGCAAGCCGCTGCGGCTTGCGGACCTGCCCTCGGCCTGCGCCGCTCTGGTCGCTGCGCCAGCCGGGCAGGCGCTGCAGGTTCGCCGCGGGACGCGATGACGCAATCCCGAGTGCGCACAGCCGCTTGTTGGGTGGCTTTTGCCGCGTTGGTGCTGAACGTGCTGTTGCCGGTGGCCATCGGGTTGCTCCCGATGGAGGGCAACACCGTCAGCGCGAGCCTTTGCAGCGCGACACCCCACGACCGGCTCCCTGGCAAAGTCTCGCCAGGGCTGCTGGTGCATCATTGCGCCCTTTGTGCGGTCCCAGCCGGGGTACCACCCCCGCGGTCGCCCGGGAGTGCTCACGAAGTCAGAATGGCGGACGCGAGTTATCCGCAGATCCGACCTGTGTTGGCGTCCGCCCCCTCTCGCCACGGCCGAATTCAGGCGCGAGCGCCGCCGATCGCATCCTGAGCTACTCCTAGCCGCTTCCATCGGGAGCGGCCTTCCGAGTTTGTCGAGAGGACGTCCAATGTCGATGAAATTTCTCGCCTTAGCGGCGGGTCTTGTCGTTACCAGCGCTGCGCTGGCGCAAACCAGCCAGCTCGATGTCAACAATGCCTGGGCCCGCGCGACACCGGGGAAAGCCGAAAACGGTGCCGCCTACGTGACCATCGTGTCACCCACCGCCGACCGGCTCGTCTCGGTCTCCACGCCGGTCGCCAAGCAGGCCCAGCTGCATACGATGGAGATGAAGGGAATGGTCATGGAGATGCGGCCGGTTGCCGGGATCGACATCCCGGCCGGGAAGCCCGTCAGCTTGAAACCGGGTGGCGAACACATCATGTTGCTCGGCCTCGCCCAGCCATTGCGCGAGGGTCAAACCTTCCCGCTGACCCTCACCTTCGAGAAGGCAGGGTCGCGCGCGGTGACCGTAACGGTCGAGAAACCGGGTGCGGCCGGGCCCGCCGCAGCGCATCAGCACTGAGCGGGCACGCCGTCATGGCTCGCAGTACTCCCCAAGGCTCACCGCGTTTTGTGCTTGCCGCCGCCGTGCTCGCCGGTCTCGTGATCCTTGGAGCCGGCGTCTTCCTCGCACTGACACTGCGCGAGGGTCCGAGGGGCGCGGCCGGGACGGGTCTTGTCACCGCGATCGGGGGCCCTTTCCGCCTCACCGACCAGAATGGCAAGACGGTCACCGACGTCGATCTCAAGGGCAAGTGGTCGCTGATTTATTTCGGCTATACCCATTGCCCGGACGCCTGCCCGACCGCGCTCAACGACATCTCGATCGCGCTCGATGAGCTCGGGGCGAAGCGCGAGGAGGTGCGCCCGGTCTTCATCACCGTCGATCCCGAGCGCGACACCGCCGACGCGCTCAAAGCCTATGTCACGAGCTTTGACGCCCCGATCCTGGCGCTGACCGGGACCCCGGAGCAGGTGGCGCAAGCGGCCAAAGCCTACCGGGTCTATTACGCCAAGCACCCGGAGGCCGGCGGCGACTACTCGATGGACCACAGCTCGGTCATCTATGTGATGGACCCGCAGGGCCGCTTCACTGCCAGCTTCACGCATGAGAGCACCCCCGAGCAGATCGCCGAACGGCTGAAGAAACTGCTCGTCTAACCCCGCTTCCGCTGCGCCGCGACCCCGGGAAGCGGAATTCCCGGTTATTCCCGTTGCAACGGGAATTTTTTCGATTTTCCCGGTAGAACCGCTATGCGGCGGGAAAATCCGTGAGCCGGATCAACCGCTTGCCGGCCAATTCCCGTAGCGGAGCAAACCGGGAATTTTTCCGCCCTAATCGGGAATTAAATCCGCCGAACCGGGAATAATCGCCAAGAACGTCTTCGCCGCAGCGTAATTTTGATGAAAATTCGACTGAAACCAATCTTACCAGCCGAGTTCGCCTTTTGTGAGGCGGATCCGCCGGTTACGGGCCCGCCGCGTCGACGAGCATCAGCACACCGTAGGCAGCGGCGGCGAGGCCGGCGATCCGCCCGAACCAGGGGCCGATCGGGATGGTTTTCTCCAGCAAGATGAAGCCGGCGAGGCCGGCAATCCAAAACAGGTTCATGATCCCGCCGAAGAATAGGAGGCCCATCAGGAACCAGCAGCACCCCAGGCAATAGGTGCCGTGCTCGAGCCCCATCCGCAACGCGCCGAGCCGGCCGGGCCGCCAGCTCTGGACCAGAAAGCTCAGCGGCGAGCGGCAGTGCCGCAGGCAGACGCCCTTGATCGGGGTCAACTGCCACAGGCCGGCGGAGAGCAGGATTGCGCCGCCCAGCCAATAACTCGTCGTCACCATCATCGGCGACAGCAAGCCGAGCTGCTCCAATGCCCACTGGAGCCCGGTGGCGAGGGCGCTGAAGCCGCCCCACGCCACGAGGTAACCGGCGGCGAAAATCCCCGTCGGCACATAGGGCCGGTCGCCGGCTCTCTCCTTGCGGTTCACCCGCGCGAAGAGCAGCAGGATCGGCGCCGCGCTCGGCAGCATCATGCCGACCATCATCACCCACCACATCGCGAACATCAGAGCGGCATAACCGAGGGTCCATACCGCCGGCTCCATCATCATGCCGGTGATGTCGGGCATTCCCGACCGGCGGGTCATGCCCACCGTACTCATGCCGGTTCCCGCACCGACCACAATCCAGATCCAAGCGATTGCGACGACGGCGACGAGCGCGGAGACCAGGATCAAGCGGTCGCGCCGCAGCACTCTTTCTAGAGGGGTCTGATCAGGGGCGGCCAAACTTCTGCTTATACTCGTTGTAGGTATGGAGCAGACCGTGCTGGTTCCAGGCGATATATGCCAACGAGCTGTGACGGCTGTTCAAGTCGAATTTGACGGCTCCGAGGCTTTTGGCAAAGCCGGATGCGCTCTCCGCCTCGTGGAACACCCAGCCATCGGGGAGCACCGTGATCATCCGGTGTTCCTCATCCGTCACGGGATTGCGTATCGGCTCACTGGTCGCCCGCACCAAATCGGCGACCTCGATCCTCGCCTGCCGCTTATCGAGGTCCCAGTCGAAGTCGATCTTAGCGAATAACGGATCCTTGATCGTCTCAATGATGACCGAGAAGATCTGGAACATCGTGCCGACCGGCTGGTCCTCGCCGGAGAGGATGTAGAACAGAGCTTCGCGCTGGGCTTCATCGGCGCGCTCGTCGAGGATCGGCTGGAAAACGCCCGCGCCGTGATGGATGGCCCGCGGGAAATAGAATGTGCCGACGACGGCCAGGTCGTCGAGCCGCACCCCCTCGCAGTGCCCCTTATCGATCTTGAATGCGACCAGGCCGGTGCAGAAGCCGTAGGTCGGGTCGGCCATCGACTCGCACGGGCAGCCGTGATCGCAGCTGCAATATTCGACGTACCTGCCTTCGATCTGCCAATTCTTGCCAGCCATTTTCGTCTCCCTTGCTTGTATTTAAGCGGACTATCCCCTGCTCTGAGCCGTGACACAACAATCATATCACACGAGAAACGGCCTTTCTGAGTGCTGTGTCGCGCAGATGGAAAGTTGCCCGTGGTTGCTCCGCACCGGCATTGCTCTCGGTCGGGCACGCCTTAGCAGCGAACGGCGTCTCTCAGCCTCTTGCTCGGCGTTGATAAATTACCTGCACTTTGGCAACCTCTGGTTTTGGTTCCGTAGAGGGCGGCTGCGACCATGGGTGAGGCTCAAAGGTGCTTGTTGGATTGAAGTGCGGCGCGGTTTACCTCGCGATCGCACTCAGTGTCTGTGGCTGTTCCGAGACCTACCGAGGACCGGATCCGATCATAGCGCCGCAAGGAGTGACGCCGATCGACCCGGCGAGTGGGGGCCTCGTCCGCATTTTTTAATTCGGCCACCGTGTCGTACGACGCGCCCGCCGATTCAAATTTGGCCAAGCAGATGTTGAGCGACGGTTTCGTCCTTATCTACGCTAACTGTAACGAGTATTTCCGCTCGGCAGCCCACACGCAACAAAGGCTCATATTTGGCCGAGATCTGCTCGGGACCCTCGGAACATTGGGAACGGGCATCGTGGCTCTTGCCCGCGCCTCCAAGGACGCTACTGCTGTTGTCGCGCTGATCACCTCGACGGGCTATGCGATTATGGACGATATTGCAAAGGATTTTCTGTTCTCCGCAGACAACGTCGAGGCCGTGCGTGACCTCACCCTCCGAACTATGCAAAAGCTGATCAGGCGACGGTGCTCACCACCAACAAATTTTATAGCTACCAAACCGCCGTTTTGTATTTACAAGCAAATCAGAATTATTGCTCATTGCGGAAAATCGCTGAACTAGTAAGGGAAGCAACGAAGAACGCGCCGTTGCAACAGGCGCCGGCAGCGCCCCCGGTAAATCTCGGTAGGAGCATTCCCCCGGAAGCACCTGCACCGCTCGCAGTGCCAGCAATACCGCCCCCACCGCCGCCGGTCCCACCCCCCGCCGCGCCACCACCGAGCGCTCCGCAGGGCATCGCTACATTCCAGCCCATTCCGATCCGAGTGACGCCGCTTCAGCAGCCACCTGCGCAGTAGGGTATAAGACAGGGGCCGCGCGGGCGAAGCGAAGGCGAGCGACGGCGGGTGCGCTCGGATTGGATGGCGGTCGAGCGCGAGCGCGGCATCTCGGTCTCCTCGGCGGTGATGAGCTTCGAGCATGAGGGGCTCGCCTTCAACCTGCTCGACAGGCCGGGCCACCAGGATTTCAGCCCAGTGGGATTTCAGCGAGGACACCTACCGCACCTTGACCGCGGTCCCCCCACCCTTCCCTCCCCCGCTCGCGGGGGAGGGTTAGGGAGGGGGCCACTCGACGCCGCCAAGGGTATCGAGGAGCAGACGCGCAAACTCTTCGAGGTCTGCCGCCTGCGCGATGTGCCGATCATCACCTTTGTCAACAAACTCGACCGCGAGAGCCGCGATCCGTTTGACCTGTTGGACGAGATTGAGCAGGGCCTCGCGCTCGACGTGACCCCAGGTTCCTGGCCGATCGGCATGGGGCGCGACTTTCTCTGCACCTATGATTTGTTCGCCGACGCGCTGTTGTTGTGTTCCGAGCGTGCTGTTGGTAATCAGATGATTCGGCCGATCCGTCAGCCAGGCGCACCCGGCGCGCAGAATTTATTTTGCCCTGTGTGAACTACCTCACACAGATTCGGGAATCAAGCCGGCTATTGCTCAATTTATTGAAAAAAAAGTCAAACGACAGGGGACAAAATCATGTGGAAAGTGGCCGTAGCGGCAGTGTGCGCTGCAGTCTGCGTGCTCGCCTTACGTGTTCTCTGACAATATACAAACTTTCAGCGCCAAGATGGGCGCGATTGACAGCTCGTATCAGGACAGCGAGCAAAAAATCGCAGCCGAGGAGCGTTTGAGCAACCGCATCGAGTGGATACGCGACAAGCCCATGCTGACGCTCGGCCCCGGATGTGCAAGTAATGCGACTAACTCACCCCCCTGCAATCTCATATCAAAAACGCCAAAGAGCGCGCCCGTACCGACAGCTAGTACAGCCAATACTGACGTTAAGCCGTCGCAACGATCTTTGTCAGTTAAAGATGTATGCGGACCCGACGCGGCCACTACCACTGCGAAAAGCACTGAGATAACTGAGGCACCACCTCCGCTTCAGCCGGCAGAGTTGCTAAGAAAGCTAGATAACTATATCGCCGCCCTCGCTGCAGTCACAAAGGCCCAGGACCGTGCAGATTTCGATAACGCCGCTGCGAAAGTCAGTGCGGCGGTGGGCGGGCTCGCACAATCAGCCCCGCCGCCTTACTCCGCGGCTGCCCCGGTCGCCAAAGCCACTAGCAACGCAGCACTATGGCTGGTCGGACAGGACCTCGATTATCGGCGCTTACACGAGCTGCAAACCGCGACTCAAATAGCATGTGAACCTATCCATATTTTAGCCGCTGCTCTCAGTGTAGTCCTGACAGGCGGGCGCAGAATTCGTCTTCGCGGCTTGCACCATCTCTTGGCGCTTAAAGTTGAGGCGGTAAATATTGCCCGCAGCAAACCGCATTTGACTGACCAGACGTATGGAGCCTCTATTGATGATGCGCAGGCTGCAGCCAATGCTTTCCAGACCGTTCGTGCCACGGATCCAGAATCCGCTGCGCAGGCGTTGAGCGATGCGCACGACGCGCTTGTGGTGGCGGTGCACAACAATGATGGAGAGTTCGCAGCCTTGGTTGCTAGTTTGCAGACCTTCTCGCAGCGAGCCAACGACCTGGCCACTGCCGCTGCAGCGACCGCATCCAGTTCCAACCCGCCCGTCACTAAGTCGTAAGAGGGGACTAGACATGAGCCAGTCGGCCACCATCGATGACATTCGCAGGAGCCGCGATGCAGCACTTGATGCCCTGGACGACGTAATGGACGAGATAGACAACGAAATTGCGCAGACGACCAAACCGGGTCCGTATCTGACCCAGCTTACGAAGCGCTATCAGGACCTAAGGAATGAATACGCTCACATATCCATGACCGCTACCTTTGCAGTTCTTGCTCAGCCCGGCGTCGTTGCGGCGGCCGCCACACTAAGCTCCCTGTCAGCACAAATGAAGACGACTGCTCAAGAGCTGCCCGAGGCCACAAGTGTGCTGACGAAGACCGCAACAGTTTTGGCGCTTGGTCACCAATTTTCTGACGTAATAGCTAACGCGCAGAAGGGCTAGCAGCCAAAAATCGCGCGAATGGATATTCTATTTTTCACCCTTAAGATGCTTATCTTTTGCGAGAGAGCAGAGACTCAATGATTGAGCGGTTATGGGCATCCTTTCTATCTGGTTTAAGACCGTCGTTTGGCATCGATGATACGGCGCGCAGCTTAACACTGACCTTTGGTTTGCTCGCCGGCCTATTCAAGTTTCTCGTGGCGTTAACAGTAATTTGGGCGATGGCTGCAGGTGTCCTCCAGACGGCACGCCTCATTGCATACATTCCGCAGGGCTTCCCAGGCAACGCGAAGGGAGTCTGGGTAAACCAGGCGGATTGGCTCGCTCCCATCGTCGCTATATTCGTCTATACGCTCAAAGCGTTCGGGGCTACGACACTAGTTGGCCTCGCGGCGGCTCTGATCGGCGGCTTTCTCGGTTTTTTATTCGGTGTGCCTCGTCCGATCAGCGAAGCGGCGGCACCATTGGGGCCGTTACCTTCGACGCCAATCCCGCGCCCAGGTGCGTCCGCCGCTGCGGGCCAAGCAGCGTCGCAAGCCGGAGGAGCCGATCGAGCGACAGGCGTACCAGCTGTGCCAACCGGCCAACCACCCGCCCCATCGCATGCCGGACGAGCATGGGAATCTAGCACAAACCTGACACAAATTTCCGATTGGCTGACTAAGATTATTGTTGGCATTGGTCTCGTCGAAGCCTCCAATATATATTCGGGGCTTGCGCAGCTTTCGACCGTTCTAAGCGATCGCCTCTTCGATGGTGCGGCGGGAAGCCGGCTCGCGATCCCTGCCGTTATGATCGCAGGGGCAATCTTGGGGTTTTTGTACGCTTATCTGTTCACTCAACTGTTCTTAGCCAGACTGTTCGTAGTCACCGACTACAACCTGAGAGCCAACCTTGGAGCTGCTTTCACAACGCTCTCAACGATTCCGCCAGCCAGCCCCGCGATTGCCAGCCCCTTCCGCACCGATCCCGGTACACCCCCGGTCGATCAGCCAACACCCGCACAGACTGAGGCTGCCAGCCTCGTGGCGAGCCTCCCCCTGGGCGAATTGACAGAGCCGGTGCAGATTCTCGCGTGGGGACGAAGCCACGCTGTTATGAATAATTACCCGGAGGCTGCATTAGCTTACCGTAGACTTCTTAACCAGGTGCGCACGCCTGAAGTCCTCGCCGAAGCGGCCCGCGTGTTCAGTGCTAGCGATCAACCACGCGAGGCTGAAAGCGCGCTCGCCGAGGCCGTTAGAGGACGAGACGATGTCTCTCCGGAGGTGCGCTTCCGCATAACCTTCGATGCCGCAAGCTTGGCATTGTACGAACCTCCCCCAGGCGGGTATCAAAGAGCGCTCGACCTGCTGGATGAGCATACGCTCGCTTACGATCCCGCCGGTTGGCTCCGCGTTCTACGCGCCTGTGCCAATGCACAACGTTATCGTCATGACCTTGCAACGGCCAGTGACCAACAAAAGGCGGAATCTCGTGAAGCTGTTTTAAAGGACCTTAGGCTAGCTTTATTGCTGACTCCGGCCCATCGGAATTGGATCCGCTACCTTTGGGACCCCAATACACCGAATAAACCGCCGCTCGGATCACCAGATCGAGACGATGATCTCGAGATATTTTTTGATGATCCCGATTTTAAAGATTTACTCGGATGATCAGGTCTATAGAGAAACGTTAAGCGAGCCACCTCCAATGCTACTGGCTGTGAACGTGACGACTTACACGATGGACGTGCATGACGCGCTTGTGGTACCCGTAAGCGACAGCGACGGACGGCTTGCCGCCCCGATAACCGGCACGCAGACATTCGCGCAGCGTACCGATTACTTCGCCGCCGCGGCGGTCGCAAACGCTAACTCGCCCGTCAAGAAGTCGTAAAGAGGAGACCACACATGAGCGAACGATCCGCAATCGACGATCTGCGGAATGCGCGAGATGCGGCGCTTGACGCTCTGGCCGACGCTATCACAGCCCTCGGCAACATCATCGCCCAGACCACCCAAAAGGGCCCGTATCTGGATCAACTTACGAGGCGTTACCAAGAGCTGATGAATCTGCGCAACGCTATCTGGGCTGCTACTACGGATCCTGTTCTCGCTGTGCCGAACATCGTTGCGGCAGCCGCCACGCTGAATACACTTTCAGCGCAAATGAAGACAACCGCTCAAGAACTCTCCGATGCTACAAATGTGCTCGCCAAAACTGCGACGGTTTTGTCGCTCGGTCAGCAATTCTCTTACTTGATTGCGACTGCGCAAAAGGAGTGATCATCTTTACTAAAGATTAGGCGAGAGCGCCCTACTCACGGGTGCAGTCTCCTGACGGATGGCTAACAAAGGGGCCTGAGTTAACAGATCGTTTCGCGGTAAAATTTCGCCTGGCCGACTCGGTCATCTCGAAGCCGAATGGTCAGCGACCCGAACCATGGGAAGACGTCAACGCCTGGAGTTGGAAAAGCGCGCTGGAACCATCATATCCCGCGCTTGCAAAAAGACAGCCCAAAATGGGCAACAGGTGAAGTGGACTGATGAGTGCCCTGACCGACGAGATTTTGCGCCGGCGGACGTTTGCGATCATTTCGCATCCGGACGCCGGCAAGACGACACTGACCGAGAAATTGCTCCTGTTTGGCGGGGCGATCCAATTGGCGGGCGAAGTGAAGGCGCGCGGCGAGCGGCGGCGGGTGCGCTCGGATTGGATGGCGGTCGAGCGCGAGCGCGGCATCTCGGTCTCCTCGGCGGTGATGAGCTTCGAGCACGAGGGGCTCGCCTTCAACTTGCTCGACACGCCGGGCCACCAGGATTTCAGCCCACTAGGATTTCAGCGAGGACACCTACCGGTTCCGGCTGAGCGCCGATCAACCATGCCATTGCCGTAATCGCATGGTATTTCCGCGCATATCGCCGCCCACGATAGGGCGGGCGATTCGCTTTGGAGGGAGTTGGCGATACCTGATCTCAACCTGATAAAACAGGCAAAACAGGTGACGCGGTTAAGGTAACACGTTCTCAGGGGAAGGCGTTGGCAAAGAGGCCGGCTGCCATCATATCCACCGCTCGTGTAGGCGCGGGGTGCTCGCCGGAAGAGCCGCACCGCCGGGAATAATTGAAACGGATTGATGAGTAATTTTAGCGATGAGATTTTACGCCGGCGGACCTTTGCGATCATCTCGCATCCGGACGCCGGCAAGACGACATTGACCGAGAAATTGCTGCTGTTTGGCGGGGCGATCCAGCTGGCGGGCGAGGTGAAGGCGCGCGGCGAGCGGCGGCGGGTGCGCTCGGATTGGATGGCGGTCGAGCGCGAACGCGGCATCTCGGTCTCCTCGGCGGTGATGAGCTTCGAGCATCAGGGGCTCGCCTTCAACCTGCTCGACACGCCGGGCCACCAGGATTTCAGCGAGGACACCTATCGCACCCTGACCGCGGTCGACAGCGCGGTGATGGTGCTGGACGCCGCCAAGGGCATCGAGGAGCAGACCAGGAAGCTCTTCGAGGTCTGCCGGCTGC
>Ga0306922_10004606_pt1 | contig 13062 bp, 4 predicted proteins | sample sta12Cox44000082_FD_203758 | JGI IMG/M metagenome (GOLD analysis project Ga0306922, IMG submission 203758) | Lab enrichment of tropical soil microbial communities from Luquillo Experimental Forest, Puerto Rico - statoxic.12C.oxic.44.000.082 (v2)... | ecosystem: Environmental > Terrestrial > Soil... | reverse complement strand
CTTCGACTACTTCTACGGTTTCGTAGGAGGTGATGCGAGCCAGTGGCAACCAAACCTGTTCCGCAATACCACCGCTATCTATCCCTTCCTGAACAATCCCGGCTGGAACCTCGAGACGGCGATGGCCGACGAGGCAATCCAGTACATGAAGCAGCTCAAGGAGATCGCGCCCGGCAAGCCGTGGCTCGTCTACTACGTACCGGGCGCCACCCATGCGCCTCACCATCCAACGCCCGAGTGGGTCAAGAAGATCAGCGACATGCACTTGTTCGACGAGGGCTGGAACAAAATACGCGAGAAAATCTTCGCCAATCAGAAGCGGCTGGGGATCATGCCCGAGAATGCCATGCTGACCCCCTGGCCAAAAGACTTGCCTGAATGGGAGTCCCTGAGCTGGGACGAGAGAAAGCTCTTCATCAAGCAAGCGGACGTCTATGGAGCCTATCTTGCCTACGCGGATCATGAGATCGTACGGGTGATCCAGGCCGTCGAAGATCTGGGCGAGTTGGACAACACCCTCATCATCTACATCGGCGGCGACAACGGCGCGAGTGCCGAAGGTATGCTCAACGGCACGCCGAACGAGTTCACCACTTTCAACGGCGTTGCCGTGCCGGTGAAGGATCAGTTTCTCTGGTACCCGTTCTGGGGATCGGAGCGGACGTTCCCGCATTTCGCGGCGGGCTGGGCGTGGGCGATGGATACACCGTTCAAGTGGGTGAAGCAGGTGCCGTCACACTTCGGCGGGACAGCCCAGGGCATGGTCATCTCGTGGCCCGGCCACATCACCGACCTCGGTGCCGTGCGCCGCCAGTTCCACCACGTCATCGACATCGTGCCGACGATCCTCGAAGCGGCCGGCATTTCGCAACCCGAAACGATCAACGGGATCAAGCAAATTCCGATCGAAGGTGTCAGCATGGCGTACACCTGGGACAACGCCAACGCCGCAGCACCCTCGCGACATACGACGCAATATTTCGAGATGCTCGGCAATCGCGCGATCTATCAAGACGGATGGGTGGCGGCCACGACGCCTGCGACGCTCCCCTGGGAGTTGAGCACCAAGTCGCCGCCGGACGTGATCACCGGCTACAATTGGGAACTCTATAACGTCCAGGACGATCCCACGCAGTTCAACGATCTCGCTGCGAAGATGCCGGACAAGCTCAAGCAGATGCAGGATCTCTTCTACGCCGAGGCGAAGAAGTACAACGTCCTGCCGCTCGACAATACGACGCTCGCGCGCTGGGACACGCCGCGCCCGAGTCTCACGGCAGGGCGAACGGAGTTCACGTATTCGGGTGAATTGACGGGCACGCCGCCGAGCGCGGCGCCTGATATCAAGAACAAGTCATACACGATCACTGCGGAGGTTGAGATTCCCGAAGGCGGCGCAGAAGGGATGATCGTCACGGAGGGCGGACGTTTCGGCGGCTACGGTCTGTTCCTGAGCAAGGGCGAATTTGGCATCGGACGAGGCAAGGTCGTGTTTCTGTACAACCTGCTCGACCTCAAGCGTACCGCGTGGGAGGGGCCTGAACTTGAAGCCGGCAAACACACCATCGTGTTCGATTTCAAATCTGCCGAGCCGGGTCTGGGCAAGGGCGGCACGGGCATATTGTCGGTGGACGGCAAGGAAGTTGCGCGGAATACGTTGGAGCACACCACCCCGATCACGTTCCCGGAAGACGAGAGCTTCGATGTCGGCCAGGACACGCGGACCGGAGTGGCGCTGTTGGAGTATCGCTACGATCCGCCGTTCAAGTTCACGGGCAAGATCAACAAGCTGACTTTTGAACCGGAGCCACAAGCGCAGGGCAAGAACTAACGACCGACGCAAGCGCGAATGACGCGATGAACTGATCTTCGCCCGGTCCAGGTCCGGACAGTGGAGTAGAATGGACTCGTTTTGCTCACGTCGAGTTCTACGCATTTGATCCCAGCGGACCTTCGGTCGTGCTGTTGCGACAAAGAGTGCGTCAGTTGCGGACGCGCCGTGGAAGGAGGTTCCACATGAACAAAGCGATGAAGATTGGTCTCGTAACCATAGCCGTCGTCGGTGCTGCAGTCGCAGGCACGATCTATATGAATTGGAACGCGTTCGTTCCAATCGCTGCCATGGGGATCAATTATGTGCGCTATCTCAACGCGCCCAAAGGCGAACTGACGGTCGAGACCGCGCCAGGTTTCGATGGCGCGACGGCGGCGAGCGGCTCGCGATCACCGACCAAGGATGACGGCGATTGGCCGAGCTATAACAAGACGCTTACTTCCGACCGCTTCTCGCCTTTAAGCGAAATCAACCGGGAGAACGCGGGTCGGCTCCAGGTGCTCTGCACCTACGACACAGGTATTTATACAGGCTTCAACACGGGGATCCTTGCCGTAAACGGCGCACTGCTGTTCTCGACACAATACGACACTTTCTCCATCGACCCTGTCACGTGCCGCGAGAATTGGCGCAAGCACGAGAGCTACACGCCAGCGACGCCGCAGGCCGTCAACCGCGGTGTAGCCTATCTCGACGGCCGGATCTTCCGCGGGACGCAGGATGGCCGCGTGCTGGCGTACGACTTCAAGACCGGTGATCGCCTGTGGGAGACTGCAATCGCTGATCCAAAGAAGAGTGAGAGCGCGCCTGCGGCCCCGATTGCCTGGAACGGATTGGTTTTCATCGGCAATGCCGGCGGCGATTTCAAGGGTGTGAAGGGGCGCATGTATGCGCTTGACGCGCAGACCGGGCGGATCGTTTGGGAGTTCTATCTCGTGCCCAAGCAGCCGGGCGATCCTACCCGAGGCCCAGAGGGCGCTTCACCACTCGACACGTCAAGTTGGGACATGGCGCGCGGGCAGCCGATCTCGGGGGGCGCTACTTGGACCTCCTATTCGCTCGATCCCGATACCGGGTTGCTCTATGTCCCGGGTGGCAATCCATCGCCCGACTTCGAGGCCGCAGTGCGGGAAGGCGGCAATCTCTACACGGACTCAGTCGTTGTCCTCGATGCGCGCACCGGCGCCTACAAGGAGCATTTCAAGATCGTTCCCAGGGATTGGCACGATTGGGACGTATCCGGTGCGCCCGCAATTGTCACAACCGCCGCCGGCAAGCGCATCATGCTTGTTGCGCCCAAGGACGGCTATCTCTACGGCTTCGACCTCGATACCAAGGGGATGCTCTATCAGCTTCCGGTCACGGCAATCGAGAACGTCGACGTACCCTTCTCACCACAAAAGAGCGTGCATTTCTGCCCCGGCTCCATCGGCGGTGCCGAATGGAACGGGCCGGCATACAACCCGCAGAACAATCTCGTCATGATCGGTGAGGTTCAATGGTGCACAACCGTAAGGGTCGATCCCGTCAAGGTTGCCGAACAAACGCCGAAATACACGCCCTGGTCGGCCGAGGATTCGATCAATCCGTACAACATGTGGGGCAAGGCGGATCCCGTGTTCGATTGGGCGGGATGGCTCTACGCCGTCGACGCGGACAAGGGAAAATGGCGTTGGCGCGCGAAGACCAATTATCCCGTTCAGAGCGGAGTAGTACCTACAGCCGGCGGCGTTGTCTTCTTCGGCGATATGGGCGGCAATTTCTATGCGCTCGACGCCGATACTGGCCGCAAGCTCTGGGGCAACAAGATCGGTGGCGCGGTCGGCGGCGGAGTTATCACCTTTCAGACGCCGCAGGGCCAGCGCGTCGCCGCCGCGACCGGGCTGACGGAAGTGCTTTGGCCGACCGAAATCACAACCGCCAAGGTATCAATACTTGGATTGAAGTAGGCGATCGCCAACCGCCCGGTGAAGGATGATAGTGAGGTCTCACAGCCACAAGCTGACTCATGGCATCCTCGGTCGCCTTTGCGTTTCGCTATCTCTCCGGAAACAGCAGTGAGAGTCTTCGCCCCTTTCAAAAGCCCGTCCCGACGGGGCATCGTGCAGCGCCGCGTTTTCGCGGGAGAATCGCCAGTCGGCCCCTCGCCCACATCGCAAACCTGCCGTTTCTGCATAGACGGTGATTTTTTTCTTCGACATCGTTGAGCCTGTCCTATTAGACCCGCACTGGGCAATCGTGGGAGGTCGAAGATGAATTCCAACAGTTCGTTATGTGGCATCAACCGCCGCGCGCTGCTTTCGGGTCTTGCGATGCTTCCGGCCCTGCCCGGCCTTCCCTTTTCCGCGATGGCACAAACCCAGACGGGCGTCTCGTTGGGCTCCTGGAATGAGGGACCAGCGAAGCAAGCGATATTCGACTTCGTGCGAGCCACAACCGACGAAGGCAGTTCAAAATTCGTTCCGCTGCAAGAGCGCATCGCCACCTTCGACCAGGACGGCACGCTGTGGGTCGAACACCCAATCTATTCGCAAGTTGTCTATTGCCTGGACCGCGTACCGGCTCTGGCCGAGACAGATCCGAAACTCAAAGACGTCGAGCCGTTCAAAACGGTCCTCTCGGGCAATCGCGAGGCAATCGCCAAGCTATCGCTGCATGATCTCGAAAAAATCTTCTTCGCCACGCTTTCCGGCATGTCGGTGGACGACTTCGAGGCGGAAGTGAAGAAATGGTTGGCAAGCGCGAAGGACGGACGCTGGAAGCGACCCTACACCGAGCTCATCTACCAACCAATGCTCGAAGTCATGCAGTATCTGCGCACCAACGGTTTCAAGACCTACATCGTGACCGGCGGCGGACAGGACTTTGTGCGCGTCTATAGCGAGCGTGTGTACGGCATCCCGCCTGAACAGGTGGTGGGTTCGGCTGAGGGCACAAAGTACGGATACCAGAAGGATGGCACGCCGTTCCTCACCAAAGAACCCAAGCTACTTCTGAACGACGATAATGCGGGGAAGCCGGAAGGCATCCATTTGATGATCGGTCGGCGGCCTCGCGCGGCATTTGGAAATTCGGACGGCGACCGACAAATGCTCGAATACACAGGGACTGGCGACGGCGCGCGGCTGATGATGCTGGTCATGCACGACGACGCGCAACGCGAATATGCGTACGGGCCCGCACAGGGGCTTCCGGAAACCAAAGTGGGCACGTTCAGTCAATCGCTTTACGATGAAGCGAAGAAGAAAAACTGGACCGTCATCAGCATGAAGAACGATTGGAAGCGCGTATTCGCCTTCGACTGAAGGGCTTGATGCCAGCTTTTCGGCGGAGCCTTGGATATCCGAGCACACTTCGGAGGCAGATGAGGGATCGCCACGCGCGCCCATTCCGGCTGAGACATAAAACCGCGTCCTCCGACCCCCGTCCGTAGCTCTGGTCCCCCACATACCGCCGTTGGTGTGCTACGTTCGGGTTCCATGTGCGGAGCCCGGGGGTTGAGTGCCTTGCTGACAGGCTTGCTACGCGTCGCACCATGCATGCTCGCTGGGCCGGTATCCTGCCGGGTCGCGCAGCAATGACCACACGCCGTTCCAAAAAGCCGAAGTCCAAAGGAAAGGCGAAGGGCCGCAAGGCGGCGAGCGTGGCCGGAGGCCGACGTTCCCCTGCCCCCGACCTGAAAAAGCAGCTCGATCGTCGAGAACGCGAACTCGCCAGGGCGCAAAGGCTGCTCTCGGAGGCGCTGCAGCAGCAGACCGCAACATCGGAGGTCCTGCGCGTCATCAGTTCGTCGGCAGGCGAGCTGCAGCCGGTGTTCGACAGCCTTCTTGAAAATGCAACGCATGTCTGTGGTGCAAACTTTGGCACCATGACGCTCTATCAGGACGGCACCTTCCGAACGGTCGCGCTTCACCAGGTGCCCGAAGCCTATCTGTCGCAGATGCAACGATCGTTCCGGCCGCATCCGAAAAGCGGGCTTGGCAGGGTCGCGCGCACTCATGAAATCGTAGAGATCGCCGATCTCCACCTTGAAGAGCCCTATCTGAAGGGTGACCCGGCCGCGAGAGCTCTCGCCGATCTCGCGCGCGCCAGAACGATCGTAGTCGTTCCGATGCTCAAGGACGGGCAGCTCGTCGGCGCCATCGGCATCTTCAATCAGAAGGTTCGTCCGTTCAGCGACAAGCAGGTCGAGCTTCTCGGCAACTTCGCCAAGCAGGCCGTGATCGCGATCGAGAACGCCCGCCTCCTCGGCGAATTGCGCCAGCGGACCGGCGACTTGAGCGAGTCACTCCAGCAGCAGACGGCCACCGCCGACGTGCTCAAGGTGATCAGCCGCTCGGCGTTCGATCTGCAGACGGTGCTGGATACACTGACGGAATCGGCGGCGCGGCTTTCCAATGCGGATATGGCGGCGATCGCGCGGAAAGACGAGCGTGGTTTCTACCACGCGACGAACTATAACTTTCCCATCGACTGGGTCAGAGTCGCCGAAGTCCACCGACTGCAACCCGGCAGAGGCAGTGTGATCGGGCGCGTGCTGCTGGTCGGGAAAGCGGTCCAGATCCCCGACGTCCTGTCCGATCCGGAATATACCTATCTCGACATGCAGAAAGCCGCAGGTTTCCGCACGCTGCTGGGCGTTCCGCTGATGCGCGGAACGGAGCCGATCGGCGTGCTCTTCTTCGGCCGCAAGACCGTCCAGCCCTTCACCGACAAGCAGATCGAGCTGGTCTCGACATTCGCCGACCAGGCCGTGATCGCGATCGAGAATGTCCGCCTCTTCGACGAGGTGCAGGCGAAAACGCGCGATCTGACAGAATCCCTGCAACAACAGACCGCGACGGCCGAGGTGCTGAAAGTTATCAGCCGCTCGGCGTTCGATCTTGATGTCGTACTAAGAACGTTACTCGAGTCCGCGGCCCAGCTATGTGAAGCCGAGCGCGGCATTCTCTTTCTTCGGAAAGGCAACGAATGTCACGCGGCGACAAATTACGGCTTTTCTCCTGAGCTTGAGGCATTCGCAAAAGCGAACCCAATTCCAATTGACGGCGCAAGCACCACGGCGCGCGCGGCAGCATCTGGTGTGGCAGTGCAAGGCGTCGATCTGCTGGCTGATGCAGCGCAAGGTGAAGTTGCTCGTCAGTACCAGCGCCTCGGCGGTCACCGGACAAATCTCGGTGTGCCGCTCAAGCGCAAAGGAGAAACCATCGGCGTTATCACTTTGACTCGGCAGACTGTACGGCCGTTTACCGACAAGCAGATCGAGCTGGTCTCGACATTCGCCGACCAGGCCGTGATCGCGATCGAGAACGTCCGCCTGTTCGACGAGGTGCAGGCCAAAACCCGCGATCTCGAAGAAGCTCTCCAGCAGCAGATCGCTACCGCAGATGTGCTGAAGACTATCGGCCGCTCGGCGTTCGACCTGCAGGTCGTACTCGACACGCTCGTGAAGTCGGCTGTGACGCTTTCCGGTGCCCATAGCGGCACAATCTTTCAGGAGCGCGGCGGTCTCTACCACCTTACGGCGCAATATGGCTACACGCCGGAGATGCTGGCTTACGGGCGCGCGCATGCCATCGCGCCGGGCCTCAACAGCAATGTGGGGCGCACGGCACTCACGGGCGCTGTGGTTCAAATTCCGGACGTTTTCGCCGACCCCGACTTCACAGCGTTCGAATACCAGCGCATCGGCAACTACCGGGCGATGCTGGGCATCCCGCTCATCCGTGACGGAAGGGTCGAGGGCGTGTTTTCGCTCGCCAAACCGGAGCCCGGTGCATTTGGGCCGCGCCAGGTAGAGCTGGTTCAGACCTTCGCCGACCAGGCTGTCATTGCCATCGGCAACGTGCGGCTGTTCGAGGAGGTGCAGGCGAAAACACGCGATCTCGAAGAGGCCCTCACCTTCCAGACCGGCAGCGCGAATATCCTCAAAGTGATCGCGTCGTCTCCGACCAGCGTCGAACCCGTCCTCAAGGCGATCGTCGAAAGCGCCTGCGAACTCTGCGGGGCTTATGATGCCCTGATCAGGCTCAGGAATGGAGATAATCTGGATTTCAGCGCACATCATGGACCGATCCCGGTCAGTCGGGCCAGCTTGCCGATCAATCGAAAGTCGACAGCCGGGATCGCCGTCATCGAGCAAAAACCCGTACATGTCCGCGACCTTCTTACTTCCGAGGGAGATCCATTCCCGGAAGCGCAGAAGCGTGCGCGCGATTACGGCCATCGCTCCATTCTGACCGTGCCGCTGCTGCGCGAGGGCGAAAGCATCGGCGCAATCGTTCTCCGCCGTACCGAAGTGAACCCGTTCAGCGACAAGCAGATGGCGCTGCTCCAGACCTTTGCCGACCAGGCCGTGATCGCGATCGAGAACACCCGTCTCTTCAACGAGACCACAGAGGCGCTGGCACAGCAGACCGCGACGGCCGATGTGCTCAAGGTCATCAGCCGCTCGGCATTCGACCTGCAGCCGGTTTTCGATACCGTCGCCGAAAGTTCGGTCAAGCTCTGCGAAGCCGACCGGGCATTCATCTTTCGTTTCGACGGGGAATTGTTGCGCATGGTGGCGTCCCACAACGCACCTCCCGAGTTCAGGGAGTGGGTGGCACAGAACCCGATCCGACCAGGCCGCCACAGCGGATCCGCTCGCGCCGCACTCGAGCGCCGAACGATTCACATTCACGACGTGCGGGCCGATCCCGACTACACTTACGGTGCGAAAGATGCCGAAGCGATCCGAACCGTCCTTGGAGTCCCCATACTCAAGGGCGACGAGTTGCTCGGTGTCATGATGATCTATCACCTCGAAGGGGTCAGGCCATTCACGGCCAGACAGATTGCTCTGGTCGAGACCTTTGCCGATCAAGCCGCGATCGCGATCGAGAACGTGCGGCTGTTCCGGGAGGTCCAGGAACGCACCGAGGACCTTGCCGAGTCTTTGCGGCAGCAGACCGCCACCGCCGAGGTGTTGAAGACGATCAGCCGGTCGACCTTCGATCTGCCGGCCGTTTTGCAGGCGCTGGTCGAGACCGCGGCACGGCTTTGCGACGCCGACAAGGGTACCATCACGCGGCAGAAGGACGGCGCCTTCTACCGCGCCGAGTCCTATGGCTTCTCGGAAGATTTCATGAACTATGTGCGCGGCGTTCCCGTCGTGGTCGACCGCCATTCGGCGACCGGACGCGCCCTGTTCGAGGGCATTGTCGTTCATATTCCCGACGTCGAGACAGATCGCGAATACACGTTTCGCGAGGGACAGCGTCTCGGCCATTTCCGCTCGCTGCTCGGCGTTCCCATGCTGCGCGAGGGTGTAGCGATCGGCGTGATCACCCTGACGCGGACCGAGCCGCGGCCGTTCACCGACAAGCAGATCGAGCTCGCCATCACCTTCGCCGACCAGGCCGCCATCGCGATCCAGAACGTGCGTCTGTTCGAGGAGGTGCAGGCGCGCACCGCCGAACTATCGCAATCGCTCGCGCATTTGCGGGCTGCGCAGGATCGCCTGATTCAGACCGAGAAGCTCGCTTCCCTCGGCCAGCTCACCGCAGGCATCGCGCACGAGATCAAGAATCCCCTGAATTTCGTCAACAACTTTTCTGCCGTATCGGCCGAGCTCGTCGACGAGATGGACGAAGCGCTTGATGACGCCAGCCTCGATGACAAGGCGCGCGAAAAGCTCGACGAAATCCGCGCCCTCCTGAAGAGCAACCTGGACAAGGTCGTGCAGCACGGCAAGCGCGCCGACTCGATCGTGAAGAATATGCTGTTGCACTCGCGATCCGGTTCGGGCGACCACCGCCCGGTGGAGATCAACGGCATCATCGACGAGAGCCTCAACCTTGCCTACCACGGCGCGCGCGCCGAGAACTCCGGCTTCAACATCACGCTGGAGCGCGATTTCGATCCGGCGGTCGGTATCGCCGATATCTATCCGCAGGAGATCACCCGGGTGTTTTTGAACCTGATCGCAAACGGGTTTTATGCCGCGACCAGGCGCGCGGCCGAGGCCGGCAACGGCTTTGAGCCGACGTTGAAGGCGGCGACGCGGAGTCTCGGCGACAAGGTCGAAATCCGCATCCGCGACAATGGCGCAGGCATCCCGGAGGAGATCAGGGAAAAGATCTTCAATCCGTTCTTCACGACGAAGCCTGCCGGCGAAGGAACCGGGCTTGGCCTGTCGATGAGCCATGACATCGTGGTGAAGCAGCACGGCGGCACGATCGACCTCGCGACCGAAGCCGGCGCATTCACCGAGTTCATCATTACGTTGCCGCGGACGACGCCCGCGTAAACCCGCAGGCCTGCTCCCTCCTCACGGGATCACAGGCGGATGATATTCGAGCGTGTAGGCCAGCGCCCACAACAGGAACAGGACGATCGGCAGGTGCAGCAGCAACTGCAGGAACGTGAAGCCCACGACGTCGCGCGCGCGCAGGCCGAGAACGCCGAGCAGCGGCAGCATCCAGAACGGATTGATGAGATTGGGCAAGGCTTCCGCGGCGTTGTACACCTGCACGGCCCAGCCGAGATGCACCTTGAGATCGTTGGCCGCCTGCATCACGTAGGGCGCCTCGAGCAGCCACTTTCCGCCGCCCGAGGGAATGAAGAAGCCCAGGACCGCCGAATAGATCCCGATCACCAGCGGATAGAGATGCTGCGTCGACATGGCGACAAAGGCATGGGTGATCTGATCGGAGACCGTCACGCCCGCGCCGTTCTTCGCCTGCGTCAGGATCGCTGCGATCGCGCCGTAGAACGGAAACTGGATCAGCACGCCCGACGTCGCCGGCACCGACTTGACGACCGCTGCGAGAAATCGCTTCGGCCGCCAGTGCAGGAGCAACCCGGCCATGATGAACATGAAATTGTAGGTGTTCAGGTTGGAGATCGCGATCATCCAGTCCTGGCGGGCGAATTCGTTGTACACCCAGCCGGCGGCGAGCAGCGCGAGCAGGATCGTCAGGATGGGCGTGTGTTCGAGCCATTCCCCCGGTTGCTTCGGCGGCGCCACGTTGATCGCGTCTTCGCGCGAGGTCTCTATCCCCATGGCTTCGGCTGTCACCGCCGTGTTGGGTCCCGGCGCCGACCAGATCGCAATCGCGACCGACACGACCAGAAGCACGGCCGTGATCAGCACCGATTGCCAGAGGAAGATCGTCTCGGAGAACGGGATGACGCCCGAGATGGACAGCAGGTTCTTGGGCAGGCTCGCCGCATTGGCCTGAAGCTGCGCCGCCGACGACGACAAACCCATGGCCCAGGTCGCGCCAAGCCCGAGATAGGCCGCCGCAGCCGCAGCGCGGTAATCCATGCGCAATTCGCGCCGCGCCGCCAGCGCAAGCACCAGAAGCCCGCCGAGGATCAGGCTCAGCCCCCAGTTGAGCAAGGAAGCGAGGATGCTGATGGTCGCGACAAGACCCACTGCGCCGGAGCCCGTCTTGGGCAGATCGGCAAGCCAGTGGATCAGCCGCTGCGCCGGCGCGGAGGTGGCGACGACATAGCCGCCGATCGCCACGAACGCCATCTGCATGGTGAAGGTGATCAGGCTCCAGAAGCCGTTGCCAAACGCCGTGCTGACGGCGATCGGCGAAGCCCCGTTGATCAGGGCGGCGAGCGCGACGACAACGACCGCGATTGCGACGAAGATAAAGGCGTCCGGAAACCAGCGTTCCGCCCACGCCGTGAAGGCGATCGCGAGCCGAACGAGCGCGCCTTCCTGCTCCGTCGCGCCGCCGGTTGGTGCTGCTGCTGTGCTTGTCATTGCCATGATGAATCCCTCCCAAGACCCGACACTCGAAAGGCTGTCACGTCCTTGCCCGCAGAGGCGCCGACAGGCGGGTTGGGCCCCGCTTCTTCAATGTCCGCACGTGGCGGATGATGCTTCCGCCCTACAACTCTCCGCTGGTGTTCGCCGCCATTCGCAGACCATCGCACTTTCCCAATATTCACAGGCCTTTCTTTACGCCACCGTTCGCCACTCTCCGTTGTTCACCGTCTGAAGCCGTGCTAGATCTGGGGACAGAGTTGGGGACCAGGATGGGGACAACAAATGGCGGGCAGGCTGACGGCACGGAAAGTCGAGACAGCGAAGGCGGGCAAGTACAGCGACGGCGGCAATCTCTACCTAATTGTTTCACACGAAGGCACCCGCAAATGGGTCCTGCGCTTCACCTGGCGCGGCAAGGCGCGGGAGATGGGCCTTGGCACCCCCGCCACCGTTTCCCTTGCCGATGCCCGTGAAAAGGCCGCTCAGGCGCGCCGGATGGTCGCGCAGGGCCTCGACCCCATCCATGAGCGCAAGCGTGATAGCGGCATCCCCACCTTCGCTGAAATGGCCGACCAGGTGCGCGAAGCATTGTCGACAGGGTTTCGGAACGAAAAACATAAAGCGCAGTGGAAATCGACGTTGGCGGTCTATGCCGCATCGCTCGGGAACAAGCCAGTTGACACCATCAACACCAATGACGTGCTCTCGCTCCTGAAACCGATTTGGACGACCAAGGCCGAAACGGCTTCGCGGGTACGCGGCCGGATCGAAAAGGTTTTGGACGCGGCCAAGGCCAGCGGCTATCGGCAGGGCGAAAATCCGGCGCGGTGGCGCGGGCATCTGGATCACCTGCTACCCAAGCAATCAAAACTCACCCGCGGTCACCACGCGGCAATGCCCTATGAACGTGTTGCCGCCTTCATTGGCCGCCTGCGGGAGGACGGCAGCGTGGCCGCGTTGGCCCTCGAGTTCTTGATTTTGACGGCGGCGCGATCCGGCGAGGTGCTGGGAGCACGGTGGTCAGAGATCGACTTGGACGAGAAAGTCTGGACGTTACCTGCCAATCGGATGAAGGCCGGACGCGAACACCGCGTGCCGCTGTCCGGGCGTGCGGTGGCGATCCTGCGGCAACTGGCAGAAATCAGAACCGGCGACTTCGTGTTTCCGGGTCAGCGCAAGAACGGGCCGCTGTGGCACATGGCGATGCACATGACGCTGCGCCGGATGAACGCCGACGCCACCGTGCACGGTTTCAGATCCTCTTTCAGGGATTGGGCCGGCAACGAAACTCACTTTCCGCGCGAAGTGGTGGAGACCGCGCTGGCACATGCTATCGGCAGCGAGGTCGAAAGGGCCTACCGCCGCTCCGATGCCCTGGAGAAGCGGCGCGAGCTGATGCAGGCGTGGGCCAACTATTGCGACCCGACCAGGACTGCAAAAGTCCTGCAAATGCGTGGCCGAA
>Ga0306922_10004605_pt1 | contig 13064 bp, 14 predicted proteins | sample sta12Cox44000082_FD_203758 | JGI IMG/M metagenome (GOLD analysis project Ga0306922, IMG submission 203758) | Lab enrichment of tropical soil microbial communities from Luquillo Experimental Forest, Puerto Rico - statoxic.12C.oxic.44.000.082 (v2)... | ecosystem: Environmental > Terrestrial >... | reverse complement strand
GCGGGCCCTTCTGGCCGCGGTCGAGGATCGGAGCGTGTGCGGCGCACGCGCTGCCAGGCGCCGATCAGGATCCCGCCGGTCCTCAACCTCAAGACCGCGAAGGCGCTCGGCGCCGAGGCGCTGCGCGCGCGCAGCAGCAGCCGGCGATGAAGTCGTCCGACGGTTACCGTTTCCGAACGACCGAGCGACCTTCAGGCTGCCCGAATAGCTCGCGTTCGATTGCTCGGATCACGTCGAAATAGATGCGGAGGCTGGGCCGCCGCAGGCCGCGCGTGGCTGCCACGTGGCGGGCTTCTATGTCCATACAGGCGGCGCACAGATTGAACGGGCTCTCCGCCAGCCGCTTTCGCACGGGCGGGGGGAGCTTGTCGTAAGCGTGTATCCAGACGTGGCCCTCATCGGCGGTGAGGCAGCGCACCTGCTTCCCGTCAGGGTCGGTACGCACCCCTTTGCCGGACGCCCAAGCAGCGCGCACTTTCATGATCGGACCCCTTCGAGGTCGCTCGGTCGTTCGGTAAGGGCGGGCTTCATCGCTTCGGCTTCCGAGCGACCGAGCGACCTCCGGGTAGCTCTTTCCCGAGGTAATGACGGAAAGCGGTCGTGAACCATTCCGCCTTGTAGCCGCGATCGGTGGTCTTGCCGCCACGTGGGTGGATGTTGTCGGGAGCGATGCCGTAGGGCTTGAGCAGCGCGGCGATTTCGAACTTGTTGATGGGGCGACCGAACTTCCCGTAGCAGGCGAACGCGTCGTCCTCGGGCGGCACCAACTGTTCGAGCTGTGCCGACGTCAGCAACCGGCCATGGCTGATGAAGAGGGCGTAGAAGATGGCGAGCAGTCGCTTGCCCAGGCTCGGCTCGTTGTGCTCGCGCACGAGCTTGATCGCCGCCGCCCGCGCCTTCTTCGGCCAGTCCCCGCCAGCCAGATCGGCGATCGCGAAAAGCAGGTGGTAGTTCTCCTCTCGGCGGCTGAAGAAGCCTTCCGGCATCGCTGGCTTGGCCTGGTCGAGTGTCGGCATGTTGTCGATCGACCAGCGCAGGAGCTTGCGCCGCAGGATCACGAAGGTCTCGTCACGATCGGCATGTCGGTGGTTGGCAACCGTCTCGTGCGCGAGTTTCGGCAGCATGTTGATGGTGATGCAGCGTGTCCGCGTGGCTGGCCGCAAATGCGCCAGCAGGTTGATGCCGTTGAGCACCTTCGGGGTGAACGGATCGTACAGATGGACCTCGCCGGTGCGCGCGTCCGTGCGCGGGATCGGGATGCCCCGCGTCCAAGATGCGTTGATGATGTGGGCGAGATCAGGCCGACGTGGAAGCAGTTGATCGGCGTCGTCCATCACCAGCGTTGGATGAACCCGATCGACGAACCGGTAATACGCTGGCCCGGTCGGCTCGACGATGATGAAAGACCGCGGCGTCAGCATCGCGACCACCTTGGATGAAGCGGTCTTGGCGCATTCGGCGTCGGCGCCCTCGAAGACCAGGATCGGGGAGAAGGCCGCGATATCGTGGCACCACGCGAAGCAAATCCACAGCGGGACGATCGGCGCGACCATGCAGTCGTGGATGATGATGTACCGGCCGAACTGCTTCTCCAGGTCGTTGAGCAAGGCTCGCGTATTGACCGGCTCGTCCCAGGGGCTGACCTCACCGCGGCGAATTCGCTCTTCTTCCTCGCCACGCAGCTCGGCGAATTCCTCACGCAGGGCATCAATATTCTCGCCCAGTTGGCGCGCCAGCGTCCTGAGCCGCTCCTCGTGCTCGACCGTCGGTAGCTTGACGATGGCCGTGAACGCCTTCTGCTTCTCCTTTTCCTTCTTCTCGGCCGCCTTTGTGGCTTCGCGGTCCCTGCGCTCCTGGGCGCGTTCCTGCTCGCGAGCCCGGCGTTCCGCGCGATCCGCTGCACGGTCTGCCTTGCGATCCGCCTCGCGCACGGCCGTATCGCGCCGCTTCTCGTCGCGAGCCTCCCGCCGGCGTAGTTCGCCAGCATCCTCGCGGCGCTTCTTCTCGATCTCCTTGGCGGCGGCCTCGACCATCGCCCGGAGCGTGGCCTTGTCGACGCCGTACTTTTCGGCGTAGCCGGGCAACTCGACGTAGTAGAGCCACTCCGCGGCCGACATGCGGGCCAGCCGATCAACCTCGACCTTGAGACGACGCGCACGTTCTTCATCGGATACAGGTTCGGGCGCGGGCCCACGGAGCGGAACGACACGGTCGTCGTCGCTGTCGGCGATCATGGTCGCCTCCTGAGCCAGCTGATCAAGCCCAGAATGTCGAGGACGATGGCGAGCACGACGGTGCTGCCGACGACGAGCACCAGCACAGTGTTGATCGGATACGTGACGAACGTGATATACGGGGAGATGGACATGCGGCCGTCCCTGAACGGTTCGTGTGATCAAGTCGTGCCGGCCCGCTGTCTGTTGGTAGACGGCGGGTCGGGGCGCGCCTTTTTCGGCGTTCTCGTTATCTCGTCTCTATCACACGAGCCTTTTTCTCAGGGTGACATCGGCGAACCGGACTCACCTGGACCCGATCGAGGAAAGAGGGGTGCCATAGTGGAGAGAGAAGGGGCGGCTCGTTCTGCCCGCGCGTATTAGCGCAGGGTCTCATCGCATTGGCAAGAGCCATCATCGTGTTGACCACGAGTGCCAGCGCGATCTGGAAATATTCGGCCGCCGAGATAGATTAGCGGCCGACCTCGAAGGGTTCGACATCGAGGCCGGCCATCACCTCGTCACCAACGGGAGGCCGCCCGTGGGCAAGAAGGCTTCCGACGATCCTACCACATTGGAGGTTCTGCCGGAGCAGGTGTGGGCCGACATCTGCGCCGCTGCGGGAAGGGCGGGGCTGACGCCTGAACCCGAGGCGCGCCCGGTGTTAACGCTGATCCTGCTCAAGCGATATCCGGCCTTCGTCTATGACCGCGAACGTGTGGATACTGCTCTCCACGAGACCGAGCTGATGCTGAAACGTCTCGCTACCTTCGCGGAGCTATACTGGCGACGCTGGTGGCCGGAGCTCCCCGAAAATGAATTCGAGGCTATTCTTGACGGGCGGGCCGAGCCGTTTGTCTCGGGCAACAAGAAGACCGAGTACGATCTTTGGAGCATTGCGCGGCTACGGCGACGGCCGCTGGGACTGTTGGCTCGCTGCCGCGTGCTCCGCAGCGCCAATGCTCGAAAAGCCAACACGCAGCGTGTGTGGCTCATCGGTCGCTTGTGCGATGTGTGGCTCGACCATTTCAATGGCCAGCATCTTGGTGTTAGCCGGCCGAGCCAAGGCGGTAAGCCGTATGGGCCGTTGATCGATTACTTGTTGGCGGCCATGCGGGCGGTCATTCCGGAGCACGCGTTGCCGGATCCGGAAACCTTGGACGATGCCATCACGCGCGAGTGCAAGGAGCGCGAGAACGTCCGGCAGCTTAGGTTTGAGTTCGACCAAAAGGCACATGGTGGATTGACGCTCAAAAAATAAATTCAAACCACCATTTTTACACTGCATTTTCTAGCATGCCACTCTGCCCCATCACATTCGATGGGGTTCGCAATGGCACATGCCGAGGCAACGAAGCGGAAGGTGGGGAAGGGCGGCCCTCCCTCTTCCAGAAGGGGGTTGACCCGCGCCGGTGAGGTCCGCGAGCACCCGACCGCCGTCTATTCCCGTCCGTCTTTCTGCAAGGCTCACGGTATCAGTGAAGCCTTCTATCACAAGCTTCAGAACGAAGGGTTAGGCCCCGACGAGATGCGGGTGGGTGCGCGCGTCTTCATCACGCACGAGGCCGCCGCGAGATGGCGCGCAGCGCGCGAGAGGGCGACCGTGACCGCATAGGAACACCGAGCTCGCGCACCGCCACCGGCGCGACGTTCGGAACTGACTGTGAGGGTGGCAGGAGGGAGCTGGGTCTCGAAGAGGTTTTGCGAAGCCTGCGAGACCCAGCTCCGATGGCAACAGAAACCGGAGGTTTCCTATGTTGCCCAACGCTCATCTACTGAACTACCCGACAGACAATCGTCAAGGAAAAAATGGCCACAAGGCCCGGCATCGGCGGCCGCCGCTTAGCGCCACCGAGGCCGCATTGATCGCCGTCGCCTTGGTCAACAATAAGTTGACCGCCGCGATGGCGTGCCGATTGACCGGGGCCAACACCGGCTACTTCAGCCTCGTGAACGGACTGTCCGATCGTGAGCGGGAATTGCTCGCGCGCGGACGGCTCACGCTCACGGAGCTGCACAACGGCAAGCGCAACAACGGCAACGGCAAGACCGAGACCTTGGTCGAGCACCTGCGCCGCGCCAGCGTTGACGAACTGAGGGCGGCCGGACGCGAGTTCGGCGTCGCTCACGTGTTCGACAACATGATCGTTCCGAACCTCGACGGAAAAGGTGCGGACGTGATTGTCACTGAGGTGACCGAGGTGTCCTGCGAGTAGTCCATCGTCATGGCGCCGACTCCGGCGCTGCTCGTGACCACCGCGGGCGGCGCCGGTTTCGTCTCACCGAGCCGCGGACATCAGTTGGTTTCGTAATGCTACGAAACCGCTTCATCCGCGGCTTCGTAAGGCGAAAGAGGAGGCAGCGATGAAACAAATCGACGACGAGACCACGATGTTTATCGTCCTTTCCGACCTGGGCATCGACGGGCCGTTTTTCACTCTCGCGCCCGCAGTCGAAATCGCGGAAGTAAGCGACGGAAGCGTGTTTCGGCTCGAACGCATGGACGATGACGAGGGGAGCTATTCGCCCCCAGCCGATTTGAGGAGGGCGCGTCATGCGTGAGGCTTCCGAGAAGCCGCTGCTCGCACTCATCGAGACGAGCATAACGAACGGCGCTCCCGCCGTGCCATTAGCGGCCACGTCTGTGTTGCCGGCCGACGAAGACACGCCGCTCGCCAAGGCGATCGCGATGGTGAAGGCGGCCGGTTACCGCGTCGATCGGCCGAAGGCGTCGAAAATACCCAAACCCAAAAAACGTGTCGGGCCCGCCTTCGTCGCCGAGTTCGCCGACGGCACGACCACGCGGATGTCGGTGTTCACCTCGCTGTCGAAGCTCGATTGGGATCGCGCCACACGCGTGTCGCAAGCGGCATGGCGGTCGCGATGGCGGAGACGGCAGCGCATCTATACGCCCCACCCGATCGTTGAACCCGTTCCGCCTGCGATCGTCTCAGCATGGTTCGAACAGGACGGCGTCGAGTTGGCCCGCCGTTCGGATGGCGGGGCGGTGTCATGACCCTTGGATCCCATCAACAAACGGTCGGTAAAAGTCAGAATCACATCACCCCGCTTTGGATGATCAATGCGCTCGGGGGAGCGCAGTCCTTCGACCTCGATCCCGCCGGCGCCGATCCGAGGCCGTGGGATTGCGCGAAGGTCACCTGGACGAGCCGCGGTCTCGAACTCATCTGGTTCGGCTTCGTCTGGTTGAATCCGCCATTTGACGTGCGCGAGGTCGGCTTATGGATTGCCAAGCTCGCCGCGCATGGGAACGGCATTGCGCTGCTACACGCGCGCACCGAGGCGGCGTGGTTTGACCCGATTTGGGAGCGTGCGAGCGGGATCCTGTTTCTGAACAATCGCATCAAGTTCTGCAAACCGGACGGCAGCGAGCAGCCGTTCAACTCCGGCGCACCAGCAATCCTCGTCGCCTTCGGTTCTGAGGCGCTGGCGCGGCTGCGCCGCTGCGGCATTCCCGGGAAGCTCGTCACCGTTTGGGAGGACGTTCCAGCGCGCGCACCGTTAGCGGTGGTGGGGGGCGTGTCGTGAGGATCCTTGGCGTCGATCCCGGAGTGCGTGGCGGTCTCGCGCTCGTCGAGATCAACGACGGTGCGGCGCCGGCGCTGCTCGAGGCGATCGACATCCCGACCATCGGTGTCGGTGCAAAGGAGCGTGTCGATCCGCTCGCGCTTCGCACCTGGGTCGTGGCTCGTCAGCCGCAGCACGCTTTCATCGAGCGCGCGCAGGCGATGCCTAAGCAGGGTGCCTCGTCGGGGTTCAAGTACGGTAGGGCCACGGGCAGCATCGAGGCGGTGATCGCCTGCTGCGAGATCGCGATCACGATCGTCGAGCCGGCGGTCTGGAAGAAAGCCCACCACCTCCGCGGTGGGGACAAGGAAGGCGCGCGGCAACGCGCGCTTGAATTATTCCCGTCCGCGCACGCGCTGCTCGCACGCAAGAAGGATCACGGTCGTGCGGAAGCCGCGCTGATCGCACTCCACGGGGTGCGACCATGAACTACCGTCGATCTGAGAAGAAGGACAAAAAGCTCGCCGACAACGAGCGCCTGCTGCGTTGGTGGAAAAAGTTTCACCGCGAGCGGCTCGAGGAAGCTCTCGCTGGCGTTCATCACGATGTGCTCGAACGGATGATGGCGCAACTTAAAGACCTCAAGTCCGCGCGCGAGCTGGTCAATGCCATAGCGGCCGAGGATTGGAGCACGGTGGATGCGGACACGCGGTTGATCGTGTTGCACGAACTCAATGTCGCGGTTTGCAAGCTGCGTGAGAAGCATAGCCAAGAGCCGATCGACGACCCGTTGCCCGGTCAGCCGGACAACGCGTTCAGGATCATCAAGAACCTGTTCAACAGTTTCCCACCGCGTGTGGGAGAGCGCGCCGAGGCTATCGGCAAAAGTGAAACATGGGAGCGTTAAATGAGTGAAGAGTTAGCTGAGAAGCTGAAATCTGAAACTGCACTAACCAACCTCGATGGCTTTGACACCTACACCGACGAGAGCGAGGTATCGGAGCAAGAAGACTTCGCACCGTCTATACGTGTGATCCAGGGCGAGCGGATCAACTTTACCAAACAGGGGACCTGGGTCGGCGCCAACAAGCAGCCGCTGCCAAGCAACCTGACACTGCTCGTCCACGAGGTCCTTCGCGTCGTTCAAAAGTGGGGGACCGACGGCATGCCGGCGGAAGACCCAATCATTCTCGGGCCGAACGAGAAGTGGCCGGATGTCGACGCCATGAACGAGAAATGCCCGAAGTCGGAATGGCGGATGTACTTCAACGAACTGATCGGGCCGTATCAGAAACAGAAGATCGTCTATTTCTGGGACCCAACGATCACCATGAAGAAGTACACATGGGCGACCAGCTCCAACTCGGGGATGGCATGTGTCGGGGACCTGGTCGAGAAAATCAAGATGATGCGGGCGTTCAAAAAGGTGAAGGCGTACCCCATCGTCACGCTGGGCAGCCTGCTATGGTCCAAGCGTTACAGCACGCTAGGCCCAGACCTCATCATCCAGAGCTGGATCAGGAAGGATGATGGCGGCGACTTGGTGCCGATCCCAATGGCGCCTACCGCCGCTCTCGCTGCTCCGAAGTCTGTGGCCATCCAAGAGACGCTCGATCAATTCGCCGGACTAAAGCAGGTCGAACCGCCGACCGGCAAAGAAGCGACCGGCGACGAGATCAAATACTAATCCGATGCGCTGCAGCTTGATGCCGTCCTGCGGGAGGCCGGACGGCATCGGGATGCAGCACTGCACATGGAGGCTGAAATGGACACCGAGATTAACACCGAGCTTCTCTGCATGGATTACGCCGAAGTTCTCGCCCGCAAAGCCGTCGAAGGTTTTCAGCAAGCTACGCAAAGGTGTGATGGCGATTGGGTCGGTGAAACATTCGACGCCTTCGATCTCGTCGCCATGACCGACATCATCGACGATCCGGCGTACGAAGGGATCATCGACGCTGTTTGCGATGTCATCGACAACTGGGGCGGTCCCTGGGTGCGCACACTGTCTGCCGAAGATCATCTGTAACAGATGAGCGCGGCTTGATGCGGGTCTAGTGCAGCCATGGGCCGGCATCGGGACGCGCTTCTTTTAAAGGCTCCCGGCTATGTCCTGGCGTCCCCCCGACGCGCTCCCCGACCTACGCCGTGTGAGAATAATTGCGCTCGACTTGGAGACCAAAGATGGCGGGCTGCTCACTGATCACGGCTCCGCATGGCCGTGGGGCGACGGCTACATCTGCGGCGTGAGCACCGCCTATCGCGCCGACGGCGAAGTGCATGCGCACTACTTTCCAATCCGCCATCCCGACACGCAAAACCTTGACCCTGCCCAGGTGTTCCAGTGGGTGCGTGACCATATCGCGGCCGGTATCCGCTTCGTCACGCAAAACGGGCTCTACGACTGGGGTTGGTTACGCGCCGATGCCGGCATCACCATGCCGCCCTCCGAGCAACTGGAGGAGACCCAAGCGGCCGCGACCTTAGTCGACGAGAACCGTCATCGGTATCGTCTCGAAGACCTGTGCAAATGGCGTGGCCTTCCCGGCAAAGACGACGCTCTCCTACACGAAGGCTGTGCGGCACTTGGGCTGATCCCCAAGCGACGCAAGAAGAACTTCAATCCAGCACCACACATCTGGCAGCTGCCCGCGCATTACGTTGGACCCTATGCTGAACAGGATCCTGTCAGCACACTGCTGTTGTTCGAGAGCCTCGCCCCGGTGCTCGACCGTGAGGGCACGCACGCCGCGTACCGGCTCGAAGTCGATCTCCTACCGATGGTCCAAGCGATGCGCCGGCGCGGTATCCGCATTGATATCGTCGCAGCCAAGCACGCTCGCGACCTATTGCTACAAAAGCGCGATGCCGCCTTTGTTGAACTGTCCGAGAAGCTCGGTGCCAATGTCGGCATGGAGGAGATCGGCAAGACCAAGTGGTTGGCGGCGACGTTCGACGCTCATGGGATCAAGTATCCACGCACCGAGAAGGGCAATCCGTCGTTCACCGCCGGCAGCACCGGCTGGATGCACAAGCACGCACACTGGTTGCCGCCGCTGATCGTCAAGGCGGACAAGTACAACAACGCCGCGGTGAACTTCCTGGAAACCTTCATCCTGGGGCACGTCGTCAAAGGGCGCGTGCACGCCGAAATTCATCCTCACCGCTCCGACGAAGGCGGCACCCGATCGCTGCGCTTCTCCTATTCCAATCCCCCGTTGCAAGTGATGCCGTCGCGCGATGAGGAATTGGCACCGCTGATCCGCGGCTGCTTTCTGCCGGAGGAGGGCGAGTTCTGGGCCAAGCCTGATGTGTCGCAACAGGAGTTCAGGTTCGTCGTGCACTACGCCGTTCGGCACAAGCTGACGAAAGCGAACGAGGTGGCCGAACTCTACCGCAACGATCCGAACACCGACTTCCATCAGCTGGCCACGACCTGGACCGGGCTTGAGCGCACATCGGCCAAGGCCACGAACTTCGCCCGGATTTACGGCGCTGGGGTGCGCAAGTTCGCCGCGATGATCGGCAAGCCGGAGGCCGAAGCGCGCACGATCTATGACCGCTATGACCACGACCTACCATTCATGTCAGAACTCGCTGACCGATGTGTGCACGCCGTGCGGCGCAACGGCTATCTCACACTCTACGATGGCGCACGCCGACACTGGAACACTTGGGCGCCAGGTGGGAGATGGGAGAAAGGTGCCGGCCCATGCTCGCGCGCGGAGGCTGAGGAGCGCGTGCGCGACACTGGCCACCCCTGGTACGGCCAACGGCTCTATCGCGCCGACACCCGCAAGGCGCTCAACGCGCTGATCCAAGGCTCGGCCGCGCGCCATACCAAGCTGTGGATGCGGGCCTGCTGGCGCGAAGGCATCGTCCCGTTAGTTCAAATGCACGACAGCTTGGACTGCTCGGTGAGTTCACCGGAACAGGCCGAACTCGTCGCTCAGCTCGGGCGCGATGCGGTGCAGCTCGAAGTACCGATGCAGGTTGACCTCAAGTACGGCCGCACCTGGGGCGACGCGAAGCACTCGTGGGCAGAGTTGCACAACGGCGGCGCCACACAGGCGCCGATCGACGATGCCGCGCCGGTAATTCCGCCCGCGTATCAGATCGATTGGGCCATGGCCTTGGAGCGCGACTTCCCTCGGATGAATGGAGGCGGAGCTGCTGCTGCTGCCGCAGTAAATGAAGCACCTTCACCACCGCCGCGAGACGACGACGCGTTCATCCGCATGCGCATGGCGGAAGAAGGCGTTCCATGGGAGGATCCGTCGGCTCCCCCATCATCGCCACCGCCGCCGCCGTCTCCACCACCACCACCACCACCACCGCGTAAAGGAGGCAACGGTGCTGGTGACGGGTATCCCGCGAGTGACCGCGATGATCTCGGCGAAAAGGTCGATGAGTTCATCTACCACGACATAAAAGGCACGCCTTGGCTCAAGGTCGTGAAGCGCCGATCGAAAGACGGCAAAAAATACTTCCCGCAATATCACCTTGAGAATGGGACATGGGTGAAGGGCAAGCCTCCCGGTCCGGCGATCCCGTATCGGCTGCGCGCATTGTTGACGGCGCCCGCGAACGCCACCGTGGAGATCACCGAAGGCGAGAAGGACGCGCTCACGCTCACCAAGCTCGGCCTCATTGCGACCACCAATCCCGGCGGTGCCGGCAAATGGGTCCCGGAGTTGAACAAGTGGTTCGCCGGATTTGCGCGCGCCAACATCTATGAGGACAATGACGAAGCCGGACGCAAGCACGCCGCCAAGGTTGCGAGCGAGCTGTGCGGCATCATCCCCGACATCCGGATCATCACCTTCCACGATCTGTCCGAGCATGGCGACGTGTCGGACTGGATGGCGCTCGGCAGGACGAAGGAGGAGCTGCTCGCCCGCATCGACCAGGCGCCGAAATTCATCGCGCTCGAGAGCGTGCGCGCTGCCGATATCGAGATCGAGGACGTTGACTGGGTCTGGCCCAACCGGTTCGCGCGCGGCAAGATCGGCTTGATCGTCGGCATGCCGGAGGAAGCCAAGGGCCAAGTGCTCTCCGATATCGCCGCACGGGTCAGCCGCGGTGGGACATGGCCCTGCAATGAGGGGATCGCACCGCTCGGCAACGCGATCCTGTTGTCCGCCGAGGACGACATCAAAGACACCATCGTGCCGCGGCTGCTCGCCGCCGGTGCCGATCTTGAGCGCATCACCATCCTCAAAATGATCCGCGAAAGCGGCAAGGAACGGATGTTCAGCCTGATCTCCGATCTGCACGCCTTGAAGCTCAAGGTGCTCGAGGTCGGCAACGTCGTACTGATCATGATTGATCCCGTGTCCGCCTATCTCGGCATTGGCAAGGTCGATAGTTTCCGCGCCACCGATGTGCGCGCGATCCTCAGCCCGCTTAAGCAATTCGCCGAGGACCTGGAAATCGCCGTCATCGGCGTACTGCACTTCAACAAGAAGACCGATGTCACCAACGTGATGCTGCGCGTCTCCGACAGCCTCGCCTACAGCGCCGCGTCACGCCACGTCTACGGTATCGTCAACGATCCCGACAATCACCGGCGCCTGTTCGTCCGCGGCAAGAACAACATTGCGCGAGCGGAGCAGAAGACGCTCGCCTTCGGGATCGAGGAATGCGTGGTTGGCACCAGCAAGAAGACTAAACGAGAGGTGCGCGCGCCACACGTGGTATGGCACGACGAGCCGGTCGACATCACCGCCACCGAGGCGTTGCGAGCAGCGGCAGAGAACAAGTCACCGAGCGCGCTTGAAGAAGCCAAACGCCTTCTCAACACACTAGTGAGCAATGGGCCAGTCAATGTGGCGGATATCAATGAGGCTGCCGAACAGAACGGGATTTCTAAAACAACTTTGAGACGCGCCCGAGAACAGCTCCACATCAGGCCCGAAAAAGACGGCCCGAAAAACGAAAAGGGTGAGATCACTTGGCGGTGGCATCCACCGCTAAAACAAGGGGAGGACTGATGGCGTTTGAGTGGAAGGTGCTCATCGGAGATAAAATGAGCACCTTGAGCACCTTCCCCGTCGTCCAGAACGCGCGCGAATGTCAAGGTCTTGATCTTCTTCTATTATTTGAGAAGGTTCTCAAGGTGCTCAAGATGCTCACAGTAGGCCCTGATGAGCATCTTCCACCTGGGTTGAGCACCTTCCACCCTGGCCTGACCTGGGTTCCGTCCAGGTTGACGGCGCGCCAATCCAACTACTCTCGTCGAGGTTGTGTCCGGTTCGCACCTTTAGAATATTATCCTCAAGCCTATTTTCGAACGAAACGAGGACGTTACAGCGGATTTCTGTGGTTTGAATGGTTCTCCAATCGTCCGTTGTGCAACTAAAATTCCTCAATGAAATCAGGGGCCTGGGGGGGATAAGGTTCGTGGAGGAGGGTGCCGGAGGTCGGGCCCGGCTGGGCCGCGAAAAACATCAGCGTTACAACTACTTAGGGCCAGTCCTGGTGGCTACTCTGGGAGGTCGTGGTTGTTCACCCTACCTCTAGCGGTAACTCGGAAATGGCGGTAAAACGGCCCGAATCGGGCATGGAACCGGGCGGAACCCGGTCAGAGCCCGTCGGAACCCAGTCGAAACCGGGCGGAACCCGTCGGGAACCACGTGCGCCAGTACGAAACCCTCGATACCGTCGACTATTCCGGTACCGGAAGCCGCCGTCTGCGGCCGCCTGCCCGCCTGGGCGAGCGGGAGCGGGCCGTATTCATCGATCTGGTGACCGGGTGTGATCCGCGTCATTTCCGGCCGGCCGATCTGCCCCTGCTCTGTCGCTACGTCGAGGCGGTTTGTCTCGCTGAGGAGGCCGCCCAGAAGCTCGCCAGCGAGGGGGCTGTGGTCGACGGCAAGCAGAACCCCTGGTTCGCCATTCATCAGGCCAGCTGCAAGACGATCGCCGTATTGGCGCTGCGGCTGAGGCTCGGTCCGCAAAGCCGGCAACCGAGGGCGCACAAGACCACGCCGGGACCGGTCTCGGCCTATGAGATTCTGGACCTGGAGGCAGACCATGGAGGAACTCAGTCGAGCTGACCGTGATGCGCTCCGGCGGGCTCTCACGATCGCACGTGCCGAGAGTGGTGAGGAGCGTGCGCACCTCGATCATATCGAGGGACGGAGCGGCTGGCAGGAGGCTGCGGAATCCGCGGTGTATCATCTTCAATGCAGGGCGTTGCGCTTGCGGCCGTGGGAGCCACCTCCGTGTTGGATCCGCGACCTTGAAGCTGACTTGGCTGCCGGTGACGACGGGGTGGGCGGCCGGTTCAGGGCGGCGAAGCTCACGCAGCGACTACTCAAG
>Ga0306922_10004602_pt1 | contig 13066 bp, 10 predicted proteins | sample sta12Cox44000082_FD_203758 | JGI IMG/M metagenome (GOLD analysis project Ga0306922, IMG submission 203758) | Lab enrichment of tropical soil microbial communities from Luquillo Experimental Forest, Puerto Rico - statoxic.12C.oxic.44.000.082 (v2)... | ecosystem: Environmental > Terrestrial >... | reverse complement strand
AACAGGAGTTCCGGCGGCGGCGTTCCGTACCACCTACAGCCGTACCAGCGGCGGTCCGCAAGTCTCGGTGACTATGCGCCAGTTACTGCTGCCCGGACGTGTCGATGGCGCCTCCGATCCCGCGACCACGCCCATGCTGCGCTCGGTGGCGACGAGCGTCGACGATCGCGCACAAATCGCCCACAACGTCTCTTTGCAATATGGCTTCACGCTGGACTCGGTCTCCTTTGTTGAACATTTGAACAGTTTCAGCCCGTATGCGCGCCTGGTCTATTCGCTCGGCGATCACGGCGAAGTGGCTGCGGCGTATACCTCCGGAAACGCGCGCCCCGATCTGGCCGGTGAGGGACCGCAGGATTCCGAGTTCCTGCACGATCTGAACACGTTGGCGCTGTTTCCCCGTCTCTCGCTGCTCGGAGGACGGCCCAAGATGCAGCGTGGTGATAATTACGAGTTAAGTTATACGCGCAAGGCCCGCTCGCGAGTCTACCGGGTGAGCGGCTACCGCGAGTCGGTGGCGAACGCGGCGCTTTCCCTCATAGCTCCCGACGCCACCTACGGCGGTGATTTGTTGCCTGACCTGTTCACGGGCAATGCGATCTTCAACGCGGGGAACTACCAAAGCAGCGGATACACCGCCTCCGTCACGCAAAACCTGGGGGAGAGCCTCAGCGCCACCGTCATGTATGGCGGAGTGGACGTTCTCTCGGTCACCGGAGACACCTTCGGCACGTCGGACGAGCTGCGTTCGATGATGCGCTCACGGCGGAGGCAGGCCGTGATGGGACGAATTGCGGCTACCTCCCCCTGGACGGGAACGCACGTGATCGCCAGCTATCAGTGGACCGGCGACTCGCGCGCTGTGATGCCCGGACAACTGTACACCACGCAAACATTGCATCCGCTGCCCGGTCTGAACTTCTACATCCGTCAACCCATTCCAGGCCTGTCCAATTTGCCTTGGCGGATCGAGGCCACAGCTGACCTGCGAAATCTGCTGGCTCAAGGGTATCTGCCGCTGAGCGGGGTGAACGGGCAACAAGTGGTGTTGGTCGAGACACCGCGCAGCTTCCGCGGTGGGCTGAGTTTCATTTTCTAGCTCCTCCCCTATTCGCCGGTCCGCTTGGCTCCAAGCGATGAGTATAATGGACCGAGTGACGACGGCAAGGGCGCTCGAGCGGCCGTGCTACCAGTTCAAAGTGAGGCCCTATAGCAGCCACCGGTTACTGCTCGAAGAATTCCCGCTTCAGGGCCAAGGCCGCCGGGTATTGGACATCGGATGCGCATCCGGGTACCTGGCAGAAGCTCTCGCAGCCCGTGGCTACGCTGTGACTAGTGTGGATCGCCCGGGAACGCCGTACGCGGAAATCGTCGGATTTGCCGCCACCGATCTGGACATCGGGTTGCCGCATCTTGAGGGATGCTTTGATTTCATTTTGTGCGCGGACGTGCTGGAGCATCTGCGCGACCCCTTGCGCCTGCTGCGGGAGTGCTGCGCGCGGCTGGCGCCCAGCAGGACCCTGATCGCGTCGTTGCCAAACAGCGCGAACTTGTACTTCCGGTGGAATGTGTTGCTGGGCCGCTTCTCGCGGCACGAGCTCGGACTGTTCGGCCGGACGCACCTTCATTTCTACGGGTGGCAGGGCTGGAGCGAGCTATTGGCGGGCAGCGGTTTTGCAGCCGTGCGGATGCTGGAATGGGCATCCTTTCGCCTGGCGCATGCATGGAAGACGCTATGTGCTTACCAGTTCATTGTGCGAGCACGGGCCGAGGGCGTCGAATGACGCCAACGAAAGCCAAGGTGGTGGTGGTGATGCCGGCGTACAACGCCGCCAAAACCCTGCATATGACCTACGCGGACCTGCCCAGGGAGATGGTCGACCTGGTGATTCTAGTGGACGACGGAAGTTCCGACGAGACGGCGCGGATCGCGCACGAGCTCGGATTGGAGCTGTTTATCCATGACCGCAACTACGGTTATGGCGCCAATCAGAAGACGTGCTATCGGGAGGCGCTGCGGGCGGGGGCCGACATCGTGGTGATGGTTCACCCCGATTACCAATACGACCCGCGTCTGCTGCCGGAGATCATACGGCCGATTCAGGAAGGCCGCGCCGATGTGGTGCTGGGTTCGCGCCTGATGGGTCTGCACCCGATGAAGCAGGGCATGCCGTGGTGGAAGTATTGGGCCAACCGGTTTCTGACCGTGCTGGAAAATATAGCCTTCGGTTTGCATCTCTCGGAATACCACACGGGCTACCGCGCATTCCGGCGCGACGTGCTGGAGTCGGTGAATCTTCAGATGAATTCCGACAAATTCATCTTCGATCAGGAGATCCTGGCCCAGGTTGTCAGCCTGAAAATGAGGATCACTGAAGTACCGGTGCCGACCCGGTATTTTGCTCAGGCCTCGTCGGCAACCTTCCTCGAGAGTTCGCGCTACGGATTTTCCATTCTCTGGCTGCTGGTGCGATTCCGGTTGCATCACAGCGGCCTGATTCACCGGCGGCAGTTCGAAAGCCTGGGACGGCGCTACCGGAGTATAGCCCGGGCCGCGGGCCAGTGAATTGAAGGTCGTTCAAAAACGCCCGGCGGCGCCGAGATCCTCGTCGACGCGATGCTGACCGTCATGCTGACGGCGGTCCTGATCCGGCCCCTGTTCAAGGCGAAGTACCTTGACCCATGAGGCTCGATTGAAAAGCACATTCATCGCTGAGGCTCGTTTTCTGATCGACGATTGGCCCCACCCGCAGTGGCAGCCCTTGTGGCACGCCGGCACGCGTTTCGACTACCTCTACCGCCCCGCGCTGCCCTACGGGACCGTCGTGATTTCGATGGCCACCGGCTACGAGCCGGCCAAGGCGTACCACGCCTACACGGCCTTGTTTTACTGCGTAGGAATCGCCGGAGTCTATTTGTTGGTGCGCATCGGGATGGGTTCGCCCGGCGCAGCCTAGCTGGCCACGGGCGCCACGGCTTTGCCGTCGCCGTCGTACCTGCTGCTCAAAGATTTCCGGGTCGAGGGAACCGGCCTTGGCGGCTGTCGCACTCGGCTGCGGCAGCCATCGCCGTGGCCTCGTTTGCTCTCCACTACGGTGTACCTGCGGCATGCCCGGTCCCTGTTACCCGTGGCACCGGATTATCAGAGCCGCGTAGAGTACCGGATCTCCGACTGGCTGGCGAAAAACCTACCGAAATGCGCGCGTGATGCCACCGGCTCGGTGCGGTTCTGGTTCGACGCCTGGCACGACTTGGCGCGGCTCCGACGAATCCGCTGGTGACTAACGCAAACTGGGAGGATACGCTAGCTAGACCCGGCAGCCGGGCCTGGCATGCTTGTGGATGCAATGCCGGGGCGTGGACGCTGTCTACGTGTCCGGCCGTGGTTCGCAAGAGCCGTACAAAGATACCCTTAATCCGGGAAAATTTCGCGGGAGCGGGCTACGGTCCATCAGGACGTCATGGAATTTCTAGTCGTAGTAGCTGCGCCGACCGGCGATCCGGTTATTCTATTGCGATTCGCCAGACCACTCGAGAACCGGATCGGCGGGGTCGTGACGCTTGGCCCCGTGGTGTTGCTGCTTGGCGTTTCCTCCGGGGCGAATAACTTACGAGGCACTCCGATGTGATCACCAGTCGGTGTCAAACTCGCGATAGCAAGTCCAACACCGGTATCTGCCATTGACGGGGCGGGAAATGGAGGTGTGGATCCATTGACACCGTCGTCTGGCCAATGCCTCGAGCAACATGCTCAAGAATTCGGCAACTGGAATACGCGCGGCCTGTGGCTTTTCCAGGCATACTTCCGCTGCACCGATCTTCATCATCTGAATCCTCCGGACAAAACCTTGGCGGACGAGCCCCAAAAAGGCGCCGATCGAACCTACCGAACGATTATTGGCTAGAAGTCTGAGAATAGATAGTCCTGAGGGTACCAACAACGACTGGCAGCGGGCAGCTGCGCAGACAAGGAGCTCCGGGTCCAGCTCGACGGGGTCTCGGATGAATCGACGTCCGGGACTCGGCAGGACTCGGCGAAACGGGTGGAAACGGTCGCGGCGCGTGTCAATTTGGGGGTTCGGGGGAAGGCCTTGATTTGGCGGGCAGTTAGCTCCGCCGCTTCGCTCGCATTACCGTTTCCTAAGCTTCTCTGAGTTTCCTCCACTCTCAAAGTTTTCAACGGCCTGAAGAATCTGCTCGAACGCACGCAAGGCCTTTCAACTATGGAGGGGATTGTCACAGTTTTGCCACCCTTCCGATCATGACGTGACGATCCGCCCTGTGCGAAGGTCCCGTGCAGGCCCAGAACTGGAGCCGAGCATGAGGCGAGGGTATGCAAGTCAGATCGGGCGCACAGCGGTTGACGCAGTTACTGGCGTCCATCTCCTGCTCAAATAAGGCGCGAGCGCCGCTATCAGAGAAATGAAGGCCAGTACTCCAATTCACAAAAGGCGCCGAAGGTTGCGTCTAAGCCTACACGCTAGAACAAGGGACGTCAAACACGGTGAGACATGCCGCGATTGGAAGTGTATCTTGATTCCGTCTGCGTGTCTGTGCCCCGCCGTCGTTCGCATCGTCTGGGTGGGATGCGAATTCTCCGCGTTCGAGCGGATGACTCCGCCGGCGCCACTCTAGAACCGGGAATGCGGCCGGCTGTCCCGATAGTCCTTCGCGATTCTAACTGAACAGCTTTGCGTCCGGACTTTATCCGAGCTTCGGGCTTAGCAGGCAGACCAAGAAAAGAATCGATTGAGAAATGCCAAGCAATGATGCGTACTCTATTCAGGTGTCCAGATCTTGGCTCAGGGGCCCGGCGAAACGTATAGATGCTGACCCCAACAACGGCCGTTGGCGTGTGAGGAATCCACTGGTCCGACAATGCACGCCGCCGGAACGCCTTGTTACCATGGACCAAGTGAATTTGACCGGACTCTTTATCCGCCGCCCAGTGATGACAACGCTTATCATGCTGGGTATCGTCTTGTTCGGGGTGATCGCGTATCGGGCACTGCCGGTGAGCGATCTGCCGAACATCGACTTTCCGACGTTGCAGGTGAATGCCTCCTTGCCGGGAGCGGATCCGGAAACCATGGCGTCGGCGGTCGCGACGCCGCTTGAGCGCCAGTTTTCGACGATCGCCGGTCTCGATAACATGAGCTCGACCAGCGCGTTGGGGAACACTTCGATTACCCTGCAGTTCGTGCTCAATCGGTCGCTCGACGGCGCGGCTCAGGACGTGCAAACGGCGATTACCAGGGCGCAACCACAGATGCCTCCAGGCATGCCGACACCCCCCACTTTTCAAAAAGTAAACCCGGCCGATTCGCCGATCATGTACCTGGAGCTGTATTCGCCTACGTTGCCGCTCTCCATTATCGACGAATATGCCGAGACTATGGTGGCGCAGCGGATTTCGACAGTGAGCGGCGTGGCCCAGGTTCAGGTGATGGGTGCGCAGAAGTATGCGGTGCGGGCGGAACTCGATCCCAATGCCCTTGCCGCGCATCGGATCGGCATCGACGACGTCGAGACCGCGCTGCAAAAACACAACGTGAACCTCCCCACCGGAACCTTGTGGGGACCTACTCAGTTGTTTACAGTGCGCGCCACCGGCCAGCTTACTTCCGCTGCGAGCTATCGGCCTATCATTGTGGCCTACCGGAATGGTTCACCAGTGCGGCTAGAGGAGCTGGGCCGTGTGATAGACAGCGTGCAGAATGATAAAGCGGCAAGCTGGTTCAACGGCGTTCGCGGAATCTCTCTCGCTGTGCAACGTCAGCCTGGAACCAATACTGTGGCCGTGGCTGACGCGATCAAGCAACTCCTGCCCACGTTCCGCAAGGTGATGCCGGCTGCGGTCCACCTCGACATGGACTACGACCGCTCCGATTCGATACGCGAATCCGTTAGCGACGTGAAGTTCACCTTGATGCTCACGGTGGCGTTGGTAGTACTGGTGATCTTTTTGTTTTTGCACAACTTGTCGGCCACGATCATTCCGAGCCTCGCGCTGCCGCTCGCCATCATCGGTACCTTCGCGGCGATGTACCTGCTGGACTACTCGGTTGACAATTTGTCTCTGATGGCGCTCACGCTCTCAGTGGGTTTTGTAGTAGACGACGCCATTGTGGTGCTCGAGAATATCGTCCGGCATATGGAATCCGGCAAGGGCCGTCTGCAGGCTGCGCTCGAAGGGTCGCGCGAGATCGCCTTCACCGTCCTATCAATGACTTTGTCGCTGGCGTCAGTCTTCATTCCGGTGTTGTTCATGGGCGGGATCCTGGGCCGGCTGTTCCACGAATTCGCAGTGACTATCGGGATGGCGATTCTGATCTCCGGATTTGTCTCCCTCACGCTCACCCCTATGCTCTGCAGCCGTTTCCTGCGGCCGCCTCGAGAGAACTCGAATGCGTTATTTCGGGCGTCCGAACGAGTGTTCGACGGAATGCTACAGGCGTACCACCGGACTTTGCAGAGCGTGATCCGTCATCCGATGTTTACAATGTTTGCCGCGGCCGGCACTCTGGTGGCTACACTCTATTTATTTGTCGTGGTGCCTAAGGGCTTTATTCCAAGCCAGGACACTGGGCAGATTTTCAGTTTCACTGAAGGCGGGCAAGACATCTCCTTTGACGGGATGTCGCGGAACCAGCAACAAGTGGCGACGATTCTTGGCGCCGATCCCAACATCGAGTCCTACACGTCGATGGTTGGAGGGATTAGTGGCGCCGGCAACGCCGGTAGAATATTCGTGAAGCTCAAACCACGCAGCGAGCGATGGCTCAGTGCTGACGAGGTTATTAACCGGCTGCGTCCTGCGCTGAATTCGGTTCCGGGTATCCGTACCTATCCTCAGAATCCACCGCTGATCCGGATTGGCGGCCAGCTCACAAAGGGCACCTATCAGTACACCTTGCAGGGCCTCGACCTGCAAGAGTTGTATCGCGCGGCCAGTGATTTTGAACAGCGTATGCACGGAATTCCCGGACTGCTGGACGTAAACACGGATCTGCAGGTCGCCAGCCCCCAGGTGGTCGTCGACATCGATCGCGACCGCGCCTCCACGCTCGGAGTCACATCGGATCAGATTGAGCGGGCGCTGTACGATGCCTACGGTTCGCGCCAGGTTTCTACGATCTACACTCCCAGTAATCAATACTGGGTAATGATGGAGCTCGATCCGCAATACCAGCTTGATCCGAGCGCTCTCGGGCTTCTCTATATCCACTCCTCAAACGGTGGTTTGGTTCCGTTGAGCGAGGTGGCGCAGATCAAGCGCAGTGTCGCGCCGCTCACAGTTACGCACCTCGGACAGCTGCCGTCGGTAACGCTATCGTTCAACCTGGCGCCAGGAGTTTCGCTCAGCGACGCGGTAGGCAGCGTGGAAGGAGTGGCGCGGGAGAGCCTGCCGGCCACTATTACCACGAGTTTTCAAGGCGCAGCAGCGGCGTTTCAATCCTCGCTTCAAAGTATGGGCGTGTTGGTCGTGATGGCGATTCTGGTCATTTATCTGGTCCTCGGTATCCTGTACGAGAGTTTTATTCATCCGCTCACGATCCTCTCGGGACTGCCATCGGCCGGGCTTGGCGCGCTAGCGACACTGCTGATCTTCAAGGAGGAATTGAACATCTATTCGTTTGTCGGCGTCATCATGTTGATCGGTATCGTAAAGAAGAACGCGATCATGATGATTGATTTTGCTCTGGACTTGCAACGATCCCGAGGGACGCTCCCCTCGGAAGCGATTTACCAAGCCTGCCTGGTGCGCTTCCGGCCAATCATGATGACTACCGTGGCAGCTTTGATAGGCACTCTTCCCATCGCTCTCGGCCTGGGCTCGGGTTCGGAAACACGGCGTCCGCTGGGCCTTGCCGTGGTGGGCGGCTTGGCGGTCTCGCAACTGCTCACACTTTACATCACTCCGGTGTTCTACATTTACATGGAACGGTTCCGCGAGCTGACGTCCCGGCGGCGGAGCAGCCGGTTAGTGGCGCCGATGCCGGAAACCGTTGTGAAAGGGTAGGGGTGTTGCGTCACATCATCGCATCGATCGTCGCGGCTGGTTGGGATGGTGGCCATGCGCCAAGGCGTGAGCTCAGCATCCGCCTCGCGGTGATTGGCCTTCGTTCGTAACTTTCCAGTGATCGTGCCAGCGTTTTTTTCAGCGTAGTCGCGGCTCGTTTCCGCATCCTCTGTGCAATCGTCGTCCTGGAACTCGGCCGGCAGATCCTCCCCTACGGTGTAACAGGCCATCCGACCACCGAGTGGGTCTTGCCACAATTCCGCGAAGGGCTGCCAGGCGGCCGCTCCTTCCCCTTCCGCCTGGTTGCCTTGCCTGGACGGGTAAGGCCGCTCTGACGACCCGGCCGCATCTCTCGTTAGTGAAGGGTTCACCGGAGCCGCGGCCAGCTCAGTCGCCGGATTTGGGGCGAGTGACCATCGCTCAGGTCGGTCGGACTTTTATCGTCGTTACGAGCCGCGTGCCCGGCTAAGGTCGCATTCTTCACCGACCACGCGAGACCGCCGAAGGGGCTCGGTGCGCCCATTTGAGGCCTTTGGCCCCGAAATCGCCCATGGCGTCTCTGTGGTGCTGCTTCGTGAACTATCTCGCAGGTTGTCATCGCCTTCGGGCCAACTGGCGCTGCTATCGTTTCTGGCGGACCGCGGGTCGCGGCAGGCCTTCAAGAGGTCCAAAGCTGCGAAGTGAATTCGACTCCGCCGTATGGTGAGGGCGTCTGGGGACTCATCGCGGTTTCGTACGCATGTCAGGACCGACGTGAATTTCTCAGTTTGACGGCGTCTCGATTCCTCGATCGGCACCGGCCGGCACACATCGGCTTTGGTCAAAAACATGTTCTATTCGGGGATTATTGAGATTTGGCGGCTGGGCTCTGGGTCAGTCCGCATTTCGGTACGACCGAAAGACGTCCGGCTGGAAACCCGCCGCCGTCCGGGTCGGTCACAAAGTATGCCGCTGACTCCAAGCCGGGTTGTCAATTCTTGCATCCACAGGTCAAAATTTTGACACGTCCATACGCCCTGCTGGATCGAGTTGCGAAGCGAAAACCTGACAACGCCGATATTTTGTAATTTAGCATACAGCGGAAGAGTGGAACTTTGAGGCCATCGCCTCGATGTGCCACAAACGCCGAGTGCGAGAACAACTTGGCAAGGTGCGATCCGCGTCTTTCTCGCGTGTAATTTTTGGCATGCGGTTTGCACAGGGGTGCGCAGACAATCGGCGAGAGACAGGGTGGCTGACAGTCGGAAAAAGTTCCTTTGGTCGAGCCGATCTGCGCGAGGTGAAAGAGTGACAGCTCGTTGTGGGCGAACCCGGTACGACCCAGGGAAACATCAAAGTGCAATATCGAGTTCAACTCGGCCCTCGCGCTTCAACGGAGTTCCCCGATGACTACCGCAACCATGGAAGACTCCCTGAAGCCGCAGTTGGCTGCATTGTTTGAAATCGAGAATACCGAGAAGCGGCAGCGGTACGTGGCGTTGCACCCCGAACTGGTGAGCGTGGAACTTGTAGAACAACTGGCCGACAATGTCCGGCAACTCGCGCGGACCGACTTGGAGGAGGCGTTGCGAGAGTCCGCGGCCGCCGTCACGATCGCAGAGCTAGTCGACGCCGGCGAATGCTTGGCTCGCGCTCTGAGGGCGAGGGCCAACGCCCTCTGGCTCAAAGGTCAATGCCGGCCCGCCGTCGACCTCCTGGATCGGGCGGCAGTTCTGTTTGCCGAAGCGGGGAAGACCGAGGAGTTGGGCCGCACCCTGAGCACTTCGATTCAACCGTTGATTCTACTTGGCCAATACAGACGCGCACACCGGTGTGCTGGGCGGGCGCGCAGAATTTTTGCCAGCCACAAGGATAGGCTGCGGTTAGCGCGTCTGCAGATTAATATCGCCAACATCCATCACCGTCAGGAGCAGTTTGCCGCCGCTCTAGCCGCTTACGAGCGCGCATATCTGGAACTGAGGGAGATTGGGGACGCCGAAGGTGTTGGGGCCGCGTTGCACAATATGGCCGTTTGCCTGATCAGTTTGAATGATTTCGATCGCGCGCTAGCCATTTACCAGCAGGCACATGCGTTCTTCGAACGCAACGGTATGCCCCTGCTCAAATCGCAGGCCGAATATAACATTGCCTACCTGTACTATCTCCGCGGAAATTACGAGCTAGCGATGGAGAGTCTGCGCTCGTCTCGAGAGATTGCTTCCCGAAACGGAGACACCTACCATGTTGCACTCTGCGACTTGGATCTTTCGGATGTCTACCTGGAGCTGAATTTAGACGGTGAAGCGGAACAAACGGCCCAGGAAGCGACTGAACATTTCGAACAACTCGGCATGGGTTACGAAGCCGCGCGGTCCCTGGCCAACACGGCAATCGCTGTCAGCCGCATGGGCGACACCAGGAGTGCGCTCGAACGCTTCGCGCGCGCCAAGCAGATGTTTGCGCGGGAGACGCACCAGGCGGGCGGGGCCCTGGTCGATCTCTATCAGGCGATTCTACTGTTCGAAACGGGTGATTTCGCCTCGGCCAGGGATCTATGCCGGCAGTCCAGCGCGTTCTTTAATTCTTCAGGGCTGTTGCGTCGGGCAGTGCTCTGCGATCTGCTCCTCTCCCGGATCGCGCTGGCGCAGGGTGATCTCGATACGGCCGAAGACCGCTGCCAGGCGGCCCTCCAAACGCTACAGGGCCTGGATGCACCTGTTCTCAGGCATTACACTTACCTTCAGTTAGGCCGGCTTTCGGAGGTTGCAGGTGATTCACTGAAGGCCCATTCAGCCTATTGCACCGCTCACCGGGAATTGGAGATGCTGCGCAGCAGCCTTCAAGGCGAAGAATTGCGAATCACCTTTATGAACAATCGCCTGGAGGTTTATGAGCGCCTGACCGAACTGTGCTTGCTGCGCGGGCTCACCGGACCTGCCGCCGAAGAAGCATTTGGCTATATCGAACAGGCGAAGTGTCGAAGCCTCGTGGATGCCCTCTTGGGCCGAGCGACACCCCTACCGGCGCGCACTGCTGGTGAGGATCGATTCGAATCGGAAATTCGATCCTTGCGTGGCGAACTGAACTGGTACTACCACCGGATCGAACGGGAGCAGCTTCAACGGGATGGAATCTCGGCGGAACGGGTCTCCGCCTTGTGGGCGCGTGCGCGTGCATGCGAAGAAAATCTTCTGCGAATTCTTCGTGAAATGCCCGTAGCTGCCGCCGAGGCTCGTTCCGAGTGCAAAGGCGCAGTCACGAACGCCGAAATTCAGTCCGCTCTCGAGATCGGCACGGTTCTGGTCGAATACTTCCAGATAGGGGAACGATATTTGGCTGCTATTGTGACCCGGACCAGCGTGGAGATCGTTCCTCTCACAACGGAATCAAGCGTGCGAAGGCGTGTGCAGATGCTTCAATTTCAGATCGCGAAGTTCCGTCTGGGCATGACGCGTCCGGGCAGGCGGGAAGAGCCGTTGGTGACAGCGGCCAACCGGCACTTACAGGAACTTTACGATGAAATCGTGGCGCCGGTGCGCTCCCGTTTGACCGGAAACCACGTTATTTTCGTGCCTCACGGCGTGCTGCACTATGTGCCGATGCACGCTCTGTTCGACGGAACCGACTATCTCATCGATCGATTCACTGTTTCCTACGCGCCCAGTTCGAGCATTCTGGCCTTGTGCCGCGAACCCAGTACAAACCCTTGCAAAGGTGCTCTGGTCCTTGGCGTCAGCGATGGCAACGCTCCCTGGATTTTACGCGAAGCGCAGGAGGTCGCGGCAGCACTTCCAAAATCCCGGCTGTTGCTGGGCGCCGAAGCCACCGGACAAGCTCTCCGCGAACTGGGCCCATCGAGCAGCCCTATCCACATCGCAACTCACGGCGTTTTTCGCAGCGACAACCCGATGTTCTCCTCCATCCGCTTGGGCGATGCGTACCTGAGTCTGTACGATCTTTACAGAATGCGCCTGCCCGTGGACTTATTGACTCTGAGCGGTTGTGCCACCGGACTGAGTGTTGTGGCTGCCGGCGATGAAATTCTGGGTCTCTCGCGGGGCCTTCTCTATGCGGGCGCCAAAAGCCTGCTTCTTACGCTCTGGGACGTGCACGACCAGAGCACGGCAGAGGTCATGCGATCCTTTTACGATCATTTTCGTGATGCTGCTGAAAACCGAGCGTTGGCACTTAAGGCCGCGATGTTGGCCGCGCGCGAGCGCTATCCGCACCCATTTCACTGGGCGCCTTTTATCCTCATGGGTAAGGCGTCGTAGAGTGCCCAATGTCTCATGTCTCTCTTGATGACTCTTATCTGCCAGAGGCGCAGCGATGAGCCCGGCCCCGGTAGGAAGAACTATGACCGACCTTACCACGCATTTTGACGACGTTACCTGGCTCCATTTCGCCCGTGGGATTCTGCCAGCATCCCACGAGCAAGCCATGCGTGCGCACCTCGATCACGGCTGCGCTGAGTGCCAACGAGCTCATTTGATTTGGAAACGCTTTGTGGAAGCAGCCGGCCGGGATGCAGCCGATTCCCCGGATGGCGTAGCGAAGGCCGTGTTCGCACTGCGCCGAAGAATCCCGTTTCGCGCCGGGCTGGCATTGCTCGCCGAAAGAGTTTTCGACAGCTTCCAGGATCCATTGCCGGTGGGCATTCGTGGTAGCGCTGCCGCCCCACGGCAGCTGGTCTATGAGGCCGGAGGCTACCTGATCGATGTGCGACTCGAACAAGGCACAGACGGCCTAAGTACCCTCACGGGCCAGGTAGTGCATGCCTGGACGGAAGGAGCGACACGCGGCACCGGAGTGGTTGTGGTACGGCAGAATGCCATCGTTGGGCAGACCGTCGCCAATTCGATCGGAGAATTTCAGTTGGACTGTGAGCATTTCGACAACCTGAAGATCTGCCTGGGAATTTCAGACGAAACGTTCATCGAGGTGACGCTTCCCAACGCGGCTAGGCCCGGCGCCAACGGTCGTCGGTAGAAAGCCCGAAAGTGATTCTGAACATGGAGGAATCGGAAGTGACTACGCAGGCAAGGGAAGTGATGACGAACAGAA
>Ga0306922_10004599_pt1 | contig 13069 bp, 15 predicted proteins | sample sta12Cox44000082_FD_203758 | JGI IMG/M metagenome (GOLD analysis project Ga0306922, IMG submission 203758) | Lab enrichment of tropical soil microbial communities from Luquillo Experimental Forest, Puerto Rico - statoxic.12C.oxic.44.000.082 (v2)... | ecosystem: Environmental > Terrestrial >... | reverse complement strand
TTCATCCTGAGTTCCGGCGCCAGGCTTGCGGCTGTCGGCTGTGCGTTGGGTTTGCTTGGCGCCGTGGCCGTTTCCCGTTTGCTGCGTTCCTTTCTGTTTGAAGTAAGCCCGTTTGATCCGGGTGTGCTTGCACTTTCTGCCATCACAATGCTGCTGCTGGCGCTGGCAGCTTCTGCACTACCGGCCAGACGCGCATCGAGTACGGATCCCATGCAAGCTCTGCGATTCGAATAGGAAGATGCCGACGATATTCGGCAACCCCCGTGTATGCAATGTGGCACTTTTGGAGATGTTATGGCAGCGCTTCCAAGAACGAGGCCGCCGTTGCGAAGCCGCACAGTGATAATTACGTGTAGGTGAGGTTTCATTGCCGGCCGAGTCGCTAGCAATCCGGAAGCTGAGGCCACGTTGCAACGTCAGCGAGGATTAGTCCCTAACGCGGTAGGGTTTACCAACGCGTTCAACACCGGGGGATGACTGCGGGCGGAGCACTCGCCACTCGGCCGTGAGCTGGATTTCTTCACACGTACATTTCCGCCACACCCGATCAAAAGGTCTGGGCACCCGGTGAGCTCCGGAGAGCCGCTGTCAGAGTTGATTTTGGCAAGGTGCGAGATTCTGAACTCTGCGCCGTTTGAACAGGCTCGCACACTTCCAGAAGTATGCCGGCCTTGCGAGTTTCGGGATACCTGTCATGGAGGATGCGCCGGACGACGGCGCCTGCAAGGGGCGCTATCGCAGCCGGATCCTTATTGTCCGATCATTCGCGGGGAGCGGCCACGGCTCGAAATCCGCATGGCCGCAAATCGCGATCTGCCCAAACTCGGCAGCTCTTGCACCACTATTGTGATTGCCCGCGGGTCCGATTCGTGAAGACCGGCGTCATGGCGCCGAGCCCGTACAGTCTGCGGGAAAGAGTGAGCTTCAGAGTTCTCCTGTGGCTGGCCGCAGTCGCGCTAGCACATGCTCCCACTTGCCAAACCACGTTCATCGGCACCGACAATGGCTACCAATAGCCTGGGCGGTTGCGGCGCAGTGCAGTGATCAACTCTGGCAACAAACCAGATGCAAACGTCTTGCGCCCGAAATCTAGGTCGATGTGTGCCTTCATTGAATGCGGTGTATTTTACAATCTCTTATTGATCCTGAAATAGCTTCGTCGTACGCGCGGCCCAGCAGTAGTACACGAGCCAAAGGTAGACAGGACCGTATTCGAGCGACAGCATCAGGAGAGAATTCTGGAGCGGTTCCCCTGCTCCGAAGGTAATTGCGGGAGTGTAGCCCAAGACGCTAGTGACGCTCATAAGCAGCCACGCGCTACTTGGGTAGAAGCATAAGAAAGGGATCGACCAAGTGAAGTACCAAGGAAAGGCCGTTGGCGACACCAGGAGCACTCCTCCAGTGAGAATGAGACTCGACCACAGCGGCGCGGCCTGCCTCTTCGCTAAGTAGCCCATCGCCGCCAATAGGATGAAACCCGCGAGCAGCTCAGCGCCGATCCTCGACCGCGCGACGAAGCGAAGCACGTCGAAGAAACTGGCGTTGTATTCCCAATCCCGTGCGTAGTTCCGCGCGCCATCCAGTAGATGTAATCCTGCCCCCGAAAACGGAGCATAAAATGCGATAACCAAGACTGCGAATAAGCCCAAATGGGCGAGTCGGACGCGTTTCAGGAAAGTAACCAACAGCAAGACGGGGAAGAATTTGGACAGAAACGAAAGCGCAAGTGCAGCCATTGAAAGCGCCGGTCGATTCGTCACAAGGAAGAGGAGCGCAGCTAGCAACGTGACAATCGCGAGCGAGTCAAAATGACCGGACATCGCAAACGAAATGAGCACCGCTGGGTTCCACGCGTACACCAGCACGCGATGCAGAGGCTGGTTCATGGCGGCCAGCAACAGCATCAGCACACCGGCGCTCGCCAGATCGAGGATTGTGGAAACACGGTTGTATCCGGGCACCGTTTCGATCAGCCGGTACGCAAATTCGCTCAGGGGCGGGTAAATGGTCGGTGTCTCTTCACCCGGAGGTTCAGGGCGTTCTGGATTTTGCAGCCACTCCAGTCCCTCCTGGTTGGGGAATACGACGTACGGGTTTAGATGTGCGCGTTGGGCTCGGCCATCCCATTGATAGCGATATACATCGTCAGAGAGTGTGGACGCGGGCGGGGCCGATAGGAGCACGACACGAAACAAAACCGCGCTCGCCAGAATAATGAACAGAGCGGTTGCTCGGAGCCGAAACCTATCGACCCAAAACACGCCGATCACATAAAGGATGCCCGCCAGCAGCATGAGTTCGATGAATTCCGGCATGCGCGCGTCCAAGTCTTCCTGCCGCGCAACCCACCTGAAGATGCCTGTCAACGCTGCCGCGAGCACTGCCAGCCCTAACGTGACAATGTCACCAGGCCAACAAGTCTTTAGCCAGTCGACATAACGCTGGAAGACAGCAACTATGTGCGTCATAGAAGCCCTTTTATTCAGGTGTCCCTACCGAAAATTCGATCGCATTGAAAAACGGCGACCAGCCACGCGATAGGGAAGAAATTCCTCGGTCTCGCGAAAGCACTTGCCGCACTGCCGAGAGTTGTGAGGGAAATGCCGCATCGACGTCTCGGAGCGGGAGCAAAGGATCACCAAGCCTGTGGAGTAAGCGACCCGGCACGTTCTTTTGGAAAACTGCTAGCTGGTGACGAAGGGCGAGGATCTCCGCCTGCAGGGCGGCACGGGTCCGAAAACTGGACGCTACCAGAGCGAAAAGGGCGACAAGAAGAGAGCTCATCGTGGTAGCCACCATGATCTCACGAATGATCGGAACCTCTGTGTTTTCAGATCGGACCGAGTTTTCGGTAAGCACACCTGAGACCGCGCCTATCGCGATACTGAGCATCCGGCGCACTACGTCGAAACGTTCATCGTCGAATCTTGGGCGGAGCACTTGCGACAGCACGAACGATTGACGAGAGGGGACCGCGACCTTGAGGAAAGCGTGCGTCGTTTTGAATCGAAGCCTATCAAGGTGAGGCATTTCATCTATGCACGTAGCAAGCATCGCCGGCATTAAATCACGACTGTTTGGGAGCAGCATAGGAGCGAATTGACAATTGTGAGTTGTTACGTTTTCGCATACCGCTAATGACAACTAGTGTTGTTCGCGTTGGGCAACGCAAGAAAACTAATGCTGGTAGGCGCTAAACTGAGGCGACCTCCGCGCGTTGACTGACCCACGAGTTGTGGAACGTCACCGTCCCTGTTCAGTTGAAGCGTCTTCCCATTAAGCAGCACTGCCCTGTCTTGAAGTCGCGGAGCGGTCAGCATGTACCGCTCAGCCTCAAGCGACAACGAAATCTCATGAGTGCGTTGTTGGTCGGCATTGATGACCAGGAGAGCGACGCCACCGGGACTCTTCTGTAGGCAGTGAGCATAAACATAAACGTTCGGGGCGGGCGATACGCTGGGATCGAGAACGGTTTCACCCATTAGTTTTCGCCATAGCAGAGTCGCCCAGTAGTTCGGGCGTGGCGTAAAACTGTTTTCATCCAACAAGCCATAGTCGCTGGATGCCAGCGTGTTGTGCATGATCACCTTCACACCACCCTTCGCAAGGCTTGCGTGTTCAATGAGGTAGCGGAAAGTGTCCAGAAAAGTAGCCGCCCAGGGGTTTCCTCCGCACGCGGCATCGGCCGTTTCCGTAATCCAAAGTGATTTGCGCGGTTCGAACAGGTCTCGAAGGCTCGCGTAGAACGCGGCAATCTTTTGCGGTCGGGAGAGCCAATCTTGTGAAAGGGCCTCCGTCGCAGTCGTTTGCGATGATGGACCTATACTCGCGCAACGTTCCGAAGCCGCTGCATAAAGATGGTAGGAGAAAACGTCAAAGACCGCGCCCGCCGCCTTGAGCAGGTCTTCGGACTTCAAGACTCCATTGCCCATCGGCATCGCAAACGGTCCCTCGCCAACGGAGCCGGGACCAAGAAATAGTGTGTCGGGCGAAGTTTTTCGAAGGAATGCACGGAACACCGCAACATCGCGGCCATAGTCTGCGGCATCGTACCCTTTGGGCGCGCCGCCCATCGCTGCATACGTCGGCTCATTCATGAATTCGGTTGCGGCGATCCGCCCGCCAATAGATTTTGTGTAGCCGAATAATTTCCCAGCCTGCTCGGATGTCCACACCCCTTGAGCATTGCGCGGTCCGGGGCCTGTAGACACCGAAGTGACAAGCTCGGCGCTCACAGCATGAGAAAACTCAACAACGCCCTTCCATTCCTTTCGCGTTAAGACTCCACTGAATCCTGATGGCGCATTGGCAGGGGCGGCATCTTCCGAATCCTGAAAATAAACGCTATTGGCCCACGTGCCGCTGACTCGCACGTATGCCGGGCCCAATGCCGCTGCCAGTTTTCGCAATCGAGGATTTGAAAGATCAATCGGTTCTCGGTATTCATACAAGTTTGGGTCGATCCCCGCCGGAGTGAAACCTTCCCGCCGACTAGGCTCTTGCGCTTTTTGACCGGCCGAGGCGGAACTCGCATACGGTTTCCAGAACTTACCACCGATCACTTCAACCATTTCAATGTTGTAGGAATTGAAGCGATCATCGACCGTGCCAATCATTGGCATCTTTCCCGGATCGAGCGATCCAGCTTGGGCAACAAGTTGCGTTGCCAAAAACCCAATTGCCGTCATGCATAGGATCGTCGCCACGCAAATGCCCAAGAGATTATTTCGACTCATTGCGTTACCTCGCTCATTTAAGCCTTCGCGGCCCGCTTCCATTTCAAATGAGACATGACTGTTTTCCCGCCCGACTGGATCGGGCTGGCCGAGCTGAGGTGAAGTTCATCTCCTTCTATCGTCACCACGCGCTGCTGCGTTTGTCCGGTCCAATTCGGAAATAGCGATACAAACATGGAGTGCGTTAGCTTGCGTGTTTCTTCGTCGACGTGGAACTCGCCAGAATAGGCGATATAGGTAGTTGCCTCCCGCCCATAATCATCCGGACTCCCTTTGAACCAATCGCCGGAGGCAAATGGCTTGCGGCCTGGCTTCATCAACTGCGCTGACATATAGCCATCCGGCGTGTACATAATGATGCCCATGGGCTGCTCGCTCATAGGATAGAACGGCGGCGAGCCGTCCACGGGACGCTCTTCGTAAGAAACGAGCTTCCACGCTCCAATGAGCTGTTCACGAAGTCCTTGCGCCATGATGCGTTCTCCTTTGGCTGATGGTGTTATGAAGCTTTGAGCGCGCCGTTATCGATGGGGAGGACTTGCCCCGAGATTGACTTGCCGGCATCAGACGCCAGAAAAACACAGAGTGCGGCAATATCTTTTGGGTCTACGAACCGCTTGAGCGTTTGAATGCTGAGCATGGACGCTCTCTCGTCCTCCACGCTCTTATCCTCCGCCTTTGCACGGCCGGCCAGGACATTTTCTATGCGCTGACCTCCGACAGCGCCAGGAGCGATAGCGTTGGCTCGAATATTGTGCTCGCCCAGTTCAATGGCGAGCGTCTTTGCAAAGCCGATCAGGCCGGCTTTGGCTACGTTGTACGGACTGCGATTTGGGTAGCCGAAGCGTCCGCCGAGGGAAGACATGATGATGATGCTTCCAGCCGAGGACTTTTTGAGGTGCGGAATCGCAAGTCGGGTAACGTTGAAGGTGCCGACGAGATCAACTCTCAACACCTGTTCCCATTTTTCGGGATCCACCTCCTCAACCGGCGCAGTAGGACCCGCAACGCCGGCATTGTTGACCAGGACATCCAGACCTCCAAGCGCGTTGACCGCGGCGGGAACCATCGCCTCGATATCTGAGCGCTTGGAGTTGTCGCATAACGCCGTCAGCAGTCCAGGGATCTCTTTCTTAGCAGCCTCGATGGCCTGCGTGTTGATATCCGTGATGAATACTCTTGCGCCCGATGCAGAAAATGCGCGCGCAATCTCCAGTCCAATACCGGAAGCCGCTGCTGTAATCAGAACCTTTTGACTCATATAACCTCGCATTCGACCGATAGAAAATCTGTTTGAGGGCTAAGGATGCTAGCTGTTCTGGCGCGGGTCCGCTTTATCAGCCGTCCAATTCACACTAGGCTGATCGAGAATTGGCCTAACGTCACCGCTTCCATGGTAGTCCCAAGCCCACTCGAAAAAATGTCAAGTTTGTGCGTACAGTGGTCAGCAGAAGGGCATGAAAGCCCAGACAGGCAGCTGCGCTCCGCGTAATTCAATCCGGCGTAAACTCAGCGCGGTGGTACTGTTGAATCCCGCGCGTGTTTCCGGAGACGCAACACGTTGTGCCAGAATCGTAATTTCACGAGAGGCACGGAATCATGAGCCAAGAGACCGAACAACATTCCACAAGCGTACTTGCAAATATGGGCACTCTGCTGCCTGATTTGGAATCGCTTTACAAGGATATCCATTCTCATCCTGAGCTATCCATGCAGGAGAACCGGACAGCGGGCATCGCCGCAGAGCATCTCCGTTCTGCTGGTTATGATGTGGCGACTGGCATCGGAAAGACTGGAGTAGTCGGCATACTGAAGAACGGTGACGGTCCAACCATCATGCTCCGGGCTGACATGGATGCGCTGCCGGTTCGCGAGGCGACCGGTCTGCCCTATGCGAGCAATGTAACTGCTGCCGACCGCGAGGGGAAGACGGTACCAGTGATGCATGCCTGCGGCCATGACATGCACGTGACCTGGCTGATCGGAGCGGCTACTTTGTTCGCGCGACATCGAGACGTCTGGCGAGGCACCCTGATGCCTCTCTTTCAGCCCGCCGAGGAAACGGGCGAAGGCGCCCGGGCAATGATTGATGACGGACTCTTCAAGCGTGTTCCCAAACCGGATGTGATACTTGGGCAACACGTTATGGTCGGCTCCTCCGGAGTAATCAGCTCCCGCTCCGGCGTAATCACCTCCGCCGGAGATAGCCTGCAGATCCGGATGTTCGGTCGAGGCGCCCACGGGTCCATGCCTCAGTCCAGTATTGATCCTGTTGTTATGGCGGCCGCGACCGTGCTTCGTTTGCAAACGATCGTCTCTCGGGAAGTTGCCCCAACCGATGCTGCTGTAGTAACCGTTGGCTCTCTTCAGGCAGGTACAAAGGAGAACGTCATTCCTGATGAGGCAATCATTAAGCTGAACGTGCGTACTTTCGATGAAGATGTCCGAAGACGGGTGCTTGCTGCGATCGAGCGCATCGTTAATGCCGAAGGGGAAGCATCGCGGGCGCCTAAAAAGCCGGAGATCACTCCGCTGGACCGTTACGCGTTTGTGAAGAATGATCCAGAGGCAACAAAACGTGTCGCAGATGCATTTCGAAGCTACTTCCCGGCTGACCGTGTTCAGCAAACACAACCAACAACTGCGAGCGAAGACTTTGGCTCCTTTGGAACGGGCTGGCACGTTCCCTCCGTATTCTGGTTTGTGGGCGGCACCGATCCTGAAGTCTATGCCAAGGCCAAAAAGGCCGGCACAGTTGCCGACATCCCCACGAATCACAACCCTCGTTTCGCACCGGTGATTCATCCGACTTTGGAGGCAGGGATCGAGGCGCTGGTCGTGGCCTCGCAAGCCTGGCTGACAGCATGGACCAAATCGGCGTCGGCAGCCACAACGTCATAAATACGTTTCTGGTGGTTTTTGATCTGACCGGGACGTTCGTATTCGCCCTGAGCGGTGCAATGGCTGCAGTCAAGCACCGCCTCGATGCGTTTGGGGTTCTGGTTCTATGCTTCGTTACCGGCAACGCGGGTGGGATTACGCGTGACATAATGATTGGAGCTCTTCCACCGGCGGCGATCAACGAGTGGCGATATGTGGCTGTTTCCATTTTGGCCGGATTGATTGTGTTTTTTGGCTACCCACTCATCAATCGGCTGAGCAGTCCTGTGCTGCTTTTCGACGCGGCCGGACTGGGGCTGTTTTGCGTGGCTGGCGCGGACAAGGCACTTGCCTTTCACGCAGGGCCCCTTGCTGCAACTCTCCTCGGCATGACAACAGGAATCGGCGGCGGCATGGTTCGCGATTTGCTCGTGATGGAAGTTCCTACTGTGCTGCGCACCGAACTGTACGCGGTGGCTGCGCTGCTTGGCGCGGCTATCACGGTCGGTGGACGGAGCTTAGGAATGCCATCCCATGTGGCCGCGCCTATCGGAGCGACGCTCTGCATTACGCTTCGCCTTTTGGCGCTCCGTTACGGCTGGCACTTACCTGTAGCTGGACAACGAGACACACGTGATCGCGGGTAAACAAAGAAGCGCTTTGACGGGCACAAACTCTGTCCAATTAAAGACGAATGGCTCAGCATTCGACAGCCTGCTGATGTTTGCTATGCCGCGCATCGCTTCCGAAATCCTAAAATGTCACACTCGTATGCAGACCAATGACAAATGCGTTCGGAATGTTTCCGGTGCCCCCGGATTCAACACGTACTGAAGGTTCGGGCGGAATGAGAACCAACGAGCGATTTGTGCATTATAGTCTGCTTCTAAAATGTTCTCGTAGTGTTGAATCCCGACCGTGCCCGGTGCCACAACATTGCGGTCCTCTTGATAACGGGTTAGGCGATCGTTGTAGTGTGCATGTGCGACGAGCAACGACACGAAATCGTGGTCACGGTGTTTGAACGTGCCCTGATACACGCCACCGCCGGCAAGAAAATACCGGAATGTAGCCGTGGCACGGTCGCCCAGTCCCGCTACCGCCCCTATTCTGAGACCGCGACGGGGTTCAGGCCCTTGTGTACGACGGCGATGTATCCATTGATCGGCCATGGCATATACGCCAGATCGCCCATTACGTGTCGCAAAAGGCTCACCCGTCAATCCAGCTGGATTGCCATTCACATCTGTAAAAACGTCAGGCGTCGGAGATGAATTGTAATAGGCCCCGACCTTATAAGTTCCTTGCATTTCTCGACCGGTGAGCCACCCTAATTCGACGGGGACGAAGACTCCAGTACCTTGAAAGCTCAAATCGAATCCCTTGTCGCTATCACTCGCGTTGGGATTCACCTTGAAAATGCCGGTTGAGACATAAAACTCCTTCTTTGGGTTCACCGTGATGCGCGCTCCCCATTGTCCTGTCGGGAAATTTTGCGCACCGCTGTTGATGGTCATCCCGTTTAAGTGACCGCAGATGAACCCATTCTGGAAGTCGCACAGCACGGGGAGCGAAGCGAAATGGTCGCCCACCGGTGACCATCCGAGGTCAACAATGAGTTTATCTGCGAATAGGTTCTGTTGATAATTCAGCTCAGCAAGCCGGAAATTCTGACCAGCACCGTAGAGTTGCTGGACCGCGAACTGATTTCCAATCGCATCCGCGGAAAGGCTGCGCCCCACGCGATCTGTAAAAGTAATTTGGACTCTTCCACCAGAGATGTCGATCAGGCGACCTAGATCTATATCAGCACCAAAGTCCACTTGCTGCGTATGCCGCGTTGTTTGCGATTTGCCGCCAATCGGATTGGCGGCACTCTCTGTCAAAAAATGGGCGCGTAAATTGATTCCTGCCTTCTCCAGCCTTGTGCGTTCACCGCCCCAATCTCCGCTCAAGGTAGTTCGGTTAAGCCCATCGTCAGATGGGCCGCTTGCGCCTTCTTGATTGGCACCAGATTCCGCGCCTTGTTGTCCTTTCGAGGGACTGGCGTACAGCAGAGCAAGGCCGAGGACAAGCAGCCTTAAGGCGCGACCGGAGTGCGAGCGATCCCGATTAAATGCGCGGCTCGGATATGCTATCCAACTTTTACGCAAAGCATGGATATTGACCCACCATCGACACCTTCGACCGGGAAGCTCACTTTTTCACGCCGTTGCGCCGTGGCGATCACATATAGCAGCGGCAAGTAATGATCGGGCGTAGGAATAGAGAGTAACGCGTTCGGGCCCAGCTTTTCGTATTCGATGAGGGGCTTGTATTCGCCAGCCAGCATCATTTGCTTTGCTTCGGTTTCGAAGTGAACCGCCCAATCATATGGGTCTGGCATGTGGCGTCCCCAGGCATAGGCGTGCAAGTTGTGAACAAGATTTCCGCTGCCAACGATGAGAACGTTCTCGGCACGCAATGGCGCCAGCTTTAGTCCCAGTTGAAAATGAAATGATGGAGGCTGCGTTTCATCTATGCTCAACTGCACGACAGGAACGTCTGCGTGGGGATAGACGTGCCGGAGCACGGACCAGGTTCCGTGGTCGAGACCCCAGGATTTGTCCAGAGTCACCGGCAAGGGCGCCAGCAGTTCTTGTACGCGACGAGCAAGACCCGGATCGCCGGGCGCGGGGTACTGCACTCCATACAACTCCCGTGGGAATCCGCCAAAATCATGAATGGTTCTTGGCGAAGTGCTGACCGTGACTCCGACACCCGGGACGAACCAATGCGCAGAGATCGAGAGAATGGCCTTTGGCTTGGGGATTTCAGTGCCAAGTCGCCGCCACGCTTCGGTGTAGATATTCTGGGTCACGGCATTCATGGGATTGCCATGTCCAAAGAAGATCGTGGGCAGCATTTCTGGCGCACTGATTCCCATGTCACTCACGAGAACGCTTGGGTGTAAAAAGTTGCTTGACGCTTACCTACTTTGCAACTCCGATTTGCTTCATGAAGTCCAGGTTGTCCCAGAAGAAGGATTCGGCAATCATTTTTCCATTCTTCCACTGGCCGATCGTCACCATGTTGATCTTGAAAGATTTTCCGGTAGGAGGTATGGACTTCCCATCTGGAGTCGGCATCGGTTTCGTGAACGTTCCCGTCATAACCCCGGTCACACAAGTCCACTCGTCGGTGCCGAACTTGATGGGATGCGCGACAATCTTTGTGTCGGGAGCGAAAACGAATTGAGGCTTAAGTTCATCGACATGGTCCTTTAAACCTTTCGTCTGATGGCCGTCGGGATACGTCACAAGAATATCGTCGGCGTGACTCTCAGAAAATTTGTTCCAGTTTTGTTTGCTGTAAGCTTCGAAGTCTAACTCCTCGAAAATCCTGAGATGTTCTGCGATGGAATCACGATCGGGAGCTTGCTGCGGTTGCGTGCTCATAAGGAACTCCTTTGACAGGCTAACGGCCATTTTGCGGCGGCCGGTAGTGGACGAGATATAGTCACTCCATCGAACGGTGAATTGCAAACGATTGACCGGCAATCAGTGTGTTCAATGCGCGGCCCGCGAATCGCCTGTTTACAGGCTTGAGCCCAACCACACTTGAGCCAAGTGCCTTAAGGAAAGTCCGAACACAAGGTGCGCGGTCGGGTGATCGCTCCGGGAGTCGTGCACCATCACGTCGATCAGTGATCCGGGCAGTTTTGGCCCAACAAATTGGAGCAAACGGGCGAGGACAGCCGGCACATGCGCGATCGATAGTTTGGTAGCGCCGTTCACCAAGCGGACTAGATCGTCGAAGCTCATTTCATCGGGCCCCTGCAGATCGAACGTACCCGTGTGATCTGACGTGATCGCCGCATCTGTGGCTGCAACGACATCCCCAAGGTAAACGGGAGCCACGCGCTGCTTTCCGTTTCCCACGATTTGGTGCGCCGGTGCTGGAAATTTCAGGTCACCGAATTCCGTGTGGCCAACGAGGTATAGGAAGCTCTGTCCTGGGTGGTCTGCATCACGAATATCGACTGGAAAAAGTGGCGGCATGAAAAGCAGGCGAGAAACTTAGAACCATGAGGTCTTTGCGGAGCACAGTGATGCGATGCCGATGATCGGTAGGATTGTCGTGGTTCCATGGCCTGGCTTAGCGGTTTCTTGCCCTGAACCTATCCCCCGTCACCTGTGGTCTACCTAATTTTTAGGTATTTCGACTTCCGTGTAGGTGCCTGGTGTGGCGGCGTTGACGGCGGCGGCGACAAGATCCACATGCATTCGGAGGGTGGGCCATCGTGGAGTACCGAGCACCACGAGCGCTATTTTTCGCCCCTTTAAGTTTTGTTGGTACCGCATGTTTTTGTCCGCGGTCACCAACACCTCGAAGCCGGCTCGTTCCGCCTCTACGAGCAAATCTCCGTTGGACAGTCGGTCCCATCCTCGGGTTCTTGCCTCGATGACAATATGGCCTACGAGATAGGATGACAATGGGGCGGGTGTACTGTGGTCAAAGAGTAGGAGCATTGGCTGCGGGGCGCTATGTGCTAGGCCGGAATTTCGCGAGCGTCGAGGCTGCGGGCTGCAAATTCCAGAACTTCGATGACCCGCTCCTTCTCAATATGAAACCACTCCGTAATTTCATCGACAGTGGCACCGGCTTCGAGGTTCTCGAACACGACGGAGACCGGTAGGCGGGTATCGCGAAACACCCACGCTCCGTTGAGTCGTCCTGGAACGCTTTCTACGGCCGAGCATTGTGACCAATCAAGCGGCATTAGCTTGTCCTATGGCGTAGTGTAACCCAAAAACCTCTCAGTTCAGTGGAAGGCAGAGCTTCGATCTCGTAGCGAGCTCTCAGAGAAACCGGTTTGCCAGGTTTGCCAATTCAGAGCCCTGTTAAAATAGCTAAGTGATTGTGGCGCCTAGCCTTAGCTTATTTTCCCCACCGTTCGCAACGAGGAGGCCGGGGGTTCGAATCCCCTCTCGTCCACCATGTTTTCAAGCACTTGCGAATCCTGCTTTGAGTCACCCGCCAGATTTGTGCCGTGTTTTGTGCCATAACCACTGCCTGAATCCACGTTAGAGAGCGCTTCCAGGGCCTTGCGCTTTGCCTGCATCCGAACATGCGAGTACAGCCTGAGCATCTTCGGAGAAATGTGCCCCGCGATACTCATAATCGTCTGGTCGCTCGCTTGTTCTAGATTCTCGAACTTCCGGGAGGGCTTTTGGAGCAGCAGGCAAATCGAGGGTGTTCTCAACCGGACACACAGGATGGGAATTCGAATACGGTTACAGAGTGAAGCTGGCCGTAAAGGAGGACCACTCGTCTACGCTGCCACTGCGTAGCGATGATGCAGGCCACCGAGTCGAGGAAACGATCGAATCGTACTTCCGCTTGGTGGAGGGATAGCAATCGGCCGGCCTGCTGGCGTATCCTTCGCGAGCCCCAGATGCGTGCGATCCTCA
>Ga0306922_10004592_pt1 | contig 13081 bp, 10 predicted proteins | sample sta12Cox44000082_FD_203758 | JGI IMG/M metagenome (GOLD analysis project Ga0306922, IMG submission 203758) | Lab enrichment of tropical soil microbial communities from Luquillo Experimental Forest, Puerto Rico - statoxic.12C.oxic.44.000.082 (v2)... | ecosystem: Environmental > Terrestrial >... | reverse complement strand
TGACCGCCGTCTCGCGGATATCCATGCCTGACGTGGGCGCGAGGTTTTGATGGCGAAAGGCGCGGCCGCTCCGCCTGTGTCGCTCCATACGCGAACTCCCAAAGCGATTACAATCGCCATCCTCGCGATGGGAGGTGAAGGCGGCGGTGTTCTCGCGGATTGGATCGTAGATCTTGCCGAACACTCCCGCCATCGCGCGCAGACCACGTCCGTGCCCGGAGTAGCCCAGCGCACCGGTTCGACAATCTACTATCTGGAAATTTTTCCGGAGGATGAAGTCCAGGCGGCCTGCAAAGAACCCATCCTGGCGCTGATGCCGGTACCCGGAGAAGTGGATATTGTGCTCGCATCGGAACTAATGGAAGCAGGTCGCGCCATCCAGCGCGGCCTCGTCACTCCCGATCGAACCACCTTGATTGCCTCGACAAACCGCGTCTATTCCATGACCGAAAAGACCGCCATTACCGACGGCCGCGTGGATTCCGCAAAAGTGATCGAAGCGAGCGGCGCGGCGGCGAAGACATTCGTCCACGCTGACTTCGCCCGGATCGCGGAAGACGCGCGCAGCGTCATCAGCGCTTCGCTTTTCGGCGCACTCGCTGCCACCGGAGCATTGCCATTCCGCCGCGAACAATTTGAGGATGCGATTCGCAAGGGCGGCGTGGGCGTGGAAAGCAGCTTGGCAGCCTTCGATGCTGGATTTCGCGCGGCAGCAGATCGAGCCGCAAGCGCGATCGGCAGAACGGAGCCAACCAAAGCTAAAGTCGGGCCACGTCTTCAAGCGCTTGCCGTGGAAATCGAAAGTGAGTTTCCGGCGGCAAGCCGTGAAATTCTGCTGGCAGGAGTCGAGCGTCTCGCAGATTATGAGGACGTCGCATATGCCAGCGACTACCTCAAGTGGCTTGAGCCGATTCGAGATCTGGATGCAAAGTTCGGTCACAACGATTCGGCGTTGCTCGGCGAGACTGCCCGTTACCTGGCTCTCTGGATGTCCTATGAAGACGCGCCGCGCGTGGCGGATTTGAAAATCCGGCGCACGCGCTTCGATCGTGTGCACCAGGACGCCCGCGTCGAACCTGCACAGATGCTTCAAATCAAGGAATTCCTGCATCCGCGCGTGCAGGAAATTGCGGACATGGCTCCTGCGCCCCTCGGCCGGCTGCTTCTCCGCTCCGCTCTGATGCGCCGCCTAACCGAAGCGATAACGGGGAACGGAAAAATCGTCGAGACCACCTCGCTCCATGGATACTTGCAACTCTATATGGTCGCGTGCATGCGCCGGTGGCGCCGAGTGTCGCTGCGCTTCGGAAAAGAACAGAAAGCCATCGCCGGCTGGCTTGACCTGATCGCGCGCGTTGCCCCGGAGGATTACGCACTCGCGCTCGAAATTGCCGAATGCCCGCGTATGGTAAAGGGCTACGGCGACACGCACGCGCAAGGCGAAAAAAATTACGAAGCAATCATGGCCGCGTTGCCGGTGTTGCGCCCGAAACGCAACGCCGCGCAGCGCCTAAGAAACCTCCGCGAGGCGGCGCTGGCCGACGACACGGGAGAAAAGCTCGCCAAGGCATTGGCCGGTGAGGCAACGAATTGATTGGGCGGTCGACTGGTCAATGGCCCGGTGCGATAGGCCAACTGTTGCGATTAGATTTTCGAGTTCTAATAGCAACATTTGATTTACAGGATTTCGCCTATGTGGTTTAAAAGCAGCAAGATGCGAATTTATAACCGCAACAAAAACGGCTTTTTCGGTGCATTTGAGTTTCGTGGCACCAGAGGAATTGGCGCCGTAAGAGTTCGTGATTTGCTCGGATTTGGAAGACAAGCAAACGCATTGGGAGACAAGGAATGAGGATCGTTTGCCTCGGAGGCGGCCCCGCCGGCCTCTACTTTTCAATTCTCGCCAAGAAAGCCAATCCTTCCTGGGACATCACTGTCGTGGAACGCAATCGCCCGGACGACACGTTCGGCTGGGGCGTCGTTTTCTCCGACAAAACGATGGATGGATTCAAAGACGTGGACCCGGAAACGCACTCTGAAATTACTCGCGCGTTCCGCCACTGGGACGACATCGACGTTTTTTTCAAAGGGCAGAAGGTAACCTCCGGCGGCCACGGATTTTGCGGAATCGGCCGAATCAAGCTGCTGCAAATTCTTCAGAAGCGCGCCGCGGGCCTCGGCGCGAAATTGGTTTTCCAGACCGAGATCACAGATCCCGACGCGTACGCCTCCGATTACGATCTCGTGATCGCGTCCGACGGCGCTTCGTCCGTCACGCGGCGCAAATACGAAAGCATTTTCAAGCCTAATATTCAGCCGCGCCAGAATCGTTTCATCTGGCTCGGAAGCAAAAAGAAACTCGACGCGTTTACTTTCGATTTTGCGAACACGGAAGGGGGCTGGTTCAATCTGCATGCCTACCGCTTCGATGCGGATTGGTCCACCTTCATCGTCGAGACGCCGGAGAAAAACTGGCTGAAAGCCGGCATCGACAAAATGGAGCAGGAAGAATCGATCGCGCTCTGCGAAAAGCTGTTTGCCGATCGCCTCGACGGCAACGCGCTGATCTCGAACGCGAAACACTTGAAGGGTTCGGCCGTGTGGCTGAAATTTAATCGCGTGCTGTGCGAAAAATGGTTCCACAAAAATATCGTGTTGATCGGCGATGCAGCGCACACCGCGCATTTCAGCATCGGCTCAGGAACAAAACTGGCGATGGAAGACGCCATCGCGCTCACGCGCGTGCTTTCGCATCTCGATGGCGACGTGACGAGCGCGCTGCAGAAATATCAGGAAGAGCGCGAGATCGAAGCGCTGAAATTACAAAGTGCGGCGCGCAACCGGATGGAATGGTTCGAGCAGGTAGAGCGCTACGTTCATCTCGATCCGGAGCAGTTCACTTACAGCCTACTGACTGGAAGCCAGCGCATTGGGCACGAGAATTTGAAGCTGCGCGATTCCGGCTACGTTGAGAAGGTCGAGAACTGGTTCGCAGCGCGCACCGGCGTGGATCACGCCGTACCGCCGATGTTCACTCCGTTCAAAGTTCGCGGATTGTCGCTGAAAAATCGCGTGATCGTTTCGCCGATGGCGGTGTACATGGCGGAGGACGGCGTGCCGAACGACTTTCACCTCGTTCACATGGGCTCGCGGGCGATGGGCGGCGCGGCAATGGTCTTCACGGAGATGACCTGCGTTTCACCCGACGCGCGAATCACGCCGGCGTGCCTAGGAATCTGGAACGACGCGCAACGCGACGCCTGGAAGCGCATCGTGAATTACGTTCACACCTATTCGGATGCGAAGATCGCACTGCAACTCGGGCATTCGGGGCGCAAGGGTTCGACGCGCCGCGGTTGGGAGGGAATCGACCAGCCGCTGGCTTCTGACAACTGGCCACTCGTTTCCGCCTCTCCGCTGCAATACATCACCGGCGTGTCGCAATTTCCCCGCGAAGCGACTCGCGCGGACATGGACCGAATTAAGGCCGATTTCGTCTCGGCCGCTGAGCGCGGCGCCGCTGCGGGATTTGACTGGCTCGAATTTCACTGCGCGCACGGCTATTTGATGTCGAGCTTCATTTCGCCGCTCACGAATTTGCGCAAAGATGAATACGGCGGATCGCTCGAAAATCGCTGCCGCTACCCGCTCGAAGTTTTCAAGGCGATGCGCGCCGTGTGGCCCCAGGAGAAGCCGATGAGCGTCCGCATCTCGGCGCACGATTGGGTACCCGGCGGAATTACACCGGAGGATTCGGCGGTGGTGGCCCAGCTTTTCAAATGCGCCGGAGCGGACATGATTGACTGCTCATCAGGACAAGTGAGCAAGGAAGAGCGGCCTGTGTACGGGCGCATGTTCCAGGTTCCATTTTCAGATCGCATCCGCAACGAAGTGGGAATCCCGACGATCGCGGTGGGAAATATTTTCGAAGGCGATCACGTCAACACGATCATCGCCGCCGGCCGCGCCGATCTTTGCGCGGTGGCGCGTCCACATCTCGCCGATCCCGCGTGGACTCTGCACGAAGCAGCCAAGCAGGGATATCGGGACATGTGGTGGCCCGATCCGTATTTGAACGGCAAAGAGCAGCTGGAGCGCAATCTTGCTCGCGCGGCGCTTTTGAGGCTACAGGTGTGAGTGGCGCTTCGCGCGGCGCAAATTCGCAGTTCCTCTCGGGAAAGCATGCTCTCGTCACGGGCGGCTCGCGCGGCATCGGTGCAGCCGTGGTGGAGATATTACTCGCGCACGGCGCGCGCGTGACGAGCGTGAGCCGCGCAGGCACGCCGTCGAGCCAAGCTGTGGTTTCGGGTTCGCGCGACGTACTTCACCACGCGAGTGCAGACGTTACCGATGCGGAATCCGTGAGGAAAGCGTTTGAATCGGCGCGCGGACACTTTGGCGAAATCGCGATTCTGGTAAACAATGCCGGGCAGGCCGCATCGGCTCCGTTTTTGAAAACGGATCCAGCGCTCTGGCAAAAAATGATGGCCGTCAATCTGGGCGGAACATTTCATTGCACGCAGGCCGCCCTCGCAGGCATGCTTGCCGCTGGCTGGGGGCGAATCGTCAATATCGCGAGCACGGCGGGATTGACCGGCTACGGATATGTGGCGGCATACTGCGCGGCGAAGCATGGCGTGGTCGGGTTAACGCGCGCGCTCGCAATCGAGGTTGCCACAAAGGGTGTAACGGTGAACGCGGTGTGTCCCGGGTTTACAGATACAGACATCGTAAAAGAAGCGGTCGGGAATATCGTCGCGAAGACTGGCCGCACGGCGGAGCAAGCGGGGGCGGACCTGGCGTCGCGAAACCCGCAAAAAAGATTGGTGCGACCCGAAGAAGTGGCAAATACGGTGGCGTGGCTGTGCCTACCAGGAAGCGAAGCGATCACGGGGCAGGCGATTGCGGTGGCTGGCGGCGAGGTGATGTAGCCGTGGTAACGAACGAGAGTTGGAGAGAATGATGCGACATCTGTGGGGTGAGCCACACACGCCGCCGGGAAACCGGACAACCCTTGCGAAATATGCGGCGCGCAATTTTCAGTTTGAAGTTTCGCGCGCTGTGGCCACGATTACGCTGAACCGGCCGGAGCGAAAAAATCCGCTGACGTTTGAATCGTACGCGGAATTGCGCGACCTTTTTCGCACGATGACGCAGGCGGACGACGTGAAGGTGGTGGTGCTGAACGGAGCGGGAGAAAATTTCTGCTCGGGTGGCGACGTGCATGAAATTATCGGGCCGCTCACGAAGCTGGACATGCCGGGACTGCTGGCGTTCACGCAATTGACAGGCGATCTGGTGAAGGCGATGCGAGCCTGCCCGCAGCCGATCGTAGCGGCGATTGACGGAATCTGCGTGGGAGCCGGAGCGATTCTGGCGCTCGCTTCCGATATTCGCTTCGGCACGGCGCGCAGCAAGACTGCATTTCTATTTACTCGGGTCGGTTTGGCCGGATGCGATATGGGAGCCTGTGCGATGCTGCCGCGAGTGGTGGGGCAAGGGCGGGCTTCCGAACTTCTTTATACGGGGCGCAATTTGCCTGGCGAGGAAGCCGAGCTCTGGGGATTTTTCAACCGTCTATGCGCGCCGTAAAGCCTGTTGAAGGACGCGCAGGCCTTGGCGGCAGAGCTGGCGGCTGGTCCTACGTTCGCGCACGGCATGACAAAAAAAATGCTGCATCAGGAATGGGACATGGGCGTCGATGAAGCGATCGATGCCGAGGCGCAGGCACAAGCGATCTGCATGACCACGAACGATTTTCACCGCGCGTATCACGCGTTTGTGGCCAAGCAGAAGCCCGAGTTCAAGGGAGATTGAGAATGGTAGACAGCAGCTTTCTCAATTGGCCCTTTTTCGAGGAGCGCCACCGAAAGCTGACGAGGGAATTGGAAGCGTGGGCTTCCGCGCACCTGTCTGCGAGCCATGACGGGAATATTGACGAGGCTTGCCGGAAACTGGTGCGCGAACTGGGCAGCGCGGGCTGGTTGAAGTATGCGATTGGCGGAACGGCATATGGCGCTGCCGCAGAGACGATCGATACGCGCGCGCTTTGCATTATTCGGGAGACGCTCGCGCGGCATTCCGGACTGGCTGATTTTGCATTCGCGATGCAGGGTTTAGGCTCAGGCGCAATCACACTCTTCGGGACCGAAGCTCAGAAGCAGAAATATCTGCCGCGTGTGGGGAGCGGAGAGTACATTTCGGCGTTTGCGCTCTCGGAACCGGAAGCGGGATCGGATGCGGCGGCGATGCAGTGCGAAGCGACGCGAAGCGGGGACTCCTACGAGCTGAATGGCGAAAAGACCTTCATTTCGAACGGAGGAATCGCGGATTTCTACGTGGTGTTCGCGCGCACGACGGAATCGGGTGGGTCGCGAGGAATCACAGCATTTATTGTGGACGCGAAAACGCAGGGCTTGGATATCGCGGAAAGAATTCAGGTGATGGCGCCGCATCCGTTGGCGCGTTTGAAATTCACGAATTGCGGGATTCCAGATTCGCAGCGGCTGGGCGAGGTGGATCAGGGGTTCAAAGTGGCCATGGCGACTCTGGACGTGTTTCGGACGTCCGTGGCTGCCGCAGCGACTGGATTCGCCCGACGCGCGCTCGAGGAAGCCTTGCGGCGCGCCTTTTCGCGCAAGATGTTTGGGCAAACGCTGGCGGATTTTCAGCTGACGCAAGCCAAGCTGGCGGAAATGGCGACAGGGATTGACGCCGCGGCGTTGCTTACTTACCGGGCCGCATGGCAGCGCGACCAAGGGCAGAACGTGACGGTGGCGGCGGCGATGGCAAAAATGACGGCGACGGAGACTGCGCAGAAAGTGATTGATGCTGCGGTGCAAATGTTTGGCGGCCAGGGTGTGGTGAGCGAAGAGCCGGTGGAGCGTCTCTATCGCGAAATCCGGCCACTGCGTATTTACGAAGGCGCGACAGAGGTGCAGCAATTGATCATCGCGCGCGGGATCATCAAGCGGTTTCAAGAGAGCGAGCTTTCGCAAAGACAAGTGAAAGGCGCCGAAGCGACCCATCTTGCGGGAGGGCGCAAAGCATGAAGATTCTGCAGCCGCCGTCGTGGGCACGCCCGAGAGGCTTCTCCAATGGAGTAGCGGCGAGAGGCAAAATCATTTTTGTGAGCGGGACGGTTGGCTGGGACAGAGAAGGGAAGTTTGTTTCGAATGAGTTTGTGGGACAAGCGCAGCAGGCTCTAAAAAATATCGTTGAGATTCTGGCAGAAGCGAAAGCGAAGCCGGAACACATCACGCGAATGACCTGGTACGTGACCGACAAGAAGGAATATCTCGCAGCGTCAAAAGAACTGGGCGCCGCATATCGCGAAATCATCGGCGCGTACTACCCGGCTATGACGGCCGTGCAGGTGACGGCATTGATAGAAGACCAGGCAAAGGTTGAGATCGAAGTGACGGCTGTGGTTCCGGATTGAGTTAAATTCCAACCGTCCGATTTTCTTTGCGATTCCCCGGTTACAAGTCGTGTAAGTCCCTATTGCAACGGAGTTTGCGCTGAGGCTTCGAATGTCGTATGGTAGCGCCACAGTTGGGGGCGGCCTGTTAACCGGGTACAGCGGGTCTAATTTTGGGGGGTAGCTATGAATTTGTTCCGAGTGTCTGTCTGCTTCGCCCTGTTGGTGTGCTTATTTTCGCTTGCGACGCCTGCGCACGGGCAAGCGGTGACCGCATCATTACAAGGGCAAGTGCTGGACGCGAGCGGTGGCGGCGTTCCGAAGGCAAAAGTATCGGCGGTGAACACGGAAACCGCGTTCTCGCGCTCGACGGAAAGCGATTCGAGTGGGGAATACAGCCTTCCGGCCATGCCTGCCGGCCGCTACACGGTTTCCGCGCAACTGCCAGGCTTCAAGACAGACACCGGTGAAATCACCCTCCAAGTGGGACAAGTGGCGACGCTTAATTTCAAGCTCGCCGTGGGTGAGGTGAGCGAGAAGGTGGAAGTGCAGGCGCAGTCGGAGGTGACCGAGCCCACGCGAACGCAAATCAGCAACGTGATTACGCAGAACCAGATTCGCGATCTGCCGGTGAACGGACGCGAATTCATCGATTTCGCGCTGCTATCGCCCGGAGTGCAGATCGGCGATACGACTTCCGGAAGCACCGACGTAATCGTGGAACCGGTGACGAAGATTTCTTTCGCCGGGCAGAACATTCACTTCAATTTCATCGCCGTGGATGGAGCGGACGATATTTCGACGGCCTCTGGAATTCAGCGTGGCACGCCACCGCAGGATTCCGTGCAGGAATTTCGCGTGATCAACACGGACTACAGTACCGAATATGGCCGCGCGACGGCGGGCATCGTGAACATCATTACGAAGAGCGGAACGAACGACTGGCACGGGACGCTGTACGAGTATTTCCGCAACAACAATCTGGATGCAAAGAGCGTTCTTTCCGTGCCCGGGTTCAACGTGTTGCGGCAAAACCAGTTTGGCGCCGCGATTGGCGGACCGATTCAGAAGGACAAGACTTTTATCTATGCGAATTATGAAGGGCAGCGGCGAGCCGAATCACCAACGTACAATTCGGTGGTTCTGAACAACATCGATGCGATCAATGCGGTGAAGACGGAAGTGTATGGACTGCCGGCTGAGAATCTGTTCGTGCTGCGGGACTCGAACACGGATAACGGATTTGTGCGGATCGACCACAACTTCAACGCCAAGAACTATCTCTTCGCGCGGTATTTCATCAACGACGACCGGCTGACGAACCAATCGCCTCTGAACAACGGCTTCGATCTGCCCTCGGCGTTCAAGAATAACTACATTCGCGATCAATCGCTGGCCGGCGGTTTGACTTCGACGCTTTCTCCTTCGTGGATCAATGAACTGCGGATGCAGTACGCGCACCGAAATTTTGATTTTCCGGTGGTCTCCACGCAGCCGCACCTTGAGGTGGCCAATACGTTTGCGGTGGGCGTGAATCGCGGCAACCCGGACATTTATACGGAGAGCCGCTTCGAGATCGTGGACAACGTGACGCATAACTTCGGGAATCACACGGTGAGTTTTGGCGGAAATTACGATCACGTGAACACGTACGAATCGTTCCCTTTGTTTTATCCATTTGAAGCTGATTTTGCGAACCTGCCGGCTTTTCTGGGGACGGATGGTGTCGTACACGCTGTCAACAAAAACCTTTGTGCGCCTCCCGCGATTTGTCCCGATCCGTTCGTCGTCTTTTTCGAAAGATTCAGCACCACGACCGATCCGCTATTCAACGAAGGCGCACTGGTGGGAGGCACGGCTATTTATCAGGGCGGGCCGATCTCGCAATCTGTGAGGCGGCAGGCGTCGGCTACGCTTACCCACACTTACAACGGGCTCTTTATTCAGGATAAGTGGCGCGTGACTCCCCGGCTGACAGTGAACGGGGGATTGCGCTGGGAATTTGAGACCTGGCCATCGGGCGTGCTTAACACGCAATGGAACAACTTTGACCCGCGATTGGGTGTCGCCTACAACCTGGGGACATCTCGAAACGTGGTGTTTCGCGCAGGGTTTGGGTTGTTTCACGGGATTATTCCGTCGCCACTGCTGATGTGCCAGGCGCCATCGTGCGGAGGACTTTCGACGTTTCCCGGGCGCGATTTTGAAAACCAGTTGAATGCGAGAACCGGATTGTTCAGCTTCGCGAGCAGTCCTGATATTAATTTTCTGGCGCTCAATGCGCTGCTGACGCAAGGGACGTATCCAAACGGAACTCCCGAAGCATTTTGCCCCGATGGGACGCTAGCTAGCTGCGGGTTTCTGCAGGACGCTACCATCGTGCGATTCGATAAGGGCTCGGAAAATCCCTATGGAATTCAGGCCAGTGCGTCGATCGAATTTCAACCGTTCAGAGACTCGGTGCTGAGCATTTCGGGGATTCATTTGCGCGGCGTGCATCTGGGGAGCTTCTACAACGTGAATCAACCGGACCCGAGCGGAACGGTTCAGGTGTTCGACTCAAATGGAACGCCTGGCTGCAAGAACGTCTACTTTAATTTTGAATTTACAATGACGCCGCCGACGACATGTCCAGACCGTTATCCTGCGGGATTCGTGATTCCTGGAACTCCGCACATCAATGCGATTCCGGGATTCCGCGATCCGCAGTTCAGCGTATTTTTTGAGGCGCGCTCGTCGTGGGATTCGGTGTACGACGGGCTGCTGGTGAATTTTACGAAGCGGCTGTCGCACCATTTTTCGGTGGAAGCGAGCTATACATACGCGCATTCGATTGACGACGGGCCGAATCCGAGCTTCGTACTGATTCCACAGGACAGCAATGGCGGCAATTTCCGAGCGGAGCGCGCGAACTCGGCGGACGACATTCGGCACCGCTTCGTTTCGAATGCGATCTTCACCAGCCCGGCAGAAAATAAATTTTTGCGCGATTTTACATTCAGCACGATTCTTACGTTCCAATCGCCGCCTTGGTTTACAAAGTATGCGGGCTTTGACGCCAATGGAGACGTCTTCGGAAATAACGATCGGGTGGGCTCCGAGCCGAGGAATACGTTCCGAGGAGACAGTCTGCAGACAATTGATATTCGTCTGGAGCGCACTTTTCCGATTCACGAGCGGTTCAAGCTGCAGCTGATGTTTGAGGCATTCAACCTCTTCAATACGGTGAACGTGAAGTACTTCAACACGAGCTACGGCGCGGCAGATTTTTGCCCGTTCGATGCGGGAGCGCCGGGATGCGCGGGCGTGAATCAGTTCTTCAAGGAAGGATCGCCGAATCCGTCGTACGGGACGCCAAGCGCGGTGTTTAATCCACGGCAGCTGCAACTTGCTGCGCGGATTAATTTCTAGACTGGAGGCGGGCTTCGGCGAGACGCCTGGGGCTGATACAAGACGGAGCTGGGCGAAGTGTGAGTTAGGCGCGTGCTCTTGAAATTTCCGGCTGTTCTGCTTAGGCAATATGCTTCAGGAAATCAGAATCTTTCAGGGTAGGATTTTTCTACGGAGTACAGACAATGCGGTTCGGTATTTATGCGGAAATGCAGACGCCACCCGGCAAATCGCATTCGGCGATGACCTGGGAAATTCTTCGGCAGATCGAGCATGCAGATCAAGTTGGGTTTGATGTGTACTCGGTGATTGACCATCACTTTTTTCAGAAATTTTCCATTTCCGCAAACCCGCTGGCACTTTTTGCCGCCGCCGCGCAACACACCGAACGGATTCGCTTCCGCGTGGCGCTGTTTACGCTGCCGCTTGAAAATCCGATGAGGCTTGCGGGGCAGATCGCCGAGGCCGATATTTTGACGCGCGGCCGGCTGGAGTGCGGGCTGGGGCGCGGGCATGCGTGGCTCTTTGCGCCGTCGGCGATGCCGCTGGAGGAGAGCCGTCCGCGGTACGAGGAAGCGATTGAGATTCTCGAGCGCGCGTGGACAAAAGATCGGTTTTCGTACGCTGGAAAGTTTTACAACGTGAAGGATGTGACCGTAGTGCCGAAGCCGATGCAGAAGCCGTATCCTCCGCTTTACACCGGCGGAACGAGCGACGTCACGTACCAGGTGGCCGGCGAACGAGGGTGGGGAATTTTCGTGCCGCCGCTTTTACCGTGGGGAGTGCTGGAGAAGCCACTGGGGATCTACAAGAAGGCCTGTGCGGAAAATGGGCACAAGCCGAATATCGTTTACATCCGGCCCGTCTATTTGGATGACGACGAAAAACAGATTCGAAAAGAGGTGGAAGCGGCGCTGCACAATTTTCTCGCGTTCAACGCCTCGCCGGTGGAATTCTTGCAGGAAGAATCGAAGAAGGCCGAGCTACGCGCGAAGGGCTATGGTTTTTATGCGAGCGGGGCGTTGGAATCTTTGACCAAGCTGAGCTACGACGAGATCGTGGAGCAGGAAATCGGATTTATCGGCACGCCGAAAAAAGTGGTCCGCCAGGTGCAGAATCTTCAGGACAAGGGCGGAATTGGCGAACTGGCGATTGTTTCCAATTTTGGCGGGATCGAACATTGGAAGTCGATCAAGACGCAGCAGCTTTTTGCTGAGCGCGTGATTCCGGCGTTTCGGCCGAGTTCCATAGACGCTCACACTTCTGCTTAGAAGCCTGCGATGCCAGAGGTCGTAATTACAAAGCCGAAAATGCTATGAGTATTCGCGCCGGTGCTTCCGCGGCACAAACGGCACAACGGTTTGCGCCGTTCAGCGCGCGCCGAATTTTTGTGATTGGCGGGATCGCTCTCATCCTCTGTGGAATGATCGCCGGCGATATCTTTGCGGCTTTTATCCTGCATCCCAATGCGAATCGAATCGGAGAAAATCTGCTGAACGCCACGCGGGCGGTGGCTTCGCATAACCCTCAGGCTGCGGGCGCTGCTTTTCAGAATATTGGCGGGTTGCTCGAGAATCGCGGCACGAAAGTGGACGCGCATTCACACATGATTGGGTTTGGTTACATTGCGTTACTCGTCGCGTTGCTTCAGCCGTATTTGGCGTTTGCCGAATCGGTGAAGAAATTCCTGGCGAAGCTGTTTGTTTTCGGCGCGATATTGCTGCCCGTGGGTGTGTTTCTGATTCATTATGTTGGATTGGCTGGAAGCCCGTTTGCGGCGATTGGCTGGGCCAGCGTATTTGCCGATTTTGGCGGATTCCTTGTCTGGGTCGTGTGCCTCTGCGAATTGGCGGGCATGGCGACATACTTTCGCGCGCGGCCGGCGATTCGAGTCTCCGATGAACTTCTCGGCGATTACAGCTGGGCGGCCCGCGCATTGCTGAGCGGCGGGACGTTGCTGGTTCTGATCGGTTTTCTTCACGGAAGCTATTACGCGGGCGCGCATCTTTTCCGCTATGAGGCGGAAGACAGCGAATTGCTTTCGGCGATGACGACGCGGGCTGCAGCCGGCGATCGAGCAGCGGCGCTTCAGGCGGTCGCCGACTATGGGCAATTGCAGGGCGCGAAGGCCGTCAACGTCGCGGCACACGCACACGTGATTGAGTTTGGGGTTCTCGCGATTCTTCTCGCTTTCTTTCAGCCGTACGTGTTTCTTAGCGAGAGGTGGCGGCGTACTTGGGCGGTGGTGTTGCTGGCAGGTTCGCTGACGCT
>Ga0306922_10004591_pt1 | contig 13081 bp, 16 predicted proteins | sample sta12Cox44000082_FD_203758 | JGI IMG/M metagenome (GOLD analysis project Ga0306922, IMG submission 203758) | Lab enrichment of tropical soil microbial communities from Luquillo Experimental Forest, Puerto Rico - statoxic.12C.oxic.44.000.082 (v2)... | ecosystem: Environmental > Terrestrial >... | reverse complement strand
GCGACCGCGCGCAAGATCCTGACGAGCCTAAAGACCGCGATTACCGAGGCGCAGCGGCGCGGTCTCGTCGCACAGAACGTCGCCGCCGATGTCCGGTATGGGAAGCGGAAGCGGCGCGCGATCGTCGAAGGCGAGGATCTCCCGACGAAGGCTGAGCTGCAGGCGATCCTTGCTAAGGCCGGCGACTGGTATCCGTTGCTCGTCACCGCGGCGTTCACCGGCATGCGGTCGAGTGAATTGCGCGGTTTGCGTTGGGACGACATCGACTTCGACATCAAGGCTGTGCATGTCCGCCGGCGGGCGGACTATCGGCGCATGATCGGTGATCCGAAATCGGCCGCCGGGACACGCGCGATCCCGCTGATCGATCTGGTCGCGAACGCGCTTCGGGCGCACCGGGTCGCGAGCAAGTGGGCCGGAGCCGACGACTACGTCTTCTGCAACGGCGCCGGCCGGATCACCTTCCATGTGTCGATCCACGTCCGCGGTTTTATCCCGGTGCAGGTCGCCGCGGGTATCGACCCGGCGAAGTACGGTCTGCACAGCCTCCGGCACTTCTATGCAAGCTGGCTGATCGGGCTGCGGCACTATTCGCCGAAAGAGATCCAGACGATGCTCGGTCACGCGACGCTCGCGATGACATTCGATACCTACGGGCACCTGCTCAAGAAGAGTGAAGAGGAGGAGCAGCAGGACCGGGCGAAGCTCGAAGCTGCGTCGCAGAAGTTTCGGCTGATTGCGACATAAATCGCCGATTTTGCGACATGCGTCATCTAAGCCCCTGTAACCGCAGGGACTTTTTCTTTGGCTTCAGGGATCCATTGTCCGGCTCACCAGCTTTCTCGGTCCGCGACTGCGCGGCCAGCTCGCGTGCCTTGGCGCGGATCGGCTCGAACAGGCCGAATTTGTGCTGCTCTGGGCTAAACTGGTCGGCATAGGGACCGTATGGAGCGTCGATCGGCTTTTGAAGGCGCACCGGAAAATCCTTGTCGGGGTTTGCCATTTCCGAGCGCTTCTGGCCTACGAAGCAGGCGGCGACATCGTAGGCCTCCTCCTCTGTGAGCACCTGGGCACTAAATGTCGTGCCGACCGGCATGTTTTGCGTGGCATAAGCGGCAGCGGTCAAAAGCCGGCTCATTCCGGCGCCGTTATTGAAGCTGTCCGGGCCCCAAAGGGACAGAACCTGATATCCCGGCCCGGTCGCGGCGTGCTGTCCGAGCCCGTCCGCACCGTGGCAGGATGCGCAAGTCTGGGCGAAAACCTGGGCGCCATGACTGCTATCGGCGGCGCGCGCTGGCTCCTTAATCTGCAAAGTGCCGCCACCTATGAGCTTGGCGCCGTCGGGGACGCCGGTCGATAGCCATCGGACAAAGGAAGAAAACGCCTTCATCTCGCGACTATCGAGCGGCAAAGCGCGGCCGTTCATGCTGCGCTCCATGCAACCGTTTATGCGATCCTCCGTCCGGGACCCCGTTGCAGGCGTCCACGGGCCAATCCGTAATGACAGCTTTCGCTCCATCGGGGTCACGGCCGACCTCTCCAACTGAGATGCGTTCGAGAGCGGGCGTTCATTTATCCTTTCCAAGGATCCATGCACCGTTACTCCAGCCGTACATTCGATAACCGCTTTAACACCAAGCGGGCGATCGCAGCCGGGGCCTGATCCGGGATCGCAAAGCACGAACTGACATTGATCTCGCACAAGACGTAGCTGTCTTCGCCTGATGCGGTCCGGGGGCCATACAGGAAGTCGGCGTCCCAGATGATTGGCAGCGATCGGCGGTCTATCCCAAGCACTTCCATCATTTGCGGCGTCCACTCGGTCTCCATCTTTGCCCGCAGCGCCTGAAACGGCGCCGCATCGGCGCCGTGCATGATGCGCGGGCCGGGCTGCGCGGCGGGCGAGTCTGGGCCTTCGGGCGGCGGCGGGATCAGCGCCTTGATGAATTGGTGCCCAAAGCCGACGACCTTATCGGTCCCCATGTAGCACCGAATCATGCCGTCGGGCAGGCGCGGCTGAAACCGCTGATCGATGATGCACCCACCGCAGATGAAATAGGGCTCACAGCGCGCCATGAATTCCTGAAGCGGCAGGTCCTCCGGGATGCTTCCGCGTTGCGCATGCAGGACGCGCACGGTGTCCACCGCGCGGCTGCGCGTCGGAATTTGCTCGACCTTCCAAACCCCTTGGCCGCCATTGCCGCGGTTCTGCTTGATCACCCGCGGACCTGACGATTGCAGCCGTCGGGGGAACGCCGCGCTGAACTCGGCGGTGGTGCGGTAAAGGTGCGTGTCGCAACCCCAGCCAAGATGCTTCGTCCGGTACAGGACTTCTTTGACCCCCATCTCGAGGATCACGTCGGGGTGCGCGCTGACCCAGGGGCCGCGGGAGGCGACGTCACGCAATAATGGGTCGAGTGCGGCTCGGGTCTTGCCGTGATGTATCGGATCGACCCACACGAGCACCCCATCGGCCGCCAGGAGCTGCTCGCGCACCTCGCCGGCGAATTCCTCGTCGTACACCGCAGGCTCGGCATGGATGCCGACAGCGGCAAGCTCCTCGAAAATCCGGAAAAAGCGATTGTTTTGTGGGGTGGCGGCTCGCCGAGCTTGGGCATCGCCGGCAGGATGGCGATTTTGTGGGGCTTTGGGCTCGAATTACGTCCGTGCATGCGACACTCCTCGCTTGGCGAGTGGCGCAGAGCTTGGACGGGCCGTCTGACGGGGTGCCTGCTCGACCCCACGGCTATGTTATCGGCACCTTATACGGCTGACAACACCTCATTGACGCCCCGCCTTGGGGGTAGGAGAGCGTCTGGTCGAACGTTGTCTGGTCAGGGTCGCCTTCGCCGCAGTTAGTCGATCGAGACGAAGGCGGTGACGACCATCAGTGAGGTAGTAAACGCCGCCGAGCACCGCCGTCACCGCCCCCAACCCCGTACCCCCTGCGATCAGGAACATCACGAGGATCTGGTACTTGACCGCCTCGGCCGGGGGCACCCCGCCGAGAATCTGCCCCGTCATCATGCCCGGCAGAGAAACCACGCCGGTTACGGACATGGAATTGATCATGGGCATCAGCGCGCTACGCAGCGCCTCGCGCGTTACCGGTGCCGCAGCGACTTGCCTTGTAGCGCCGAGCATGAGCTGAGCTTCCACGCTGGCACGGCGGCTGAAGAGGCTCGTCGTCAGAGTGTTGAGACCTAATCCAATGCCGGTCATGCAGTTCCCCAAGATCATACCGAGGAGCGGTATCGCATAGCGTGGGTCGTACCAAGGATCCGGACGCAGGACGTTCACTAAGGCGAAGACCGTCACCAGGACCGACGACATCATCATGCAGCCGGTGCCCAGCCCATAGGACCACCAGCCAGAGAGTCGCCGCTCCTGCCGCTGTGCTGCCTCATGACCGGCAAAAAGCACCATCGCAAGCGCAGCAACGCCAGTCCACAGCGGCGACACGTGCGAGAAGAGGGTCGTCAATACCAGGCCCACCAGCGACAGTTGCACCGCCATGCGAACTGCTGCGACGAGTAGGCTACGATGAACTTTTAGTCCAAATACGAGCGAGAGGCCGGCATCGATAAAAACAAAGACACTCGCCGCTGCAAGTTCCCAGTAGGTTAGGGCAATGTAGCTAGCCACTCGGGGACCTCCTCTCGGACCTGTCCGCCTTTGACGACGAGAAGCCGATGCGCGATACGCTTGGCTTGCCCGACATCATGGGTGACACACAGCACAGCAAGCCCCGCCTCTATTCGAGTGGTGATCAACGACTCGACCGCCGCCACGGAAGCGGGATCGAGCGCCGCGGTAGGTTCATCGAGCAGCAGTACCTTTGGCCGCACAATCAGCGCTCGGATCAGCGCGAGCCGCAGCCTCTCGCCTGTCGACAGGCGGGTGATCGGCCAAGCCTTCGCCTCCTCGAGAAACCCGAGGTCTCTGACAAAGGCAAGCGCGGCAGACCATTCACCGAAGTGCTCGCCGACCGTATCCGCCCACCAGCCGGGTTCGGCCGGCACATAGCCGACCAAGCGGCGCCATTCGGGTCCGGCGATCGTCGAGCGGTCGCGGCCGTCCAGGCACACCAGACCTTCATTGGGATCAAGGTCCGCGATGGCACGCAGCAGCAGCGTTTTCCCGGCTCCCGAGGGGCCCCGTACAGCGATACACTCCCCCGCCCACAACGAGAACGAGGCAGGTTTGAGGAGGTTCGTTCGAAGATCGCGAACCTGAAGAATCGGCCTGCCGGCGCAAGAAGCGGCGAGACTTGCTTCGTCATCCGCCGCCATCGTTGCCGCGGCGTTCCGAGGCATTTTCCTCAGCTTGCCTCCCCTAAACCGCTGCCCTGTAGCTGATGGTTGGTACCCATCGCCGGTGTGTATCGCTGCCATCGAAACGATGCGACAGCTCTCCGGCGCAATTCAGCCTATCATACGAAAGCTGGGCGAGAGGCCGCCCGTGCCGCATCGGCTCTATCGCGTAACATATGAATGACCAAAGAATGAGCTACCAAACGCATCACCGCCACCTTGATAATGGTCCGTTGCTGGCGCTCGGGTCCGCATTCCTGTTTGGCGCGAGCACACCGATTGCAAAGCTGCTCCTCGGCATCGCCGACCCGCTGTTGCTTGCCGGGTTGCTTTACCTCGGCTCGGGTGCCGGCCTGGCGCTGGTCAAAATGGGGGGCGGCCTCCTGGGCCTCGGCCGCTCCGAGGCGCCGCTGCGGCGCCTGCGACCTGCCCTGGCTTGCGTCGATCGTTCTGTTCGGCGGCATTCTGGGCCCGGCGCTGCTGATGTGGGGCCTCACGGTCACCCCTGCCTCGACCGGCTCCCTCCTGCTCAACACCGAGGGCCTCGCCACGATGGCGATTGCTTGGCTTGTCTTTCGGGAGAATGTCGATCGCCGGATATTCTTGGGCGCCATGGCGATCCTCGCCGGCGCGGTCTTGCTGTCCTGGCCGGCAGTGGGCGCCGGGCTGCGACTCAACTGGGGCAGCGTGCTGATCTTCCTCGCCTGCGTATCGTGGGGCATCGACAACAATCTCACCCGCAAGCTCAGCGCGGCCGATCCGCTGCAAATTGCCATGATCAAGGGATTTGCCGCCGGCACAGTAAATTTTGCGATGGCGCTCGGTCGTGGCGCGCCACTGCCGGGACCGACAACGCTCGCCGCCGCCGCGATGGTCGGGTTTTTCGGCTATGGCATCAGTCTGGCGCTGTTTGTGCTCGGCCTCCGCCACCTGGGAGCGGCGCGCACTGGCGCCTACTTCTCGACGGCTCCATTCATCGGCGCCGCCCTTGCGCTGCCATTGTTCGGCGAGACGCCAACTCTTACTCTGATCGGTGCCGCATTGCTCATGGGGATTGGCGTCTATCTGCACCTCGCCGAGGCGCATGACCACGAGCACTTGCACGAGCCGCTCGAGCACGAGCATCGTCACGTCCACGATATCCATCACCAGCACGACCATGCGCCGGCCGATCCGGACGGAGAGCCCCACTGCCACCGGCACCGCCACCTGCGGGTTCGGCACAGGCATCCGCATTACCCGGATCTCCACCACCGTCACGAGCATGAGCACGCGTAAACGCGTCGGACGATCCGGGCCGGGAAAGTCTAAATGACTGACGTCGCAGAACGGCAGGAACTGGAGCAAGCTGTTCCGCTCGCCGCTTTGTTCACCGCGTTTCTCGCTGTCTCGCTGTGCGGTATCGGCGGGGGCGGAGGGGTTGTCTGGGCACGCCGCGTCGCGGTCGAGAAGCGTCGCTGGCTCACTGACAGCGAATTCGCGGATATCGTAAGCCTTTGCCAGTTTATGCCCGGGCCTAACATCGTCGGCATCGCCGTCTGCGTCGGGGCAAAGATGCGAGGCACGATCGGGGCGGTCGCAGCAACTTCGGGTTTTCTCGTCATCCCGTGGGTAATCGGCCTCTCGGTCGGCCTCCTCTTCCTCGAATATGCTCACCTGACGGTCCTCAGGAACATCCTCGGCGGGATTGCCGCGACGGCAGCCGGACTTCTGATCGCGACAGGAATAAGGCTTCTTTTGCCGCACCGGCGCCGGCCCGCAGCGTTGCTCTTTGCCGTCCTTGCCTTTGGCCTCATCACCTTCGCCAAACTGCCGCTTCTCGCCGTCCTATTCGGCTTGGTGCCAATCAGCATTGCCCTTGCAGGAATCGAAAAGGCGAGAGCACGATGAGCGACCCCTCCGCCCCGCTCGCGCTGACCACGCATCTTGCCCTGGTCTCTTCGATCAGCTTTGGCGGATTCCCGACCGTTCTGCCGGATGTCCGCAACTTCGTCGTCGGCACCCATGGCTGGATGACCGATCAGGACTTTGCCAATATTTTCGCCATGGCGCAGTCGATCCCTGGGCCGAACATGATCCTGATGATGAGTTTTGTCGGCTGGAAAGTGTGGGGATTTCCTGGTGCGGTCGCGAGTGCGTTTGCCACCTTCGGACCCCCTTGCACGATTTACTTTGCCTCCTACCGGCTATGGGACCGCTTCCGAGACGCGCCATGGCAGCAGATCGTGCGTCTCGGCCTCGTTCCGGTCATCATGGGGCTCGTTATCGCCAGCGGCACGGTCATGGCGCGCGCAGCGGATGCCAGCTGGCCGGCTGTTGCCCTCACTATTGCCGCAGCCGCAATCATGCTGGGAACCCGGCTCAGTCCCTTGTGGATGCTGCTCGCAGGCGCCGCTCTGGGCGGACTCGGCGTGCTGTGACGCGCCTCGTCGACGGAGGAGTATGTTACCGAACAGCACGGCCCTCAGATGAGAGTAATTTGCATCATCGCCCTGACACTCATCGGCCGGTGGCACCTGGGCATACACTGGCTTTGACCACGGCTCGAATCGACTGCGGCACTGCTGACTCGTCTCCCGCAATACGCAACTCTTTGAACCGATTAAAGCCCGCTCGCTCAAACATGGTCATCCCCTTCTCGGATAGAAGCAAGCGGACGAATGCCTCGGCCTGGGATGGGCTTGCCGCTGCGACGGATGTCGTTACGGCATAGGCGGCGTAGGTGCCGCGGAATGTCTGCCCACGCGGATTGGTATAGCTCACGGTTGCATACCAATTCTGCATCGACGGGTTGCTCTGATCGATCTCCTCGGGAAGATCGAAAAACAGCAGTCCCTCGACCAATGGATTCGTGATGTAGGTCACGAAAACGTCGATGCGTCCGTCACGAATGAGAGGAAACTCCTTACTTCGATCGAAGTACTGGCTCTCGTTATCGTCGTTCCCTAAGACTCGTTGCTTCAGTCCGGGAAGCTTGTAGAGGCGTTCGGCCAGATCGAACACAAATATCGCGCGGTATCCGCCGGAATCGATAATGGGATTGGGCCGCTTGAGCACGAGATTCGGGCGCTGCATCAACTCGTACCAAGACAGTTTGCCCGCTCTGACTGCGTCGATGTCCTTGTTGAAGCTTTGTGTGCCGTGCATGATTACCGTTCTCGAACGCAGGATTGGCAGGTACCAGCGAGCCCGATCGTTATTGGTCGGCCCATGACGAGTTCCACGATGTTTGCGTCGGAGCTGATATACACATCTGGCTTCAGCTCGCCCGAGACGATGCGGTTGGCCAGCAATACCGACGACTGGCGAGTGACGTCGAGCATATACCCGGTGGCGGCCGTGAAGGCGGGCCCGATCTGACGACTAATTACCTGTTCCATGGTCCCGGCGAGAGCCACTCGCAGAACTTTGTCGTCTTCCGCTTGCGAGCTGCCAGCCACCGCCAGCCAGCCGGCAACGATCCCGCAGACCGCGAACAACCGAAGAGATCTCATTAGATCCTCCCTACGGAGTACACCGCCATAAACCTAACTCTCTCTGGGCCGTATCTCCACCGTCGGACCATTGCCCCTCTCGCAATAAGCCCTAGCCGACGATTAGTCCGCTCTATTTCCCTGATCGCAGAAGGGCAAGCTACCAACAGCATTGCCAGCTTGCGCACAGTAGCAAACCGAGGTATGTCGCACTTTACCGAACGTTTGATATACAACACACGCGTGCAAGAAGAGGTATTTCTTTCCGTAAACAATATCCCAATCGATCACATTGGGTTCTATCGTAATCGATCCTCTGTAGTCATTAGCGGCGCTGCCTCCCGGGAAAATGACAATAGATACAGCAGATGCGTTATCCTTTGTACCAGAAACCGAGAAGCAGTAATCTTCAAAAGCCCGTTCTTTGGCGTGAATTTGGCCGTAGGTTGCGTCGATAGGGATACTATCGCTGCCGCTGACTATTGAGGCGTCTGTTGCTGGTTCATGCCCAGTGTTACAGAATGGCACCGGTACAGTAATGGCCTCGGTCGGTGGAGCACTTGGTATAGCGCCGAGAGTTGCACTAACCGGACTGATCCAAGCCCGATTGGCTGCAACCAGGGCCATATGTGCGTCATCAGCGGCAATCTTGGTTATAACCAGAGAACCTATGATGCCAAGGGAACTGATCGCACCGACTATTGCGCCTATGGTGGTGATCCGATTGAGGCCTTTGGCGATCCTCAGCCGAGCCGCCCCGAGCTTGCGCTGGGCGGCCTGGTGATCTTCCTCGCTAAGGATTTCTCCGATAACGGCTTCGAACCCCGCCCATTCATCCCGCGGCTTGTCATTTGCTGGATTCTGGCTGTGCTTGTGGATTGCGTTTGCTTCCTGGCGGTCGTGCCGATGATCTTGGATTTTGTTTGGCCTTGGATGTAGCCAAGCGATTGCCGCTAGGAAGGCTACTCTCAGATTAAGGCGTATCGCCACCGTATAGGCCGGACTCGGCCTAGACCCAGCCGTTTCTCAGAAACGCGAAGAAGGACCGCTTCGGCGCTTCGGCGGCCGGGTTCGCGACGCAGGGAGCGCCCGTTCATACTGCGCTCCATGCAGCCGTTTATCCGCTCCTCGAAGGTTCGGACCTCGTTCTCGCGGCCGCTAAAGATCGGGAAGACCCCCCACACCCCGGCGAGAGGCAGGCCAAAGCGCCGGGTCCCTACCTCCAGATGGCAGCTCTGGCATTCGAGACCGTTGCCCGAATAGCGTATCGAAGCGTCTGCCGCATCGGGGCCGATCAGCGCCGAGGTGTGGGCGATCAAATCGCGCCCATACCTCGGCGAGCGGCTAAACGGGTCGTCGGACAGCTTGTCGGGGTCGGGGACTTCCCAGGGCGGGAGGTCGGAAGCAAGCGCCAGGGAGGCCTGGCCCGACGGCGACGCATTTGCCGTCCCCGCAATGGGGTTCGTGGTCGAAGGCAGAGGAGTGGGGGCGCTCACGATAGAAGGCCGGGACCGCAGCATGGGGGGCGGCTCGGGGGGTTTTGTGAAGAGCACCAAAACGCCGACCGCGGCAGACGCGATAATGACTTCCAGTGCCGTTGGTGCGCGCATCGCGAGAATCTGCCTCGGACCTAGCCATTAACTCGGGGGCGGCATGAATTTATCGGGCGGGCGGTCGGTGCGCCAACGGTCCCACTCCGGTTCGCCCGCGAAACGCGCGGCCAGAAAATCGGCAAAACTGCGCACCTTGGCCGACAGCTGCCGGCGGTGCGGGTACACAACCGACAAATCCGTCGCGACCGGCGGATAATCGGGCAATAACGGGACCAGTCGGCCCGCGGCGAGGTCCTCACCGACCACGAAGGTCGGAGCCAGGCCGATGCCTTCGCCCTTGATGACGGCGATCCTCAGGAAGTTGCCGTTGTTGGCCTTGAGCCGACCGGAGATACGCACTGATTCCTCACCTGTAGGCCCAGTGTACCGCCATTCTCCGTGCCGCTCCCGAAGGCTGTAGACGACACAATTGTGTTGTCGCAGGTCCGACGGACGCTGCGGCGCGCCGTAGCGCGCCACATATTTCGGTGACGCGCAGGTGACGAAATGCACTGCGGTGAGGTGGTGGGCGACGAGGCTCGAATCGGCCAAGTGCCCGATGCGGATTGCGGCATCAAAACCTTCCTCGATCAAATCGACGTCCCGGTCATTCAGAACCATATCGATCGACACCCCGGGATAGCCGGCCATGTAGTCGGCCACCAGCGGCGCCAGGTGCGTCAGCCCGATCGACATCTGTGCTGAGATCCGAAGCAGGCCCTTCGGCGCTATCTGCAGCGCTCCCGCGCTGCGCTCGACTTCCTCGACCTCTTCGAGAATCCTGGCATACCGTTCACAGACGACGGCGCCGACCTCGGTGAGGCTGAGGCGGCGGGTGTTGCGGTTGAGCAGACGGGCGCCGAGCGACTTCTCGAGCGCCAAGACATGCTTGCTGACCCCCGCGCGAGAGAGGCCCAATTCGCGTGCGGCAACCGCGAAGTTGTGGTGGGCGACGACCTTGACGAAGACCGACATGCTGGTGAGGCGGTCCATGATGCCTCCCGATTGATTACGCACAGTAGACGATCTGTTTCCTAAACTCGGTATTATACACAAAGCAGCCTCCTCCCACTTGTCCGCGCAGAGCGGCCCATCGGCCGATCGAAGGAGGCAGCAATGAAGAGCGCGGATCCGTCATCCGAAAGTGGATTGCCTGAGTTTGCTAATGGGACGGTTTGGCTGGTCAGTGCCGGCGACGGCGATCGGCATCATCTCTCGCCGTTGGCGGCGCACGCGCTCGGCACCGCGGACGCGGTGATCCACGATCCCAGCGTCGCGCAGGAGATCCTCGATCTGGTGAAGCCGCCTCGCTACCGCGAAGCGGCGGTGGCAGATCGCGCGATCAAACGCTCGATCAAGCTGGCACAGGACGGCTGGCGGGTCGTGCGGCTAGTCGAAGGCGATGCAATCGAACGCGACGTCGAGTGCGCCCTCAGCTTTGCCGAACACAACATACCCTTCCGCGTTGCGCCTGCTATCGACGGACCTCTCGCGGGCAATGAGCCTATTGGCCTGCTGTTGGTACGCAAACCGCTGTCGGTCGGGCGCGATGAAACCGGAACACTGGTCCTGTTGATCGCCGTCCCGCAGTCCGAGCTGGCGATCAACGCGCCGCCACGGCAACCACCAATCAGTTTCTCAATGTCCGGTCTCGCCGGCTGATTAGGAGAGAAGAAATGCACACCATGACATTGAGCGTGCTCGGTCATTCGAACACGCGCTTGCTGTCCGGCTCCAGTCTGGTACCCGGGCTGCTTCTCACCGTCACGATCGCGACAGCCGCGTTTGTACTCCGGAATCTTTCGGGAATAACCGCGTTGAGCCGGCTGATCATTTCGATCGTTCTCGGCTTGGCGTACCGAAACACCTTTGGTACATCCCCCGTCTTCAGACCTGGCGTCGCCTTCAGTATGCGGCGCATTCTGCGGTTTGCGATTATTCTGCTTGGGTTGCAGTTGTCATTGTCGCAAATATTGGAGGTTGGCGGCGCCGGGCTGGCAATCATCGCATCTACATTGGCCGCCACTTTTCTCTTCACCCTGTGGCTCGGTCGCCGGCTCAGAGTCGACCGTAAGCTTGCTGAATTGATTGCCGCGGGCACCTCGATCTGCGGTGCGTCCGCTGTCGTTGCTACAAACACCGTAACCCGCGCATCCGACGAGGATGTTGCCTATGCTGTAGGCTGCGTGACAGTGTTCGGTTCGGCTTCGATGCTGCTGTACCCGGCTTTGCAAGGCCTGCTGCAGCTGACACCCCATGCCTTTGGGCTATGGGCCGGCGCCTCCGTCCACGAGATCGCGCAAGTCGTCGCTGCGGCGTTCCAAAATGGCACCGACTCGGGGAATTTTGGGACGATTGCGAAGCTCAGCCGGGTGATGCTGTTGGCGCCGATGATCCTCGCCCTCGGTTGGTTCAGCGCCGGCAAGCGTCGGGCCAACAGCAAGCAAGCCGCAACCCGGCAATCACTACCTGTGCCGTGGTTCGTGCGCGGGTTTGTCACGATGATGCTGTTCAACAGCCTCGACCTGATCCCTCAGCTGGACAAAGCCTATCTCGTCCAGACCACTACTTTCCTTCTCGCCGCTGCCCTCGCCGCCATGGGTCTCGAGACAAATGTCGGCAAATTGCGTGCGAAGGGTTGGCGACCCGTACTCGTCGGCGCGGGCTCCTGGCTGTTCATCTCGATATTCAGTCTCGCGCTGGTCGAACTGGTCTACTCATGAGACTGGAAGAGACCATGTCGGCAATGATCGAAGCAGCGATGAACGGCGCGTCGTCAGGTGACGGCGCGTCGTCAAATGACGACCAGGGCCTCGACGAGATTATCGAGTTCGGAAGGAAGGCGTTGCGAGTGACGCGCACCGAAGAATTGGCACTTGATCTGTTGGCCCTGGACGGGGTGTGGCTGCCCGCTACAGTGACGAGGTTCCCATTGACGGTTGGAGGCCGGCGGATGATGGGTTCCCGTTTGTCTGGCCCCCCGGCGATATATATGGAAATTTGACCTCGACGAAGCAGAGCTTCGCCTGACGCGACCGGCGTTGCCTGAGCATTGCCCGAGAGCAGGAGGCCAAACTCTGGGAATTGCGCGCCGCCGCGAGCCTCGCCCGGCTCCGCCGCGACCGGGGTCGCCGCGCCGAAGCGCTCGACCTGCTCGCGCCGGTCTACGGCTGGTTCACCGAAGGCTTCGACACCCCCGACCTCAAATACGCAAAGGCGCTGCTCGACGAGCTGGGTGCGTAACCGCCCGCTCATTTGGCCCCCCACCGGCAGCCCTGTGCCGTCGTCTCGAATCCGGGCACCGCCTGACGCTGCACCGACAGCCGCGTCGGATGGCCCCTGCGCGCCGATTCCGGACCTTCCCGCCCTCGCCCCGGAACGGGGAGGTTCGACCCGAAGCTGCCCTTCGCCGCCCGTGAGACCTCGGCCGCCTGTGACCCGCGGTGGATTACGGGGCGCGATCCACGCACGGGACTGGGGTCTTATACAATTACGGGGTAAACTCTCTTAAAGAACTGATCGCTTCGGGTGAACAATGCCTGCTGTTCGCCGTCTCGCCGCGATCCTCGCCGCCGATGGCAGGCTACTCGCGTCTGATGGGAGCGGATGAGGAGGGTACGCTCGACCGCCTCAAAACCCTTTACCGCGAGCTCGTCGATCCGAAGCTCGAGGAGCATCGCGGCCGCCTCGTCAAGACCACCGG
>Ga0306922_10004589_pt1 | contig 13090 bp, 11 predicted proteins | sample sta12Cox44000082_FD_203758 | JGI IMG/M metagenome (GOLD analysis project Ga0306922, IMG submission 203758) | Lab enrichment of tropical soil microbial communities from Luquillo Experimental Forest, Puerto Rico - statoxic.12C.oxic.44.000.082 (v2)... | ecosystem: Environmental > Terrestrial >... | reverse complement strand
GGCGCGGTGCAAGCGCTACCACCCGTTTCGCCGCGCGTTCGGTATCGTAGGTATCGATCAAAAGGACGAGGCCTTGCGGATGCGAACGGGCGAAATGCTCGAAGGCGAGGGTCTCGTCATCATGCGCCTGGATGAAGGAATGAGCCATCGTGCCGTAAACGGGGATGCCGAATTCGCACCCGGCCGCTACCGTTGCCGTGCCGCTGAACCCGGCGATGTAGCTGGCGCGAGCCGCGAGCAGCCCGGCCTCGGCGCCGTGTGCGCGTCTCAGACCGTAATCGATCAGCGGCTTCCCAGGCGCAGCAAGCACCATGCGCGCCGCTTTTGAGGCGACGACCGTCTGAAAATGCAGCAGGTTAACGAGACGCGTTTCGACGAACTGCGCCTCGGGCAGGGGTGCCGTCACGCGAAAGACCGGCTCATCCGGAAAAAATATTGTTCCCTCCGGCATCGCGTCGACGTCTCCGGTAAAGCGGAAGGATCGGAGATAGGCAAGGAAGCTCTCAGAAAACTGTCCCAAGCCGCGGATTTTGTTGATGTCTTCTGGTGTGAAGGAACAGTTTCGAGAAATTGCAGGGCCTGCTCGAGCCCCGCGGCCATCAGGAAGCCGCGGCGTGATGGAAGCTTGCGCACGAACAACTCGAACACTGCGGTCCCGGTGATGCCGTGCTCGAGATAAGCCGCCATCATATTCAGCTGATAAAGATCGGTGAGCAGCGCGCTCTGGCTCCTCGCCATGATCAACCCCGCATCGTCGTAAAAAAACAGGTTCCGGCTTCCTATCCGTACCTCTCGTGCTGCGCCTCACCGAACCACGATCGGACGCGGACTTTATCTTTGGCTGGAACACCACGACCTCAAATTGATGTGGATCAAGGTCACTACCGCAGATGACCGGGAATATCGCTCACATTCGCAAACCGAGGGATCCCCATGCGGGAGCAATTGGCTCTGACATTTTTATCGGCCGTTTCGACCGTTGGAGGAGCTGCGTGGTAACTGCAGACAGCGAGCGTCGGCGCCGTCACACCCGGCATCACTCGGCCTTGCTTCTGATCGCGATGTCGGCGCTTCTTTCCTATTGTGGCTGGATCGTCGCCGAGTGGGACGGAATTCTGTGGAGCCTCGTGGGCGGCGCTATGATGCTTGTACTGGTTCGGCGGGTACCGCCGGGGCTCGTTCTCCGCGCGATCGGCGCACGCCCGGTGGCGCGTTGGGAAGCACCCGTACTCTACGAGATTATTGATGCGCTGTGTCGCCGCGCCGGTCTCGATCGCGCCCCGCATCTTTGCTGGGTCGGTGAGCGGTTTCCGGTCGCCTTCACGATTGGAGGTGGTGAGGCAACCACGATTGCATTGTCGGAGGAGCTGGTGCGCGGAATGACCGCCCGCGAGATGCGCGGGATCCTCGCGCACGAGATCGTCCATGTGCGCAATGGCGACATCGCCTTGATGCAGCTCGCGATGGTAGTATGGCAGCTCACGCGCACGGTATCTCAGATTGCGTTTCTGCTCGTGTTCTTCAGCCTCTTCTTGCGCACTGTTTCAGCACCCAGCTTCCCAATCGTCCCGCTGCTAGTGTTGGCATTTGCACCCCTCGGTGTAGGCCTGTTGCAGCTCGCGCTGTCGCGCACCCGCGAAGGTGAGGCCGATCTCGAAGCGGCCGAGTTAGCCGGCGACCCGCATGGCCTGGCATCCGCTCTCGTCAAGCTGCGTCGCCAGGAGCAGATGCTGCTGCGCGGTCGGTTTCCGACTGCGGCCCCGTTGCGGGTGCCGTCGCTGTTTCGAGATCACCCGGCAACCGAGGAGCGCATTCAAGCTCTCTTGGCTATGCCGCAGCCACGCGGCGCAGAGGCCCCGGACGATGATCTAATGGACCACCCCTACCAGTCCCAGGCCTTGCGGCCCTGGGGCTAAGACAGGCAATCCCGCGCGCCGAGAGAACTTCGATGACTGACAACTCCGCTCAGAGACGCTCGAAGAGCTATCGGCTGCCGGTCGAGGACGTCGAGTTTTTGCTGCGCGACGAGATGCGCGCGGTGCGCTTTGCACTGGAATACGCAAAGGCCGAGTTGTCGCTGCGCGACTGGGGGGTGCGCTCGACAATCATTGTTTTTGGCAGCGCGCAAATCCCCTCGCCCGAAGAGGCCCAGAGCTTGCTGCGAGCGGCGGAGGGCGCGCCGGCATTGGAGCGCGCCAGGCGCCGCATCCGCCAAACGCGATGGTACGAGCTCGCACGCGCTTTTGGCCGGCTTGTCTCCGAGCGCGGCGGCGCCCTCGCCCCCGACGGTCGGCTGCGTGACAATGTCATTGCCACCGGCGGCGGACCCGGCATCATGGAAGCCGCCAATCGGGGCGCTTGCGATGCCGGAGCACCCAGCATTGGCTTCAATATCAGTCTGCCGGCCGAGCAGGAGCCCAACCCTTATTCGACACCGGAGCTGACCTTCCGCTTCCACTATTTCGCAATGCGCAAGATGCATCTGGCGATGCGGGCCAACGCGCTCGCGGTTTTCCCGGGCGGCTTTGGCACAATGGACGAACTCTTCGAGATCCTGACATTGCAGCAGACCCGCAAGGCGCCACCAATGCCGATCGTATTGTTCGGGCGCGACTATTGGCATCGCATCGTCGATTTCAACGCGCTCGTCGACAAGGGCATGATCGCTGCCGAAGATCTCGCGCTGTTCGCGGTTGCAGACGGCCCTGAGGAAGGTTGGGAGGCGATGATACGGCACGGCCTCAAGGCGCACACACCGCCTGCTGCCGATATTTCCTGACCCGGTCTGCTCAATAAATGCCGCTGGGCTGCGGCCGCCCGGCGCTCTTCAATGGCGGGGAACGGTTGGCTGATGCCGCTGACCCGAGGCGCGTCGTACCAGGTTGAGGATTTCGGCGGCCTTATACGGCTTCTCGACGGCCGCCAGGGCACCGGCGGCGCGGGCGCGCTCCCGGGTCTTGGGGTCGAGGCGCCCGGTAATGAGGATGACCGGAAGCCGGTCGCCGCGCCGGCGCATCCCTTCGAGCAGCTCGATCCCGCCCATTTCCGGCATATGAAGATCGAGAATCAGGCAATCGCCATCGCCACTGCGGACGGTGGCAAGAAACTTCCGACAGGAGGCGAATTCGCGGACCTCAAAGCCTTCGCATTCGAGCAGCAGCCGAAGCGAATCCCGAACTCCGTCATCATCGTCTATGATGAAAATCATCGGCCGTTTCCCGCCCGAAACTCGTCGTCACTCTCGCCGGGGTGACACGCGACCGCCTTGATCTAAGTCAGCAGCCTGACAGATAACTTGCCGGACCAATCCCGGCTATCATTGGGAACCGAAGCGGAGCGGCGTGTCGCGATGTAAACCTGGCAGGTGACAGAGCGGCTGTCGGCCAGGGTCTGAGCAAGCGGGAATTCAGGACAGAGAGGCACTAGGAGCGTGCATGATTGGTGACGACCAGCCTATCGGCGAGAACCAGGCGACGCGCCTCTTAGCCGCCATCGTCGAGTCTTCCGAAGACGCGATTGTCTCCGAGACCCTCGGGGGCATCGTCACAAGCTGGAACAACGCCGCCGAGCGCATCTTTGGGTATACCGCCGCCGAGATGATGGGCCAGCCGATTTCGCTGCTGGCGCCACCCGGCCGCGCTAACGAGATCAGGGATATCCTCGATTGCATCAGAAAGGGCGAGCGCGTCGAGCACTACAGGACGGAGCGCCGAAGAAAAGATGGGCGGATCATTCAGATCTCGCTGACTGTGTCGCCGATCCACGATGGATCGGGACGCATCGTCGGGGCTTCCAAGATCGCCCGAGACATCACCGAGACAGAGCTCGCCGCCGCGCTCCTGGAAAGAGAAGCGCATCTGCGCTCGATCCTCGACACGATCCCAGATGGCATGGTCGTCATCGACGACCGCGGCATCATCCAATCCTTTAGCGCTACGGCCGAGCGCATGTTCGGGTTCACTGCCGAGGAGGTGTGCGGCCGCAACGTCAATATGCTGATGCCGTCCCCTTACCGGGAAAGCCATGATGGCTATATCTCCCGCTATCTCGCGACTGGCGAGAGGCGGATCATCGGCCTCGGCCGGGTCGTCACGGCTCAGCGCAAGGACGGCTCGACCTTTCCGATCGAATTGGCGGTCGGGGAAGTAAAGGCAGATGGACATCGTCTCTTCACCGGCTTTCTGCGCGACCTCACCGAGCGGCAGCGCACGCTGCGGCGGCTGCAGGAGCTGCAATCGGAGCTCGCGCATGTTTCGCGTCTCACCGAAATGGGGCAAATGGCCTCAGCCCTCGCGCACGAACTCAATCAGCCGCTAACGGCGGCGACAAACTATCTGGAAGCCGCCCAGCTTCTATTCGCCGGTGGCAGTAGCGCGGCGATTGAACGATCTGCGCGCGTCGTCGACAACGCCTTGGGCCAGGTGGGCCGGGCAACGCAGATCATCCGTCGGCTGCGCGAGTTCGTGCGAAAGGGCGAGACTCAGCAGCGCGCCGAGAGCATCGGCAAGATCATCGAAGAGGCGGCCGCGCTGGCGCTCATTGGTGCCAAGGAGCGCGGGGTCAAGGTCCAGCTGCAATCCGCACCGCAGCTGCCTGACGTGCTGATCGACAAAGTCCAGATCCAGCAAGTTGTGGTCAACCTGATGCGGAACGCGATCGAGGCGATGGAGCTAAGCCATCGCCGCGAACTGACGATCTCCGCCGCAATGAACGAAGACGGCACGGTCGTGATCAGTATTGTCGATACCGGTCCGGGCATTGCGCCAGAGGTTGCCGCCCGCTTGTTCCAACCCTTCGTTACAACCAAAGCGCAAGGTATGGGCGTGGGCTTATCGATCTGCCGATCGATCGTCGAAGCTCACAACGGCAAGCTTTGGGCTGAACCAAACCCCGACGGCGGCACGGTCTTCCGCTTCACGGTTCCGTCAATCCGGTAGAATACCCCCAATCAATCGCGTTATCGGCGAGCCTCCGATCTCGCCTCGACTTCGATTGTTCTAGATCAAAGCGGCTGCCGGGCTCCGAGGTGAGGATGGCGTCAGAAAATCTATGGAGGACGGTATGCTGGTGGATTGCGAGCTCAGCTTGTTTGCAGTTGAGACCACGCGGGATTACGGCTTGCGCGTCGCGCAGCATCTCGATCTCGTGCTCGGCGAGCATGAAGAGCGCGCGTTTGAGGATGGCGAGCACAAGATCCGCCCGCTGATCGATGTGCGCCGGCACGACGTGTTCGTGATGCATTCGCTATACGGAGAGGCCGAGCAGAGCCCCAACGACAAGCTCTGTCGTCTGCTCTTCTTCATCGGGGCGCTGAAGGACGCAGGCGCCGACCGGGTCACCGCCGTGGTTCCCTACCTCTGCTACGCCCGCAAGGATCGGCGCACGCAACCGCGTGACCCGATCACTACAAAATACGTCGCGCGGCTCTTCGAGGCTTCCGGGGCAGATGCGGTGATCACCCTTGATGTCCACAACCTAGCCGCTTTCGAGAATGCCTTTCGCTGTGCTTCAACAAATCTCGAGGCGATACCGCTCTTTGTCGACCATTTCGCCCGGTTGCTTCGACATGAAAAAATCGCGGTCGTGTCGCCAGACATCGGCGGCGCTAAGCGGGCCGAGCAGTTCCGCCGTGCTCTTGCGGCCGAACTGCATGACGAGCCGGCTGCCGCCTTCGTCGAGAAGCGGCGCAGTGGCGGGATCGTCACCGGTGAGCTGTTGGTCGGCGACGTGGGCGATCGCGCAGTGATCATATTCGATGATCTGATCAGCACCGGCACCACATTGCAGCGCGCCGCGCGGAGCTGCCACCACGCCGGGGCAACGCGAATTTTCGCAGCCGCGACCCACGGCCTCTTCATGGAACAGGCACCTGACGTCCTCGCCGATCCGGTGTTTGAGGGTATCGCCGTCACCGACACGGTCTATTCGATTGCCGCCGCAGAGAGGCGCCTGCCGCAAAGCATTGTTCACCTCGACTCGTCTCTGCTCGTCACGGACGCCATCAGCGCGGCGCATTCCGGCCGATGACGCAGACTAAGACCCGCAAAAGCCACGAGGTCGAGCAGTGACCAAGTGACTGACACCCCTCCGCGGATACCTACGCAGGTTGACCTAAATCAACGACAACCTGTAGTGGTAGCCCGAGACTGATTGTCGGCTTCGAGAACGATCACAACCGCACCAGTGCACAAGGAGGAGACGAGCTTTGACCGTCATTGGGTCATCAAAAGGATATCGGGAGCCGGATTCAGCCGGAGCGGACTCGCCTGTTGCTGAACCCGGGCGCCCCCTTCCGGCTGCACTGCTCTACCACCCCTGCGACGCGACGGATTTACCATTTGAGTTGGTTAGCGAGATCGAGGATCCGTTGGGGCCGATCGGCCAGGATCGCGCGGTCGAGGCGGTTGAGTTCGCTGTTCGAATGCGACGCAAGGGCTACAATATTCTATGCTCTCGGGCCGAGCGGCACCGGCAAACATACCATCATCGAGCAGCTGTTGCGGCGGCGCGCGGACGGCATGCCGACGCCGCCCGACTGGTCTTATGTCAATAACTTTGCCGACCCGCAGAAGCCGCACCGACTACAGCTACCGGCGGGGCGCGCCCCCGGGTTGCGCGATGCGATGAGGCGGCTCGTCGAGGAATTGCGCGCTGCGCTCCCGGCGGCCTTCGAACGCGACGACTACCGGGCGCGCCGCGAGGTTATCGACCAGCGGTTCAGACAGCGCAACGAGCAGGCCTTTGGCGAGTTGCAGCGGCGTGCAGAGCAAAAGGGCATCGCTATGCTGCGCACACCAATGGGATTGGCGTTGGCACCGCGGCGCGACGGCAAGGTGCTGACACCGGAGATGTTCGAGGGACTGCCCGAGGCGGAGCGGGAGCGGATCCAGCACGATCTGGAAGACGTGCAGGGCGAGCTCGAAGCGGTCATGCAGAAGGTTCCGCAGTCGGAGCGCGAGCACCGTGAGGCAGTGCGCGAGCTCAACCGGGAGACGACCGGCGCCGCAATTGCGCTGATGATGAACGAGCTGCATGCCGGGTATCATGACCTACCCGATGTCGCGGAGTATCTCGATGCGGTCGAGCGCGACATCAAAGAAAACGCCGACGATTTTCTGCCAGCAATGCAACCGCGCGAAGGAATGCCGGTCGCGGCCGCAGTTGAGGAGGCCGTTACTGAGACCCGCTTCCGCCGCTACCAGGTTAATGTCATCGTCGACAATAGTGGCCAACACGGCGCCCCCGTCATCTACGAGGACAATCCAACGCATCAGACCCTGGTCGGCCGGGTCGAGCACATCGCGCGCTTCGGTACGCTCGTTACCGACTTCAACCTCTTAACCCCGGGCGCGCTACATTGCGCCAATGGCGGCTATCTGCTCCTCGACGCGCAGAGGCTGTTGGCAGGGAATTTCGGTTGGGCTTCCCTCAAGCGCGCGCTCAATGCCGGCGAGATCCGCAGTGAGACGTTGGAACAGTTGCTAAGCGTGGCAAGCACAGTGTCACTGCAGCCCGAGCCGATCCCGCTCGACGTCAAAGTGGTGCTGCTTGGCCCACCGCTCGTCTATTACCCTGCTGAGCGCGCTCGATAATGATTTTAAAGAGCTGTTCAAGATCGCGGCCGATTTCGACGACCGCGTCGAGCGTACACCGGAAACGACGCTGCTCTACGCCCGTTTCATCGCTGGGGTTGTGCGTCGCGAGCAGCTCCTCCCAATCGACCGCAGTGCGGTCGCGCGCGTCATTGAACAGGCATCACGGGTTGTTGGCGACGCCGACAGGCTGTCGATCGGATTGCGTGGGATCGTCGATCTGCTACAGGAGGCCGACCAAATTGCTGTCAGCGCTGGCAGGGAGGTTGTCACCGCGGCCGAAGTGCAGCGGGCGATCGATGCCCAATACCGCCGCGGTGACCGGGTCTACCGGCGTCTGCAGGAGGAAATCGGCCGCAAGACGATCCGTATCGAGACCGATGGCGAAGAGATTGGCCAGGTCAACGGGCTTTCCGTCATCTCGCTCGGCGGTCTCACTTTCGGCAATCCCAGCCGTATTACGGCCAGGGTTCGGCTCGGCCGCGGCGAGGTCGTCGACATCGAGCGCGAGGTCGAGCTCGGCGGGCCGCTGCATTCGAAAGGGGTGCTGATTCTCGGCGGGTTTATCGCCGGCCGTTTTGGCAGAGCGCGCCCGCTCTCGCTCAATGCGAGTCTGGTTTTCGAGCAATCCTATGGCGGGGTCGACGGCGACAGCGCCTCGGCCGCCGAGCTCTTCGCGCTGCTGTCGGCGCTTGCCGACGCGCCGATCAACCAATCCTTTGCGGTGACCGGTTCCGTTGACCAGCACGGCCGGATCCAGGCGATTGGCGGCGTCAACGAAAAGATCGAGGGCTTCTTCGATGCCTGCCAGATTACCGGTTTCACCGGTCGGCAAGGCGTAATCATTCCGGTGAGCAACATCAAGCATCTGATGCTCCGCCAGGATGTGGTCGGCGCTGCCCAAGAGGAACGGTTCCGCATTTTCCCGATCGAGACTGTCGACCAGGGTTTGAGCTTGCTGACCGGCCTTCCCGCAGGCGAGCCCGATGCCGATGGGAATTACCCGACGGGGACCCTCAATCACCGGATTGCCGCGCGGCTCGATTCCTTTGCCGCTAAAGCCGCCGAATTAGTGCGCGCTGCAGCCGGGACTGAGATACACAAATGAAACACGAGATCAAACGCGTCATCGTTCCGTTCGACGCCGCCTGTGAAACGCGAAATGCGGTCGACACGGCAGTACGTTTGGCGGCGCGGTGGAAAGTGCCACTGCACGGCATTTTCATCGAGGACGAGGAACTCATCGGTTTTGCCGGCCTGCCCTTTGCACGGCAGGTCACCCTCGCGGGGCTCGAGCCCTTAACCAAAGATCATATCGAGGATCACTTCCGCGCCTTTGCCGAGCGATCACAGCGCGAACTTGCAGCTGCGGCGGCCCGGCACAGCGTCGAATGGTCGTTCGAGGTAGTGCGCGGTCCGCTTGCCGCCGCTGCACTGGGCGGTGAGCACGACTTTGTCGTTGCGGGTGTGGCGACCAGGCCGGTCAGCGGGCATTTTCGGGTCGCCTCGCGCTGGTGGTCATTGATGGCGACCACCGCGCATCCTTTCCTATTGGCGAAGCGCCAATGGGAAACCGGCGGATCGGTCTTCGCATTTCTGCGTCGTCCCGGTAAGCAATCGGCACGGGTGCTCGAAATCGCAGCGCAAATCGCGGGCATCTCTAACGCGACCTTGACCGTGGCCGGTCCGCCCGATCTGGCCGGCACGGATGATTTCGCGGCATGGGTTTCGCGGCTCCTCGAAGGGCATTCGGTGAGCCTTCAAACCGAGCCCGCGGCAGCCGAACCGGCCGCGTTGCGGCAGCGGATCATCGAACTCGACTGCCGGCTACTGGTGCTCGAAGCGAGTCCCGGCGAGGCGCCACCCGAGGAATTGCGCGAATTCCTCGAACCCCTGGCTTGCGACCTTCTCGTCGTGCGCTGAGTCCAGCGCTGCCAGCGCAACGTCGTAAATCCGTCTGTTTCAGATCAGAAAGAAACCCCGGCCGGGGAAGACCGGGGTTCAAGGGAGGCGATCGGGTGGGGGGTGTGATCGCCTCGACAAAGATGGCGCGGTCAGCGTTTTCACGAATTGATTTGAATCAAGCATCCCCCAGATATTCGCTATCCGCATACAATCGCTCGACGTCGCTACGCCGGCACAGCTGGGTGCCGGTGCCCAATAGTGCCGCCGCGCCGGCCGCCATGCCAAAGCGTACGGCATCGCGCAGCGGCAATCCGCGTGAGAGACCGAGAACAATGCCGGCCAGCATGCTGTCGCCGGCACCCACGGTGCTGCGAGCCTCGACCGGGATTGCGGCAAAGCGCTGGCATCCATCCGCTGTCGCCAGCAGTGCACCTTGGGCGCCGAGCGAGAGAACGAGGATCTCGCAGCGGCCCTGCTCGATAACTTGCCGCGCCGCGAGCTTCTCGTCGCGTTCTTTGCGGATCTCTCGCCCGGTCAGATCCGTGAGCTCGCGAAGGCTTGGTTTCAGCAGATAAATGCCGAGACCCGCCCGTTTGAGGGCGGGGCCAGAGGTATCCATGACAAACCGCGCGCGCTGCACTCGAGCAAGCTCGGCGACCTTTGCGTAAAAGTCATCAGGGACCCCAGGCGGCAGACTGCCGCTCGCGACGATATATTGCGCTCCCGATGTCGCCGCGGAGAGCTGGTCGAGACAGCGTTCCTGATCGGCCGGCTTCAACTCGGGACCCGGTAGAATAAAGCGGAATTGGTTCCCGCTCGCTAATTCCTCGACGGCGAGGCTCTCGCGGGTGAACCCGGAAATGGGAATAGCGTGGTGGGCGACGCCTTCCTGCTGCAGCAAATGCCGAATCATTTCGCCCGCGGGTCCGCCGACCGGGAAGATCGCTACCGCATCGCCACCCAGCGCGTGCACTGCACGCGCGACATTGATCCCGCCGCCACCGGGATCATAGCGCGGGATCGAGCAGCGGAGCTTATGGGTTGGCTCGACACGATCCGCCGTCGTCGCGATGTCGAGCGCCGGGTTCATCGTCAATGTAACGATCGCAGCCATCAACACCTCCCGTCCCAGTTATTGCGCAGCCAGCGGGACGGCTGCCGCCATCTGCTGCTCGGCGTCATGCACGGCGGTGAATGTCGGTAATAGGCTCGCGGCATTGACGCTGATCGAATCAATACCGAGCCCGGCGAGGAACTGCGCAATCTCAGGATAATTGGCGGGTGCCTCGCCGCAGATCCCGATATGGCGATGGTTGCGTTTGGCGCCGGTGACGGCGAGCCGCAGCATTTCGCGCATGCCGGGGTCGCGCTCGTCAAAATCAAACGCGACGATCTCGGAATCGCGGTCGACACCCAACGTCAACTGGGTCGGATCATTGGAGCCGATCGAGAAGCCGTCGAACAGCTTCGCAAACGCGTCGATCTGGATAACATTATTGGGGATCTCGCACATCACATAGATTTCGAGGCCATTCTCTCCTTGCTTCAGCCCGTGGCGCGCCATTGTCTCGATCACTGTCTTGCCTTCGGCAACGCGGCGGCAGAACGGCACCATGACCCGCAGATTGGTCAGCCCCATCTGATTGCGGACGCGGGCCAATGCCTGGCATTCGAGTGCGAACCCAGCGGCGTAGGCCGGATGAGAGTGGCGCGCGGCGCCGCGAAAGCCGAGCATTGGATTTTCTTCTTTGGGCTCAAACGCCGCACCGCCAATCAGGCTCGCATATTCGTTGGTTTTGAAATCGGATAGACGCACAATAACGGGTCGCGGATAAAACGCCGCCGCGATCGTACCAACCCCCTCGGCGAGCTTCTCGACAAAGAAATCGGTCGGTCGAGTGTACCGGCGTGCCAAGCGTGCAATGGTGGCATGTTCCTTTCTTGACGCGATCTTTTCCGGATGGACGAGCGCCATCGGGTGCACGCCGATATGCTCGTTAATGATGAACTCCATGCGCGCGAGCCCGACGCCGTCATTGGGCAGCATTGCGGTGTGATAGGCGAACTCGGGATTGCCGAGATTGACCAGGATCGCGGTGCGTGGGCGGGGTAGCGCCCCTGATGCTACTCGGTCCACTTCGAATGGCAGCTCACCGTCATATACCTTGCCAGTTTCACCGTCGGCGCAGCTGACTGTCACGACTCTTCCGGTCGGTAGCTTCTCGACGGCGCCTTCCGCTCCGACAACCGCCGGCACACCGAGTTCGCGTGCGACGATGGCAGCGTGGCAAGTGCGTCCCCCGTGCCTGGTGACGATCGCGGCAGCTGTCTTCATCACCGGCTCCCAATCGGGGCTGGTCGCCTCAGCAACTAGCACCTCGCCAGGACGGAAGGCTGTGAGGTCGTGTGCATCCGCCACGACACGGACCTTACCCGAGGCGATTTTCTCGCCGACCGCACGGCCGGTCGCAAGCACTGCGCCGGTGCCTTTGAGTGAGTAAGTCGCAAAAGCGCCAGGCGCACGTTGCGAGACCACAGTTTCAGGGCGAGCCTGGACAATGTAGAGCTTGCCGTCCTCGCCGTCTTTGGCCCATTCGATGTCCATCGGCGTCGGGTGTCCGGCGCGCTTGGAGTAATGGTCCTCGATGCGGACTGCATACCCAGCAAGCTCGAGCACCTCAGCGTCGGTGAGGCAAAAGCGCTCGCGCGCGGCCTTGGTTGTCGGCACGTTACGGGTACCGGCTCCTCCGCGCCCGCCCGCATAAACGAGCCGCATCCGCTTACCGCCGAGCGTGCGGCTCAGGACCGTGCGGTAACCCTGGCGGAAGGTGGGTTTATGGACGTAGAACTCGTCCGGATCGACTTTGCCTTGGACGACGTTCTCGCCGAGGCCCCAGGCGCCGGTGATGAAAACCACGTCGCGGAACCCGGATTCGGTGTCGAGCGTGAAGATGACGCCGCTGGCGGCGAGATCCGCGCGGACCATCTTCATGACGCCGACCGAAAGCGCGACTTTGAAATGGTCGAAGCCGTTGTCGATGCGATAGACAATGGCGCGGTCGGTGAAGATCGAGGCAAAGCAGCGCCGGCATGCCTCTATCACATCGGCCTCGCCGCGCATGTTGAGAAAACTCTCGTGCTGCCCCGCGAAACTCGCGGTCGGCAGATCTTCGGCGGTCGCCGAGCTGCGCACTGCGACTGCAACCCCGGCGCCGTATTTCTCCTCGAGCGTGCGATAGGCCGCAGCGATCTCGCCGCGCAAATGAGCATTTCCCGTCGCCGAATAGACAATTTCGCGGGCGGCTGCAGCGCGCTCGGCCAGAAGGCTTATGTCGTGGTGATCAAGATCGCCGAGGAGCCGGCGCAACTCGCCCGAGGCCCCGGCAGCGGCAAGTGCCTCGCGATAGGCACGAGCAGTCAGCGCGAAACCTTCGGGCACTCTCCCGTCCGCAGCAAGCATCGCATAAAGCTCGCCTAAGGAAGCATTCTTCCCGCCGACCTCGGCGATGTCCTTCAGCCGAACGTTACTGAACCAGCGAACATAGCGCTTTCCCGGCATTGGGACGCTCCCCACGATTGTCAATTGTCGCGGC
>Ga0306922_10004588_pt1 | contig 13090 bp, 9 predicted proteins | sample sta12Cox44000082_FD_203758 | JGI IMG/M metagenome (GOLD analysis project Ga0306922, IMG submission 203758) | Lab enrichment of tropical soil microbial communities from Luquillo Experimental Forest, Puerto Rico - statoxic.12C.oxic.44.000.082 (v2)... | ecosystem: Environmental > Terrestrial > Soil... | reverse complement strand
AGCCTCGCAATGGCGGCAAGCTGTCGCGGATACCAATCGACGGTTTTGGTGTTTGAATGGTCGAAGACGACAGCGGCGGAACAGCCCGCCGGGCGTCGAGGAGGACGGGCGTGGCGTCGGTTGAACTGCGAGGGCTGACCAAGCGCTATGGCGAGGTTGCGGTCGTCGATGACGTGTCGCTCACCATCGAGCATGGCCGGCTGGTCTGCCTGCTCGGACCTTCGGGCTGCGGCAAGACCACGACGCTGCGGTTGATCGCGGGCTTCGTGGAGCCGTCGGCCGGCGAGATCCGAGTGGGCGACCAGCTCATTTCCTCCCCGGCGCGAACGCTGCCGCCAGAGCGGCGCAACATGTCGATGATCTTCCAGAGCTATGCGCTGTGGCCGCACATGACGGTCGCCGAGAACGTTGCCTATGGACTTAAGTTGCGCAAGCTCGACCGCGCCACCATCGACCGCAAACTCGCGGCGATCCTGGATACCACTCATCTGCGTGGCCTCGCCGATCGTTACCCGGGCGAGCTCTCGGGCGGCCAGCAGCAGCGCGTCGCGCTTGCGCGCGCCCTCATCGTCGAGCCCGAGACGCTCCTCCTCGACGAGCCGCTCTCGAATCTCGATGCCAATCTGCGCGAGGAGATGCGCTTCGAGGTGCGCCGCCTGCACGACGAGTACCGCTACACCACGGTCTACGTCACCCATGACCAGTCGGAAGCGATGACCACCGCCGACGTTATCGCGGTGATGAACGCGGGCAAGATCGAGCAGGCGGGCTCGCCCGAGGACATCTACGAGCGTCCGCGCTCGGAATTCGTCGCCCGTTTCATCGGCTCGAGCAACGTCATCAAGGGCCGCGCGCTCGATGATTGCCATCTCTCATGTGCCGGCTCGCGGCTGCGCTGCAGTGGTGGCAAATTTGCCGCCGGCGGCGAGGGCGCCGCTGCCATCCGCCAGCACGTGGTGCGGCTGTGGGCGGAAAAGCCCGAAGCGGCGGAAAACGTCGTGCCGGGAACCGTGGTGCGGCAGGTTTTTCTCGGCGCCAGTCGCGATTATCTCGTGGAGATGCCCGACGGCACCCAGTTGCGCGTGGTCGCGTCGGCGGCCGAAAACATCCCCCCGGGCGCGTCGGTGTGGCTCCATCTGCCGCCCGAGCGCTGTCGCGTTCTCAGCGGATGAGGTTGCGGGGCAACGACATTGGACGAGGAGACGACGATGAAGCGGCGCACCTTCTCCCGGCGGGACGTGCTTAGAGGCTCGACGGCCATCGTGGCATCGGGCGCGTTCGCGTCGGTTACGTCGGCGGCCCCGCCGGCGAGCGCGGTCACGCCCCAGCTGATCGCGGCGGCGAAGAAGGAGGGCAGGGTCGTCTACTATACTTCGATCGACCTGCCGGTTGCGGAGCGCATCGCCAAGGCGTTCGAGGCGACGTATCCCGGCATCGACGTGCGCGTGGAGCGCAGCGGCGCCGAGCGCGTGTTCCAGCGCATCGGCCAGGAATACGCGAGCCGCATTCATACCGTCGACGTCGTCAATTCCTCCGATGCCGCCCATTTCATCGTGTGGAAACGCGAAGGAATGCTCGAACCCTACCTGCCCGAGGACGTCGCCAAATATTATCCGGTCGAGCACAAGGACCCCGACGGCACCTTCGCGAGCTTCCGCGCGTGGGTCTGCGTCATCGGCTATAACACCAACATGGTGAAGGCCGAGGAGGCGCCCAAGAGCTACGCCGACCTGCTCGACCCGAAATGGACCGGCAAGATCGTCAAGGCGCATCCGAGCTACAGCGGCACCATCATGACCGCGACCTATCAGATGGCGCGCGATCTCGGCTGGGACTATTTCGAGAAGCTTTCCAAGCAGAAGGTGATGCAGGTGCAATCGTCGGCCGATCCGCCCAAGAAGCTTGCGCTGGGCGAGCGCGCCGTGATGGCGGACGGCAACGAGTACAACATGTTCATCGAAAAGGAGAAGGGGACCCCGGTCGAGATCGTTTATGCGACCGAAGGCTCGCCGCTCATCGTCGGCCCCAACGCACTGTTCAAGAACGCGCCCAATCCGAACGCCGGCCGGCTGTTCCAGAGCTTCTGCTTCTCGCCGGAAGCGCAGCAACTCTCCATCGATTTCGCGGGTTTGCGCTCGTTGCATCCGCTGACCAAGGAGAAACCGGGACGAAAGCCGTTTGGCGAGATCAAGAAGATGAAGGACGATCCGGCGGCGGTGGAAAAGTCGAGCGAAGAGATCAAGGCGCGTTACAGCAAACTGTTCGGGGTGTAGGGCTCATGGTCGGGTCTGGCCACGCGATTAAGCAATCACCCATGAGGACGGAAGGCACTTCGCGCGCTGCGACGCCGCCGATACCGCCAACCCGCGCGGAGCATGACGACCCCCGGAACGGCCCGACTCGGAGGAGGACACAATGACGCAGCGTCGATTCTCCAGGCGCGACGTGCTCAAGGCGTCGACGGTCGCCGCGGCCGGCCTGTTCGCCTCTCCTTCGCGCAGCGCCGCACCGGAACCAACTGCGATCACGCCGGCGTTGATCGAGGCGGCGAAGAAGGAAGGAAAGGTCCACTACTACACCTCGATCGACCTGCCGCTGGCCGAGAAGATCGCGAAATCTTTCGAGGCCGCGTTTCCCGGCATCGCCGTGCGCGTCGAGCGCAGCGGCGCCGAGCGCGTGTTTCAGCGCATCGGCCAGGAATATGCGAGCCGCATCTACGGCGTCGACGTGGTCAATTCGTCGGACGCCGCCCATTTCATCGTGTGGAAGCGGGACGGTCTGCTGGCTCCCTTCGTGCCCGCGGACGTCGCCAGGCACTATCCCGCGGACCACAAGGATCCCGACGGAATGTTCGCAAGCTTCCGCGTGAGCTTGAGCGCGGTCGCCTACAACACCGACCTCGTCAAGCGCGAGGAGGCGCCGACGAGCTTCGCCGATCTCCTCGATCCGAAATGGACTGGCAAGATCGTCAAGGCGCATCCGAGCTACAGCGGGACCATCCTAACCGCGACCTTCCAGATCGTGCGCGAGCTCGGCTGGGAGTATTTGGAGAAGCTCGCCAAGCAGAAGGTCATGCAGGTGCAGTCGGCAACCGACCCGCCCAAGAAGCTTGCGCTCGGCGAACGCGCGATCATGGCTGACGGCGGCGAATACAACGTGCTTCAGATCAAGGAAAGCGGCGGGCCGGTTGAAATCGTCTATCCGACGGAAGGCGTTCCGCTCGTCGTCGGTCCCAACGGACTCTTCCAGAACGCGCCCAACCCGAACGCGGCGCGCCTGTTCCAATGCTACTGCTTTACGCCCGAATGCCAGCAACTGATCGTCGATTTCGGCGGGTTGCGGTCGATGCATCCCCTGGTCAAGGACAAGGCCGGCCGCAAGCCGTTCCGCGACATCAAGACCATGAAGGAGGACCCGGCCGGCGTCGAAAGGACGAGCGAGGAGATCAAGGCGCGCTACAGCAAACTGTTCGGGGTGTGAGCCGCCGCGCCTGAGATCGACTGGGAGGAATAATGCGCAGGGTTCGATTTTCCCGACGCGATTTGCTCACGGTGGTCGCCGCCGGGATGCTCGCCCCGCATGCGGGCAAGCTGACGCGGCCGGCGCGAGCGCAAGCGCGCGCGACGGCTGCCGAGCCGATCACGCCGGCGCTGGTCGATGCGGCCACGAAGGAAGGCAAGCTCGCCTTCTACACCGCGATGGATCTGCCGGTCGCCGAGAAATTCGCCAAGACGTTCGAGGCGAAATTTCCCGGCATCACCGTTCGGGTGGAGCGCTCCGGCGCCGAGCGCGTGTTCCAACGCATCGGGCAGGAGATGGAGAGTGGCATCCACGCGGTCGACGTGGTCAACAGCGCGGACGGCGCGCACTTCATCGTGTGGAAGCGCAACGATTGGCTTGCGCCCTATCTGCCCGAGGAGGTTGCGCGTCACTACCCGGCGCAATACTACGACCCCGACGGGCTGTGGGTGACGACGCGGGTCTGGCTCTCCTCGCTCGGTTACAACACCAACCTGGTGAAGCCGGAGGAGGCGCCGAAAAGTTTTGCCGACCTGCTCGATCCGAAATGGATGGGCAAGATGGTGAAGGGACATCCCGCCTATAGCGGCACGATCATGACCGCGACGTTCCAGATCGTGCGCGAATTCGGCTGGCAGTACCTCGAAAAATTGGCCAAGCAGAGGGTGATGCAGGTGCAGTCATCGACCGATCCGCCGAAGAAGCTCGCCCTCGGCGAGCGCGCGGTGATGGCCGACGGCAACGATTACAATCTCATCCAGCTCAAGGAGGCGGGTGGGCCGGTCGAGGTCGTTTATCCCGCCGAAGGCACGCCGCTCGTGACCGGCCCGAGCGCGGTGTTCAAGTCGGCGTCCAACCCGAACGCTGCGCGGCTGTTCCAGAACTGGCTGCATTCGCTCGAGGCGCAGCAGCTCCTGGTCGACTTTGCCCGTCAGCATTCGGTCCATCCGCTCACCAAGGAGAAGCCGGGGGCGCGCCGGCTCGACGAGATCAAGGTGTGGAAGGACGATCCCGCCGGCGTCGAGCGCGCGAGCGAGGAGATCAAGGCGCGCTACGCACAGATCTTCAGGGTGTAAAGCGTTGAGATGTTCAAACTATCGCCGAGCGCATGATCGGTTGTCGTGTATTGTTGCCGAGCCGCGAGATGCACCTCTCCCCGCTTGCGGGGAGCGCATCGAGGGCGGGGCCTGAATCATGACCATTGCATTGCCCGCGCTGGGCATCCCCCGAAAGCACAAGATCGACCTGTCGTGGCCGATCCTGATGCTGTTCGCCGCGCTCTTGTGCGTGCTGATCATCCTGCCGATGTCGTGGCTCATCTATTACAGCCTCGTCGACCGCAGCGGAGCCTTCACCCTCGATAACTTCAAGACGCTGGTCACGGATCCCGTTTTCATCGATCCGCTGACGACGACGCTGATCCTGGCGACGAGCTCGAGCGTCATCTGCTGCCTTTTCGCCGCGCCCATGGGCTGGCTGGTCGCGCGCACGGATATGCCGTTGCGCCGCACCGTGCGCGCGCTGGTCACGGCGTCTTTCGTCACGCCGCCCTTCCTCGGCGCCATCGCCTGGGAGCTGCTGGCCGCGCCCAACAGCGGCCTCCTCAACAAGATCTACCGGGCGGTGACCGGCGCGCCGCAGGACGAGCACCTCTTCAACATCTATTCGCTCGCGGGCCTGATCTTCGTCATCTCCTGTTATACGTTTCCCTATGTCTTCGTGCTGATCGCGAACGCGCTCGACCGCATTCCCGGCGACCTCGAGGACGCCTCCTCGATCCTCGGCGGCCGCACCTGGACGACGGCGCGGCGCATCACGATACCGTTGGCGTTGCCGGCGCTGCTCGCCGGCGCGCTCGTCGCCTTCCTGCAGGCGATGACGCTGTTCGGCTCGCCGGCGATCCTGGCGATCCCCGCCGGTTTCCACACCATGACCACCAAAATCTGGAGCCTGTTTAATTATCCCCCCAAGGCCGAACTCGCGGCGGCGGCTTCGGTGCCGCTGCTCGTGCTCACCGTGGCGTTGCTGCGCGCCGAGCATCTCATCCTCGGCCGCCGCGGCTATTCGGTCGTGGGCGGCAAGCAGGGCGATCCGAGAGTGATCAGGCTCGGCGCGCTCAAATGGGCGGCGCTCGCCATCGTCTTCCTCGTTCTCATGTGCCCGGTGTTTCTGCCCTATGGTGCGCTGCTCAATGCCACATTCTCGCGGGTCGCCACCTCGTTCGTGACGTTCGATAATTTCACCCTGCACAACATCCACTTCGTGTTCTTCGAATTGTCGGCAACCCAGCTCGCCGTGAAGAACACCTTCCTGCTCGGCGTCGCCTCGGCCACCATCGGTACGATCCTGGCGCTGGTGATCGCCTACGTCACGACGCGCCGCGCCATCAGAGGCTACCGCGCGCTCGGCTTTCTCGCGACCGCGCCGGTCGCCATCCCCGGCATCGTGCTCGGCGTCGGCTTGTTCTTGAGCTACGCGCGACCGCCGCTCGTGCTCTACGGCACGCTGTGGATCCTGCTGCTCGCCTTCGTGACCATCGCGCTGCCCGCCGCCTACCAGCAGCTGCAATCGGCGTTCCGCTCGGTACACACCGATCTCGAGGACGCCAGCCGCGTCCTCGGCTCGACCCGCCTGCGCACGTTGCGCGACATCACCGCACCGCTGCTGCGAACGAGCGTGATCGCGACCTGGTGCTTCATCTTCGTCGGGGTGATCCGCGAATTGTCGGCCGCCATCATGCTGTTCACCTCGGAGACCAAGGTGATCTCGGTGCTCATCTTCGACCTCAACGAGTCGGGCGACCTCGGCGCCATCTCGGTGCTCGGACTGATCATGCTGGCCATCACCTTCGCCGTCGTCATCGCGGTCAATCGCATCCCCGGTTTCGGCGACGCTCGCCTGCGCAACGCCTGATCCATGGACGGCTCGCTTCCCAAGACCTCCGTCGCCGAGATCTTGGCGCACAAGATCGCGGCGCTCGCGCCACCGCGGCTGCCCGCGCCCGTGCGGCGCAAATGCGAGGATCTGCTCATCGATGTCGTCGGCCTCTGCCTCACCGCGCGCAACGAGGATTATGTCCGGGCGGCGCTGGCGGGCTGGGACGAGGAGGGGCCGTGCAGCGCCATCGGCCACGCGCGCGGCATGAGCGCGGCCGGCGCCGCCTTTGTCAACGGAACCGCCGCGCATGGCGAGGATTTCGACGATACCTTCGAGGGCGGTCCGGTGCATGCCGGCGCCGTCATCGTCCCGGCGGTGCTCGCGGCTTGCGAGCGCTACCATCCGGATGGACCCTCGGCGCTGCTCGGCATCGCGGTGGGCGTCGAGGTGATCTGCCGGCTCAGCCTCGTTGCGCCCAAGGCGGTGCACAAGGCCGGCTTTCATCCCACCGCCGTGTTCGGCGCCATGGCGGCGGCCGCCGCCGTCGGCGCCGCGCTCAAGCTTAGTCCGCACCAGCTTGTCGACGCGCTCGGGATCGTCGGCTCCATGGCCGGGGGCATCATCGAATATCTCGCGGAGGGCGCCTGGACCAAGCGCCTGCATCCGGGCTGGGCGGCGCAATCCGGGCTGCGTGCGGCGGGGCTCGCGCGCGCAGGGTTCGTCGGGCCGCGCACCGTGTTCGAAGGCGTGCATGGCCTCTTCCACGGCTTCGCCCACACCACCACCGGCGACTACGAGGCGCTGACCGGCGATTTCGGCGCACGCTGGGTGACGCCCACGCTCGCGTTCAAACCTTATCCCTGCGGGACGATGACGCACCCTTACATCGACTGCGCGCGGCGGCTCGCCGCCAGCGGCGTCAAATTGGAGGAGATCAAAGAGCTCGTCTGCGAGGTCGGCGAGGGCACGGTGCATCGCCTGTGGGAGCCGCTCGCCGCCAAGCAACGCCCGGCCAACGGCTATGCCGGAAAATTTTCCACCCCCTATTGCATCGCCGCCGCCTTCGTGCGCGGCAATGTCGGGCTCGACGCCTTCACCGACGAGGCGGTGAAGGATGCGCGCGTTACCGCGCTCGCCTCGAAAGTGCGCTACCGGATCGACCCGAACAATCCGTATCCCAACAATTTCACCGGCCACATCCGCGCGGTGCTCGCCGACGGCCGCGTCATCGAGGAGCGCCAACCGCATATGCGCGGCGGCGCGCACGAGCCGCTCACGCGCGGCGACATCGAGGAGAAGTTCGCGCTCAACGCGCACCACGGCGGATGGCATGCGGTGCGGACGCAGTCCGCGCTCGCGCTGATGCGCACGCTGTTTGATGGGAAAATCGACCTTTCATCCTTGCGCGCCTAAGCGCTTTGCGTATTCAACTCTCCTCGCGCTTGCACCAAATTGAGGATCGCAATGACCCAGGAGCTCTCAGGCCGCGTCGCCATCGTCACTGGCGCCGGACGCAATATCGGACGCGCCATCGCGCTCGCGCTTGCGGATGGCGGCGCGGCGGTCGTCGTCAATGCGCGCTCGAACTTGCAGGAAGCCGAGGCCGTCGCAGGCGAGATCGAACGCGGCGGCGGCACGGCACTCGCCGTCACCGCCGATGTCGCCGACGCCGACGCGGTTGGGGCCATGGTCGCCGCCGCGGCCTCCCGCTTCGGCCGTATCGACATTCTGGTCAATAACGCCGCGGTGCGCGTGGAGCAGGCGCTGGAAACGATGACGCTTGCAGACTGGCGCGCGGTCACCGGCGTGATCCTCGACGGCGCGTTCAACTGCGTCAAGGCCTGCCTGCCTCATCTCAAACGGAGCGGTGCGGGCGTGATCGTCAACATCGGCGGCCTCTCAGCGCACACCGGCGCCGCGCGCCGTCCGCACGTGGTGGCCGCCAAGGCCGGGCTCATCGGGTTTACCCGCGCGCTGGCGCACGAGCTCGCCCCCGACAAGATCCGCGTCAACACAGTGACGCCGGGGTTGATGGCGGCGCCGCGCCCAGCGGGGCAGCCGGTGCCGCAGCATCATTCGCTCGTGCAGGCGCTGGTCGGCCGGCGCGGCGAACCCGCCGACATCGCCGCCGCCGTGCGCTTCCTCTGCGGTCCCGGCGCGAGCTTCATCACCGGGCAGAACATCCAGGTGAACGGCGGGACATTTTTGGGGTGAGTTCGGCCGGAATGACAGCACAGACGCGGGGAGGGGTGAATCCAACCCCGAAAGATGCTAATCCTTCGCCACGAAAATATCGCGGCACTGACGAAAACGACGAGGAGTCCCATGTATACCGATCTCGCGCTCTATATCGACGGCAAATGGGTGAACGGCGGCGGCCGCAAGGGCGAGGACGTGCTTAATCCGGCGACCGAGAAGCCGCTCGCGCACCTGCCCCATGCCAGCAAGGCCGATCTCGACGAGGCGCTGGAAGCCGCGAAGAAAGGCTTTGCGCTGTGGCGGGCGACCTCGGCCTACGACCGCGCCAAGATCATGCGCAAGGCCGCCGACCTGATGCGCGAGCGCCACGACGCGATCTCGAAAGTCCTGGTGCAGGAGCAGGGCAAGGTCTACGTCGAGGCGCGCGCCGAGGTGATCACGTCGGCCGACATCATCGACTGGTACGCGGAGGAGGGCCGCCGCAGCTACGGCCGCATCGTGCCCGGGCGCGTCAAGGGCACGCGCCAGCTGGTGGTGACGGAACCGGTCGGCATCGTCGCCGCCTTCACGCCGTGGAACTTTCCCGTGCTCACGCCCGCGCGCAAGATCGGAGGAGCGCTCGCGGCGGGCTGCTCGCTCATTCTCAAGGCCTCGGAAGAAACGCCCGGCGCCTGCATCGAGATGGTGCGCTGCTTCGCCGACGCGGGGCTGCCCGCGGGCGTGCTCAACCTGGTGTTTGGTGTGCCCGCGGAGGTCTCCGAGCACCTGTTGGCAAAAGACGCGGTGCGAAAAATATCGTTCACCGGCTCGATTCCGGTCGGCAAGCACCTCGCGGCGCTGGCGGCCAAAGGCATGAAGCGCACCACCATGGAGCTCGGCGGCCATTCGCCGGTGGTGGTGTTCGCCGACGCCGATGCGGAGAAGGCGGCTGACACCATCGCCGCGTTCAAGTACCGCAACGCCGGCCAGGTCTGCATCTCGCCCACGCGCTTCTACGTGCAGGAGGACGCCTACAAGAAGTTCCTCGCGCGCTTTTCCGACTACGCCAAGGCCATCAAGCTCGGCGATGGGCTCGAAAAGGGCGTCACCATGGGGCCGATGGCGAACGCGCGCCGCATCGACGCCATGGAGAGCTTCGTCGCCGATGCCAGGTCGCGCGGCGGCAACGTCGTGACCGGCGGCAAGCGCCATAGCAACCAGGGCTTTTTCTACGAGCCCACGATCGTGACCGACGTCCCCGACGATTCCAAGGTGATGACCCAGGAGCCGTTCGGGCCGATCGCGCCGATCGTCACCTTCAAGACCTTCGACGAGGTGGTGGAGCGCGCGAACTCGCTACCCTTTGGGCTCGCGGCCTATGCGTTCACCAACTCGAACACGACCGCGGCCGCGATCGGCGACGCGATGGCGTCCGGGATGGTGGGCGTCAACTCGATCGCCGTCTCGACGCCGGAGACGCCGTTCGGCGGAGTGAAGGAATCCGGCCACGGCAGCGAAGGCGGCATCGAAGGCCTCGGCGCCTACCTCAACATCAAGTTCATCTCGCAGGCGTAGCCGCAATCGCCCCTGCGGCGTCATGCGCGGGCAGAAGCGCGTGGAAGACGCGCGTAAACGCGCTTATGACCCGCGCATCCATGTTCTGCGCAAGAATGATGGATCGCAGCGGAACTCGGGCTCGCCCGAGTTCCGCAAATAGTAAGCGCCACAAATCGGGTAAACCCGATTTGTGGTGTCAAGCCCGGCGATGACAGCGTTATTTCTTCGTTATCTGCGCCTGCCGGCACGCCTGCCAAATCTTCTCCGCCGTTGCCGGCATGTCGAGATGCGCGCCGGCGCCGCCGGGAATGGCATCGGCGACCGCGTTCATGAGCGCTGAGATCGCGGCGGTAGTGCCGGCTTCGCCCGCGCCTTTGACGCCGAGCGGATTGGTCTTCGCCGGCACCGCGTGGATAGCATCCTTGAACACGGGCAGGTCGTCGGCGCGCGGCATGGCGTAGTCCATGAACGAGCCGGTGATCAGCTGCCCGCCTGATGCGTCGAATACCGCCTTCTCCATCATGGCTTGGCCGAGGCCTTGCGCGATGGCGCCGTGGGTCTGGCCCTCGACGATCATGGGGTTGAGCGCCTTGCCGCAATCGTCGACCGCGGCATAGCCGACGAGCGCAAGCGCGCCGGTCGCCGGATCGATCTCGACCTCGGCGATGTGGCAGCCATTGGGAAAGGTGAGCGGCGTCTCCGCGTTGGTCTTGGTGTCGAGGTCTTCGGCGATTTCGCCGCGTTTTTTCATCTCCTTGGCGCGCGCCGCCAGATCGAACAGCGAGATTGCGCGATCGGTTCCAACGACGCTGAAGCGTCCGTCGCGGTATTCGATGTCGGTATCGGCCGCTTCCAGCACGGTTGCGGCAATGGTCTTGCCTTTCGCCAGCATCGCCTCGACGGTCTTGATCAGCGCGTGGCTCACGGTCATGGCGGAACGCGAGCCGACCGAGGCATAGCCCGCGACCTCCATCGCCGAGTCGCCGTGGCGATGCTCGATCTGCTCGGGCTTGATGCCGAGCCGCTCCGCCAACAATGGATTGAACACCGTGGCGTGACCCTGGCCGGTCGATTGCACGTTGAGGCCGAGCATCAACGTGTCGCCGCCGGAAAAGCTCAGCGCGGTGCCTTCGAGCGGAACGCCGCCGGCATGCTCCAGCATGCAGGAAATGCCGAGACCGCGGTATTTGCCGCGTTTGGCCGCCGCGCGCCGGCGCTGCTTGAAGCCGTCGTAGTCGGCGAGCGCCAGCGCCTTGTCGAGCACGGTCGCGAACTCGCCGCTGTCGATGGTCGTGCCGACGGCGGTCTTGTAGGGCATCGCCGACGGTTTGATGAGGTTGCGCCGGCGCAGCTTCACCGGGTCGATGCCGGTCACGCGCGCGGCCTCGTCGACGACGCGCTCGAGAATGAAGTTCGCCTCCGGCCGTCCGGCCCCGCGGTAGGGCGCGGTCGGCGTCATGTTGGTGAACACGCAGCCCACGCCCATGTCGATGCGCGGGATGTCGTACATGCCGGGCAGGCAGCGCGTGAGGTTGACGGTCTGGATATTGGCGCCGACGGCGCCGATATAGGCGCCCATGTTTCCGAGGTGACGCACGCGCAGCGCCAAGAACTTCCCACGTTCGTCGAGCGCAAGCTCGACGTCGCTGAAGGCGTCGCGCGCGTGATTGTCGCTGAGGAATGCCTCGGCGCGGTTCGACATCCAGTGTACGGGGCGGCCGATCTTGCGCGCCGCGACCAGGATCGCGAGGTATTCCGGATAGGGCCCGGTCTTCAACCCGAACGCGCCGCCGACGTCCTCGGTGACGACCCGCAGGCGCTGGTTGGGCACGCCCAGGATGGGAGCAAGCCCGTCGCGCAGCGCGCGCGCGCTTTGCGAGCAGCAGCGCAGATAATAGCTGTCGTTCGCCGGATCGTAGCTCGCGGTCGCGCCGCGCGGCTCCATCGATTGCACCATGATCCTTTGATGGACGACGGCAACGCGTGCCACGTGCGCCGCAGATGCGATGATGCGATCGACCTCGCTCGCATTGGCGTCGGGGTCCGCGGCCAATCCGGGCCAGTCCACCGCGATGTTGCCGGGGGCCTCGGGCCAGACTTGCGGCGCGCCTTCGCGAATGGCCTCGCGCAGATCGATCGCCGGCGTGCGCTCCTGGTAATCGACGGTGATGAGCTCGGCGGCGTCCTGCGCGGCGATCAGCGTTTCGGCAATCACCACGGCGACCGCCTCGCCCACATGCTGCACGGTCTTGCCGGCGAGCGCGGGGCGCGGCGGAACGATGAGCTTCTGGCCGCCGCGGCCGGCAAGCGGCGGATGCTGGGACACGTTGCCGATCCCCTCCATGTCCGCGGCCGTGAGCACGCAGAGCACGCCGGGCGCGGCCTTGGCCGCGGCCGTGTCGATCGAGCGGATATCGGCGAAGGCGTGCGGGGAGCGCACGAAATAGGCTTGGGTCTCCCCCGACATCGGCGCATCGGCCGCGTAGCGTCCAAGGCCGCGCACCAACGGATCATCCTCCAAGCGCGGCTGGTGCTGCGCGCGGCGTTCAACGGTCTGCGAATCCATGTCGGGTTCCTGCGGCGCGAAAACAGCGTTGAACTGCTTAACGTTTTTGGCCGAATTGGCAACCCGGGTCAGTAGAGTTGCCACTTATGTTCCCGATCTGAGCTTGCGCATCACCCCGCCCGCCAGCGCCTTGCGGTTGGCCGTGCGGGTGTAGCGTTCCGCCTCTCGCAGGGTCGTCCAGCCGAAGACCGCCATTAGCTCGTGCGCGGTTGCGCCGTGCTCGGCGAGCCTCGTGGCGGAGGCCTTCCGCAGTCCGTGCGCGCTAAGCCCTTTCAAGCCGGCCTCCGCGCAGCGGTCCCGAAACCACATGCCGAAACCGTCCGGCGAAAACGGTAAGCCCCGCCCCGTTACCAGGAAGGTCATGCCGATTGGCGTGAGCTCGAGTGCGGCCTG
>Ga0306922_10004587_pt1 | contig 13095 bp, 12 predicted proteins | sample sta12Cox44000082_FD_203758 | JGI IMG/M metagenome (GOLD analysis project Ga0306922, IMG submission 203758) | Lab enrichment of tropical soil microbial communities from Luquillo Experimental Forest, Puerto Rico - statoxic.12C.oxic.44.000.082 (v2)... | ecosystem: Environmental > Terrestrial >... | reverse complement strand
GTGATGCAGTTTGGATGGCCGTCATCGCAGTACCTTTTCAGCCGTTCCCGATCCCATTTCGCTTCAGCGCAGGATTCGTTGAGATGGCATTCATCCCGAGAGTTAAATGTTTGGAGTGTTGAAAGGGGGGCGCTTTGGGATTTCCGGCATTATCGCAAATTGCAATGGCGTCTGGCTATTACTTTTCAGTGCTAAATGAGTAGTCCTTTGAACTGAGACTGACGCCAGACTCGGTTCTTTGGCAATCAGCCCTCATGTTTTGAATCCTGAGCCAGCGTGGGTTTAATGTCACAGGACCAGTACTTATCTCGTCAGCCGTCGGCTAAACTCATTTGTGCACTGAATAGATGCTGGTTTGTGTCGTCGGCTACGCACGTCTCGATTTCATGACTTAGCCTATGGTTTAGATCTTTGGAAGTGCCGCGACGGCCTTTTCGAGCCACAAACCGGCAGCATCAGCAGCACAACACAGCAAAACTTTCAACCGAGGTAACAATATGCCAAGAACACTAATAGAGGGATCGACAGGCGACGACGTGAGCTATCTTCAGGAGAGACTCAATTCGCTTCCACCCACACTGCTCCCACCACTCGTTGTCGATGGCGATTTCACAGCTCAAACAAAGGAGCGCGTTGAAGAGTTCCAGAGCAATAACGGTTTGATGGTTGACGGGAATGTCGGCCCTTTCACGTGGACCAAATTACTTGGACACGCTACAACGACGTCGTCCGGCTTTTTCGTCCTGGGCCGGTATCTTTACGATCGGCTCGGCGTCAAGGTTTTGCTCCGGGGTGTGAATAAGATGTGTGTGTTCGATGGCGAAGATCCCGAGGGCCTGACCTCTTTCTCCGAGATCAAGCAAACGGGCGCGAACACAGTTCGGATCGTCTGGGCGATCACGACGGACTTGCAACCAAATGGGCCCGCGACATCGGCCGCAACCCTGGACACGCTCATTTCGAATGCCCTTGTTAATCGTCTTATTCCGATGATTGAACTTCACGACGCCACCGGCAATTGGGGCCGGTTGGGCGAGCTGGTCGACTACTGGACACAGCCTTCGGTCATCGCTATCATTGAGAAGCACGCGCAACATCTCTTTGTGAATATCGGGAACGAGGTGGGCGACGACACCGTGAGCCAGGAAGATTTTGCCGAGGGCTACACCGATGCCATTCAGCGCATGCGGGCCGCTGGAATCCACACACCGCTGGTGATTGATGCTTCCGATTTTGGCAAGAATTTGACCATGTTGAACGACACCGCCGCAACTCTTCTTGCTGCCGACCCGGACGACAACATCGTCTTCTCAGTTCACCTCTACTGGTCGATCTCGTGCGGCGCCGACGAGGCATTTATCCGATCCAACTTGCAGCACGCGGTGGACCTCGATTACCCGCTTGTCGTCGGAGAGTTCTCCCAGTTCGGCGGTTTTCCGTGCGGATCACCTGACGGCACGAGTATATGTAGCGAAGGCGGAAAAATCGATTACCGGACGATTCTCTCCGCTTGCGACGGACACGGGATCGGTTGGTACGCGTGGGAATGGGGTCCCGGCAATGATTTCTACGATCCGCTCTGCGCCGTCATGGACATGACACCGGACCGGCTGTTCGCCAACCTCAAACCCGGCTGGGCACGCGACGTGGCCCTCGACAGCCCGTTCAGCATCAAAAACACCTCCGTAACACCAGCGTCGATCTAGTCTATGGTCCACCTTCCTCTATTCGGGCGCGCCTTCGGCGCTTAAGCCTAAATTCCGGAATGGAAACCGCAGATTTCGTGGATTTCACAGATTTTGAGGGAGTTATCGGGGGAGACGTACGAATCTCTTGGTGGCAAAACTTTAGGGCATTGATAATCGTAACCGGCTAACTTACCCGCGCGTTATGCCTGGGTTGGTAGGGTCCGATCTCCGAGCGGACCGGGAGCGCGCAAGCCGCACATCGCGAACGGGGTCGCCTCGGAGGTGCAACCATCGCGGGAATGGAATCGGCACAAAAGGCCGCAAAGATCACCAAGAGATGATGGTCATAAACCGGAAGTGAGCATCCCGGCAGAGTAGAGTTGGGTTGCCAGAAAATCGGTCCCTGACACGGCGAATGACCGCGGAGCGGTCTAACAGAATAGCCCAGGCCGCCATAGCTTCAGCGACGGCGGCCTGGGCTAACTTGTTTGGCCGCTGCGCGGCGATCCACGCCTCAACCTCTGAGCTTAACATTGGTTCCGCGGCGAAAATGTCCAAACTCCAGGAACGGACATCCTCGCCCGTTATTGGAGTTTGGACATTTTTTAGCGGCCGAAGGCGTGACGTCACGATAGCCTAGCCCGCAGTACCCGCAGGGCTAGGAACCGTAGGATAGGACAATACGCCTCTGTTAGGATCTTTTTGGTATGAGAATTCCACATTCCGCGCTGCCCATCCGAGATTTTACCTGGAACGAAAGGCCTTTCATCGGTAGGCTGTTGCTATTCAGGTTCGTGATTGCGAGAACAAATGGCCGAGTTATCTGCATCCCCGGTTAAAAACCTGTCTTTCGAACAACTTGCGCTCGCCCGCAAACGTACACATGCAGTTTCCGAGTTTCTCGAAAAGCAGCTTTTGGGTTATCTGGATACCCTGCGAACTCTGCTTCTACCCGAGCGCCTCCTCGGCAAGCTTGTCGGTTCCAGGGTGGAGGCGCCAAACCCTGATAAGGCTCTGGGCGAACTGCAGGAGAACTACAAGCAGTTCAAGGGCAAACCATTTGATTTCCCGAAGGATTTTGAGACCGACTGGCTTACGGAGGTCGGTGCAAGGTTGGATCTGCACCGTTGGGAATATACGCTGGAGATTAACGCCGACTCCGGCAAACACTCGATCCTGATAACATCGCCGACACGTTGGATCCTGGTCTACGGACCGGGTTTATCGGTGGCTCAGGCGACTCAGGCCTTCAGCCGCAAACAAGATCGGCGAGGAATCGATCAGCTTCGGCAGTTCATTGTCAACGCGATGGTGATGCAGTCCCTCATGGCCCGGAGCGGCGGCTTAACCGGGTTGCTTGCAGAGGTGCGCTACGACGTCAGTACGAAGCCTCACCCCGGACTCAACGGACTCCCCGTTGTTGTCATCCAGTCGCAGATTCCCACTTTTCTGCCTCCAGAGCCGCTGATTGCCGCGGCGACAGAATTGTCGGGGATCGCTGCCTTCGTGGAATTGATCGATTTGGAGACCGTTCGCGATATGCCCGACCCGTTCAAGCAACGGGTCCTGGAGCTCGTTCCCGGCGGATTTGCCTAATGTTGATTCCGTTGAAAAACCTCGGCTTGTTGCCAAATTCTGGAGGGACGCTGCTGCAAGGCCCGGGGAGTCGCAAGCGAATTCCCTCCAGATATTGGTTGAGCAAATTTTTTCAGCGCAATCTAATGTTAAGACGCGTTCCATGAAATTCTAAACCCAACTCTCGGGCAGACCGTGACTATCCAGCTCAAACGCGTTTATGATCCGGCTTCGGGGTCTGACGGTTACCGGGTTCTCGTTGATCGACTTTGGCCTCGAGGCATTCGCAAAGAAAAAGCCCGGATTAATCTATGGCTGAAGGAGGTGGCACCAAGCGCTGCTCTCCGAAAATGGTTCGGTCACGATCCTTCGAAATGGGAGGAGTTCAAGGAGCGATATTTTGCCGAGTTAGATGAGCACATCCCGGTAATGGAAAAATTAGTCGAGAGGGCGAAAGAGTGCAATGTCACGCTGGTCTACAGTGCGCGGGATGCCGAGCACAATAATGCCGTTGCTCTGCAGGAATACCTGAAGCATCAACATCCACATTAACACGGATTCCTCCGCGCCCTCTGCGCGAGCAATTCTTACCCCGCGCGACTGGAGCCCAGATCAATTCAGGACCGTTTGCTCAAGGCGAATGTATTCGCCCATGGACCACGCCTGGAATGGGCAACCTCGCGGGGTAAATGGCCCCTCGGCATCCGCAATCTCGGAAATGTGACCGAGGCCAGCCTCCCGAAGATGGTCCTGGAACGGAGCCAGAAACTGTCGTCGGGCTTCAGCCTTCGCTGCGCCCGTCGAATCTCTAACCCGCAGCCAAGCCTCAACGAATGGTCCGATGAGCCATGGCCAGACCGTTCCTTGATGGTAGGCCCCATCGCGCTGCACTACGCCACCCTCATAATGCGGGGCGAAAGCCGGCTCTTTTGGTGCCAGGGACCTGAGTCCGATCGGTGTTAAAAGATTCGTTTCAACGGTCTCCACGACGCGACGCGCTTTCTCGCCTTTGAGCAGAGAGAGAGGGAGCCCGCCGACCGCGAAGATTTGGTTCGGACGGAGAGAAGGGTCGTTTACGCCGGCTTTGTGATCGCAATCCACCACGTCAAAAAGCCCACCGGCAGCTTCGTTCCAGAATCGATTCTCGAAGCTTGCTTTTCCTTTTTCGAAAAGTTCATTCCAGCGCGGCGAGAAGCGGCTCGCAACTCCAAGGGCATTGAGCCAGAGAGCTTGCACCTCCACTGGCTTGCCGATACGGGGTGTGACGACCCAGTCTCTTACCTTGGCATCCATCCATGTGAGTTGAACACCTGGCTGGCCACATGCGACCAGTCCGTCGTCATCTACCCGGATCCTGAATCTCGTTCCCCGGGAGTAACCGGTCAGGATTGCATCGATTGCCGAGTAAAGCTTTTGGACATCGGAATCGGCCATGTCCGCGTTGGAACTCTCGGTCTCCAGGGTCTGCAGGTAGTCGTGGACTGCCACGACATACCACAATGACGCATCGACGGAATTGAACTCGGGTGTTTGTCCGCGATCGGGGAAGCGATTCGGGAGCATCCCCTCCGAAACGGCACCTGCCCACTCGATAAGAATGGCACGGGCTTCGCGAAGCCGACCCGACGACAAGCACAAGCCACGCAGGGCGATAAACGTGTCGCGCCCCCAATCTCCAAACCAGGGATATCCGGCAATAACGGTTTTTCCATCGCCTCGCTTCACGAGGTAAGCGTCGCCGGCGCGGTGAAGTGTTGAAGGAAAGCTTTCGCGGCGGACTCGTTCCTTGCTCCTGAGCAAACTGAAGTGTTCCAGAGCGGTTTCCACGCCGGCGTCGTGTATTTCTTCTGAGGAAATGATCCAGACCGCAGGCCCCTCGGAAACATTCCATTCGAACACGCCAGGGGAAGCCAAATCTTCGACGCAATCCAGGCCGCGCTTCTGTTCCTCAGTGTAAAGAAAGTTGCGGTACCAGCAAGGTTCGTGGCGGTAGCGGCCATTGCTGCGGGCGCGGATTGCCGGCAGATCCTGGTAGGGATGCCAGTTCACGGTATCTTGCCTCTGAACCGCTTCGAAGCGAAACGCGCCGTTTTCGTGGTGAATAGAGTGAAAATCCCGTCCCGAAAGCAGAGGGCGGATTTGGAGCTTCGCAGGACCGGAAAAATCGCCCACGAGTTTCCAGCAAAGAGCTACCATGGGGCTGCCATGCACCACGAAAAGTTCCTGGTGAAGATAAAGATCTCCCAGAAGATTGAACGTCCAGGTTGGCCATGGTTCTACAACAAAAGAGGCCAATCTTTTTGCGCCATTCGGATAGAGCACATCCGGACTGTACCGTTGCGAGGAAACAGGGATTATCGATCCGGAAATCCCAACCCAGGCTTCAAATCCGTTGACGAGAACCATGCGCGCAGCCGGGGGCGCAGTCGCAGGAACCAACAGACCGTGATAGCGGCGGGTTCGAACGCCCGAGACAGTGCCGCTGGCGAAGCCGCCCAGACCATCGGCTTCGAGCCATTCGGCTTCAGGGGAGAAGAAAGTTTTCGAGGGCATACTTTTGGAGTTCACCGTTCACCAGCACAATCGCATTTCTTTCCGTGCCCCGGTACGCTAATTTCGCCAGGATGAATTTGATTGGATGGTTGCGGGAAAAGGGAGAAGAACTCCTGCGACTAAAGGATACTGAGCACTCGATTGCGTTGGGAATGGCCATCGGCATGTTTTTTGGCTTCACTCCGCTCCTGGGCTTCAAAACATTGATCGCGATCGGCCTTGCCCGACTTCTGCGCGCAAACTTCCTCGCTGCGGCGATCGCGGTAACGTTGCATGACGTTTTTCTCCCTATATTTCCCTTCCTTCTACGCTTCGAATATCAGATCGGCTACTGGCTTTTGAGCCATCCTCACGAGTTTGCACCTCGGCTTCGTCTGGCGTCCCACAGCGTTTCAATGTGGTTTCACTGGTCGACTTTTTTAACCGTCGGCAGGCCTCTACTCATAGGTTCCCTGTTTTTCGCGGCTCCGGTCGGGGTCCTGACCTATTATATTACCCTTGGTCTACTTGAGCGGAGGAAACGGCGGAAGCAAACGGAGCCCTCAAAACCGCCCGCTGAGCCGCTCTCGTAACCCGCAAAAAATCGTGCGCTGGCTTTTTCGCCGGTGTTCGTCTTTCATGGGAGGGACGGCCTCCGGCTTCGTCCGGCAGTGGCCGGACTTCGGCGGACACGGCTGTGCCGTCCGACTCATCGCTCCGCCCCATAACAAGGAGAAAAATGGGACGGCTCGGAGACCGTCCCTCCCTTAATGAACGAATTGCTGCTCCGCAGGTCGCTGACCGGCAGGGTGTAGCTCCCTCCCGTGCATAATTTGCGTGTGACAGACTGATTGTTAATGTTCTGGGATGAGCGAGAGAAGGATTGCCTTGGTCACAGGGGCAAACAAAGGCATTGGCTTGGAAATTGTGCGCCAGCTTGCCGCCGCCGGTTTTCACGTATTCCTTTCGGCACGAAACGAGCTGAAGGGGAAAAAAGCGGCTACCGAAGTTCGGGGCGATGTTTCATTTCTTCAAATGGATGTTGCCGATGATGAGAGCATCCTGAAAGCGGCCAGGGAGTATGGGAACCTTTGTGAGCGCCTCGACGTCTTAATTAATAACGCCGGAATTTATATTGACGCGGATGCCGGGATCCTGACGGTCTCAAGGAATCGGCTCGTGGAAACATTTCAGACAAACGCTTTTGGTGCGATCCGCGTGACACAGGCATTTCTTCCGTTTTTGAAAAAATCTCGAGAAGCGCGCGTTATCAATCTGTCGAGCGGCTATGGAGAGATCGGCGGACTTACTTCTGAGGTCCCGAGTTATTGTCTTTCAAAGCTGACGTTGAATGGCGCGACGATCATGCTTCATCAGGCCCTGCGGTCGAGCGGGATCTCTGTTTACGCCATGAGTCCGGGATGGGTGCGGACCGACATGGGTGGTCAAAATGCGGACCGATCGGTCGAGCAAGGAGCTGATACGGCGGTTTGGTTGGCGACGAAGGGATCCAAGGAGCAGAGTGGCAGATATTTTCGGGATCGAAAGATTCACGGCTGGTAATTCCTGCTTTTGGAGCCTGCATCGATCCAGGCTATCTCTGCTAGCTCAGGCTCGCGTCGCTCACAAACCTGGGAAGAAGCCCGACAGCCTGTTTTAGTCTGTTTCTAAATCCATTTTTCTCAGGAGCCGCCTCCTGAGGCGGCCCTATAGCGCGAAAATCTCATCCCGCGGCCGCGGGGTGAGATTTTCGCGCTAAGGGGAATCGAGGTATTTCAGACCGCTCCCTGTATTAACGCTTGAACTACCTGGATCCCGAAAATTCATCTAAAAGCCCTTATCGACGAGTTGCTTCAAACAGTTTTCTATTGCTTCCAAAGCCTTGTCAGCGTCCACTCCTTCTGCTCTGACAGCTATCTCGGTTCCTTTGCGGATGTCCGCCGTCATAATGTCCATGATGCTGATCGCTGAACATCTTTTTCCGTTTGCCTCAATGGTGATTTCGCTTTTGAAGCGCATCGCACAGCGCACCAATTCGCTTACTGGACGCGCATGTAGACCACTCTCGTTCGAAATCAAAATCCTCCGTGTCTCCGATTTTTTTGCAGCCTTTTGCATCAATACTGTTGTTTTCGTACGTTTTTTGGACACTTGGAGCCTGCATTCGTTTGAAAAAGCGGATATGCAGAGAAGGCCGTGCAAAATGCTTATCCCGATTTCGGAATTGGACTCTTGCGCCGGCCACGGAAGGAGGGGTTTCGTGGCATGTCCGAGCGGCCACGCTGATCCAATTCAAGAAGTACGAGGCTGGCCGCACCGCGTGCCCAGACTTCATCGCCCCAATGGTGAATCACTATTTCCAAGTTTCTTTGAAGCGGTGGAAGTACAAGTCGTTCGGCGGTGGAACGGAGGGCGTCCTCAAAGAGGTGCGCACACCGAACGGCGCCCTGGCAAATGATGATTCGTTGCGGATTCAGCAAATTGACCAGATTAGCGATGCCCAGACCTAAGTAACGTCCCATCTGATCGAAAATGCGTTTCATCGACTTGTCTCCTTCCTCGGCCTTGGCAATGATTGCTTGCAGGAGTCTGGAGCGCTGATGGTAGTCAAGAGGGCGCTTGGGTACGCGAAATCCAGCCTTGGCGGCTTCGTGCAGAATGGCAAAAGCGGCCGTGTGCGTTTCCATGCAACCGTGCTCACCACATTGGCACAAAGGACCCTCGAAAAAGAGTTTCGTATGGCCGAATTCGGCAGCCAACCCGTCTGCGCCGCGGTAAAGCTTCCCGTTAAAAATCAGACCGCTGCCGGTCCCGTGCTCGATCGTTACCACCACGGCGTTGTCGAGGCCCTTGGCCATACCGAACCAAAGCTCCGCCAGGGTCACTAGATTGGCGTCGTTCTCGACAAAAACCGGAATTTCAAATTTGGTCTGGAGGAGTTCGCGAAAGTTAATGTTTGGATTCTCAAATACCGGGCTCCAGTACGCGAGACCGCGATTGGAATCAATGAACCCAGGCAGACCAACTCCAATTCCACTGACGTCTTCGATACTCTTTTTGGCCTTCCTCAGGCAGGCGCGAACCCCGCGCACAATGAACGCGACCATCTGCGCCGGGGTGAGTTTCCGAGGCTCTACCGGAATATCATCAGACGCCGAGACATTGCCGACGAAGTCGGTCACTGAGAAGACGATCTGGTGAGTCGCAATCTTGACTCCGACGACGTGCGTGTAGTTGGGATTGAGGCGGAGCATGACCAAAGGGCGCCCGCGCCCTCGTGAACCCATGCCGTACGCGTTGTCCTCGATCAATGCTCCTTCTTCGATTAGATGGCCAACGATACTGGAAATGGTCGCCTGACTAAGGCCGGTTAGATTGGAGAGTTCCGAACGCGAGATCCGGTTGTCGTGTAACCGTATCGTGTGAAGTACATCAAATCGGTTTATATTCCGGATAATTGCTGGGCCTCGAGCGGACATTAAAAACTAAGGTAGCCAAATTGTTATCTCAGATTATTGAGAATCCACAAGCTCGTACTCTGGGACGAACTCTACGCAATCGATTGCTTTTGCGAAATAGCCTTCCGCCTTTCCGCCAGTATGCCTGGCGAACATCAGCGAGGTCTTTCTCAGCACTTTGCGAACCCTTTGGGCCGTGGCGGCCGGCTGATTTCCTCTCCGGCAACCCACAGGCGTTAAGATAAGCGATCCAAAGCTCACAAGCGCGCTGCGATGTAAGGCGAACCGTCTCGGTTTGCACGCTTAAAAGCGCGCAAAGCGAGGACGCCCGCTCTTGGAGTTTGGCCATTTTTCAGCGCCGAAGGCGTGACGTCAGGATAGCACGCAGGGCTAGGAACCCTAGGATAGGGCAATCAGCGCTGAAAGCGCGCCTCAAGGTGGATTATATTTTCCACATCAAGCCACGGATAGAGGGTCTTTTGCACACTGGTTATCCTTCTGGCGCGCTTTCAGCGCTAGCCCTTCTTTTTGCGTTTACCTAGGGCTGCGCTACGGGCCGAAACCGGCCTTCGCTTGCCCTAGGCTATTTTGATATCGCGCCTTCGGCGCTTGAATCCCGAAAGACGAAGCTATGAATGTCCAAACACCAGAAGCGGGCGGGGACGCCCGCTCCACATTTCTGTGCTTCGCGTGCCCTTCCGGGCGCAGTCAAGACTTCGCTAAACAGAGTCGACAAGGTAACCAAACAGTGTCGTTTCAGCGCTGTTGATATAGAGATCATACGCCGCAAGCACATTACCATTCGGGTTATCGAGTCGCTCCAGGCGCCCGGCTAGATAAGGTTCAGTCTTAATTTTAACGTCGCAATTCTTAAACAGGAATAAGTCGGGCCGAAGCATTGCCAACGCTGCTAACGGATCGTGAGGATGATTTTGGTTAACCCCAAGGTATTTCCACCACAACCGAATCTGATTTTCAAGCAGCAGACCCAGCCCGTTGGGTAGTCGCCGGATGCAGGCGACTTCTCTTTCTGTTAGTTGCACTCGCAGTGTTACATCCAGGCCGATCGCGGTAATTGGTATCCCGGAATCGAAGACAATTCGTGCTGCCACGCTATCACACTCAAAATTGTGTTCTGAATAATCCAGCCAGTAAGCACCGCCCATCAGGTATAATCTTTTTGTACGCGATACGAAGCCATTGTCACACATGATCGTTTTGGCGATATTCGTTAAAGGCCCGATGGCCAGGATTTCAAGTTCACCGGAATAGAGGTTCGAATTCTCGATCAGGAATTGTTCAGCTGTCCTGTTCTGATCTACCGTTGCGATTTCCAGGAATGGAATACCTTCTCCCTCGTGCCCGCACCAGAAAATTGGTCGTGCAGATAGCGGTCGGTTCGCTCCGGGAACTATGGGAATCGCTGGATTGCCGGTCCGCTTCCAAATTGCGGCTGCGATTCTTGCACGAAGCAAACTATCTCCATAGACAGTTGTCACACCCTCCAGACGAAGTTCTCGCGCGTGTGCCAGAAAGACAAGCGCAAGAAGATCGTCGACATCCGTACCGATATCTGTATCGAGAACGACATGGCGCATAAGTGTCCTGTCCGCGAAATAAGCATATCTTTCGTTGAGATCAAAATGGGCCGCCGGCAAGGCGCGAGGAGGGCGCATATCTAAAGCGATACGTAACCGATCCCGCAGCCGCGGGACAGCCGCCGGCCCATTTTCATCTCAACCCTCTGGGCCGCGTTCAGTTGGCTGTTTTTCCGCGTTGCTCGCTCCTCACGTATCGATTCAGATATGCTCGTCGCTCGCGCCTTGAAAAACAGCCAACTGACCTGCGGCGAAAGACATGCTTATTTTCGCGGACAGGACATTAGTTCCCAATAGACGGCTGATACGCGGATTGGTAAACAATAAATGAGCAGGAACCGGACCGCGGAACCTAAGGGTGCCGAATTCCAAAACCAGTTGTATATGCGCGTACGAATCAAAACCCAAACGCAATGTGCTGACCCTGGGCGGGGATTTGCCCGGACTTTTAATTTAAACAAATTTCGGTCCCGCAAAAGCGAGGCCGCTTCCCTAGCTCCACGCTGCTCCCAACCCGACCTTGATACCCCTACACCTCGCCGGTCTGAAGCACGGCCTCGCTTGATGAGGCTGTTTCTCTGCAGTCCAAGCGGGGATTTTGCAAAAATGCCCGGAGGATCGTGGCTGAGCCGCTCGCTCGCCGTGACGACAATTCTGCTGAGTTTCGCCGCACATTCGCACACGCAATCGATTCGCCTTTCCGATTCGCAAGCTGTACGAATAGGAACGAAAATATGGCAAAATGAATCGGGAGGAACGGTTGCCGGCTTAACCGCCTGGAACTACGGGGAAGACTTTGCTTCTCTTGGAATCGGGCACTTCATTTGGTATCCCGCAGGCCAAAGAGGGCCGTTCGAGGAAAGCTTTCCGCCCCTTCTTCGATATCTCGAAAGGAATGAAGTCAAAATTCCGATTTGGTTGTTGAACTCCGAGTCATGTCCCTGGCCGAACCGAAGCCGGTTTCTGGCCGATCGAAGGAGTCCCCGGATGGAAGAATTGCGATCTCTGCTCGCCCATACCGTGTCTCTTCAAGCAAAATTCGCTGCCGCCAGACTTGAAGCCGCATTACCGAAAATGTTAGATGCCGCACCGGAAAAAGAGAGAGACAAAATTCGGAAGAACTTTTATCGTGTCGCCGCCGAGCCCTTAGGACCGTACGCACTAGTCGACTATGTGAATTTTAAAGGCGAAGGAACTTTAAAGAGTGAGCGATATCAAGGCGAGGGGTGGGGCTTACTCCAAGTGCTGGAATCGATGGGCGACGGTTCGGCCCTCCCGGAGTTCCGTCGAGCTGCGGAGGCCGTTCTAATTCGCCGGGTAAAAAACTCGCCCCCTGAGCGAGGGGAGTCACGCTGGCTTCCGGGCTGGAAAAATAGAATTAGCACTTACACTGAATGATCAAAAGAATTTGCCAGCGATAAAAAACCGTCAGACCCGGGAACTGCGGCGAGAACGCAACCTCAAGGATGAATTTTGCCAAGAATAAGAAGAGCGATTATTGCGCCACCAATCGAGAGAATCAATCCGGCTGGGTGGAACCAAGATCCTTCCGAAGGTTTCGAAAACCATCGCGCGTTGAGTCCTCCGACAATTGATCCGACAATACCTAACAAGGTTGTCTTGAAAAATCCCATTGGGGTGTGGGTGCCCATGATGGCGTAAGCGATTACACCTGCGACAAAGCCTAGAATAACAGACCAGATGATGTGTAACATAGGGAGGTGTTTGGATTGTGCCGAGTACAGATTGGAATGTTAGCTCAGTTTGTCTACCGTTTTGCGCATTTTAAGTTTATGCACTTTTGAACAATTGTCGCAAAGGGGTCTTTACGTAACAGACCGAGAACCGGGGCTTATCCCAACATTCGACGATACGCGCTCGCTACCCTCTGCCGCTCTTCACTGCTGTCCAAAATAAGCGTTAGTTAGGACAGTGTAGTACCGATTTTAAGCGGTTCGGCGGGCGTGGCAGATGATTTTTCAAAAAGACCCCCCCTTTTGTTAGGTTTGACTGCTCAAAATGCTGTCCAAATCGAAGAGCTCGCCTTGGCCAGGTGGAGATTCAGGCGGTGTGTCGAAGGGACGGTTAATCCACTCCCATAAGTCGCGGTAGGTGAATAGATTCCAACGCAACAGGGCGACCAGATTGCTCAATGCCCAGCCGAAGGTGCTCTTAAACTGCAGGATCTTGAGCGACAGTATCGCGATTAATGCTGTCCAAATCTGGATACGGACCGCATTAGCA
>Ga0306922_10004582_pt1 | contig 13098 bp, 9 predicted proteins | sample sta12Cox44000082_FD_203758 | JGI IMG/M metagenome (GOLD analysis project Ga0306922, IMG submission 203758) | Lab enrichment of tropical soil microbial communities from Luquillo Experimental Forest, Puerto Rico - statoxic.12C.oxic.44.000.082 (v2)... | ecosystem: Environmental > Terrestrial > Soil... | reverse complement strand
CGCTGGCGCGAACGCTGCGCACGATCGCGGCGAAGGGCCCGCGCGCCTTCTACGAAGGGCCGATCGCCGACGACATCGTCGCGACCGTTGCCGCCCGCGGGTCCGTCCTCACCGCCGAGGACTTTGTTCGTCATCGCGGCGAGGCGGTCACGCCGATCAGCACCGATTATCGCGGTCTCGACGTGCTGGAATTGCCGCCTAACACGCAAGGCCTGACCGCGCTGGTGCTGCTCAACATCCTGGAGCGCTTCGATCTCGCCGCGCTCGATCCGCTCGGCCCCGACCGCTTCCATCTGGCGCTCGAGGCGGCGCGGCTCGCCTATGCCGTGCGCGATGCCCACGTCGCCGACCCGGCGTTCATGCGCGCCGCAGTGCCGTCATTACTCGACAAGCGTTTCGCCGCCGAGCTCGCCGGCCGCATCGGGCGCGCGCGGCGCATGCCGCACGCGAGCGCGCCGTCGCTCGGCAGCGACACCGTCTATCTCACCGTGGTCGACCGTGACCGGATGGTGGTCTCGCTGATCAATACGCTCTTTTCCCATTTCGGCGTCGGCATCTGCACGCAGGAAACCGGCATCCTGCTGACCAATCGCGGCGCCTGTTTCGTGGTCGATCCCGACCATGCCAATACGTTCGGCCCGGACAAACGTCCGATGCACACGATCATCCCGGCGCTTGCCTTTCGCGGCGGGCGCTGCGAGCTAGCGTTCGGGGTCATGGGCTCACACTACCAGCCCATGGGGCACGCGCAGGTCGTCACCAACATCGTCGATTACGCCATGGACGTGCAGGCGGCGATCGACGCGCCGCGGGCCTTCTTCGTGGGAGAGACGACCGTGGTCGAGCGGGCCCTGCCGCACGCGTGCGTCGAAGGGCTGCGGGCGCGCGGCCACGAGGTGGCATTGGCGCCATCGCCGTGGGGCGGCGGGCAGGCGATCCGCGTCGACTGGGAGCGGGGCGTGTTGATCGGAGGCTCCGATCCGCGCAAGGACGGCTGCGCGTTGGGGTATTAGGGCGTCCCGCAGCGCCGTTGGTTATTTCGTGATCATTCGTCTTGGCGGGACGGTCGCTGTCTGCTCCGCCGGCGAGAGAACGAAGGTGACCCACGCGTTCCAGCCGTCGGGCCGGTTCTGGCCGGCGAACTCCCAGTAGCTCTTGAGATTGAGATAACCTTGCGTCTCAGTGGTCAGGGGAATAATGAATCCGAGCTGCGGCCCGGCGCCCACCACCTGCGACTGGAAGCAACCCACCCGGTCGCCGGCGCCGGTGTCGCAACCCAACTGTCTGTAGACATAGCCGACGACACCCACCTGGACCTGCTTGGTCAGGAACTGCGACGCGCCCCAATCGAAATGCATGTCGACGCCGTTCTGATATTGGGTCGATTGATTGGTGAAGTTGTAGGTGAAGCCGAGTACGCCTGAGAATTCATGCCCGGTCTGCGGGTTGAGATAGGTGTAGCCAGCGCCCGCGTCGATTCCGCTGTGCCCGATGCCGATGTTTGACAGTCGTGTGGAGTCGTAAGCGCCGACCGGCACATCCCCCATCACATAGGTCATGACGTTGTGAACGCCGTTGTTCCAGCGCAGCGTCGCCAGCGGAAACACATCGCCGAAGCCGCTTACTGAGTCGCTGATGCTGTCGAAGCGCGAGAATGGGAGTGTGCCCAGCGGAGTAGTCAACGCGCCTGTAACCGACCCCGTTACGGAGGTGTCAGTGCGGCCATATATTCCAATGGCACCCACGGTAAGCTGCCCTCCAAACACCGGCGTAGCGAAGGTGTAGGTCGGCAGGGCCAATGCGAGATCGGCTCGCGCATCGAGATTTGCGCTCACGTTCGCGGTGAGATTGACGGGGATTCTGCCAATCTCGAACTCGCGTGCACGGGCGACGTCGGCCCCAGCGGACACGGTGGTGTGATAGTAGATCGAGGTGAGCGACCATCCCGGTTGCAGCGGAGACGCCGCGAGGCTCCCGAAGAAGCCGGGAAGCCAAAGGCTCACGCCGCCTTCGTCGGCACGCGCAGTTTGAGAAAATAGGACGCTCGCAGCCGCCAACGCGGCAATCGCAGCGCTACGTTTCCCCGGCAAGCGCCGGCTGAAACCTGGCTCTCCGTTTCGCGTCATGTTTTGCCCCCGGCCGTCGCCCGGCACGCAAAGGCGCTGTCCCCCCGCAGGCGACCGTCACAGCGGATGGTAAAATCTTCCAGCATCCGGTCGCGACATGCCGCGCCTCCGCGGCAACAGGCATGACACCCTGACATGCGCTTGTGACCGACCTCGGGCGCTCTGCCTCTTTCTCATCGACAGCACGCACGAATATTCGCGCATGTGACCGGCGGGTGACAGCATTTGCCGCGCGTCGCCGCGTTTGCTGTGTCGCGACTGGATCGCCGCATTTAACAAACGTGCGGCGCGTGATTGGAGTCGAATGAGCTATAACGCAATGTTATTTCGAAAGGCTCATCACGGACCTGTGATTGCTCCGCCATAACGTGTTCGGTGCAGGATACGTGCGCGGGCTCGGCTGTCCGCACGCAAGAAGCTCGAACAATAATGTGAGCGACCCGCCATCCATCAAGCGCATGGAGGGGCTTCCGGTTCTCACGACGCAATACGGGGTTGCATGCCATCGCGCTGAGCGTTCGGCGTGATTGTCACCGGGCACCGACTGCCGACCCGGTTCGGGCAGCCATCACTGAGGAAACAGGCCATGAGTATGACCAGAAAATTCTCGCTCGGCCTCCTAGGGGGGTTCGTTGCCGTCATGCTCGCGAGCCCGCAGGCGGCCACGCAGACTGCGCAACAAGGCGAGGCACGCGATGCGGCGATACGTAGGTGCATCGCAGAGGCACATCGCCAATACCCAGGAGAAGGGGGCCAGTCGCAGGATATGCAGCGTGCAGACGTATATAAGGCCTGCATGGTTGCTGCCGGCTTTCAGCCATAAAGGCCGCCGCGTTGAGGCGGTGTCTGCCCGCGATCAAAAACGTTGTGAGCAAGGGCGCATGATTCAGCGCACGTTTCTTCAAAGACGACAATCGGTGATGGCCGTCAGGGCACGTCGGCGGCCAATACAGAGGAGTGAAGTCATGAGTGTGGTCAAACTCAGCTGTCTCGGCCTGTTGGCACCGCTCGCTGTCGTCATGGTGGCGAGCGTGCCCGCGGCCGCGCAACAGCAGCAGCAACAGAAGCCCAACATCCTCTTCATCATGGGCGACGACATCGGCTGGATGCAGCCGAGCATCTACCACCGCGGCCTGATGGTCGGGGAAACGCCCAACATCGACCGCATCGGGAACGAGGGCGCAATCTTCATGGACTACGTCGCGATGCAGAGCTGCACGTCCGGCCGCAACGCCTTCTTCACCGGCATGTATCCGCTGCGTACCGGCATGATCCCGCCGCAGCTGCCCGGCAGCCCATCCTACCTGCGGCCCGGCACTCCGGCGCTAGCCAAGTTCCTGCTCGATCTCGGCTACAACACCGGCGAGTTCGGCAAGAACCACCTGGGCGACCACACCGCGGCGCTGCCGACGGCGCATGGCTTCCAGGAATACTGGGGCTACCTCTACCACCTCGACGCTATGCAGCAGGTGAGCTTTCCCGACATCAACAAGAACCCGACCACGCAGACGATCGCGCCGCCGTGCAAGAACACGCCGATCCCTGGCGTTCCGGAGGTCCCCGGTGCGGTCGATCCCAAGACCACAATCTGTCTGACGCCTCCACGTAATGTCCTGTGGTGCAAGTCCTCCGACGGCACCGAGGCGAACCAGCGCTGTAGTGACGAGGGACCGTTGACGCTTGAGCGCTCGAAGACGGTGGATGAGGAAATCTCGGCCAAGGTCATCGACTTCCTCGATCGCAATGATCCTCGGCAAACCAACAAGCCGTTCTTCGTCTGGTACAACCCGGCGCGCATGCACGTCACGACCGTGCTGTCAGATAAGTACTACGCCATGGTGGGCGAGCAAGGCGGCAAGGATTGGGGCGTCAATGAGGCCGGCATGAAACAGATGGACGACAACATCGGCCTTGTGCTCAAGAAGATCGACGACATGGGGCAGACCAACAACACCATCGTCGTCTTTACTACCGACAACGGCGCCGAGGCGATCACCTTCCCGGATGGCGGCGTTACGCCGTTTAAGGGCCAGAAAGGCGAGGCTTGGGAAGGCGGCTACCGGGCACCATTGGTCATCCGCTGGCCTGGCGTCATCAGGCCGGGCACAGTGAAGAACCAACTGTTTGCCGCCCTCGACTGGCTGCCCACCTTCGTTGACATCGCGGGCGGGCCCAAGGATGACGGCTTGAAGCAGCAGATCGAGGCCGGTCAATACCCCGGCATCGTCAAGACAACGCTCGATGGCTTCGACCAGCGCGCCTACCTCGAAGGCACGTCGGAAAAGTCGGCGCGCGACTTCTTCTTCTATTTCTCCGGCGCAACACCGTCCGCGGTGCGCTACAAGAACTGGAAGATGTACTACACAATGTCGCAGCCGGGAGCCACGGGCTGGATCCTGCCGCTCACCTCATTCCACTTCACCTTGGTCCAAAACATCAAGCGTGACCCGTTCGAGCAGGCTGTTGGCCAGGATCAGAAGACGGTCAATGGCATTGGTGGTGCGCTTGCGGGGCCAGTGACCGGCTTTTTGTACGACTGGAACATGCTGCCGATTGGTCAGCAGTTGTGGCTGCAGCACCTTTCGTCATACGAGAAGTTCCCGCCGCTGCAAGCGCCCGAGTCCTACAACCTCAGTGGGATCTTGGAGCAGGTCAAGAAGGCTAATGCCAGTCACGGGAGCGACTAATCAGCTGAAACAGATACGGACATGCTCAGCGGACGCCTTACGGGGCGTCCGCTCTCGAAGTTCCAAGAAGCAGCACAGACGGTGCAGCATGCACACGAGCAGGAACATCTGGCTGGGTCTGCTGGCATCGCTCGCTTCCATGATGGTCGCGCCAGCGTCCGCGCAACAGCAGAAGCCGAACATCCTCATCATCATGGGTGACGATATCGGCTACTGGAACATCAGCGCCTACAACCGCGGCATGATGGGCTATCGCACGCCCAACATCGACCGCATCGCCAACGAGGGCGCGATCTTCACCGACTATTACGGCCAGCAATCCTGCACCGCTGGCCGCGCCGCCTTCATCACCGGCCAGAGCCCGCTGCGAACCGGGCTGCTGAAAGTGGGCCTGCCGGGGGCGAAGGAGGGGCTGTCAGAGAAGGACCCGACGATTGCCGATCTGCTCAAGCCGCAGGGCTACGCGACCGGACAATTTGGCAAGAACCATCTCGGCGACCGCAACGAATTCCTGCCGACCGTGCACGGCTTCGACGTATTCTTCGGCAACCTCTATCACCTGAACGCCGAGGAGGAGCCCGAGAATCCCGACTATCCCAAGAATCCCGACTTTAGGGCGCAGTTCGGTCCGCGCGGCGTTCTCAAGTGCGTCGCGACCGCCACCGACACGCCGGGCGACGATCCACGCTTCGGCCCCTGGGGCAAGCAGAAATGCGACGACACTGGCCCGCTCACCAAGAAACGCATGGAGACAATCGACGAGGAGTTCCTGAAGGCCACGGTGGAATTCATCGACGGCGCCGTCCGCGACCGCAAGCCGTTCTTCGTCTGGTTCAATTCGACCCGCATGCACATTTGGACCCATCTCAAGCCATCGTCTCAGGGAAAGACCGGGCTCGGCATCTATCCGGACGGGATGGTGGAGCATGACGGGCAGGTCGGCGAGCTCCTGAAGAAGCTCGACGATCTCGGCATCGCCAACAATACGATCGTGATCTACACCACCGACAACGGCGCCGAGGCGTTCTCCTGGCCCGACGGCGGCACGACGCCGTTCCGCGGCGAGAAGAACACCAACTGGGAGGGCGGCTATCGCGTGCCCGCGATGATACGCTGGCCCGGCCTGGTGCCGCCGCGCATCGAGATCAACGACATCTTCTCCGCCGAGGACTGGGCGACGACGCTGGTCGCTGCCGCCGGCGAGCCAGACATCAAGAACAAGCTCCTGCAAGGCTACGATGCCTCCGGCAAAACCTTCAAAGTTCATCTCGACGGCTACGACCAGCGTGATCAGCTCGCTCGCAGGGGGCCGAACCAGCGCCGCGAGTTCTTCTACTGGACCGACGACGGCAACCTCGCTGGCCTGCGCTACGAGCAATGGAAGGCCGTGTTCCTGGAGCAGCGGGCGCATGGCCTCGATGTCTGGGCAGAGCCGCTGGTGCAGCTGCGCCTGCCCAGGTTGTTCAACCTGCGTTCTGATCCATTTGAGCGGAGCCAGCACGAGGCGGGCGACTACGTGCGGTGGTTCGTCGAGCACGCCTTCGTGCTGGTCCCAGCGCAGTCGCTCGTGGCGCAGCACCTCGAGAGCTTTAAGCAGTTCCCGCCGCGCCAGAAGCCTGGCAGCTTCTCGGTCGAGCAGGCCATGGAAAAGCTGAGGAACCCGCCGTCCAGCAATTAAGCCACTCGTCGGAGTGAACATGAGCCCGATCGCACCTTCTTCCGGTATGAATCGTCGGGTTCTGCTCTCGACGTTGGCGCTCCTGGCGACGCTCTTCGGACCGCTCCTTCCCGTCTCCGCGCCGGCGCAAACGGCCACAGCAGGCGGCTTGCTGCCGTCCTGGAACGACGGGCCGGCGAAGCAGGCGATCTTCGATTTTGTGCGTGCGACCATCGATCAATCGAGCCCGATCTACGTCTCGCCCGAGGACCGCATCGCGGTGTTCGATCAGGATGGCACGCTCTGGGTCGAGCATCCCATGTACACGCAAGTGATCTACTGCCTGGAACGCGTTCCGGCGGTGGTGGCGAAGCGACCGGAACTCAAGAACATCGAGCCGTTCAAGACCGTGCTCTCCGGCAACCGCGAGGCCATGGCCAAGCTCTCGATGCGCGACCTCGAGAAGATCCTCGCGGCGACGCTGACCGGCATGTCGGTGGACGAGTTCAACGCCGAAGCGAAGAGGTGGATGGAAACGGCCAGGCACGCGCGCTGGAATCGCCCTTACACCGAATTGGTCTATCAGCCGATGCTCGAGGTGCTGCGCTACCTGCGCAACAACGCCTACAAGACCTATATCGTGACGGGCGGCGGTCAGGATTTCGTGCGCGTTTATGCAGAGAAGGTCTACGGCATCCCGCCCGAGCAAGTGGTCGGCACGGCGGGCGGAACGAAATACGGCTACGGCAAAGACGGCAAGCCGTTCCTGACCAAGGAGCCGAAGCTCATCTTGAACGACAACAACGCCGGCAAGCCTGAAGGAATTCACCTGATGATCGGTCGCCGGCCGTACGTGGCGTTCGGCAACTCGACCGGTGATCGGCAGATGCTGGAGTGGACCGGCGCCGGTGCCGGCGCGCGGCTGAAGATGCTTGTGCTGCACGACGACGCCACGCGCGAATACGCCTACGGCCCAGCCCAAGGTCTGCCTGACACCAAGGTCGGCACCTTCACCCCCGCGCTCTACGACGAGGCGAAGAGCAAAGGCTGGACGGTCATCAGCATGAAGAATGATTGGAGGCGCATTTTTGCGTTGGAGTAATAGCGCCGTCTCCATACGGACGTTCTCCGGGGCGAAAGCCGCGCAGCGCAACGCAAAGCTCGGGAGGGATTGGGAGATCGGTGGTGTTAACACGACCGTTGCGCAGATCCAAGCGCAGCTTGCCGATGCAAAGTGGGACCTCGAGCAGACCACGGTTCGCGCGCCAGCCGACGGGATCGTCACGTTGATGGCGCCGACGGTCGGCGACCGCGCTCTACAGGCGCTACTGACGCAGCCACCGGCGAGATTGACGCATCAATCAGGAGACCCATGATCGTCGCGCCGGCGTCCGTGCAACAACAGCAGATAGCCCACGGGCGAGCGCGGCCGGGACGCGATACGGTTGAGGAGACGACACATGCTGAACATCTCCAAGCGCAATAGCGGAATTGTTGTACCCGCGTTGCTTGCCGGCCTCTCGCTTATTCCGCTGACAGCATTCAATGCTCACGCCCAGCAGACGAGCGGCAAGCCCGGTTCGCCCGGCGCGACGATGACGATCCCGGGACAGCAACTGCCGCCGCCGCCACAACAGTTCCGCGGCAAGATCGAGCGCAACGCCGCGCAGTCGACGCCATACTGGCCCGCGCGCGTCGTGCCGCCCAAGGACGCGCCGAACATTCTGCTGATCATGACCGACGATACCGGGTTTGGCGTCTCCAGCACGTTCGGCGGCGTGATCCCGACGCCGAACCTTGATCGCATCGCCGCCAACGGCCTGCGCTACACCAACTTCAACTCGACAGCGCTGTGCTCACCGACGCGCGCCGCCATCATCACCGGGCGCAACCATCATTCGATGGGGTTTGGGGTCGTAGCGGAGCAAGCGACGGGCTATCCCGGCTACAACAGCATCATGACCCGGGACAAGGCAACGATCGGGAGGATCCTCAAGGACAATGGCTACTGGACTTCCTGGTTTGGTAAGGACCACAACACCCCGGATTTCCAGGCGAGCCAAGCCGGGCCGTTCGACCAGTGGCCGGTCGGCATGGGCTTCGACTATTTCTACGGCTTCGTCGGCGGCGACGCCAATCAGTGGCAGCCGAATCTATTCCGCAACACCACGGCGATCTACCCGTACTACGGCAAGCCGGGTTGGAACCTGATTACGGCGATGGCCGACGATGCCATCGAATACATGAAACGCATCACCGCGATCGACCCGGAGCAACCGTTCTTCATCTACTACGTGCCCGGTGCCGTCCACGCGCCGCACCACCCGACGCCGGAGTGGATCAAGAAGATCAGCGACATGCATCTGTTTGACGAGGGGTGGAATAAGCTACGCGAGACCATCTTCGCCAACCAGAAGAGGCTCGGCGTAATCCCGCAGGACGCCAAGCTCACGCCATGGCCGGATGACTTGCTCAAAGGCTGGGACACGCTCTCAGCCGAGGAGAAGAAACTGTTCATCCGCCAGGTGGATGTATTCGCCGCGTACTGGGCCTACACCGACCATGAGATCGGCCGGGTGATCCAGCAGGTCGAAGACATGGGCAAGCTCGACAATACGCTGATCATCTACATCGCCGGCGACAACGGCAACAGCGCCGAGGGCACGCTGGTCGGCACGCCGAACGAGGTTGCTTCGCTCAATGGTGTCTATCCTCCGATTGAGGCTCAGTTGAAATTCTACGACGTCTGGGGTTCGGACCTCACCTATCCGCACATGGCCGTGGCCTGGACCTGGGCGTTCGACACGCCGTTCTCCTGGACTAAGCAGATCGCGTCGCACTTCGGCGGCACGCGGCAAGGGATGGCGATCTCGTGGCCGAAGGTGATCAAGGACAAGGGCGGTGTCCGCAATCAGTTCCACCATATGATCGATATCGTGCCGACGATCCTGGAGGCCACGGGCATCCGCGCCCCACAAGTGGTCGACGGGATCCGGCAGAAGCCGATCGAAGGTGTCAGCATGATGTACACCTTCGATAAGAAGAATGCGAATGCACCCTCGACGCACAAGACGCAGTATTTCGAGATGATGGGCGACCACGCGATCTACCAAGACGGCTGGATCGCCAGCACCAAGGTGATGCGGCCTCCGTGGGAACTAGCGGGGGCGGTGAGCCAGGATCCGGCCGGTTTCCCGTACGAGCTGTATGATCTCACCAAGGACTGGACGCAGTTCGAGAACGTTGCCGCCAAGTACCCGGCCAAACTGAAGGAGCTGGAAAAACTGTTCTGGGTCGAGGCGAACAAATACCAAGTCCTGCCGCTCGACTCCTCTGTCGCGACCCGGCTCGTCCAGCCGCGTCCCAACCTCGCCGCCGGCTGCACCGAGTTCACCTGGTCCGGCGAGATCACCGGGACGCCGAACGGCGACGCGCCAAGCATCCTCGACTCGTCGTTCAACTTCAAGGCCGAGGTGGACATCCCACAGGGCGGCGCCGAAGGCACGATCGTGACCCAAGGCGGGCGCTTTGCCGGCTACGGGTTCTACGTGCTCAAGGGCAAGCCCGTGTTCCTGTACAACTTCTTCGATCTGCAACGCATGCGCTGGGAGGGACCGGATGTCCTGTCTCCGGGGAGGCACACGCTCGAGTTCGATTTTAGGTACGACGGCCTCGGAGCGGGCACGCTCGCCTTCAACAACGTGAGCGGCATCGGCCGCGGCGGCACTGGCGTGCTCAAGGTCGACGGCAAAGAGGTGGCGCGCCAAACCATTGAGCGCACGATCCCGCTCATCATGCAATGGGACGAGAACTTCGACATCGGTGCCGACACCGGGACGCCGTGGCCGACGATTACCAGGTGCCGTTCCGCTTCACCGGCAAGCTCGACAAGCTCACGCTGAAGATCGACCGGCCGAAGCTGACGCCCGAGGATGAAAGACGGCTCGAGCAAGACGCGCAGCGCAACAACCGCAAGAGTGAGTAGCCTTGTCGCCGGCAAGATTGACGCGTCAATTGGGAGAATCCGCATGAGTCTGCGCCGCCTGCTGATCTGTTTCGCTGGCTTCGGCATGACCAGTCTGGTGCTCGGCAGTTTCGCCGTCGCACAAAAGAATGCGGCAAGAACTGACGTCGGAAGCTGCGCGGCCTATTCCGGCTTGCCAGCTGAAGAGGGCGACACCGCCGGGATGGTGTTCATCCATGGCGGAACGTTCGTCATGGGCTCCGAGCGTCAGCGCCCGGAGGAACGATTTACCCACGTCGTGCGCGTCGACGGCTTCTGGATCGATCGCCACGAGGTGACCAACGCGCAGTTTCGGGAGTTCGTGGCAGCGACAGGATACGTGACCTTGGCCGAGCGCGGGCTCGACCCCGCGACGCATCCCGGCATGCCCAAGGAGCTGCTCGCTCCCGGCTCGGTGGTGTTCATCCCGCCCACCAATGTCGGGAGTGGCGGCCGGATCACCCAGTGGTGGCAATACGTCCCGGGCGCGAACTGGCGCCAACCCACAGGGGCAGGCAGCTCGATCGCGGGCAAGGACAATCATCCGGTCGTGCACATTGCCTACGAGGATGCGCTCGCCTATGCGCGCTGGCGCGGGCGCGAGCTTCCGACCGAGGCGCAATGGGAATTTGCCGCGCGCGGCGGTCGCGATGGCGAGGACGACTGGTCGAGCGCCTTCGATGCCGAGGGCAAGCCGATCGCCAACACCTGGCAAGGCATCTTCCCTGTCTACAACACCAACGAGGACGGCTACGCCGGGACCGCGCCGGTCGGCTGCTTCAAACCAAACGGCTACGGCCTCTATGACATGATCGGCAACGTCTGGGAATGGACGAGCGATTGGTATCGGCCGGGTCATCCGCGGGAGAACGCGACCAATCCGAGCGGACCCGAATTGCAGGATCTGGCATTGAGCGGCGGCCAGTCGCCAAGCCGGGTCATCAAGGGCGGCTCATTTCTCTGCGCCTCCAACTACTGCTCGCGCTATCGTCCGGCCGCGCGCCAGCCGCAGGAGATCGACCTCGGCGCGGCCCATCTTGGCTTTCGAACGGTCTTACATAGATCAGAGAGCGAGACGCGCTAGCAGGACAGTTCGTCTGCCGCGGGCACGTCTCGGACCCCAGGCACGTCCGCTTTCGCGCCGCTTTTGGGGCTAAGACGGCGTCAACCCGCGCGCTACGTTGTTCCGATTTATGAGTAGACGCCCTCGGTCGCGCCGCTCGGCATGACCCGGCGCATGCGCTTGCCGGGAGGCTTTAAGTCTTATCCTTGTCGCTCAAGCGGTCGAGGCGCTTCTGCATCTCGTCCATCTGGCGTTTGAGTTCGTGGATCTCGTCGCCGCCGCCCGCTTGCGCATCGCTTTTATCGGCTTCTCCCGAGGGCTGTCCCTCGCGGCGCGCGAACGGCGTGAACATGGCAAACGCGCGTTCGAACATTTCCATGTTCCGCCGCACCTGGTCCTCGAGCGCGCCGAACGGGCTGCCGCCGAAGGCCTGCGCCATATGCTGGCGGAATTTTTCCTGCTCGCGGGTGAGCGAGTCGATGGAGACTTCGAGATAGCGCGGCACCAGCATCTGCATGCTGTCGCCGTAGAAGCGGATGAGCTGGCGCAGGAAAGCGATGGGCAGGAGGCTTTGCCCCTCCTTGTTCTCTTGCTCGAAGATGATTTGCGCCAAGACTTGCCGGGTGATGTCCTCGCCGGTCTTGGCGTCGTGAACGATGAAATCTTCGCCCGCCTTCACCATGGCCGCGAGGTCTTCGAGCGTGACGTAGGTGCTCGTGCCGGTGTTGTAGAGCCGTCGGTTGGCGTATTTCTTGATGGTGACCGGTTCCGCGGGCATGGGTGAGCTCGGTTCGCGCCTATCCGTTGGCCAGCATAGCCTGTTTTTTTTAAGCGCGGCCACCGTTTTATCGGCGCTCGCGGCGGCGCCAGAACCGGGTCAGCGGGGGTCGCGGACAATTGATGCGGAACAGACCGGCAATCCTTCCAATTGACAGTCTAGCGCCCACATTCCAAGGATGCGGCCGTAGGCGGCGGACCAGCGCCGCCCCATGCGGGCCTGCCCGATAGCCAGGCGAGTTTCCGACGCCATCCTGCCGAATACCAAAGGGAGTTACGACATGAAGGACGATATCGTCATCGTCGCTGCGGCCCGCACGCCGGTCGGCGCCTTTAATGGGGGACTTGCGAGCCTAGCGGCCCACGAATTGGGGAAGGTCGCGATCCAGGAGACGCTCAAGCGCGCCGACGTGGAAGGGGCGCAGGTCTCCGAGGTCATTTTGGGTCAGATCCTGACCGCCGGTCAGGGGCAGAACCCGGCCCGCCAGGCCTCGATCGCCGCCGGCATTCCGGTCGAGAGTCCGGCTTGGGGCGTCAACCAGCTCTGCGGTTCGGGGCTGCGCGCGGTCGCGCTCGGCTATCAGGCCATCCTCAATGGCGACTCCGAGATCGTGGTGGCGGGAGGCCAGGAATCCATGAGCCAGGCGCCGCACTGCGCGCATCTGCGCGGCGGCGTGAAAATGGGTAACTTCGAGATGGTCGATACCATGATCAAGGACGGCTTGTGGGATGCCTTCAACGGCTATCACATGGGCAACACCGCCGAGAACGTCGCCCGCCAGTGG
>Ga0306922_10004574_pt1 | contig 13105 bp, 11 predicted proteins | sample sta12Cox44000082_FD_203758 | JGI IMG/M metagenome (GOLD analysis project Ga0306922, IMG submission 203758) | Lab enrichment of tropical soil microbial communities from Luquillo Experimental Forest, Puerto Rico - statoxic.12C.oxic.44.000.082 (v2)... | ecosystem: Environmental > Terrestrial >... | reverse complement strand
AGGATGTGGCGAGCAAGTTCTGGGAACATTTTCTGAATATCGCGCATGCGATGGGCGGCGGATCCCTCCACGGTGGCCGAGGCCACAACCTGTGGGATGAGGAGGACGGGTTCTTCTATGACGTCCTGCATCTGCCGGACGACTCACGAAGGCCGATGAAGATTCGGTCGCTCGTCGGGCTGATCCCTCTGCTCGCGGTCCAGACACTCGAGCCCGACGTGTTGCGGCAGCTGGAGGGGTTCCACCGCCGCCTCGAGTGGTTCGTCGATCATCGGCCGGATCTGATCGCGAGCGTGGCGTGCATGCGGACCCGTGGCCATCAAGAACGGCGCCTGCTCTCGATCGTCGATGGCACCCAACTGCGTCGGGTCCTGCGCGTCATGCTGGACGAGCGGGAGTTCCTGTCGCCATGCGGGATTCGTGCCCTGTCACAGGTACGCCGGGATCACCCGTACCTCCTTCAGGTGAACGGTGCCGAGTATCGCGTCGAGTACGAGCCCGCCGAATCGACAACGGGTCTCTTTGGCGGAAATTCGAACTGGCGCGGCCCGATCTGGTTCCCGATCAACTTCCTCCTGATCGAAGCGCTGCAAAAGTTTCATCACTACTTCGGCGACAGCTATCAGGTGGAGTGCCCAACAGGATCAGGCCGCATGGTGACGCTGTGGGAGGTTGCGGCTGACCTTTCCAGACGGCTCACCCGGATCTTCCTCAACGACGGGGCTGGCCGGCGGCCGGTCTTCGGCAGTGTCGAGGTATTCCAGCGAGATTCCTACTGGCACGATCTCATTCCGTTTCACGAGTACTTTCATGGCGACACCGGAGCCGGTCTCGGCGCCAGCCATCAGACCGGGTGGACCGCGCTGGTCGCGAAATTGTTGCAGCAGAGTGGAGCAGACCGATGAAAGCCGTGGCAGTCATTCCCGGCAAAGCCGGCAGCGTCCATTTGGCCGAGCTCGCCAAGCCGTCCATCTCAGACATTTCGACCGGGCGCGGCGTCCTGGTGAAGGTACTGCGGGTCGGCGTCGATGGGACCGATCGGGAGATCAATGCGGCCGAATACGGTGCCGCGCCCGAGGGCTACACCTTTCTCGTCATCGGCCATGAAGGGTTCGGTCAGGTGGAAGCGGTGGGACCGAAGGTGTCCTTTTTGCGCCCAGGTGACTTCGTGGTCGCCACGGTCCGTCGGCCGGGCACGAGTCTCTACGACACGATCGGCTTGCAGGACATGACGACCGACAGCGTGTACTTCGAGCGGGGCATCAACCTGTGTCATGGCTATCTCACCGAGTACTACGTGGAGGACGAAGAGTTCGTCGTGAAGATTCCCCAGGGGTTAAAGGACGTCGGGGTGCTCCTTGAGCCCATGACCGTGGCCCAGAAGGGGATCACCCAGGCATACGAGATCCAGCGTCGACTGAAAGTCTGGCGCCCTCGTACCGCCGCGGTGATGGGAACCGGCACCCTCGGACTCCTGGCGGTGCTGGTCTTGCGCTTGCGCGGCCTGGACGTGACCGCCTTCGGGAGAACGCCGGCGCCGTACCTCAACGCGGACCTGATCGTGAGTCTCGGCGCCCGGTATGTCAGCACGGCCGAGCGACCAATCGCCGAGTGGACCGCCCAGTACGGCCCATTTGATCTGATCTTCGAAGGGACGGGATCATCCGCCGTGGTGTTCGACAGTATGCAGGCACTCGCAAAGAACGGCGTCCTCGCGTTGACGAGTATTACTGGTGGCCACCGCACGGTTGAAATTCCAGCCGATCAGACCAATCTCGAATTTGTCCTGGGTAACAAGGTCATGTTCGGAAGCGTCAATGCCAGTCGGGAGAATTTTGAGACGGGCGTCCGCGATATGTCGCAGGCGGAAGCGGAGTATCCGGGGTGGTTGCGCCAGTTGCTGACGCACCCGGTCCGTGGTTTGGAGCGATACGCCGAGCTGTTCGAGCACCTGGAACACCCGGAGGGCGCCATCAAGATCTACTGCGAAGTGTGTTGACAAGGCCGTCGAACACGACCGCAGACGCGCGTGAGGAGGATGCATGGCTATTCACCAGTGGGCTGTCGTCACCGGAGCCTCCTCCGGCGTCGGCCAGTGCTTCGCGACGACATTGGCCGCGCGCGGGGTCAACGTGCTGGCCGTGGCCCGACGAAAGGACCGCCTTGATCAGCTGGCGAAGACAGCGGCCGCGGGGGGAGCCACAATAGAGCCGTTCGTCGCGGACTTGTCTGCGACCGAGGGGTTATCGGCGGTCATGCGGCGCATCAGCGAGCTTCACGACATCGAGATGCTCGTGAACTGCGCAGGCCTCGCGACGGCCGGTGACTTCCTTGACAGTTCACTCGAGGCGGAGCTCGCCAGTATCAGGCTCAACGTGGAGACCGTGGTCTCCTTGACCCGCGAGGTGCTTCCACGCATGGTGCAGCGCCGCCGGGGTCAGATCCTGAACGTCGCATCCGTCGTTGGCTTCCAGCCGTTTCCGCATTTTGCGACGTACGCCGCGACGAAAGCGTTCGTCCTCTCGTTCACCGAAGCGATCGCGGAAGAGGTGCGGGGGACTGGTGTTGTAGTACTCGCGCTGTGTCCGGGTGCGATCCGGACCGAGCTGGACATCTTTTCGAAAAACGCCGGCTTGCTCGGAAAATTTCCGAGCCTCACGGCCGAGGAGGTGGTGGCTGCGGGCCTTTCGGCGTTGAAACACCGTCGCGTCGTCAAGATTGTGGGGTTGCTGAATGTGCAGCTCGCGCTGCTCGATCGCATCCTGCCGCGGTTCGTGGTCCGACGGGTGATGAAGGCGATGGTGAGAGTGCCCGCCGTCTCGCGGAAACCCGGGGGAAGCCTCGTTGCTCCCCTGTCCGGGTCATCAACCCCGGCGTTGCGAGGAGAGGCGGGACAACCAGGTGCGGATCGACGGTCTTGACAACCAACACGACCGGCGGCGATAGCGGTCAGCCGGCGCACCTGCACATTGACGATCAAACGGAGTGGCTCGAAGCCGATGGGCTCGGCGGCTTTGCGTCGGGCACCACTGCCGGCGTGCGGACGCGTCGGTATCATGCGCTGCTCCTCACCGCGATGACGCCACCAACCGGGCGGGTTGTCCTGGTCAACGGCTTCGACGCGTGGATTGACACGCGTGCGGGATGCTTCGGGCTCTCGACGCAACGATACGCGCCAGACGTCCTCTATCCGGATGGCGCGTCTCACATCACCAGTTTTACGCACGATCCGTGGCCCACGTGGCAGTACCAACTCGGCGACGGCACGTGTGTCACGCAAGAGATTTTCGTTCAGCACGGCGTCGGAGCCACCGTCCTCGTCTGGACGCTCACCAGGGCCGCGGGTCCCGCGAGGCTCCGGGTGCGACCGTTCCTGTCCGGTCGCGACTACCATGCGTTGCATCATGAAAACGGCGCCTTCCGCTTCGATGCTCAACAAGTCGCCGCGCTGGTGGCATTCCGACCCTATGACGGCCTTTCCGCCATCGCGCTGCTGTCGAACGGCGCGTATCGGCATGCGCCGGATTGGTACCGACGATTTTTGTACTCGGCTGAGCGGCAACGCGGGCTCGACGACTTCGAAGATCTGGCGACGCCGGGTGAGTTCAGTTGGACGCTGACGGATCCAGGTGATCAAGCGGTCTGGATTCTGAAGGCCGGCGCGCCCGGTGAGCAGCAGACTGCGGACGATGTTCTGGCGTTCGCGAACCACACGCGCGCGGCCGAGCGCCGCCGGCGCGAGTCGTTTCCTTCGCCACTCGATCGGTCTGCGGATGCGTACCTCGTTCAGCGCGGCCAGGGGCGCACCATCGTTGCCGGTTATCCGTGGTTCACGGACTGGGGCCGCGACACGTTCATTGCGATTCGAGGCCTGTGCCTGGCCACCGGGCGGCTGGGCGAGGCGCGCGACATTTTAATCGAGTGGGCTGGCGCGGTGTCGGAAGGCATGCTGCCAAACCGATTCCCGGATCGAGGCGCCGCATCGGAGTTCAACGCGGTCGACGCCTCGTTGTGGTACGTGGTCGCCGCCTACGAGCTGTTGCGGTTGAATGGACGTCCTGGGACCGTGTTGAGTGTCCCGCAGCAAGAAGCGCTCGAATCCGCGATCTTGCAAATTGTCGGTGGCTACGCGGCCGGGACGCGCTTCGGGATTCGGATGAATCACGATGGTCTGTTGTCGGCCGGCGTTCCTGGCATGCAGCTGACGTGGATGGATGCCCGCGTCGGCGATCGTGTGATCACTCCCCGCATCGGAAAGCCGGTGGAGGTCGAAGCGCTCTGGGTGAACGCCTTGGAGGTGGCCGCAGTACTGGAGCCGAACTGGCGCGACCCGCTCGAAACCGCTCGGCTGGCATTCATTGATCGATTCTGGAACGAGAAGCTGGGACGGCTGGCCGATGTCGTTGACGTCGATCACACGCCTGGCACACGCGACGACACGTTCCGGCCGAACCAAATTTTAGCCGTCGGCGGGTTGCCGGTCGCGCTCGTCGACGGAGCCCGCGCGCGACGAATTGTCGATGCCGTTGAACAGCATCTGTTGACGCCGATCGGGTTGCGGTCACTGGCGCGTGGCGAACCCGGGTACGCCGAGCGGTACGAAGGTGGCCCCGCAGCTCGCGACACGGCCTACCATCAGGGCACGGTGTGGCCGTGGCTTATCGGACCGTTCGTTGACGCGTGGGTCCGCGTACGGGGGAATACGGCAAACGTCCGGCGTCAAGCGCGAGAGCGGTTCATGGCGCCGCTCTTGTCCCATCTCGCGTCGGCCGGTCTCGGGCACGTCTCCGAAATCGCCGATGCCGAGCCCCCGTTTGCCCCGAAAGGGTGTCCGTTTCAAGCGTGGTCGCTCGGCGAGCTGCTGCGGTTGGATCGCGTCGTCTTGGCGGAACCGAAGCGTTCAAGTCGAACCGCGAAGGCGAAACAGTCATGGCTCTGAACTGCGTCGTCTTCGTGGGCTCCGTCCGGTCCGACCGCCAAGGCATCAAGGCCGTCCGGTAAGTCGAGAAGTCGCTGGCCGCGCGTGGACACGATCTCACATTCGTCGATCCCGTCGAGGTGCAGCTGCCGCTGTTGGACCGGATGTACAAAGAATACGAGAAAGGGAAGGCGCCGGCGGTTCTCGAACGGCTCGCTCTGCTGTACCGAGCGGCCGACGCGTTTATAGTGGTCAGCGGCGAATACAACCACAGTATTCCGCCGGCCCTGAGTAACCTGCTGGATCACTTTCTCGAGGAGTATTTTTTTCGCCCGTCGGCCATCGTGTGTTATTCAGCAGGCGCCTTTGGCGGAGTGCGAGCAGCGATGCAGCTGCGAGCGTTACTCTCCGAGCTGGGCATGCCGAGCATCTCCAGCCTGTTTCCGATCCCGAAAATTCAGGATACGCTCGACAGTACTGGAGCACCGCTCGACATGGCACTCGACCGCCGTTTCAATTCCTGCCTCCCGGCCACCGCCAAAGGCCTGTCGACAAATCCTCGGCAAACCTCAGGAAACCGAGCCGCAAGCGGAACTGAATTGGCTATCCTAACCATGTGGTTAAAGCGCCTGGCCAAATCAAGACAGACACCAAGAGCCGCATTCTCGACGCCGCCGATGAGATCTTCGTCCGGCACGGCATCGACGGCGCACGCATGCAGGAGATCGCCGATCACGCTGGCGTGAACAAGGCGCTCCTGCACTACCACTTCCGATCGAAGACCGATCTCGCTCGAGCGGTCTGGCTGCGGATCGCCGCTTCCTTCGCTCCAGGGGTCATCCAGATGATGGCGTCCGACCTCCCACTCGGGCGCAAGATCGAGCAGCTCGTCGATGCGTATCACACCACGCTGACGCGCCACCCGTATCTCATGGCGTATGTCATCAGCGAGGCCGCGCGCCATCCGGATCTCGTGAAGAGCCTTTACTCCCCGGAGCGACGCAGGGCGGCACGCCGCATGATCGACAAACTTCAGGAACAGATCGACGCCGGGGTCAAAGCGAAGACGATGCGGCCGTTGTCGGCCGAGCAGTTCTTGATCACATTGATCGCCAGTTGTCAGTATCCGTTCGCTGTGGGGCCCATGATCGCCGAAGTCCTGGGCCTCAGTTCCACCGGCCTTCGAGCATTCATGAAACGGCGAAGGACCGACCTTCCTGCATTCCTGAAAAAGGCTCTGCAACCATGAGACAACTCCTCATCCGATTCTCGATGCTTCTGGTCGTTGTCGGATGGTCCGGGTCGGCATCTGCGCAACAGCCTTCGCCGGACGCCTCGGCGCAGCCCGCGGCGGAGAAAGAGGCCCGGTCGCCGTGGTTGCTGGTGCCCATGTTCTCGTCAAGTCCGAAACTTGGTACCGCATTCGGCGGCCTGGGCGCCTACATGCACGTCTTCGATCCGGCCAGCCGGGTGTCGCTCTTCGGCGTTCAGTACAGGTACACATCCACGCACTCGCAGATCCTCGGCGCGTTTGCCCGAACATCCTCGGGCGCCGATCATCATCGCGTCGTGCTGATCGCGGCGTTCGGGCTGATCAAGAACGACTACGACGACTATCTCGGGACCGGCCAGCCGCTCAAGACCGACGACGACCTGAAGGCCTTCGCGGGGCGTTACCTGTTTCGCGCGGCCGGAGACTGGTTCATCGGCGCTCAGGGGAGTGCCGCCAACTACCAGGTGCTGGGAGCCACCGCTGAAGACGACCTCGTGCTCGAGACACTGGGCGTGCGCGGCTTCAAGTCGGCGGGGCTGGGTGCCGTGCTGATGCACGATTCACGCAACAACGAAGACATGCCAACGACCGGCTGGTTTCTGAACGTCAACAACCTGGCCTATCGTGAGGCGCTCGGCGGAGCCGAGTCGTTCGATGCGTATCGTGTGGACCTGCGAACGTTTTGGAAGCACGGCAGGCGTCACGTCCTGGCGGTCCGACAGTACAACTGGTTGACCAGCGACGCCCCATCGGCCGCGCAGGCGACGGTCGTCCTTCGCGGGTACAAACAAGGTCAGTACCTGTCGCCGTACATGTCCTCGCTCGAAGTCGAAGAACGCCTGTTATTCAGCGCGCGATGGGGCGCCACGGTGTTTGGTGGCGCGGCGGGGTTGTACGGCGCGGCGCCGGTGCCGCTCGAACGCAGCATCTATCCGGCCTACGGGGCGGGGCTGCAGTTCGTGCTCAAACCCAAGGAGCGCATGAACGTGAACCTCGAGTACGCACAGGGCATCGACGACAACCGCGGTGTCTACCTGAAGCTTGGCTATGCCTGGTGAGGGAGCAGGCGCGATCGAGGAAGGATGGTTTCAACTCGACACGCGCCTGTCAGACCTGGCGATCGCCGCGATCCGCTCGTAGGTCCAAGGATGCCGTCCTGAACGCCAACTGCAGATCAGACTTCAGTTCAAGAGAGGGTAGCGCGATGAGCAGAGTGATGGACAAGCCAGGGGACTTCACCCTACTGGGCGTCAACCCGGACCGGATCGAGGTCTGGGAGGACGGCCGTCGAGACACCAGTCAACCGGGCCATGCGGAGATCTGGTATTTCGACTGCCACTTCGACGACGGCAGCACTCTCGTGCTCGGGTTCCGCCCAAAGTCCGTTGACCAGGTCGACAAGGACGGTGACAACCCTAATGTCGCCATCAACTACAACTACCCCGACGGCACCCTTGCATCACCAGGCTTACTGTCACCGGGCGGATCGCCATCGACCGTGAGAGCAAGCAGGTCACGGGGTCGGCCTATGACAACCACCAGTGGTTCAACATCAGCCCGATCAGCGCGTTCCACAGGTTGTGGGGCCGCCAGAACGTCGGCAGCTACAACGTCATGATCTACGACATGGTCGCCGCCGAACGCCTCGGGCTGGACCAGATACCCCTGTTCACCATCGACGACCAGCAGGGCAACCGCGTCTTCGAGAGCACCTCTGCCGAGGGCATGGACATCACGGTGCTCGACAGTTACGTGCAGGAGCAGACGGGCAAGCGTTACCCCAAGACCGTCCGGTACACCTTCGATCGGGGGCGTCGCTGGTCGACCGATCGGGCCGGTCGTCGAGCTCGAGAAGAACGGAGAACGTTGGAGGATCATCCTCAAGAACTTCAGGGATTTCGACACCGCACTCGGGCGACACGTCTTGCACGGATTCTGTCGATGCTTCGTCTAGGTCGACCGGCTTATCAGCACGATCAGTTGCATCTACGCGAGCGAAGCTTCATGGCCGCGACTCCGTCGCGTTCGGTCGAGACCTTCACTCGATGATCTGGTTCACCATTGGTACTCTTCGCGAGTTTGCAGCGGCGATTCGCGACCTTCGCAGCGCGCTCACGAAACGGAAGTGGCTGGATCCCGACAGTGCTCCGTGGATCGCGTTGAAGGACGTCGAGAAGCGCTGGGAGGACGACGAGGTTTTTCGTCGCATGCGTGACCAAGCCGCGTTTCATGTCGATCGGGAGATCATTGACCAAGGGCTCGACGAGCTGCTCAAGGAGCGAGATGTTGACCTATGCCAAGGAGATGGGGAGAAGTCCGTCAGCAGCTCTCTCACGCTCGGGTCTGTGGCGATACACAACGGCCTCGACATGGATCTCGATGCGTATCGGAATTTCCTGGAACGGTCAGTGCGGACCAAGGAATCGGCCACGCCATTCAGGAGGCGTTCGTCTTGGCGGCGCGGGCTGCCAGTATTCCTTTCGGAGACGAATAGGTGCGAATGGGCATCACGCTCCCGCTTCGTCATCGAACAGACGCACGTAGGCGTCGTACCGGAATCGGCGATGACGCGCCTGGCCTGTGATCTCGCTCAGGACTCCAAGGTCGACCAGTCGATGCACGATCTGATTCGCTCCTGCAAACGTCGTTCGAATCAGCGTGCGCACGGCGGCGACGCTCACGATCGGCTGCTCGTACAAGTGTTCAAGGACGCGGTGGCCGTTGCCCGCCGCGCGCCCCATCCGATCGGTGATGGCCAGACGATGACGCTCGCGCAATTCCAGAATCCGTCGGGCAGTGTCGGCCGCTTCCGCGCTTACCTTCGCGACACCCGTCAGGAAGAACGCGAGCCAACTCTCAAAGTCGCCCGTGTCCCGCACGGCCTGAAGGCGATCGTAGTACTCCTGCCGATGTTGCTTGAAGTAGTGCGACAGATACAGGACCGGCTTCCTTAATACGCCTCGCTCGCAAAGGAGGAATGTGATGAGCAGCCGACCGACGCGTCCGTTGCCGTCGAGAAAGGGATGAATCGTTTCGAACTGCGCGTGAGCGAGGCCGATCTTCACGAGTAGCGGGAGATCATCCTGCTGATGCAGAAAGGTCTCGAGCGCGCCAAGCACAGCCGGCACTTCTGCCGGCGGTGGCGGAACGAATGTGGCCTGCGCGAGCGCGCAGCCGGCCGGACCGATCCAGTTCTGGCTGCGGCGAAGTTCCCCAGGTGTGTGCCGTGAGCCCCGAACACCCTTCACCAGCTCTGCGTGAATCTCGCGAATGAGGCGGACAGAAACGGGAAGCTCTGAAAGTCGTCCGAGCCCATGGTTCATCGCGCGGACGTAGTTGACCACCTCCTCGACGTCTCGCGGGCGACGTTCGCCAAGGATGTGGGCCTCGGCAGCCAGGAGGTCCTGAAGGGAGCTCTGCGTGCCCTCGATCTGGCTTGAGAGGACGGCCTCCTTGCGGACGTACATGTAGACGAAGAGGTCGGCGTTCGGTAGCGTCTGCACTGAACCGTCCAGCCGGCCGAGCGCTCGGTCAGCCTCCGAAAGAGCGTTCTGCACCACGCCTAGGACTTGGACCGGGGGCACTGGTGGCAGGGGGGCCGGCACAAACGCGCGGTAACCTTCCGGCTGAGGTAAGTACTGACCTGCGCGCGCCAGCTGATCTAGCCTGTCCGTCGTGTGGTGGTTTCCGTTTATCATGGCGACGCAATCGCACTATGATAAACGTTGTGTTTAACATACGCCAATTAAGGCTGCACGTTAAACGCTGGAGAGTCTGTCGTTTGTGGATTGGACCCAGGTAGGAAGAAGGATGCATGAACACGCGCGAACTGGTAGCGATTGGATTTCCTGCAGGTGAGTGCGCCCAACATGCCAAGCAGGTGCTGCAGCAGGCACATGCCGCGAGGCTTGACATGGCGATCGTCGTGGAAGACTTGAAACGCCTGGCGGTCTCGCCTTGGGGCTTCGTCGGTCACGAAGTCTATGGTGAGCTCGCTCGCAGGTTGCAGGACCACATCGCGGCCCAGGGCCGCTTCCAGGCTCGAGACAGCGACGCGCCCTATCGAATCTGGGGCGAGAATCTCGAGTCCGAAGCACTGACCCAGATGCGGAATGCCTGCAAGTTGCCGGTGGCCGTCTCTGGCGCGCTCATGCCTGACGCCCACGTCGGGTACGGCCTGCCGATCGGCGGAGTCCTGGCGACGAGGAATGAGGTCATTCCGTACGCCGTCGGAGTGGACATCGCGTGCCGGATGAAGATGTCCGTCCTCGATCTGCCGCTCTCCACGTTGTCGGATGACAAGGATCGGCTGACTCGGGCGCTCGAGCGTGAAACGCAGTTCGGCGTTGGCGCGAGCTTTCGATCGCCGCGACAGCACGACGTCATGGACGAGGATTGGACCGTGACGGCGGTCACGGCGAAGATGAAGGACCGGGCATGGTCGCAGCTGGGCACAAGCGGAAGCGGCAACCACTTCGTCGAGTTCGGAGAGTTGATCGTGACCGACGCCAGCGTCGGGCTCCAGCCGGGGCGATACGTCGCTCTTCTCAGCCACTCGGGTAGTCGCGGTACCGGCGCGCAGGTGGCGGATCACTACAGTAAGCTCGCCCGTGAGCTGCACCCGGAGCTGCCGCAGGAGTTGTCGCACCTGGCGTGGCTCGATCTTTCAACCGAGCCCGGCCAGAAATATTGGGCGGCGATGGAGTTGATGGGCCGTTACGCGGCGGCCAATCACGCCGTGATTCACAGGCACGTCGTCCGGGCGCTGGGAGTCGACGTATTGCTCGACGTCGAGAACCACCACAATTTCGCGTGGCGCGAGAGGCACGTCCTGCCCGACGGGTCGCAGGACGAGCTGATCGTTCACCGAAAGGGCGCAACGCCAGCAGGTGAGGGCGTCCTGGGAATCATTCCTGGCTCCATGGGCACGCCCGGCTACGTTGTGCGCGGCAAGGGTGTCGCCGCGTCCTTGAACTCGGCATCGCACGGCGCAGGGCGGCGGATGAGTCGGAAGAAGGCAAAGGAAACCTTTTCGTGGGACGCAGTGCAGCAGTTTCTACGCGAACGCAACGTCACGCTGATTTCAGCCGGACTCGACGAAGTTCCGATGGCGTACAAGGATATCGACGCTGTCATGTCGGCTCAGAGCGATCTGGTCGAACCGCTGGCGCGGTTCGAGCCCAGGCTCGTTAAGATGGCTCCCAGTGGGGAACGGCCTGAAGATTAGGAACCTGTGAGGCTTGCTATCTGTTCAGGAGTTCCATACCTCCTTGGGCTCGTGGGCGTGTTGTACGTCAACATCCGTCAGGAGCCCCTGAGCGCGTGGAGTATTTCGTTGGCCGCTCGATTGTAGGCTGCCGGCTGTTCAACTCCGACGGCGAACTCCAGCTTGATTGTGGCATTCTATCGGATGAAGCACGGTACCGGAGTCGACCTCTGGTGGCAGGACGGTTTGACGAAGCCACGCCGACCGTATCTGGCCGAAGTTCATTTCATGCTGAAAGGACATCGCCACGCATTTGAATGGTGAACGCGACCGTGATCGTTCGCTCCCGCCATACCGAATCGAAAACAACCAGCAGCGGGATTTCCCGCCGGTGATAGCTCACGCAGCCCCGCTCCACAGCCTGCCACACTCTACCTGGCACACTGCCTGGCAGCCCTGGCTAACAGCGTTCCCACAGCAAGACTTCCTTCGTTTCGTACACCACGCCCGGATGATCGAAGACCAAGCGCTCGAAGCGAAACGGCATGGTGAGGAGTTGTCTGGCCGGAAGATTGAATGGCGATTCGCGCAGGCGCAACGGACGATAGCCGCCCTCACGAATGTCGGTGTTCGGCGGAATGCTTTCCGTCTTCCACAACGTCCGCCAATTGCCCTTCTTCTGGTGCGAGAGATCGTTCGTGATCAGCGCCGCGAGAAAATATTTGCCCAGCCGCCCCAGTAATGATCTCACCGAATCATTCGAGAGATGTTGAAGCACGTCCTTGATCACGCACAGGTCGGCTTGCGGCAATTCATCCGAAACGACATCGAGACAGCGAAAACGAATTCTGTTCGAACCGAAGCTCACGTTCAGGTGTTCCACCACGTCTGGCACAATATCGATCCCGGTATAATCAACGCCGCTCCAGTCGAGCGTGCGTCCAAGCGCCCAGTCGCCGCAGCCAACGTCGACGACTGAGCGAACCTGTCGTTGCTTGAGCACGTCAACGAGCAGCGCGGAATACGCGCGCAACATTTCGGGATCGGAACCCGGTCCGCTCTTGAAGGTGCCGCCCCAGACGTGCTCGCGATAAATTCTTGTGAACTCCTGTTTTGCGCTTTCCATAGGCGTTAGTTTCCGACGGTCAGCGGGAGAGTACGTCGTCTTCGCCCCTGATCCCAGAGGCGATCTTCACGCGCTGAGGGTCGGAGACGTCGCGACCAGGCTCTCCGCCTCCTCAATAGCCCCAATAGCCTCGCGCCGGGCGCGGCGGATGACAACAAGGACTATCCGGGCCGAGGATCGACGTCAGGCGTTCGACGGGTCCCCACAACACGTCCCGCCTGACAAAGTCGGCTGACTCGACGCGCGGGACTCCGTTCTCGTGAACGATCCGTTCTTTGATCGCCACGTAGTCTCTCTGGAATCTCGGGTCCGCGTCGAGGGCGGCGACTTTTACCCAGCTGAGGTGAACCTCTATGAAGGTGGGCTGGACTTGCTCAAAAACGTAATCGTAAAACGCCTTTTGGTCCCGACCGATCGTCCGAGCAATGGTGCGGTCACAGAGTCCGGCCAAGTCAAAAACCATCAACTTGGAGTAGAGCAACGTGCCTCCCTGATTGACCGTCAGTAGCGTTGCAGAGTCAAGCCCGAGCGTTTCGGCAACCCGATTGTAACGATGACCGAAATACTCCGCGACAAGCGCGA
>Ga0306922_10004569_pt1 | contig 13109 bp, 10 predicted proteins | sample sta12Cox44000082_FD_203758 | JGI IMG/M metagenome (GOLD analysis project Ga0306922, IMG submission 203758) | Lab enrichment of tropical soil microbial communities from Luquillo Experimental Forest, Puerto Rico - statoxic.12C.oxic.44.000.082 (v2)... | ecosystem: Environmental > Terrestrial >... | reverse complement strand
CCGACCACGTGATCTCGCTCGCCGACGTGCGGCGGCTGCGCGACTGCCTCGATCGTCACGACAAGAGCTATACGATCAAGGTCTACGCCGACGCGCCGCACGGCTGGCTCAACGACACCATGCCGGGCCGTTATCGCCGAGCGCAGGCGGAGGCCGCGTGGGCGCTGCAGATCGCGTTTCTCGAGCGCGTGCTCGACCCCGGCTACGACCGCGCGCGCCGCGTGCAAGTCTATGAATGCGACCATTCCACCAATTATGATTTCACCAAGAACGTGCGGATGGAGTAACAATTGCCGTGCGAATGGCGAATAGGTCGTTTGCCATTCGCGTCTCATGGAGGAACACATCATGGCGCGCGATTTCGAAGATCATTGCTGGAGGGACGTCATCGACGCCGACACGATCCAGATCTACCAGGCCTATCGCCGTAAGATTTATGTCGGAGACAACCCGGCGGTGCTCGCCATCGACCTCTACAACAAGGCCTATCGCGGCGGCGACCGTCCGGTGAAAGAGGTCGACCGCGAATTCTCCGGCTCCTGCGGCGAACACGCCTGGAAGGCGATGGCGCCGACGCAAGCGCTGTTCGCGGCCGCGCGCCGCGCCACTGTTCCGATCATCTACACCACCCGCCACGTCGACACCGGCGGCGTGCATTCGACCAACCGCAACATCGGCCGCGAGGTTCACGACACCTACGCGATCAAGGCGGAGCTTGCGCCGGCACCGGGCGAGCTCGTGGTCTACAAGGAGCGCGCCTCGGCGTTCTTCGGCACGCCGCTGATCGCGCATCTGCAACAAAAACGCATCGACAGCCTGATCATTTGCGGCGAAAGCACGTCGGGCTGCGTGCGCGCCTCGACCGTCGATGCCTATTCCTACGGCTTCCACAATGTCGTGGTCGAGGAATGCACCTACGACCGCTCGCTCATCACCCACAAGGTCAACCTGTTCGATTTGCATCACAAATACGCCGACGTCATGCATATCGAGGAGGTGCTCGCGCATCTCGAGGGCCTCGCGCGCGGGCGCAAGGTCGCCTGATCGCGGTATTTCGTTGGCGCTGACCGCCGGAGAGACAGCATGACCGCGACGGCGCTCGATTCCGTCATCTTCTGCGACATCTTCAGCACGCCGCAGATGCGGCGGGTTTTTTCCGACGAAGCGAGGACCGCCTATTCTCTCGATTTCGAGGCCGCGCTCGCCCGCGCGCAAGCGCGCCTCGGCATCATTCCCGAAAACGCCGCGCGCGAGATCGTGCGCCAATGCCGGATCGAGAACATCGACTTTGCCCGCCTGAAGAAGCAGACCGAGCGCATCGGCTATCCGATCCTGGGGATCGTGCAGCAAATCGTCGAGCTTTGCGCGGAGGGTCTCGGCGAATGGTGCCACTGGGGCGCCACCACGCAGGACATCACCGACACCGTGGCGATCATGCAAATCCGCGCTGCGCTCGAACTCGTCGAACAGGACATGGCGGCGATCGCAACCGCGCTCGCCGACCTTTCCCGACGCTATCGCGATACCCCGATGGCCGGCCGCAGCAACCTGCAGCAGGCGGTGCCGCTCACCTTCGGCTTCAAGACGGCCGCGTTGCTCGCCGCGATGCAGCGCCACCGCGAACGGCTGGCGCAGCTCAAGCCCCGCGTCCTGGTCGGCGAATTCGGCGGCGCGGTCGGGACGCTGGCGTCGCTCGGGAGTGACGGACTCAAGGTGCAGGCCGCGCTGATGGAGGAGCTCGGCCTCGCCCAACCGGAGATCGCCTGGCACACGGTGCGTGACCGCATCGGCGAGGTCGCCTGCTTTCTCGGGCTCCTCACCGGCACGCTCGGCAAGATTTCCATGGACGTGAAGCTTCTGATGCAGACCGAGGTAGCCGAGGTCTATGAGCCCTTCCACGAGGGGCGCGGGTCGTCCAGCACCATGCCGCAGAAGCGCAATCCGATTTCGTGCCTCTATATCCATTCGACCGTCGCACTGGTGCGCCAGCACGTCGCCGCGCTGCTGGAAGCCGCCGTCGCCGACCACGAGCGCTCGACCGGCCCTTGGGAGATCGAATGGATCTCGCTGCCTGAGATCTTTCTGCTGACCTCGGGCGCGCTCGCGCAGACCAGGCTCATGCTGTCCGGACTCGAGGTCGACGCCGATCGCATGCGCGCCAATCTCGATCTCACGCGCGGCATGATCGTCTCCGAGGCCGTCATGATGGGGCTCGCCCCGCGTCTCGGCCGCCAACGAGCGCACGACCTCGTCTACGACATTTGCCGCAAGGTCGCGGCGAGCGGGGAGCCGCTGGTCGATCTGTTGGCGCAGAATGCCGATATCGCCCGGCATCTCACGCGCGCGCAACTCGAGAAGATGTGCGACCCCGGCGCCTATCTCGGGCTCGCCGGCGAGATGGTCGACAAGGTGCTGGCGCGCGAAGGCCGCGGGAAGCGTTGATATAGGACGCCGGGCTTTCAGCCCTCAACGGGCTGCTAAATGTCGCGGGTCATCTTGGCAAAACGACAGCACTTCTGACTTTCGCGTTGTCGGCGCGCGTGTCATCGTCGCCGCAAAAGACCAGGAGGGAACCCATGAAGACGACATCGCGTGCCGTCGCATTCGCGGCGGCGCTTGCATGCGCTAACTTCGCGTGCGGCATCGGCGCGCGGGCGCAAGATTACCCAACGCATCCCATCACGATGATCGTGCCGTTCCCAGCGGGCGGCCCGACCGACACGCTCGGGCGCATTATCGGCGAGCGCATGCGGGCGTCGCTCGGCCAGCCCATCGTCATCGAGAACGTGACCGGTGCCGGGTCGACCATCGGCGTCGGCCGCGCCGCCCAGGCGGCGCCCGACGGTTACACGCTCAGCCTCGGCAATTGGACCAGCTTTGTCGGCTCCGGCGCGCTCTACCGTACCTCATACGACCTGTTGGCGGATTTCCAGCCGATCTCGCTGCTCACGTTCGCGCCGATGCTGATCGTGGGAAAAAATGCGTTGCCGGTGAACAACGCCAGGGAACTGATCGCCTGGCTCAGGGCAAACCCGGACAAGGCATCGGCCGCCAGCGTCGGCGCTGGCAGCGCGGCGCATGTGTGCGGGCTTTATTTTCAGGACAAGACGCAGACCCGCTTCCAATTCGTGCCCTATCGCGGCGGGGCGCCGGCGATGCAGGATCTGGTCGGCGGGCAGATCGACCTGATGTGCGCGGAGGCGTCGCAAACGCTGACGTACATACGCGGCGGCAAGATGAAGGCTTTTGCCGTGATGGCTCAGACCCGCTGGCCGGCTTTGCCCGATGTCCCGACCACGGATGAGATCGGTATGCCGGGGATGTACATTTCGTTCTGGCATGGGTTGTGGGTGCAAAAGGGCACGCCCAAGGAAGTCATCATCAGGCTCAACGGCGCGGTCGTGGATACCTTGGCCGATCCGACGGTGCGGCAGCGCCTCACCGATGTCGGCCAAGTGATCGCGACGCGCGAGCAGCAGACGCCGGCGGCGCTCGCCGCTTACCACAAGGCCGAGATCGAGAAGTGGTGGCCGATCATCAGGGCGGCCAACATCAAGGTCGAAGCGAATTGAGCGTCGACGGGCGAGGACGTTGTCGTGTGCTCGATGCATACTGGCGCCGCGCATCGGTTTTCGCCCTAATTCCCCGTCACAGGAACGTGCGCTACTATCGCGTTGGTTCGCAAACGCGAGATCAGAGGAGCCCATGCGCGACGCGCAGCGCTCGCTGCTTGCCTTAGGCCTGCTCGCGCCGCTCATGCTGGGGGCGCCGCCGTCGGCGGCGCAGAATTGGCCGCAGCGGACGGTGAAATTCGTGCTGCCGCTCGGCCCCGGATCCGGCGTGGACATCGGTGCGCGGCTGCTGGCGGATCGGCTGAGCACGCGTTGGGGCCAGCCGGTCGTGGTGGAGAATCGGCCAGGCGGCGATGGGATCGTCGCAATCAGCGCGTTCGTCGGCGCCCACGACGATCACGTTCTGCTGGCGTCACCCACGTCGTCGTTTACCGCCCATCCCTATCTGCACGAAAACCTGCCGTACAAGCTGAGCGATCTCCTGCCGATCGCCAGAGTGTCCAATACGCTGATCACCATCGCGGTCCCCGTTTCGTTGAATATCGGATCGGTCGCGGAACTGATCGCGCTGACGCGCGCGCAGCCGGGCAAGCTCAATTGGGCGGGAGTGACCGGGGCGCTGGATTTCCTGTTCGCGGGCTTTCTCAAGCGCACCGACCTCACCATGACCAAAGTCCCCTATCGCAACCCGGTCGAGGCCGCCAACGATCTCGCCGAGGGACGCGTGCAGATGTACATGGCGGCGCTGGCGATCGTGCGGCCACAACTTCAGACCGGAAAAATCAAGCTGCTGGCGGTCACGAACAGCGTGCGCGCCCCTGCCGCGCCCGATGTTCCCACGGTCAAGGAGGCCGGTTATCCCGAGCTCACGTTCGACGGCCTGGTCGGCTTGTTCGGCCCGCCGGAGATGCCTAAAGAGCTGCGCGAGCGCATCGCCGCGGATATTCGCGAGGTCGTTGCTGCCGATCCGCTGATCGGCGACCGCCTCGCCGCCACCGGCCAACTCCTCAACGTTGGCGGGCCGGCCGAGTTCGCGCAGGCGACCGAGGAGCAACGCGAGAAGATCGCCGCGATCGCCAAGGATCTCGGCATCAAGCCAATGCAGTGATGTCGCCATGAAGGTCGATGGAAAGGTCATTGTGATCACGGGCGCCGCGCGCGGGATCGGGCAGGAATACGCCCGCTATTTCGGCGGCCTCGGCGCGCGTGTCGTGCTCGCGGACATCAACGACTGCGCGCAGACGCTCGACCTGGTGCGGAGCGAAAAGGGCACCGCGGTCTGCGCCAAGCTCGACGTCGCGAGCGCCGCGTCGGCGATGGAGATGGCGCGCATCGCGCTCGACGCGTTCGGACGCATCGACGCCCTCATCAACAATGCCGCGCTTTACGGCGGCCTCACAGGCGGCCGATTCGACGCGATCACCGAAGCGGATTGGGACGCGGCGATGGCGGTGAACGTCAAAGGCATCTGGAACTGCTGCAAGGCCGTGGTGCCGGCCCTGCGACAGGGCGGCGGCGGTAGCATCGTCAACATGGCCTCGCTCGCAGCCACCTACGGGATGCCGTACGGCCTGCACTACACCACGTCCAAGGCTGCCGTGATCGGGCTCACTCGCGGTCTTGCCCGCGAGCTCGGCCGCGACAACATTCGCGTCAATGCCATCGCACCGAGCGCGGTCTTGACCGAGGGAACGCGCGAATTCTTCGCCCAGAAAACGGACAAGGCGCTCGATACCATCAGGACGGGCCAGACGATTGCGAGAAATCTGACGCCGTCGGATCTGCTCGGCGCCGTGCATTGGCTCGTATCCGATTCGAGTCAGCTGGTCACGGGACAAACGATCGCCGTCGACGGCGGGACCGTGATGCATTGAGCAACGCTTGCCGCGGCGCGGGTCACACCGCGTCGCGCGGAAATCTCGGCGCGCGCTTTTCGCGCAAAGCCGCCGCGCCTTCCGGCGCTTCGTGTCCGCTGAAGCCGAGGAATTCCATGCCGAGCGAGGCATCGAAGATCGGCCCCGCCGCGCGCAGCCAATTGTTGAGGGCGTACTTGGTCCAGCGGATCGCGGTCGGCGCGCCCTCGGCCAGGCGCACGGCCACGTCCATGGCGCGGGCCTGCAGCTCCTCGTCGGGCACCGCGAGCGAAACGAGGCCGATGCGCGCGGCCTCCTCGCCGGTAACCGGCTCGCACAGCAGTAGATGGTATTTGGCCTTGGCCATGCCGCACAGCAGCGGCCAGATGATTGCCGCGTGATCGCCGGCGGCGACGCCGAGCTTGGTATGCCCGTCGATGAGGCGCGCGGATGCGGCGGCGATGGAGATGTCGGCGAGGATGCCCAACGCCAGCCCCGCGCCCACCGCCGCGCCGTTGATCGCCGCGACAACCGGTTTGCTGCAGTTGATCAGGTTATAGACCATGTCGCGCGCTTCCTTCCAAACGCGCATGCGGGTGTCGACATCCGCGATCATCTTGTCCAGCAAATCGAGGTCGCCGCCCGCCGAAAAGGCTTTACCGGCGCCGGTCAGCAAGACCGCGCTCACGCTCGGATCGGCGTCGATGACGCGCCAGATCTCGGTCAGGTTGGAGTGCATCTCGCCGTCGGTGGCATTGAGCTTGCCTGGCCGGTTCATGACCACGCGCAGCACTCGCGGATGCGGCCGATCGATCAACAGCCGCGAAAAGCGTGCATAGGCTTCATCCATCGTCGTTCTCCGAATCGTCGCGCATCAACTGGCAGCCGACAGCCGCGCCCGGACGTCAGGCACGAGCAAGTGGCGCTGGATGTTGCCGGCCGGGGCCGGGTCGCCGGGCAACGCGGCAAGAGCAATCGCTGCGCGGCGCTGCCGTTTGACCCCGCAGCGCGCGCCCGCAGCGCGCAGCCATCTTGGCGCGCTTTGTTCCAGCGCCTCAACATCAATTATTCTGCGACCCTCATGCGGCTCCGACGTCCCGCCACCGACGGCGACAGTCGATTGACGGACTTCGGCCGATGCGAATACTCTCCGCCCGCTTGCTTCAACGGGCACGGGTCATGTCCTTCATTTCGCGAACGAATTTTTGCAAAGCGGTGGCTGTCTGCGTCGCAACCTTGGCGGCGCTTCCGCTTGCCAGCGCGCGCGAGTTCCGCGTCGCCGATACCCAGTCGGAAGATTATCCCACCGTGCAGGCGCTCATGTTCATGGCCCGCCTGGTCGAGGAGCGGACCGGCGGACGCCACCACATTCGCGTATTCCATTCGCGTCAGCTCGGCGAGGAGAAGGACACCATCGAGCAGACGCGGGTTGGCGCCATCGATCTCAACCGCACTAATGTCGCGCCGATCGGCGCATTGATCCCCGCGGCCAACGTGCTCGCGCTGCCGTTTCTGTTCCGCTCGCTCGATCATCTTCACAAGGTGCTCGATCAAGCGATCGGCGAGGAGATTCTGGCGAGTTCCCAGCGCCACGGTTTTGTCGGCTTGACCTTCTACGATTCCGGATCGCGGTCGATTTACAACGGCGTGCGGCCGGTTCGCACGCTGGCGGACATGAAGGGCTTGCGAATTCGGGTCCAGCAATCCGAGCTGATGGTCGACATGATCAAGGCGCTTGGCGCCGAACCGATCGAACTGCCTTACGGACAGGTGTCGACGGGCCTCTCCACCAAATTGATCGACGGCGCGGAAAACAATTGGCCTTCCTACGTCACGACCGGCCATTACAAGCTCGCTCCATACTATACGTTGACGGAGCACACGATGGGCCCCGAGCTGCTTGTGATTTCGCCGCGCGCGTGGGAAAGCCTGTCGGCCGAGGACCAGCAGATCTTTCGCGACGCGGCGCGAAAGTCGGGCGTGTTCATGCGCGAGCTGTGGAGTGGGTTGGAGGAGCGCTCGCGTCAGCAGGCGCGGGCGGCCGGCAACACGATCATCGCGGATTTCGACCGCAAGCCATTCGAGCAGGCCATGAACACAATCTATGAAAAGACGGTGTCGGATCCGGGCCTGCGCCAATTGGTCGAGCGTATTCGCAAGGTTCAATGAGCCTCGATTTGGTCGCCCTCAAGGATGAACAATCGGCCACGCGAAACGCGCGGCCGCGGCGAAGCCTTGATCTGGAGACCGAAAGCGCCGTGCGGGTGCTGCCGATCAGGTGGCGCCTGTTCTTGATCGCCGCGCTCAATGCGTCGGTCGCCTTCATTCTGGCCGCGTTTATCTGGAACGGCGCGAACGTTCTCAGCCGCGCCTGGGACGACGTGCGAACGGTGCGCGAATCCGACAAGCTTCTGGTTTTGCTGGAAAGCGAGGCCAGCCGCCTGCAGAACCTCATCCATCGCTACATCAATCAGCCGAGCCAAGAGGTCCTTACCGAAATTCTGGGATTGCATGGCGAGGTTCTCAGCACGCTACGCAACCGCGGCGCGGTGGATCCCATTCTATCGGGCTCGGCCGACGAGCTGCGCACCGTGACCGAGCGGTTTCTTCAAGGCTTTGGAGAGGTGCGCGCGCTGCAGACCACGATCGCGCACACCTACGAGAACGATGTGCTCAAGCCGGCGCGGGAGATGGCGGGGCTTTATGCCATCATCGAGGGCGCCATCGGCGCGCGCGACGCCTTGCTGTTGCCTTCGCTCGGGAAGTCGCGCGAGGCGTTCACCGCGAGCCTCGTCGCCGCCAATGCCTTCTATCTATCGCTGGCTTCGGACGCCGCCGACGAGGCTCGCAGGAACATCACGACCGTCGAGCAGACCATCCCGGTGATGATCGATCTCGCGGAGAACAGCCTGCAGCGCGCGGCCCTGAGCGCGCTGGCCCAGCGCGCCGCCGCGTTCGGCGACGGCCTAAAGACGCTGGCCGAGCAATTCGCGATGCGGACGAATCTGCTGAAAACCGCGATCGACGACAACCAGGCTGCCATGATCGCGGTGATCAACAAGCTCTCCGCCCAGATGACGCTGCGCGAATTGCAGGCGCAAGGAAGCTTCGACCACACGCTTGCCAATATCTATCAAAACGTGGCCCTCGTCGCGGTGATTTTCTTGACATTGATCGTGGTCATCGGGGCGCTGATCGCCCGCAGCATCATTCTCCCGCTCAAAGAGATCATGGCCGCGATGCACGCCGTCGTCTCCGAGAAGTACGACGAGCCCATTCAAGGAACGCATGCCCGCGATGAAATCGGCGAGATGGCGCGCGCGGTCGCGGTCTTTCGCGAAAATGCCATTGCCAAGCGCAAGGCGGAGGACGAGTTGCGGGCGGCCAAGGATCGTGCGGAGAAGGCGCTCGACGACCTGCGCGAGGCGCAGCAAAATCTCATCGCCGCGGAAAAGCTCGCGGCGCTGGGCGGCCTCGTTGCGGGGGTGGCGCACGAGGTGAACAATCCCATCGGCATCAGCCTCACGGTGGCGTCGAGTTTCGCACGCAGATGCGACGAGTTCGCAAAGGAGGTCGGCGCAGGCCCGCTGCGGCGCTCGCGGCTCGACGAATTCCTCGAGGGCGGGCGAGACGCCGCCAACCAGCTCGTCGCCAATCTCCAGCGGGCGGGCGAGTTGGTGCAATCGTTCAAGCAGGTCGCCGTCGACCGCAGCCACGCGGATCGGCGTCCGTTCGATCTGCGGGAATCGACCGATCAAATCGTCGCCAGCTTGCGCCCCGTGCTCAAAAAGTCCCAGATCACCCTGAGCGTGGACGTACCGGCCGGCATCGTCATGGACAGCTATCCGGGCTCCTATGGCCAGGTCTTGACCAACCTGTTTCTCAACAGCGTCGTCCATGCCTTTCCCGACGGCCGCGCCGGCAGCGTCATCGTCGAGGCGCGGCAGGTCCGCGACGACGTGGATATCTTCGTGTCCGACGACGGCGTGGGCATGAGCGAGGAGATCCAACGGCGCGCGTTCGACCCGTTCTTCACCACTCGCCGCAACGAGGGCGGAACGGGCCTTGGCCTGCACATCATCTTCAATCTGGTGACCCAGCAACTCGGCGGCCGCCTGGCCTTCGAATCCCGGCTCGGCTGGGGTACACGGTTTCGCATCACCCTCCCCCGCGTTGCGCCCGGCGAAACTCAGCCGGCGCAGGCCGCACAATAACGGACAAGGCGCATGGCTGAGGACGACATCGTCCACCTGATCGACGATCCGGGCGACAGGCCTCCGGACCAAGGCCCGCGTTGGAAGATCGCGGTGATCGACGATGAGCCGGCCGTGCACGACGGCACGCGTTTCGCGCTCAGCGATTATCGTCTGAACGGACAAGGCCTTGAAATCCTCTCGGCCTATTCGGCGGCCGAGGGCCGCGAGCTCATGCGCCGCAATACCGACGTCGCCGTCGTCCTGCTCGACGTCATCATGGAGAGCGATACCGCCGGCCTCGGCCTGGTCGAATACATTCGCAATGATCTCAAGAACGAGACCGTGCGGATCATTCTGCGCACCGGTCAACCGGGACAAGCGCCGGAGCGCCGCGTCATCGTCGACTACGACATCAACGACTACAAGGCGAAGACCGAGCTCACGGCCGACAAGCTGTTCACGTCGTTGACCGCGGCGCTGCGCAGCTACCAGCAGCTCCAGCGCATGGTGGAAACGCGCCGCGGGCTCGAAATCATCATCGAGGCGGCATCGACCCTGTTCGACTTCAAGTCGATGCAGCGGCTGGCCGAAGGCGTCCTCACCCAGATCGGATCGTTGCTCAATGTCGAGTGCGCCGGAATTCTGGTCTTGCGCGAGGCGCAAAACGCCCGTGAGACGTTCTCGGTGCTCGCCGGTTCGGGCTGCTACAGCCGTTTCATCGGCAGAGACGTCTCGCAAATCCTCGAGCACGACCTACGCCAACTGGTCCAGGAGGCATTCGCCCGCCGCCATCACGAGTTTTCGCCGCGCCGGTCGGTTCTCTACATCAGGACGGTGAGCGGCCGCGAAGTCGTCGTCGTGCTCGAGGCGGCGCGCCGTCTCTCCAGCACCGACCGTACGCTGGTCGAGATCTTCTGCAGCCGGCTGTCGATCGCCTTCGACAACGTCATTCTGTACGAGCAATTGCAGCGCGCGAACACGCGGCTCGAGGAGCGCGTCGCCGCGCGCACGCAAGATCTGACCACGGCCAACCGCCGGCTGGCCGCGCAATGGGCGCGGCTGCGGCAGGCCAACACCTTCAAGAGCGAGATCCTCGGCACCGTCGCCCACGACTTGAAAAATCCGCTGGGCGTGATCCTCGGCCGAACCGAAATATTGCGAGAGATGATCGCCGGCGCCGGCGCGCTCGACGAGAACGTGAAGGTGCAGCTCGCCTATATCCGCGACGCGGCCAATCGGCTCACCGAAATGGTCGACGATCTCGTGGCGGACGCGATGGCCGACGCCCTCGACATCACCATCCGGCGCGAGCCCGTCGATATCTCGCTGCTGGTCGAGGAAGTGGCGGAGGCGAACCGGCCGCTCGCCGCGCGCAAGGAACAGACCATCACGGTCACCGCGCCCCCCAATCACGCCGCCATCTGCGATGCCGACCGCATCCGCGAGGCGATCGACAACCTCGTGAGCAACGCCGTCAAATACAGCCCGATCGGCGGAGCCATCGACCTCTTGGTGGCGCAGGAGGAAGGCGGTATACTCGTGCAAGTCAGCGACCAGGGGGCGGGCCTGTCGCCGGAGGACATTTCCCGATTGTTCGGCCGTTTCCAACGGCTCTCGGCGAAGCCGACCGCAGGCGAAACCTCGACCGGCCTGGGCCTTTCGATCGTCAAGCGTATCGTCGATCTGCATGCTGGGCAGATCACGGTTGAAAGCGCGGGCCCTGGAAAGGGCGCGACGTTCAAGATGGTATTGCCGGTGACATGACCCAAGCGCAGCACATCATCGTGGTGGATGACGAGCAGCCCGCGCGCGAAATGGTCGGGGACTATTTGCGCATGCACGGCTTCAGCGTCAGCTTGTGCGAAGGCGGCGCCAGCCTGCGCAAGACCATCGCGCAGCAGCTGCCGGACCTGATCGTCCTCGATCTCAACATGCCGGAGGAGGACGGCCTTTCGATCATCCGCGATCTCAAACGGCGCACCAGCGTGCCGATCATCATGCTCACCGCGACCGCGAGCGCGATCGATCGCGTGGTCGGCCTCGAACTCGGCGCGGACGATTATCTCGCCAAGCCGTGCGAGCTGCGCGAGCTCTTGGCCCGCATCCGCTCGGTGCTGCGCCGGAGCAGCGCCGTTCAACCGGCGGCCCAGCCCGCGGCGGGCGCGCCGGCGGCGCCCGCCAGCGCGCGGGTGCGCTTTGGAACCAAATGGCTCGACCACGATGCCCAGGCGCTGCGCGACGATGAGGGCAACGAGCATCCGCTGACGGCGTCGGAGTACGGCTTGCTCAAGGTGTTCGCAGCCAACCCCAAGCGGGTGCTCTCGCGCGATCGCCTGCTGGAACTCGCCAATGCCCGCGATGCGGAAGCCTTCGATCGGGCGATCGACCTGCGAATCATGCGAATCCGCCGGAAAATCGAGCCCGATCCCGCCCGGCCTTCGGTGATCCGGACCGTCCGCGGCGGCGGATATTTATTCTCTCCGACCGGCGAGGCACCGGCGCTGGACTGAGACAAAATTGTCTCACCGGACGACACAATTGGCGGTATCGGATTACCTTTATTTCGTCGCTGCATTGCCCACGAAACAATTAAAGCCTGCGACGAAACCATTTTTCCCCTTTCACGTAACATCGAAGCAACAGGCCTTTGCTAGTCAACTCAGTTAAGGGCTGATTAACAGGGGATCGTCATGCAAAATCAGTATGTGCTGCGCGACGTCGCGTCGCCGCACTTCAAGGCTCCTGCGCAAGAGACGTCGGATGAGGCGTTGATCGGCCTCATCGCCGACGGCGACAAGCGCGCCATGCAAGTGCTCTACGCCCGGCATAATGTTCGGGTCTACCGCTTCATCCTCCGCCTGACGGGCAACCAGTCGCTGGCCGAGGACCTCGTGAGCGAGGTGTTCCTCGACGTCTGGCGGCAGGCCGAGGGCTTCGAGTCGAAATCCCAGGTGTCGACCTGGTTGCTCGCGATCGCGCGCTACAAGGCGCTCTCCGCGCTGCGGCGCCGCAGCGACGAGCAATTGGACGATCATATGGCGGCGACCATCCAGGACCCGGCCGATGATCCCGAGACCGTGGTGCACAACAAGGACCGCAGCACCATCGTCCAGAAGTGCCTGAAGCAGCTCTCGCCGGCGCACCGCGAAGTTATCGACCTCGTCTACTATCACGAGAAGTCGGTGGACGAAGTCGCGCGGATCGTCGGGGTGCCGGCCGCGACAGTGAAGACCCGCATGTTCTATGCGCGGAGCAAGATGACCGACCTTCTCAAGCAGTCGGGGGTGCACGCGTTCTGATCGCGGCGTCCGCTGTTCCCTCGGACGATCCCCTTACGCTTAATGTCCATGATCAGGCCCGGCGGGCTGGCACCTCAGGTGTCAGCCCGCCGATAATTTTGGGCTACGGCCGCACAAGCATATTGCGCTCGAAGGATGACGATAACCACGCGGCGGCTCAGAGCCGCTGCCAAATCAACACCCGGAACA
>Ga0306922_10004566_pt1 | contig 13114 bp, 14 predicted proteins | sample sta12Cox44000082_FD_203758 | JGI IMG/M metagenome (GOLD analysis project Ga0306922, IMG submission 203758) | Lab enrichment of tropical soil microbial communities from Luquillo Experimental Forest, Puerto Rico - statoxic.12C.oxic.44.000.082 (v2)... | ecosystem: Environmental > Terrestrial >... | reverse complement strand
GGTGTGCCGCAAGACAAGCTCACCGGCACGATCCAGAACGACATCCTCAAGGAGTTCATGGTCCGCAACACCTACATCTACCCGCCCGGGCCATCGATGCGGATCGTCGCCGACATCATCGAATACACTGCTGGGCACATGTCCAAATTCAACTCGATTTCGATTTCCGGCTACCACATGGAGGAGGCCGGGGCGACATCGGTGCAGGAGCTCGCGTTCACCTTGGCCGACGGGCTCGAATACGTCCGTGCCGCATTGTCCCGCGAGCTCGACATCGATGATTTCGCGCCGCGCCTGTCGTTCTTCTTCGGGATCGGCATGAACTTCTTCATGGAGATCGCCAAATTGCGCGCGGCACGGGTGCTGTGGGCGCAGCTGATGCGGCGGTTCGCGCCAAAGAACTCGGCGAGCCTCGCCCTGCGCACGCATTGCCAGACTTCGGGCGTCAGCCTGACCGAGCAGGACCCGCACAACAACATCATCCGGACGACTTTGGAGGCGCTGGCTGCGGTGCTCGGCGGCACCCAGTCGTTGCACACCAACTCGTTCGACGAGGCGTTGGCCTTGCCGACCCCGGCATCGATGCGGATCGCGCGCAACACCCAGCTGATCCTCGCCGAGGAGGCCGGGATCCCGCATGTCGTCGATCCCTTGGGCGGCAGCTATTATGTCGAGAGCCTGACCCACGCGATCGCGGGTGCGGCGGTGGCGCTGATCGACGAGGTCGAGGCGTTGGGCGGGATGACCAAGGCAGTCGAAGCCGGCATGCCGAAATTGCGCATCGAGGAGGCCGCGGCGCGCCGCCAGGCCAGGATCGACCGCGGCGAGGAGACGATCGTCGGGGTCAACAAATACCAGTCGGGCGAGACGGCCTCGGTCGAGTTGCTCGATGTCGACAACAGCGCCGTGCGCAAGGCTCAGATCAAGCGCCTCGAGCTGGTGCGGCGGGACCGCAATCCGGAGCGCTGCCAAGCGGCACTCGCCGGGCTGAGCGCGGCGGCGAGGAGCGGTGAGGGCAATCTATTGGCATTGGCGATCGAGGCGACGCGGGCGCGTGCTACGGTCGGCGAGATCTCCGATGCGCTGGAGCGGGTATTCACCCGCCACCGCGCGCAGATCCGCGCTGTTTCAGGTGTCTATGGCGGCCAATACGAGGGCGACCAAGGCTTTCGCCGCGTGCAGCGCGAGATCGAGGTGTTTGCCCGCGAGGAGGGGCGGCGGCCGCGCATGCTGGTCGCCAAATTGGGGCAGGACGGCCATGACCGCGGGGCCAAAGTCATCGCCACCGCCTTTGCCGATATCGGGTTTGATGTCGATATCGGGCCGCTGTTCCAGACGCCGGAGGAAGCAGCACGGCAGGCCGTCGAAAACGATGTCCACATTGTCGGCGTGTCGAGCCAGGCGGCCGGCCACAAGACCCTGGTTCCAGCCTTGATCGAAGCGCTGAAGCGCGAAGGGGCGGGCGACATCCTGGTCGTTGTCGGCGGCGTCATCCCGCCCAAGGATTACGATTTTCTGAAGCGCGCCGGAGTCAGCGCGGTCTTTGGCCCCGGCACCAATATCCCGCAAGCCGCCACCGAGATCCTGTCATTGATCCAGAAGCGCCGCCTCGCGGCGTGAATGCTGTGCTTCCTCACATCAATTCGCGAACGTAGGAGCATGTCCCACGCGCGTCGCGGGATTGCACCACAAGTTCGGGTCGCATGGGCGCGAGGCATTCGGGCTACATGGGCCGCAACTGTAGTTTGGTGAGCAATTCGGACCACATGTTGGATTAGCTGGGGCACACTGCGAATACGGTGAGCACTCGCTAACGGGGAACCTACCAGTCGCTTCTCCTATGCTTCGCCGCAGCGATTGTAGACTCTCCGAGTGAGCTATTTGTTTTAGACTGGTGTTGAGTACAGAGCCTACGGCCCAATCTTTCGACATGATGCAGGGCGCAACAAGCCCGTCAGGGCCGACCGCCAAAATGTTGTTAGCACAATTACCGCACAGACTGTCCATGGCACATGCCATCTCCGATCGGGCTCTACCAAATGTTCTTACCTGATCAACACTAATCTTCATTACTCCTAATTGTTTCAAAAAATCTATAGTTGGGTCCACTGGATATTTGTTCTCGTCCATTATTACGATCGCAGCCCTTAATTCCACCTTCCTATCGATCAACCCTCTAACATTTGATATAGTTCTCCGGTGGCTACCAGGCGATTTGGCGATTTGGTCGTGGAGTTCCGCCACATGGGAGTAGATGGAGGTTGCCACGGCGACTTGGTAACGGTCAAAAGCCGCCGATGAATTGAATTTGACGGCACCCGAGATCGTGTGCATCTTTTATGATTTTCAGGTAATTCTGTTCTGTTAACAGATTTCTATCTGTACTATACGGATCGGACTCTGAATAGCAATGTCGACATTGCAGATTGCACTGATTCGTAACCTCAAGCCAAAGAAAGTCCAGTACGGAATTATGGGATGTTGTGTCAGCGAGTGGGTTCATGGCGTTGCTCACGATAGCCCCTGCTCAGATTGCCTTGGATCGATGCTTGTACCCTGAAAAGCGTATCACGGCTCATAGCATTCCGAAACCCGCCAGTGGAGCCCGTACCATAATCAACAGCGGCACGGCAATCTTTCGGCCTCTGGGTCGAAGTGGCCCGGGCGCGGGCGACGGTCGGCGAAACCTCCGACGTGCTCGAAGCCGTGTTTACCCGGCACCGCGCACAGATCCGCGCCGCCGCCGGTGTCTATGGCGGCCAGTACCAGGACGACGACGCGTTCCGCCGCGTGCAGCGCGAGATCGCTGCCTTTTCGCGCGAGGAAGGCCGGCGGCCGCGCATGCTGGTCGCCAAGTTGGGCCAGGACGGGCACGACCGCGGCGCCAAGGTCATCGCCACGGCGTTCGCCGATATCGGGTTTGATGTCGATATCGGCCCCCTCTTCCAGACCCCGGAGGAAGCCGCGCGCCAAGCCGTCGAAAACGACGTTCACATCGTCGGCGTCTCCAGCCAGGCGGCCGGGCACAAGACCCTGGTTCCGGCCTTGATCGAAGCGCTGAAGTGCGAGGAAGCCGGCGACATCCTGGTCGTGGTCGGCGGCGTGATCCCGCCCAAGGATTACGATTTTCTGAGGAAGGCGGGGGTTAGCGCGATCTTCTGCCCCGGCACCAACATCCCGCAAGCCGCCGCCGAGATCCTGTCATTGATCCAGAAGCGCCGCCTCGCGGCGTGAATGCTGAACGGTCGGCGCCTGACCGCTGGGCGAGGAGCAGCCGGTCACGGTCGCCGCACGACGCGCTTACTGGCGCCACCCTACGGCAGCGCGTCAACACCGATTTTCCTCCCACCCCGTTAGTCTGGCGTGCCGGCTTGCTTTACCGTATCATCTTGACTTCAGCTCGCGATCTAATGAGTATCTGGGCCCTGCAACGGGGAGGGATGCGATGGCTCAAACTCAACGGCACGCCAACCTCAGACCTTCCAGTACTGAAAAGGGGCAGGTGATAACCGCCGCGGTGCCACTTGATTGCAGCGAAACGGACTTTCTCGCTGTCTCACGCCAGGCCTATGCGCTTATAAACAGGCTGACCGGTTGCCACTGCGCATCCGGTCGGGTCAGCTTCGTCGTCGAAGACGGCTTCGCCGAGGCGATCCGGGTCGACCTCGGACCAGCGGGCACCGACTAAAGCGACAACGGAGGCGGTCGCGCCGTAAAAAGCGGGGACGTGAGAATGCCTTCCCCGCTGGAAAAGCTGTGACTCGAACTCGGCCTGCCGTTGGCCTGCTCTACAATCCGGCCACGCCGGATGTTATAGAGCATGCACCCGATCTCGTGGAGTATTTCGCCGTCATGCCGGACCGACTGTGGTTCGATTTCGGGCCACAGACGGCGACAAGTAAGCGCTTCCACCGAACGCTTGGCGCAATCGAACAAGTACGGCAGCTCGCCAGGGGGCGGATTCTGGCAGGACATGGTCTCGGCCTGTCTCTGCCGAGTGCGATGCCCCTCGATGAAGCGTTTGTCGACGCCATTGCCACCGTGGCCGCCGATCTCGGCGGTTTTCGTTGGTTCAGTGAGCACCTCAGTCTGTTCATCACGCCGAAAGGTAGCGTGCCGAACGCGCAAGCCGGCCTCGGCCTGCCGGTAGTTTATGACGAGGAGGCTTTCGATATCATCATCAGCAAGCTCCGCCGGTTGCAGCAAGCACTCGGCTGTCGGCTACTGCTAGAGAATGGTAGCTTCTTTACACCCGTTCCCGATATGGAAATGAGCGAGCCGACATTTTTGAACCGTCTCTATGCCGAGGGTTATTGCGGAACGCTGCTCGACTTACACAATCTTTACGTCACTGGGCGAAATGGCGGGGTGGCGCCCGAGGCCTATCTGGAAGAACTCGATCCAGACGCGGTCGAGGAGATCCACCTCGCCGGCGGCGACGAGTTCACCGGGTTCTACATGGACAGCCACTCCGGCGCAACGCCCCCAGAAGTCTGGCAGTATGCCTTCGACTATGTGCCTCGTTTTCGGCGCTTGCGCGCAATCACCTTCGAATTTCAGGAAAGTTATTACGAGCGCCTCGGGCCCGGTCCGCTCGTGACCGAGTTGACGCGCATGCATGAGTTGGCAGCCTGCTGCCACATCCTCCCGGAACTCGCTGATGTTGGTTGAGTTCCAGCAGGCGCTGGCCGACCTTACGGCCTCCCCGGAGCTCTGTATCCGCGTTCGTAGCGATCCGTCCATATTGCATCAGCACTACGAGCTCACCGAGCGTGAATGGCGTCGCCTCGTCGGCATCGTCCGCCATCCAGGAATGGCATGCGCCTGCATGGTTTATCGCGCTAACCGGCTCGCGCCGCTCGCACTGAATATTCCACAGACGTGCAGGGCGTTGGGAGAGAAGCTGCGCCCTATCGTATCGGAATATTGGGCAACCTACCCCGAGGGAAATGTACATTTCTTCATTGAGGCAAATCGCTTCTGCCACTTCCTCAAGGCGAAGCTCGCGACTGGATGCGACCTCCCGGGCGAGGTCGCTCCAGTGCTCGAAAGAGAGTCCGCGATCGTCGCGGATGCACTGCACGAAAGCCTGACGGAAGCAACACCATTTGAGGTGCCCCCGGCGCTCACGGGATGAGCAGGATCTTGCCGATGTGTGTGCTCGATTCCATTAGACGATGGGCCTCGGCAGCATCGGCCAGCGGGAATTGCTTGTAGGTAAACGGGCGCAATTTGCCGGCCGCCCAAAGCGGCCAGACCTTTTCACGTAGGGCGGCAATGATCGCCGCTTTTTGTTCGACTGTGCGCGAACGCAAGGTCGAGCCGGTCACCGTGAGGTGCTTGCGCTGAATCAGGCCGAAATCGGTCTCGACCCTGCTGCCGCGCATCAGTGCCACAAAGCAGAGCCGGCCCTCATGCGCTAACAGATCGAGCTGACGCGGAATGTAATCGCCGCCGACCATGTCGAGGATCGCATCGACGCCCCGGCCATTGGTGAATTCCTTGCCGACCTGCACGAAATCCTGAGTGCGATAGTTGATCGCAACATCGGCGCCATGGTCGCGGCAGGCCTCGCATTTCTCGTCGGAACCGGCGGTGGCCAAGACTTTGGCGCCAAACGCTTTGGCGAGCTGGATCGCGGTGACGCCGATGCCGCTCGACCCGCCCTGCACCAGAAACACCTCGCCCGCGCGCAGATGCATCCGTTGGAACACATTGGTCCACACCGTGCAGAAGGTCTCGGGCAGGCCGCCGGCATCGACCAGACTGACCCCAGCCGGCGCCGGCAGGCACTGCACCGACGGCACTGCGGCGTATTCGCCATAGCCGTCGCCGATCATCAACGCGCAGATCTGGTCACCCGCCTGCCACTCGGCCACGCCGTCGCCCAGCTTGACCACGGTACCCGAGCACTCGAGGCCGGGGATGTCCGGAGCGCCGGGTGGCATCGGGTAACGGCCCATGCGCTGCAGGCAATCGGCGCGGTTGACCCCGGCGGCGGCGATGCGGATCAAGACTTCGCCGGCCTTGGGCTCGGGAACCGGGCGGGTCGCCGGGACCAGCATCTCGGGTCCGCCGGGCGCCTTGATCTCGATGACGGTCTGGGTCGCGGGGATGTTGGCGAGCATCGAAATCCTCTCGTTCGCGAGGCGGGCTCGCTACTATAGCCGGGCCGGAGCGGTTGTGTCGTGTCCGGCTCAGTTAATGCGGGAGGAAGAACATGCCGATCTTGCAGAATAAGGTGGTGCTGGTAACCGGAGCGGGTGCGGGTATCGGCCGGGCGACGGCGCTGGCGATGGCCGAGGCCGGTGCGTCAGTGGCGGCCGCCGACATCGATCCTGCCGCCGCCAGGCGGACGGCGGACCAGATGGCCAGCAACACGCGGCGGGCGCTGGCGATCGAAGCCGATTGCGGCGATGTCGCGAGCATCGATGCAATGGTCGCGCGGGCAGTGGCTGAATTCGGCCGGCTCGACGTCATCGTCAACAATGCCGGGGTCACGCGCTTCGCCTACATTATGGACCTGACCGAGGCTGATTGGGACCGCATCCACCGGGTTAACGCCAAGGGCGTGTTCTTTTGTCTGCAGCGTGCCGCGCGTGAGATGATCCAGCAAAACCAGGCCGAGGGCAGCGGCGGCAGGATCATCAACATCGCCTCGATCGCCGGGCGCGGCTATCCCGGCACTTCCAATGCCGCCTATGCCGCGAGCAAGGGTGCGGTGATTGCTCTGACCAAGACCGCCGCCCAACAGCTCGGCCGCCACGGCATCAACGTCAATGCGATCTGTCCCGGGGTGACGCGCACCGATCTCGGAGCGCGCAACGCGGTGGAGCGGGCCGCCGAGCGCGGCATCACCGTCGCCGAGCTCCAGGCCCAGCAGGAAGCCGGGATCCCGATCGGCCGCGCCAATCAGCCGGAGGATATTGCGGCGATGGCGGTGTTTTTGGCATCGCCCGGCGCGCGCAACATCACCGGGCAAGCCTACAACGTCGACGGCGGATTGGTGCCGAGCTGAGCCAAAGCTCGGTCATCGCGCGCCAGTTTTGCCCACCGCAACCCGCCCGGCACTGCCCTATTTGCTGAGCGGCCGCCTGCCGTTCTTCTACGGCTGGGTCGTCCTCGCCTGCCTGTGCTGCGCCGGCTTTGCCCGCCAAGGCCCCGCGGTGGCCACATTGTCGATTTTTGTCGAGCCGCTGACCCGTGAATTCGGCTGGTCGCGCGCCGCGTTATCGGGGGCCGTGTCGCTCGGAGGCGTGCTGGCGGCATTGTCGACGCCGCTGATCGGCCCATTGCTCGACCGCAGTGGCCCACGACTCACCCTTTGCGTCGCGGTGCTGGTGACCGGCGTCGCAATGCTGCTCTTGTCGCTGACCCAATCGCTGCTCGTTTTCTATCTGTTGTTTTGCATCGCTCGGATGAATTGGGCCGGGCCGTTCGATCTCGGAATTTATGGCGGCGTGAATAATTGGTTCGTCATCCGCCGCGCCTTTGCCACCTCGGTTGCGACCGTGGCGCAGCTGTCAGGGCTGGTGGCGATGCCGCTGATCGCCCAGCTGGCAATGCGCCAGCACGGCTGGCGCAGCGGGTGGCTGGCGATCGGAACGGTCACGTTGCTGATCGGCTTTCTGCCGGTTTGCCTGTTCATGGTGCGCCGCCCGGAGGATATGGCATTGCGTCCTGACGGGCGGTCGACCGGTACGTCTTTGACAGCGTCGGCGCCGGCGGATGTCAGCGAGGCGAGCTTCTCCCGCAGTGAGGCGATCCGCACCTCGACCTTCTGGCTATTGCTGCTCTACACGGTGCTGGTTTATCCAGTCCAGGCCGGGGTCAGCCTGCACCAGGCGGCGCATCTGATCGAGAGAGGCATTGGGCCAACCACCGCTGCAACGGCCATCAGCACGTTCTCGCTGATGTCGGCAGTCGCCAGCATCGCCTGCGGGCTATTGCCCCGCCGGCTGCCGACCCGCTATCCGCTGGCAGTGACCGGCGGATTTCTCACTGCCGGGACATTTGCAATGATCGGAATCTCGTCGACAACTCAGGGATACGTCGCCGCTGCCCTGTTCGGCGTCGGTATCGGCGGCGTTCTGACGTTGTTGCCGATCGCCTGGGCAGATTATTTCGGCCGGGCGCATTTTGCCGCGATCCGGGGCATCGCACTGGCGGTGCAAGTGATCGCCCAAGCCTTGGGCCCGCTGCTTTCAGGGTTGCTGCATGATTGGACCGGCAGCTACCGTCTGTCATTGCAGTGCTTTGCCGTGTTGTCGTCCCTGAGCGTCGTCTCGGCCCTGGCGGCACGCCGCCCGAGAATCGGGAGTACGCCTCGGAGAAACCGAGCCTAAAGGACGCGGGCTCGCGTCTCGACCGAGGCGCTTCCGCGCGGCCGGACCCAAAACCGGCGAAACAGCAACCAGCCGAAAACGCACGCCAACAACATTATGAGCAAGGGGCAGAGCAATATGCCGGCCCCGATAACAGACCATTGCGCCCAGATCGGAACTCTGCCCACGACATTTCTCGCTTGAGGGCTCAAAGCACCAACGAGGGGCGGGCAGAGCCGCGAGGCCGACCGCCTAGGCTCGCTGAGAGGTCCGAGATTCGTATCGCCAGCGGCTTACGATCGCGTTAAGGCCGCCGACCCGCGCGGCGGGGGGTTGCTCGGCCAGTACGGGCGCCGGCATCGGCGACGGCAGAACGCCGATACTGTTGGCGAGATCCCGTTTCGGAAGCAACCCGATAACCACGCATTAACGCTCGTAGAGCATGATTTCGCGCTATCTGTGTCGCCTTGCGAGTAAACGAAATGAAATTCTGGTTTGTTGCGCCTGCCGCGCTGCTGGCCTCGGTCGTTCTCCCTCAGGCAGTCAATGCTCAAGCGTGGCCTCCGGGGCAGCCTTACGCGCAAATCCCGGTACCTTGGATGCCCGGGGTGGGACCGCAGCACCGGGAGGGGGACCACGATCGGGAGAACCGGGAGCATTGCGAGCACCTGCGACACCTAGAACACGAGATCCGCGATCGTTTGGCCTACGCGCCGCCTTATGGTGAGGAGCGTGGGCGGCTCGAATATCGCCTTCGCGAGGTGCATTACCAACGTGAGCGGTGCTGGGACCGCTGACCGAGGGCGGTCATTTCGGGTCGACGGCTTTACCCCCGCGGGTCGATCCCGACCGGTCGGCAACGACCGCTCCGCGGCTCAGCACACGGGACTGCCGCGCCCTCAGGGCTCTGCTCGCGCGCTCCCTCGAAGAGCCTTTAGCTCAGCGCCGCGCGCACCTTTTCTAGCCGCTCGAGAGAGCCGAGAACCTTCGGCTGATCGTTGGTGAGATGGCGCACGATTATGTCGGTGTATCCAAGTCCCCCTAGGATACGGAACTGGGCCGTCACTTCGTCGATTGACCCCGCGATCAGGGCTTCAGCCGGGATACCGCGATAGCCCTTGCTCAGCGCCTGCTGCAGCACCGTTTGCGCGTCGGCCGATGAGGCGCCCACGTAAATGTCGCGTCGCAGCGCGACGGCGGCTGGGCGCTTGCCGTAAGCTGCGCAGCGCTCACGGTAGAAATCAGCCTGGGAGCGCGCCGCCTCGCGGGTGAGGCTAGGACTAGCGATCCAGCCGTCCGCTATCCGTGCCGCTCTGTCGATGGCCGGCATCGCGCTGGCACCGATCCAGATTTCAACGGCCTCCGCCGGCCGCAGCGCGAGGCTCGCCTTCGTAACCCGGAACCGCCGGGAAGAACTCACTGTCTCACCCGCCAGCAGGCGCCGCACGATCTCAAGAGCTTCCTCAAAAGCCGAAGGGCGCGTCTTGATGTTAGCGCCCATGCCGGCAAACTGGGGGTCGCCGTGGCCGAGCCCGCATTGCATGATAAAGGTGCCCTGAGCAATCGAAGCGAGCGTACCGATCTGTTCAGCCACGAGAACCGGGTGCCATAAGGGGAGCAAGAAAAGACACCCGGCCGGAGCCCTGCCCCACTCCGCGAGGAGACGCCCGAGTATGGGCGTGTTCTGATAATAAGGTGTGGGCGAGACGTGGTGATCGCCGACAAAAAGGGAATCGAGCCCCGCGCGGTGTGCCGCCGCCGTTCGCTCGATCATCCAGCGCGCTCCTTGGCGCGGATTTTTCGCGTCCGGGTGATTACTCGTTAACGAGATCCCAACTTTCATCGCGTTGCCCCTGTTGCCCACTCAGGATCCGATGAAACCGAAGCTCCAGCTCAGCCCACGATTGATTGCGAGTGTCAGCCCCAGGAAGAAGTCCGGCATCTCGGATTCGTCACCGCGGCATTTTGAGAGCAAATCATGAGGCAGATACCCCTTGGCGCCAAGGGCTCCTTTCAGCTCCTGGTCCAACCCGAACATCTGGCGAACCGGTTTAAGGACGCGACCCTGCCGCCGGTGTTAGCCACTCCCGTAATGATCATGGTTATGGAAAACGCCGCCCTCAACGCAATCAGGGCTTATCTCGATCCCGGCGAGAGCGCGGTCGGCACAGTTGTTAACGTGCGCCATCTCGCGGCGACGCCGGTTGGACGCCTGATCAGCGGGGAGGCCGAAGTGACGAAAGTCGACGGGCGGCAGATCGATTTCACGGTGAGGGCAACCGAAGGCGCCAAGGAGATCGGGATCGGCTCGCATTCCCGGGTAGCCATAGACGTGGCTAAGTTCGTGCGACGACTCGAATAGCTCGGGAATTGGCCCTACACGATCTTCATAATCACGCCGACCCACAAACACCCTCGTGGACACGCCGCCGGAAGTCGCCACGGCTGAGACGCCCGGCGCGCGCTCGCGCGGTGGCGTGGGCAGCGCTCCGTGCCGGCCGCCGCCGCGCTCGCCGGCCTTACCCAACCAACGATGTTAACCGGGTGTTGCCTCCTCCTGTTGCCAGGCAACAAGCTGCCGCTGCATTCGACGGACATGGCCTCCCGGCCAGTAGAGGCGGCCGCATTCGGGGCAGACCCGCAATGGACCGCCGGCGGCGCGTGACCTTTCCGGCACCTGCGTCACCAAATAAGGCGGCGCCGCCTCGAGCGGCCGGTTGTCCACAATGCAGCGGCTGAACGGCGCGTACTGCCAATCGATGTCAAGAGCCGCGCGCAAGGCTCGTGCGGTTTCGTCGATGCCGTTTCCTGGAAGCAGCACGGCCGACGCAATACCCGAGACGGTTGCGGCAAGCTGCCGGTCTTTGGTCAGCAACACCCGATCCTCTTCGGCGCAGCGGGCGGCGAGAGCGCGGTCGGGAATCCCGCCTCCGGCCATGACAGTGTCGTACCCAGCCGCACGCAGCCATCGACCGAGGCCGCGCAGCATCTCGTCGCACAAGAACCTTGGCACCTGCTGGACCCTAAGCCTGTAACGCTGGTGGTCTATATTACCGGATCTCTTCGGTCTCGATCAGAACTCAGACATTACGCGCGTGGGCCGATGCCGGTGAAGAAGTAGGACGGAATGGTTTGGCGAACTCGCTATTTCCTTGTCGGGGGTGTCGCGCTCGTCATTGTCGCCGGTCTGGTCAGCTGGCATTTCTGGAGCGGGCGAGGCGAGGTATTGAAGCCCGACGGCGGGCCTGTGGTGACCGTGATGGATTTTGGGCGAGGCTTTCCGCTCGATCGTCTCCCCTCGGGTTGGCAACATCGGAAATTCTGGACGCGTTCACCCATGACGATGGCCTTCACGGTCAAAGACGGGGTGCCGAGCATGCGGTTTGAGACCCATGACAGCGCGTCAATGCTGTTTCGCCACGTCGATATCGATCTTGCCGCCTATCCAATGCTCGCGTGGCGCTGGTTCATCGAATTGCCGATCCACAGCCCGCTCGACGAGCGCACGCGCGAAGGAGACGATCACCCGGCGCGGCTCTTTCTTCGTTTCGTGACAGAACGCGGCGAGAAGCGCGCCATGGAGGTGATCTGGGGCAATAAGCTGAAACCAGGAGATTACAAATACATCAGCGGCTTTCCGCACTTCGTTGCCGACGCTGGCGACGATCGGGTCGGCCGTTGGCTCGATGAGAAGATCGACCTCGCGGCCGTCTATGACGAGATCTGGAAGGACGCGGCACCAACGCATCTGGTTGATGTCGCCGTGTTCTGCGACAGCGACGACACGCACACCGCCAGCATCGCCTACTTCGCCTATGTCCAACTGGAACCTCGGCCGGCGCGCTAGAAAGGCTGAGGACGGTCATGACGAGAACCACACTTCGGAGCATTACCTAGCTCTCGGGCCGGATTGACCACCCGACGAGGAGCTGCAACTCGGGGCATGCTCCCGAGCATCGAGACCCGCTGCCCCGGCGTGTTAACGAAGTTCCTCAGGTTGTCGAGATTGCGCCCGGGGAGCGAGCGGGATGCGGCATCCTTGCCCTACCACGTGCGACCCTCCCGGGGTAAGCCGCTGATCGCGTGCTCGTGGTGGGGCGGTCTGGTGAGCCTGAGAAATGTCCAGGATCGTCTACCCAAGTCGATCCGCATCTACGCCATATTCGTGGGTTAATTTGTGGGTGTCAAAAAGTTTCTAGGACTACGTTATTGTTTAAGCTAATTAATTTGCCTCCAGTTGGCGGAGGGGGCGGGATTCGAACCCGCGAGACGATTCATCACCGTCTACACGCTCTCCAGGCATGCGCCTTCGACCGCTCGGCCACCCCTCCTCCCGGTCGGGTCACACTAGCGAAGCCGGCACGGCGGCGCAATAAACCCCGGGCCGGTCAGAGCATCCCGAGCGAGCTCTTGACCCGCGGCGGCGGGAAGGCGCGGTCGAGTGCGACGAGGTCTTCCTGGGTCAGCACGACATCAAGCGCGCCGCGATTGTCGCGCACATGCTCGAGGCGCGCGGCTTTCGGGATCACAATCATGCCTTGTTGCCGCAACAGCCAGGCGAGCGCCACCTGCGCCGGGGTCGCATTCCGGCGGCGGGCGATCTCCGCGAGCGTGCGGTCGCGGAGCAGGCTGCCCTGGCCGAGCGGCGTGTAGGCCATGATCGCGATGCCGCGCTCGCGGCACCACGGCACAAGGTCCCATTCGGGGCTGCGGCGCGACAGGTTGTAGAGCACCTGGTCGGCCGAAACCGTCTCGCCGCCCTTCAGCGCCACCCATTCCGCCATGTCGGC